>OFEZ01000880.1_pt1 | contig 18741 bp, 18 predicted proteins | sample 1521241 | NCBI WGS metagenome assembly OFEZ01 (sample SAMEA3504099, study PRJEB24116) | mouse gut metagenome | biome: mouse gut; feature: mouse-associated habitat; material: faeces | place: Denmark | collected 2011
CCGCACCGGGCAGGTGCTGTGGGAGGCCCGGCAGCAGTGCCCCGGCCTGGTCTGCATCCCTGCCCATTATGAGCGTTACCTCGCGTTCTCCGCCCAGGCCAGGGACATCTATACCAGTTACACAGACCAAGTAGAGTCCTTCGGCCTGGACGAGTGCTGGCTGGATGTCACTGGCTCTGTGGGGCTGTTTGGGGAAGGGCCGGCCATCGCCGATGATATCCGGGGCCGCATGAAGCGGGAGCTGGGGCTGACCGTATCGGTAGGTGTGTCATTTAATAAAGTATTTGCCAAACTGGGCTCGGATATGAAAAAGCCCGACGCCACCACGGTCATCACCCCGGAGAACTATCGGGATAAGGCTTGGAACCTTCCTGTGAGTGACCTGCTTTATGTGGGCCCTGCCACCACCCGGAAGCTGAACCAGTATGGGATCACCACGATTGGGGAGCTGGCCCAGGCCAATCCTGATCTTCTGTACTGGCTGCTGGGCAAAAACGGAATCATGCTCCATCAGTTTGCCAACGGGCAGGACCACTCCGGCGTCCGGCGCTATTATGCAGTACCGCCCATGAAGAGTATTGGTAACTCCACCACTGCACCCCGGGATTTGGTCAGTGAGGATGATGTAAAAATTACCCTCATGGCCCTGTGCGAAAGCGTGGGAGCCAGACTCCGGGAGCAGAATTGCCTTTGCTCTACCGTGGCTCTGGGTATCCGGGACAACCGCCTGCTGTCCTATGACCGGCAGGCCAAACTCAACCATCCCACAGCGAACACATTGGACATCTGGGAAACGGCCGTGGAGCTGTTCCGGAGGCATCATACCAGCAGGGAGCCTGTGCGCAGCCTGTCGGTGAAGGCCAGCGGACTGACACCGGCGGACGGCGTTGTGCAGTTGTCGCTGTTCCCAGAAGAGCAAAAAGCCCAGCGCCGGGCCGACATCGACCGGACGCTGGACATAATCAGGGGCAAGTACGGGTATCGCAGCATCCGCCGGGCTATTGCGCTGGTAGACCCGGCTTTGGACCTGGATGCTAAAGAGGAGCATATCATCCATCCTATTGGTTTTCTGGGGACACTCCATGAATAGCATCTAGGCAGTTTCCCGCATAGACGTGGGGCAGGTAAGTCTGAACCTGCTCAGCCAGCAGACCTGCGCTACGAATATTAGATCCCCAATCCACCATCCGGTGCAAGGAAAGGCCCAGAACAGGTTTTGAAGAATCCTAAAGCAAATGAGCAGCCAAGTTTTATTTAATAATTTTTCTGGTGTAGGATACAGTGAACACTGCCAAAATGATCATTCCAAGTGTTTTTTGAACCAATGAGATAGTGTGCGCAATTGGGGATACTATTGTGATTCCACAATCAATTTGAAAGAATTGGAAAAAGCTAAAGTAAATCGACAGGATAAGCGGGGATGAAGATGGAACGGTTGTGCCATAGCAGAATATTCCTGCATTGTGATTGAGCAAGGCATAGCTGCCTGCGAACCCTGTTATAAGCAAAAGCACAGAACATAAGAATTTGAACGGCTTTGTCGCATAGGCTCCACACATGATATCCAAAAGAATTGCCTCAACAGAAAATGACAGGAACCCTGCTATTGTGCCAAGAAGGATTCCTACCCAAGCTAAGTAATAATGCTGTACCTCATTTGCTGCGCGCGAATTTTTAAGTTGGTGGAATTGTATTGTTTGACTGTCTATCTTTGATAAGTTTTGGTATCTGCGAGCCAACAGATAGTATTGGTCTTCAAGTGTGTAATTCCCCATTGTGGTAGCGTTCTCTTTAAGAACTCGCAGCTGCTGTGCTTTTTCAGCATAAGATGTATCACATAGTTCCCAGGTCAGATCCAAATGCTGCTCATAAAAGCCCACCATGTCTGCTGGAGTTGGTTTTCGATCTCCAGCAATTGACGGATTATCTGAGTCAAATATGGATTCTGGACAATAAATCTTTTTTTGCTGGCGAAAAAGGTGCTTACTAAACTGATTTAGGATTCGTATTTGTCCCAAATTCAGAGTTCCAAGCAAGCAAATGTTAATATAGTTTCGATAACCCTCATTACCCAAAATGAGGGTATTCCCTGTGGTGCTGTTTTGAATTGATATGTATCTGGCGGATCCAACATCAAAATCGGCACGTATAGAAAAAACTACTCTATAGCACAGCAGACTCCTAATTTCGGAATTTGTGAATCCAATACTCCCACTGCTCAATTCAAAATCAGCAAAAATGAAGTCTCCATCTGAATTTTGCATGTCGAAAAAGTTTAAATTTCGCTGCTCAAAGTTGCAACTGGCAATTTGAATCCTGCCGCTCAAGCCTTGGCTTTCAGAAAAGTCCAAGTCTCCTTTTTTGAAATCAGACACATGAAAATAAAAGTCAGAGCCACCCATATCAACACGGCTAAAAATTAAGTCTTGCTCCCCAAATTTACAGCCGACAAATTTGACTGTTGCATGATAGAAGCTGCAATCGGCAAAACTCAAATCATACTCAGTCTTAACATATGAGAAATCGACATCACCCCCTTGAAATTCACTCTTATCGAACACGGTCCCACATACGGAGTCAGTCGGATTAAAAATTGCCCATGAAAAATCCACGCAAGTCCTGTCCTTATCTGATCTTGGCATAAATACCGCATTTTCAGCACTGCTAATAGTAATTGTGACATATTCGTTTTTATTAAGATTATAAATGTCCCGATACTCAGATAGCGAAAATCCCTTCACAATGCAGTTTTCCAATGAGATAGGTTTCCCCGCTCTTATCTTCTGATAAAGTGCTCGTAATTTTCTCTTGCCTATTGTTATCATACTATCCATGCGGTACCGCACCTCCATCGGAGTTATGAATCCGAAACCCAAAAGTCAGTATTCTTCCGTTTTTCAAACTCTTGGATTTCGTCCGATGTCGCTTGTCTAATATTTTCTTTCCCGCAGTCTGGGCAGCAGTCTGCGGGTACTTCCTGGGAAAATAGGAAATGGCAATTATCACATGCATATATCATTTTCTCGCCTCGCTTTCGTGTCTACTTAGTTTAGCACGCAGCGGGGCTTTTTTCAATCTAAAACAAAAAGGAGGCCAACCAGGTGAAGTGCCTGATGAAATATCAGTGGGTTAAGCTCCCACGCGACCAGATGCCTCCCTCTAAAGGTATCATGGGCGCCTGGGCCCGGCTGGCCGCCAGGGCTGCCTTTCGGAACGGGCAAGCCCACTACTGCGGATATGTCAACCAAGTTACCATCGGTTCCTGGGCTGGCGGAATTGTTGGCCTCAAGAGCATCTTGGGTATCAAGAACCGAAAAAAGGCCCTGGAGATGATGAACAAACTGACCCAGTTGGGTTACATAGACTATGAACTAAACCCTAAAACAAAGAAACTTACCTATCAAATTAAGGACTGGGTGGTTCAGTGCTCCGGCGAGCCCTGTATGGGCACCGAGGCCGTCTATGCCACCCCAGGATACGGCTTCCTGTGTCTGCCCCGAAACATTACCCAGCGTCTCGCTGAGGCGCACTATCGCTTTGATGAGTCGGACGCATGGCTGGACCTCTGGTGCCACACGGTATGGCAAGAGACCAGCAATGCGTTTTCTCATATGGCGCCTACTGTCCAGTTTGGCAAATATGGCGCTATTTTGACCCTGGAAACCCTTGGCCATCGTTGGGGATGGGAAAAGACGAAAGTATGGCGGTTCTTCAAAAAACATGCGGATGCCTTCCCGCTGCAAAAACTGCCAGGCTCTTTCGGCTGCCTAATCTTCAACACCAGCTACCCTGCAGGAACCTCTTTTTCACTGCCAGAACCTGCACAAGTCCAACGCATTTTAGAGGAAATACGCATTTGTGGCAGAAATACGCACATCAAAAGCTGCAACGACCATGAACGAATGAATCAGTGGATCGCTTGGTACAGTCGCAGGGTCATACCGAAGCTTTCACAAGCGCAGCCAAGCCCTGCGGCTGAGGAATGCCGTGTTGCAGTTTCGGGCCGCCTTATTACGCGCGCGTATTTTTCTCTGTGTAGGCATTGTAATAGTTTCAAGGAGGACTGCCAGGGTATAGAGGAAACTTCCCCGGCCGAATTTGAACTTTTGCCCAGGGCCGGGCCTAAAACCGGTCCATCAGTCGATACAGGAGGCATTGAATATGGAACATATGAAGGAACTTCACTCTGGTGAGCAGGCTGGAACAGCCGTGTCCGTACAGGCGGAGCAGATACTCTCTCTGCTGGAGCGGCGGGGTATTGTGGAGGATCAGAGCATTACCAGCAAAAAGGCCCGGGAGGCGGAGCAGGAGCTGCGTCGCAACATGTATCACAACACCCAGATGATGCTTCGGCATTACCGTGACATTGTGTGGGCGCTGGAATGTTTTCCACAGCAGGTGGCTGAGGAACTGGATCGCCCTCTGCATGACCTGGATGCACTCCTCAGTGCTGTAGACACGCAGATAGCGATGGGCAACGCAAAACTGGAACACAGGATGCTCGGGATCCAAAAGTCCCGACTGCTGCTGGATCGGATTAACGATGCCCTTACCGTGCTGCGTCATAAGCCGGGTAACGGCGAAATGATGTATAATATTATCTTCCAAACGTTCCTCACACCGGATAAACTTACCCACACGGAGATTTTGTTCCGACTGGGTATATCAGACCGTCACTACTACCGGCTACGCCAGCAGGCGGTCAATATCCTGTCAATCCGACTCTGGACAGCACCAGCAGGATGTTTGGACGCCTGGTTGGAGCTACTCACATTGCTGGAGGGAAATTGATGGCAGGGTTTATGGCAGAAAATTGGCAGAAAATTGGCAGTGTCACCGCCGATGACATGGCGATGAAAATATGGTATTCTGTTATCGTCCAAAACTGGGCGATGGCAGTAAGCCGCTTTCGATACGAATGGCAGCAGTTCGTATTGGGAGCGGTTTTTTACTGCCAAATTTCATTTGAAAGGAGAGTTCCTAATATGGCGCAAAATCAAAAGAAGCTGCGGTCACCTCTGTCACCGCGGCTTCAACGCTGGTTCCAAGGGGCGGCAAGTACCTGTTACATGATGGTTCTGTTCGCTCAGCCAGCGGCAGCAGTTTCTGGTGATACGATCTGGTCTCGCTTTTCCTCCATTATGGCGGATATTTATGGCGAGCTGGTTGGAATCAGCACCATTGTGGCTGTAACTGCCGCATCCGTCGCGCTGCTTGTGCGAATGATCTCGCGCAACGAACGTGCTGTGTCTGAGGCCACCAGCTGGCTCAAACGGATTATCGTGACCTGGATCGTGTTGAACACCTTGGGCTTTGCCGTTGCATACCTGCAGCCGCTAATCCAGGGTGGGCAGTACACACCGACCTAAGAAAGAAGGAGGACCCCAACATGAAGAGAGTGTTTACATCTCTCATAGTAATGGCGCTGCTCATTACCACGCTGGCGCTTCCTGCCACGGCGGCTGATTGGTCTGAGCCAGATGCCCTGCTTCCGGTAGACATCATTCTCAATCAGGAGGCGCTTGAGATCCGGAAAGTCTATGATCTTTCGCCCACCACGGACCCAGCTACCCTTCCCCGACAAGCGTTTGATCGGGATGGTTGCCGGTATGAGTACTCTGATATCCTCCGTGAGGTGGTTATCGGCTCAGAGACGCAAAAGGTGACCCAGACCGAAACCGTAGAAAGCGATAATAAAAGCATGGAGACAATCCTGGGTCTGCTGCCTCAGGAGAAAGTTGTCACTACGGAAGACGGGTTTGAGGGAACGCTGTACCTCAATTTGGATTCCATCCATACAGAACCGTCCGGATACGGCAGCAAAACCAGCCCTGTCACCGTCACCCGACGGTATCCCAACCTAGCCAGTGCCGACACAAACCATCTGCCCAAAACCATCACAGAGGGCGGGCGAACGCTGAATCTTCAGGGCGTTGAATGGCAGACCGATAACACGTACAACGCCAACGACTATGAGATTGGGGACCGCTTCACTGCAGTTTGCACTTATGGCGGTTCCAAGACGGTCAGTTATGTAAAGGGCTATACCACAACGGCTGATTACGTTGGAGATGCCTATCGCACTGGAGTGACGGTCATTCGGTACACGGTCATTTTCACCGGAACCCCTATTCTGACAGCAGAACCGGACGCAGAGCCTGATACGGTGAAAGAGAAGCAGGGCGGTTCGGAAATGCTGATCCTTATCCCTGCCGCTCTAGCTGCGCTTTGCGTGGGTGCTGGCGGCACCTATTTTTGGATGAAACGAAAGGAGCGCATGTCCCATGAAGAAACTATTGACAACTGCGATGATTATGTTGGCGCTGGTGATGGCGATGGCGGCGCCCCCAGCTCAGGCACTGGAGTATAATGTGGACGAACCTGACGAAGGCATGTTCGCCCCCTCCTCTTCCGTTGAGCAGATGATTGTAGTCGGGGGCGGCCCTACGGAACAGAGCAATATTGACCGCAGCAAAAATGCGGCCCTTGCGCCGCCTTCCTTTGGAAGTCCCGACTCATACCAGCCCGGAACTGGTGAGGTCCTGATTCCGCATGTCGCTTATGGCAATTACGGAAGTGGTAGTTCTGCAGGGACGGGCAACTTCACTGGAAGCAATACCGTAGGCAACACCGCCGGTAGTTCCAGCAATCTCTATGTTCCGCCCGCTGAGCTTGGAGGATCGTCCACCTCCGATGTGACCGCTTCGATCACAGGCGACAATAAATTCACGCTTCCGGACGGCCTCTACTATTCAGATGGAAGCCTTGGCCGACTGAAGATCCCCAAGCTGGACCTTAACGTCAAGGTTTACGAAGATGAAAGCCTTGAAAACCTTGCAAAAGGTGCCGGGCATTTTAAATCTACGTCCTGCTGGGATGGGAATGTTGGAATTGCTGGCCACAACCGTGGTGTGACCAATCATTTTGGAAAGATTCACACCTTGGTTACCGGTGACCAGATCGTCTATACCACACAGCTCGGCACCAGGACCTATGAGGTCTATTATGTTGGTCAAATCAGTGAGACGGATTTTTCCCGCTTGGATCGGACAAGCGACAACATCATCACACTGATTACCTGCGTTCGGGATGTCCGAGATATGCGCTGGTGTGTCCAGGCCCGCGAAATTTCCTAGCAGCCTGTTGCAAATATTCTCTGTGTGTGGTGTAATATGATCATAATAATTACAAGGGGGTATTTGCATGAAACGGATCACATCCTTTGCGCTTGGCATCATCCTTTTACTATCTATGTCCGTTCCCGCTTTTGCCGCAGAGCAGCCAGCAGAAATTGAAGCTGCAGGGCTGTACCTGCATGAGCAGGGCATCTACCTGGGTGACAGCTCTGGCAATCTCATGTTGGACAAGGGACTGACCCGGGCCGAAATGGCCGCCATTCTCACCCGGCTTCATAGCGGAGAAGAAGTCAACCCCGAACAGTACATCCAGGCCTGTCACTTCACTGACGTACCCGCCTGGGCCAAATCCTACGTTGGCTACTGTGTTGCCAATCTGCTGGTATCCGGCTACGACGCATCACACTTTGGCCCTAACGATATGGTTACTCCGGCCATGGCATGTACGGTAGTGCTCCGATGCTACGGCTACGGGGACAGCGAGAGCAGCGCGTGGACCTATGGTACCGCAGGTCAATACGCCGCCAGTCTAGGCCTGATCAGCCCATCCACCGCTCAGGCATCTATCATCACCCGAGGCGAGATGGCGGTACTGATCTACCGCGCCCAGACCGGCACCCGTCCAGGTACAGCGCCCAGCACCGGCACTGGGGACGGCTTTCTATCCAACGGAAAGCCCGTCACCGAAGAAAACGTGCTGGAAATTCTACGTCAGCTTAAACAGGATTGGCCCCATGGGACGGTCTGGGGCACACACAATACGTCTGGGACCCACAAAAACGAGGTCCCCAGCACTGCAGCCAACCGGATCATGGACGTCTACTGGGTCAGTGAGTATTACGGGTGCAGTGGCTACGCCTCCATGGTCAACTCCCTTATTTTTGGTGACAAAACCAATCCAGGCCGCAAGCTGGACGATCTCACGAAAATGCGCCCCGGCGATATTGTATTTGTAGTGAGTCCTGACGGAGTAGTGGGACATGTAGTTATTGCCCTTGAGTCCCCAAATCAGGACGGGCGGTTCCATTACACGGATGGCAACCATGGTGAAATCATCACATGGCCCAGCGTCGAACATCCGGACATTAGAAGCTATAGTCTGACTGGATTCAGCGGTGGACGTATTCCGCATCATCTTGAAGTGTGGACCCGTTATCCTGAGAATGTCCCCTTCACCGGCGAAAGCGTAGAAGTGTGGCCTGCCGTTTCCGGCAGTTAACCAAGGAAAAACAAGACAAGGGAGGCGATTCATGTACCTCAAACCAGCAATACCCAAGATGAACAGTCCCAACCTGTCAAGTAAATATCATCTGCTCAAGGACTGCACGGTTTTGTGCAGTCCTTTTGCTATGCTCACAAACTAATGAAGGAGGAACTGATAATGTTGAAATCTCTCTCCAAGAGCATCAAATCCAACTGGAAGCGCACCCTGTCCGGCCTGCTGGCAGCCATCACCATCATCGGGATGCTCCCGGCCACCGCTTTTGCCGCAGAGGAAGCGCCGGCCAAAGTGGCCAGCAGCATCACTGCCTATGCCCCTACTGGCGATTTTGAAGTCAACATCGCCGGGGCCACCGGCTGGAACGGCACCTGTCTCCCACTCCAAGTCTACAACACTGAGAGTGGTGGGACTCAGATCGTGTCTGTCCCCGCCTCGGACAGTGCCAAGCCTATCCCCTTCGCCATCCTGGCTTACAACGGCGGCGATAGGGTCAAGATTGGCCTCGCCGTTGACAGCAGCGGCAGTGTGACCGCCTGGGAAGGCGGCCAGCTGGGGAAAACCGGCTGGGTGGATAAGGAGCATATCTTCATCAATCTGCCGGACGTTGTTCCCAGCATCGCCTACAACCTGACCAACAGCAGCGGCAGCATCTTCCAGGCTGCAGACGGGAAGGATATTCCCGGCGTTACAGGGAAATCCTACTACAACGCCAGGCAGTTCAGCTCCCGGCTGAGCCGCTATGAGTATGTCGTCCCCTGCATGTTCACCCTTGCTGAGCGGCTGGCAAAGGTCCAGCAGTCCGCCATGTCCAACGGTGAGACACTGGTGGTCTATGAGACATTCCGGCCCGCCGGGGTACAGTCCGCTGTGCGGGACGGTTTCACCGCTCTCTGGGACAGTAACAGTGATGTGTCCACTGACATGGATAAAGCTATTGCCATGGGTTATGCCCGCGAGCAGGGCTGGTTCATTTCTAACGGCACATCCAACCATCAGGCGGGACTGGCCGTGGATATGAGCCTTGCCAAAGGCGATCCTGCGGAGCTGCATGAGTACACGTTGGATGGCGCCACTTACCAGAAGTACGAGGACTGGACAGAGTATGAGATGCCCACCCGGATGCACCAGTTGAGTTCGGCCGCTATCCGGTATCAGGTCCCTGTCAGCTCCTATACCATGCCCAATGAGTTGGAGAATTGGACGGAGCGGTTTGCTGCCTCCGAGGGTGCGAAACGGCTTCAGAGCTATTGCACCGCCGTCGGCCTGATCCCCCTCGCCAGTGAGTGGTGGCATTTCAATGACCCCAATGCAGAAAAAATCATGGCGAAGGGAAGCTACTCCGGCCAGGATGGGGTCAGCACCAAGGGCGACTACACCATTGACCGGGCCTACAGCACAACCCCCTATCAGGCGCTGACCGGGCTGAGCAGCAGCGGTATCCGGCGGGTTCCTGCCAATGCTGGCATCTCCTACGCCAATGGAGGTACGGGCGGCCTGAACCCCGGCAGCCCTGGCGGTCAGAAGCCCAGCACCAGCGATGTGGACTGGACCACCGATCCGGAGCGGACCTTCCTCCGCTTTACCTTGATCGAGTTTCCGGAAGGCGTAGTCAAGGACATCAACAGCAATGACTTCAATACCTGGCATGTGGTGGGTACACCCCTAAATGTGGTCTGGGGCAATGGCAGCATCGAAAACTGGGATGCTGATACCTGCCGCCGCCGGATCACCTGGTTCAATTCTTCTGCCATGCAGTACAACGGCAAGGGCTCCAGTGCCGCTGAATTGATGGGCGGTACAGTTTATGCCTATGATGCTACCAGCGGCTATAACCAGAAATGGGTGACCACCGCTGACGAGTTTCAGGCGGCCACCGGGATTACAGACACGCAGAAGGAGCAGATGTTCCACTGCAACAGCTCCAAATGGTCCACTGGCTGGGTGGATGGCGACTATACCTCCATGTGGGGCACCGATCCTAAGCCTGTTACTCCTGGCAATCTCTACAAGGTCTACAAGCCCAACGACGCTTTTTTATATCTGCTGGGCCGCCTGAGTGCAACCAGCAGCAACAGCGGCTGGAGCAAGGATGACGCTATCAAAAATTGGTCTGAGTATGTCCATGACTCCAATGGCAACCTGCGCACCAAGTACCGGGTCATTATTGAGACTGGCGGGGTTTTCGTGGACCCGGATGGTCTTCGACGTGCCTATACCCTGCGGGAGATGATGGCCTACTCGCTCTATAACAGCGAATCCACAACTAAGGGCAATCTGATTTACGATCAGTCCTCAACGATTCGCAATATGGCCCAGTGGATGCGCCAGAAGAAAACTCAGTTTTTGGAGTATCCTTTGGACAGCAGCGGCACGCCCACCGGTGAGGAGCTGTGTTCCACTAACGGCTTTACCGAGGCGGACAGCTTCGTGGACAGCATCACAAAGGCCGCCAAAATCAGAGACACTATCTTTTCTGAGCGGCGGTCCTATGGCCTCCACATTCTCAGTCCGTTCAATTTCGAGCGGCCCGAACCCACAGCGCCGTCCCTGGAGGTGACCAAGAAGGCTGGCGGCTCTATCCCCGCCGGGGAGAGCTGGAGCTTTACTGTAACCTATACTGCAGGCAGTCCAAGTAGCTATATTGCGAATATGCCTGTCACGGAAACTGGAAACGGCCTAAAATTTACCCTAAAGGCCAATGAAACGATCCGCATTGACTTCGTTGCGGACGACTCTTTTCGGTTTGAAGTGGTGGAGGACGACCCCACCTACCTGACCGACATCACCGGCACCGGTGGAATCGTCGATATGTCCGCCAAGAAATTTTCCAGCAGCGGCGGCGAGTCCAAGGTGACTTTTACCAACGGTACTACCATCACCGAGAAGAAACCCGTCTACCTGAAGCTCAAGAAGATCGCCGCTGCGGACAAGCGGCCCCTCTCCGGCGCAGAGTTCTCCGTCTACGCCGATTCCTCTTGCAGCGGCACACCCCTGGCCGTAATGACCACCGGCGCTGACGGCACAGCCAGCACCTCCGTTCCTAACATCGTGGAGGACGGCAAGAGTGTGACCCTGTATGTCAAGGAGACCAAAGCCCCGGCGGGCTGCACCCCGCTGGCCTCCCCCTTCACTGTGACCTGCAAGGCCCCGGAGAACAGCACGGCGGCGGGTGCGGTCCAGGTCGGCCCTGCGAGCGGCATTGAGAACGGCGGCATCCCTGAGCCGGGGAAGGCCCTTCTGTTCAAGAGGGACGCTCTGACCAACACCGGCGTCGGCCCCGCCACCTTCAAGTTCAGCTCTGTCACCAACGGCGTGTATGAGTTTGACACCGATGAAGCTGGCGTGTTGGAGAGCGTCCAGTGGTGGGACCCCACCGAGGCGTCCGGGAAGTATATCAAGCCTGGTGAGTACGCTGTAACGGAATTGGTCCCGCCCCCCAACTACGAGCCTACCACCGAGGTCCAGCAGATCAAGCTGGAGCTGGACGCCAACGGCAATCCCATCCCCGCTGGGCCCCTGGTATTTAAGAATTTGGCAAAAGTCGGATTGAAAATCGTGAAATATGACCGGCAGAGCCATAGGCCCATGGCGAACGTCACCTTTGAGATTTTCCGGGACGGCGTTTCTCTGGGGCGCTTGGAATGTCCCGCAAGGACGCCGGGGGGGCCCTAAATCCCCAGAATGACGGCAAAGGCCTTGAAGAGGACGGAAACGGGCTGGCCGGGTTCAAGGTTGAGCGAACGGGCGCTTTCGGCGGTGATGACCGCGCAGACGGTCGTGCCTTCCTCAAGGGCTACGTTGACTTCGGCTTCGATCTCCCCGGTGCGGATGCTCTGCACGGTTCCAGGAAAGTGGTTGCGGGCGCTGGTGGGCGCGTCGCCGGTGCTCAGGATCACCCAGGGGGCCTTGATGGTGGCCGTGGTGTTCATGCCTTCGCGCAGTTCCAGATTGTCCGCGCTCTCGGAGGTGATCACGGCGACCACCTTGAGTCCGGTGGAGGTGAGGATTTCCACTTCTACGAGCAGATCGCCGCGGGTGATGCGGTTGATGGTACCGGTAAAGGCGTTGCGGGCGCTTGTTTTTTTCATGGCTTCTCTCCTTAGATGTGAGTGGACGATGCGGCGCGCTTCCTCGCGGGGGAAATGGAGGTAGCTGGCCGTGAGGTTGGGGCTCTGCTGCCCCAGAAAGTGCTGGACGATGTTGAGGGGCACGTCGCCGCGCAGAAGCTCGATGCCCCGGGAATGCCGGATGACGCGGGGGCTCAACAGTTCTTTGGGCAGGCCCGCATCTTTTGCCCGTTCGTAAAAGATGCGGCGCACGTAGCCCTGATCAAGGTGCAGGACCTCTCCGCGCAGCCCGAACATGGCGGGCGATTCCAGCACTTGCCGGATTTCCGCCATGATTGCCTCGGGAAGCTGGAGTTCCCGGGGGCTTTGGCCGTGCACCACGACAAGGGAGCGCGCAAAGTCGAGGTCCACCCGGTCGTCCAGCGCCAACGCTTCCCCAAGGCGCAGGGCGCCGTAGCGGATGAGCAGGAAGACGAGCCAGAGCCTGCCCCGCGACCGGGTCTGCGCCGAGGTCGCCGCCGAGCGGTACCAGTCCGAGAAGGCCTGCATCGCCGTTTCGAGCTGCTCGGACGTCAGATGCCGGACGTTGTCCGGGACGGTGAACTGCCCTCCCGAAGGCGTGGACGGACGTACCGCCGTGCTGCGGGATTCGCGCTCATGGCGGACGCACGCTTCAATGAAACGCAGGGCCGAGTCGTCAAGGCCGCGTACAAGGCGGGTTATTTCTTCCTGCATGGCTGCTCCTCTGTAACGGGCAAGCAAGTGATGGGGGATGCAGGCTACCCCACAGGGCCGGACAGTCGAAAGCCGGTCACGCGGCCTTCTAAAAGAGTGACCACATTGCTCTGAAAAGGCAAGAGGCGTATTGCGAGAATAGGCCGATTTTCTCCATAACAGTCAACAATGGGGTAGAAACATGAACAAAATAGGTTGGGGCCGGTGCCTGCGCCGGGCCGCGCTTGGAGCGATAGGCTGTCTTTTGCTGGCTGTTCCCGCCTTTGCCGCGCAGGAGATCACCGTTTCGGCGGCGGCGAGTCTGGCCAACGCCTTCAGCGAAATCAAGGGCCTTTTTGAGCAACGCTACCCCGAGATCAAGGTGCATACCAATTTCGCAGCTTCCAATCCGCTCCTGAAGCAGATGGAAGAGGGCGCGCCCGTGGATGTTTTCGCCTCGGCGGATCAGGAGACGATGGACAAGGCCGCCGCCAAAAAACTGGTGGACCCAGCTACACGCAAGGATTTCGCCCTCAACGATCTGGTCATGGTCGTCCCCTCGGACGGCAAGCTTTCCCTCTCCGGGGCCGAGGATTTGACGAAGCCCGAGGTGAAGCGCATTGCCGTGGGGAATCCCGATTCCGTTCCGGCGGGGCGTTATACCAAGGCCGCCCTGACCGCCGCCGGGCTGTGGGAAACCCTCCAGCCCAAATACGTTTTCGGCGCAAGCGTGCGTCAGGCCCTCGACTACGTGGCCCGGGGCGAGGTGGATGCGGGCTTCGTCTACCGTACCGACGCCATGATCGGCGGGGACAAGATGAAGGTGGCCGTCGTCATGAGCGGGCACAAGCCTGTGCTCTATCCCATAGCCGTGGCGACGACGGGCTCCAACCGCGCGGGCGCCGAGGCGTTCGTGGCGTTCGTCCTGTCCCCGGAAGGCCGCGCCGTGCTCACCAAATACGGTTTCAGTCAGCCGCAGCGGTAACGGCCCCGCGCCGAGAGGGAGGGAGTTGCCGCAAGGGACTTGCCAGACGCAGGGATTCAGGGAAGAATATTCCTGAATCCCTTTTTGCAGGAGCACGGAACCATGCGGCACTGGCTTTTTAAAAGCGAACCGGACTGCTACTCGTTCACCGACTTGGAAAACGCGCCCAATCAGACCACCTCGTGGGACGGCGTGCGCAACTATCAGGCGCGCAACTTCATGCGCGACGACATGAAGCGCGGTGACCTCGGCTTTTTCTATCACAGCGGCAAGCAGCCCGAGATTGCGGGCATCGTGGAAATCGTGCGCGAGGGGCATCCCGACGTGACGGCGCAGGACCCCGAGGCCGGGCATTTCGATCCCAAGGCCACGCCGGAGAATCCGCGCTGGTACATGGTGGACGTGCGGCTGGTGCGGCGTTTCGATCCTCCGGTGCCTCGCAGCCTGCTGCGTTTCCTGCCCGAGGCTGCGGGCATGGAACTCATGAAGACCGGGAGCCGTCTCTCCGTCCAGCCCGTCGAAGGGGAGGCTTATGAAGCCATCGTGCGGCTGGCGGACGATCTCGCCAAAGACAAGGCAGGAGGCAAGGCATGAGCGAACGGCTGCATCCCACCTCCGACGAGGAGTTTGCCGCGCTCAAGGCGCGGGTGGCGCGTCTGGAACGGCTCGAAGAGCAGGTTTATTTTCAGGAGCAGACCCTTTCCGAACTTAACGATGTGATCACGCTGCAACAGAAGCAGCTTGACCACTATCAGGCGCGACTGGAAACGCTGGAGGAGAAGTTTCGCGAACTATGGGAACTGCTCGGCGAAGAAGGCGGCGAAGCCACGGTCCCGCCGCATTACATGCAGCTTTCGTGAGGGGTTGAGGAAATTGGAGGGGGGAGGGGAAACCTTTCTGGAGAAGGGGGGAGCACCCCCACAGTTTCCCCTCCCCCCTCCAAACCTCCCCCTTCCCTTCCAAAGACGTTCGTCCTTATCGAATCCCTCATCGGGAGAAGGGGGCTTTTCGGTAAGAGGGTGCCTCTGAGGTGAGGTGGGGGCTTTTTTTTGTGGAGTTCCCTCCCTGTGTGCAGGGAAAGGACCAAGAAGTGGGATGACTTCGCGACCCGCGCGACGTCCCCTCCCTGCGTACAGGGAAGGGACTGCCAGCAGTACCAGTCCTGCCAGACCTGTCAGAATTTCTTCTCTGGGCGCAGGGGAGGGAACGCGACCCCCAAAACAAGGTCAGCCACTATGCGAATTCCTTTCCTGCCGCAGGGAGGGGATTATCCCTCGCATTTGACGGTGGGACGCAAGGGATTCCTTCCCTGCGCGCAGAGGGTGCTGGTTTTATAGGTAAATAGGTAAAAAGGAATTGTATGAGAGGGCCTTTCCTTGTGCGCAGGGAAAGGCTTTTGTTTTGAGGAGGAGAGGGATGCGGGCACGGCGGACTGCCGTCGTTTCAGGACGGCTGCTTTTCCGGCGCTTTTTATTTGGGATAGTAGTTGATGACGATGCAGGTGAGCATCGTGTCCTGCCGGTTGATATAGATATGGTCAAGGGAGGAGTCGAAGACGAGGGAATCGCCTTCTTGCAGCGTGTAGTCGGCTCCTTCCGTGCGCAGGATGAGTTCACCCTTGATGACGTAGACGTATTCCTGCGCCTTGTCGGTATGCCCGATGGACATGTTGGAAGAGTGGGGGTCGAGTTCGATGTAAAAGAGCTCGAAATTCCGAAAGGGCGTGCTTTTGTAGTAGCAATAGAGGCGGTAGGCTTCCGTTTCCCCGATCTGCATGGGGTTTTGCGGTTTGCGGATGAGGGCGGCTTCCTTTTCCACGTCGTCGATCAGCTTGGTATAGGGGACATCCAGCCCGTGCGCGATTTTCCAGATCGTGTTGATGGTAGGGTTGCTGTCCCCTTTTTCGATCTCCGAAAGCATCGCCTTGCTGATTCCCGACAGCTTCGAGAGCTGGCCGAGGGTCAGATGGCGGGCGTTTCTCAAGTCGCTCAGATTTTTTGCAATGATTTTACCAAGTTCCATAAGCCTGCCTTGCTGTTGACAAGAAAAGCGCGGGTTTGTAAGGTGTATCTTACGATTCGTTCTTTATACCGAACAGCATCTATGCCGATCCGGCGAAAAGGCCGTGGCGTCCGCGCTTCGGCGCGCCGTTTCGTCAAGCGCATCCCGGCGCAAGGAGACAATCCATGAAAATGCGGGCTTTTCTGGCGGCTTTGCCCCATACTCTGCCCATTTGCGTCGCCTTCCTCTTTCTGGGCATGTCCTACGGGTTCTACATGCACAGCAAGGGCTTTTCCTTCGTCTATCCCATGCTCATGAGCTTCTTCATTTTCGCGGGATCGATGGAATTCGTGACGGTGGGGCTGCTTCTCGGGCCTTTCAATCCGCTTTCCGCCTTTTTGCTGACGCTCATGGTCAACGCGCGCCACCTGTTCTACGGCATTTCCATGCTCGACAAATACAGGGACTGCGGCCTCAAAAAGGGCTATCTCATCTTCGGCCTGTGCGACGAATCCTTTTCCATCAATTGCAGCGTCGCGCCCCCGCCCGACGTAGACCGGGGCTGGTTCATGTTTTTCGTCACTCTGCTCAATCACATCTACTGGGTTCTCGGCTCGACGCTCGGCGGTCTTGTGGGCTACGCCGTCCGCTTTGACGCCAAGGGCATCGAATTCGTGATGACCGCGCTTTTCGTCGTCATCTTCCTCAACCAGTGGAAGGCGGCGGAGGGGCATCTCCCGGCCCTCATCGGGATTGGCTGCTCGGCCCTGTGCCTGATCCTTTTCGGAAGCGCGCGCTTCATGCTTCCGTCCATGGCGGCCATCGTCGCCGTCTGCCTGCTGGCCCGCAACATACCCTACTATCGCGCAAGGACGGCCTGATCATGACCACGCTGGAAAGCATCATTCTCATCGCCGTGGTGGTGGCCGCGACGATGCTGACCCGCTTTATCCCTTTCCTCGTCTTTTCCGCCCGCCGGACGCCGCCGCCCGCCGTGGCCTATCTGGGGAAGGTCCTTCCCTATGCCGTCATCGGGCTGCTCATCGTCTATTGCCTGAAAGACGCTTTTGCCGGAGACTCTTACGGCATTCCCGAAGGGCTGGCAATCCTTGGCACGGTCTTTCTGCATCTGTGGAAAGGGAACGCGCTTCTGAGCATCGGCGGCGGCACGGCGGCCTATATGCTTCTCGTGCAAACCTGCTTCGCCTAGCCGCGTTTCATTGGTGCCCCACGCCGGGAGAGGAAAGCCGGGAGACGGCGGCCCTAATCCTCCCACTTCTTCACGGGCACGGTGGAAACGGCGTTGAAGGGCGAGCCCTCCACGATGCGGCGGCTGACCGCGAGGTAGACGAGCGTGTTGCGTTTTTCGTCCCAGATGCGGGTGACGCGCGTGGCCTTGAAGAAGATGGAGGTCGATTCCCGGAAGACGTTGGCTTCTTTGGGCAGCTTGGCCGGAATCTTGATAGGCCCGATCTGGCTGCACGAGATGGAGAAGTTGGACGGGTCCTCGGCGAGCCCCAGCGTCCCGGAGACGCCGCCCGTCTTGGCCTGACTGATGTAACAGGCCACGCCGGGGATGTCGGGATCGGTGAAGGCGGAGACGCAGACCTTATGATTGGCCCCGAGCAGTTTCCACGCCGTGGTGACGCAGCCCACTTCCGAATCGTCGCCGGCAAGGGCGGCGGCAGGCAGCAGGAGGCAGAGCAGGGCGAGGCAGGGGACTATTTTCATGGTTTTTTCCTGTGGTTGAGATGAAAGGGAAAGGCTAGCCGACGCTTCCGGCGACGCCGCACAGCGCGCCCGGGACAAGCTCGCAGGCCAGCGTGTATTCGCCGGGCACGCCGGGATAGGTGATCGGGGCGGCGGGACGGAAGCCGAAATGGGCATAGTAGGCGGGATCGCCCACAAGGATGACCGAGGCGTGGCCCAAAGCCCTGGCCCTGTCGAGGCCCTCCCGCATCAGCGCCGCGCCCACGCCTGCGTTGCGGCGTTCCAGAACGACGGACAGGGGCGCGAGGAGCAGGCTTTCCGTACCCGCCCCGCCGTCGCGGACGGTGACCCCGGTGAGCATGACGTGCCCGATGAGTGCCCCGCCGTCCTCGGCCACAAGCTCGAGCTCGGGGATGTGCCTGCCTTGCCGCAGTTCCCGCACGAAATCCTGTTCCGTGCCGCTGGACACCTTGGCTGTCTCAAACGCCTTTTGGACCAGCCCGTGGATGCCGTCGTAGTCGGCCTCCGTCGCTTGCCTGATTATCATGCTTTTCTCCCTTGGAGATATTTCTCATGTTTTCCGCCTTTTCTGGAAAAGGCGGGTGCCTCTTGAGCGCCTTTCATCCGCCTTGAAGGACCGGGACCACGACCTTTGCAGCTTTCTGTCCGCCTCTCTCTCATCAAAGAGAGCGTGCGGCGGTCCAAGTGCCCTTTGGCCTTCTGCTTGACCTGCAGCCGGAAGGGGAGGCAGGCGCGGCGTCTCCCAAAGACGGACCTTTTTTCAATCGTAAGGGGCTGAATGCTCTCAGGACGAGGCACCGTTCCGCGCGCCTCTCTCCTCCGGGGTGAGGGGGCCCGGGAGGAACACGCTGTAAACGTTATCGCCGCCCTCACATCTCCGTCGAT
>OFEZ01000886.1_pt1 | contig 18679 bp, 13 predicted proteins | sample 1521241 | NCBI WGS metagenome assembly OFEZ01 (sample SAMEA3504099, study PRJEB24116) | mouse gut metagenome | biome: mouse gut; feature: mouse-associated habitat; material: faeces | place: Denmark | collected 2011
AATAATATAAAAAAAGTAAAAATTTAGGAGGCATGTAATGAGACAGGAATGGACAGATTTTACAGGCGGAATCTGGGAAAAAGAAATTAATGTTAGAGACTTCATTCAGAAGAACTACACACCATATGAAGGTGATGATTCCTTTTTGACAGATGCTACTGAAGCAACAAAAGAGCTCTGGGCTCAGGTTATGGATTTGACAAAGCAGGAACAGGAAAAAGGCGGAGTATTGGATATGGATACAAAGATCATTTCCACGATTACTTCCCATGGACCTGGATATTTAAATAAAGACAAAGAAAAAATCGTAGGTTTTCAGACAGATAAACCTTTCAAACGTTCTCTCCAGCCTTACGGCGGTATCCGTATGGCAGTAAAGGCTTGTGAAGACAATGGATATCATGTAGATCCTGAGATCGTAGAATTCTTTACAAAACACAGAAAGACACACAATGAAGGTGTATTTGATGCATATACACCGGAGATGAGAGCTTGCCGTTCAAGCCATATCATCACAGGTTTGCCAGATGCTTACGGACGCGGACGTATCATCGGTGATTACAGACGTGTTGCTCTTTATGGTGTGGACAGACTTATCGAGGAGAAACAGCATCAGAAAGATACAACAAGAACCATTATGTACTCTGATGTTACAAGACAGCGTGAGGAATTATCCGAGCAGATCAAAGCATTAAAAGAATTAAGAGAGTTAGGTAATATTTACGGATGCGATATTTCCAGACCGGCTCAGAACGTACAGGAAGCGATCCAGTGGTTATACTTCGGATACCTTGCAGCGATCAAAGAGCAGAATGGCGCTGCAATGTCCCTTGGACGTACTTCTACATTTGTTGACATCTACGCAGAACGTGACCTTAAGAATGGCACATTTACAGAAGAACAGATACAGGAATTCGTAGACCACTTTATTATGAAGCTTCGTCTTGTAAAATTCGCAAGAACACCGGAGTACAACGCATTATTCTCCGGAGATCCTACGTGGGTAACAGAATCTATCGGCGGTATGGGTATTGACGGACGTCCGCTCGTAACAAAGATGTCCTTCCGTTACCTTCATACATTACAGAACCTTGGAACAGCTCCGGAGCCAAACTTGACAGTACTTTGGTCTACAAGACTTCCGGAAAGCTTCAAACGCTTCTGTGCAAAGACATCCATTGCATCATCTTCTATCCAGTATGAAAATGATGATTTGATGCGTGTAACACATGGCGATGACTATGCAATCGCATGCTGTGTATCTTCTATGAGAATCGGTAAAGAGATGCAGTTCTTCGGTGCAAGAGCAAACCTTGCAAAATGTTTATTGTACGCAATCAACGGCGGTGTGGATGAAGTCAGCAAGAAACAGGTAGGACCGGAATATCGTCCGATCACTTCTGAATACCTTGATTATGATGAGGTTATGAAGAAATTCCATGATATGATGAAATGGCTTGCAAGAGTATATGTAAATACTTTGAATATCATTCATTATATGCATGACAAATATTGCTATGAAAGAGTTCAGATGGCGCTTCATGATAAGAAAGTGACAAGATGGTTTGCTACAGGTATCGCAGGTCTTTCCGTAGTAGCTGACTCTTTATCAGCAATTAAATACGCAAAAGTAAAAACAGTCCGCGATGAAAACGGCATTGTTGTAGATTACGAAGTAGAAGGAGATTTCCCGAAATACGGTAATGATGATGACCGCGTAGACAATATCGCTTATGATATCGTACATGACTTTATGTCATATGTAAAAGGTAACCACACATACCGTGGTGGTATCCCTACAACATCTATTCTTACAATTACATCAAACGTTGTATATGGTAAGGCTACAGGTTCTACACCAGACGGAAGAAAAGCAGGAGAAGCATTTGCTCCGGGTGCAAACCCAATGCACAGACGTGACACGAAGGGTGCTGTTGCATCACTTAGCTCTGTATCTAAGCTTCCGTTCAAAGATGCTCAGGATGGTATTTCCAATACATTCTCTATCATTCCAGGAGCACTCGGAAAAGATGACGCAGTATTCTTTGGCGATATCGAATTCGAATTAGAACCAGATTGTGCATGTTGCGAACCAAACCTTGGCGGTGAAGAAGAATAAATTATAGTATAGAAGAAAATTATTATTAAAGGAGGATTTTTCAATGAACGTTAGTGAATCACAGATTGATAACTTAGTAGGATTATTAGATGGGTATGCGGAAAAAGGCGGACATCACTTAAATGTTAATGTATTTACAAAAGATACGTTATTAGACGCTCAGGCACATCCTGAAAAATATCCGCAGCTTACAGTTCGTGTATCCGGATATGCAGTAAACTTCAATAAGCTGACAAAAGAGCAGCAGGATGAAGTTATTTCAAGAACATTCCATGATGAAATCTAACCAGGAAGTAAAACAAGGATATATACATTCCACAGAGAGTTTCGGGACCGTTGACGGTCCCGGAATTCGTTTTGTCGTCTTTTTTCAGGGATGTCCGATGCGCTGTCAGTATTGCCACAATCCGGATACGTGGGAGATGGGCAAAGGCCGAAAGATGACGGTGGAAGAAATCATGTCGGCATATGAAAAGAATATGACATTTTATAGAAATGGGGGAATCACAGCAACTGGCGGAGAACCGCTCATGCAGCTTTCGTTTTTGATTCGCCTTTTCAAAGAAGCAAAAAGCAGAGGTATCCATACATGTCTTGATACATCGGGAATCGTATACAGGAAAGAACGTGCAGAAGAGTTTTCGGAGCTTTTTAAGTATGTGGACTTAGTACTTTTGGATATCAAACACAGTCTTGCACAAGGCCATGTGAAACTGACCGGGCAGGATCAGAAGCCGGTAATCGCTTTTGCAGATGCTCTTGAAGCTGCAGGCATACCGATGGTGATACGTCATGTGGCAGTTCCGGGGATTACAGATAAGGAAGAGGAATTAACGGCACTTGGACATCTTATCGGAAAGTATAAAAATCTCAAAGGGCTGGATGTTCTTCCATATCATACGATGGGGGTTAAGAAGTACGAGGCACTTGGACTTCCCTACCCTTTGGAGGGAACCAATAGTATGACAAAAGAGGATGCGAAAAAAGCCAGGGAAATCGTAATAAAAGCGTTAAAGGAAGTAAGGTAAGATATGAGATTTAATATGGAAATTCTGACAGGAATCATGATTCCGTTTTTGGGAACTATGCTGGGTTCTGCCTGTGTATTTTTCCTTCGAAATGAGATAAAGCCGTCTGTGCAGAAAATGCTTCTTGGTTTTGCGTCAGGCGTGATGATTGCGGCATCTGTCTGGTCTCTTTTGATACCTGCGATGGATATGTCGCAGAATCTTGGGAAAATGGCATTTGTACCGGCATCTGTAGGATTTGTACTTGGAATTGCATTTTTACTTTTGATGGATAAAATCGTACCGCATCTTCATCTGGATCATAATGAGCCGGAAGGTATGAAGAGCGGATTCGGAAAGTCAACAATGCTTATTTTGGCGGTAACACTTCATAATATTCCGGAGGGAATGGCAGTCGGTGTTGCATTTGCCGGGATGATGTCTAAAAATCACGAGATTACGCTGATGAGTGCATTTGCACTGGCAATCGGTATTGCCATACAGAATTTTCCCGAAGGAGCGATTATTTCTCTTCCATTAAAAAGTGCCTCTGTCAGCAGGAAAAAGGCATTTTTTATGGGAAGCGCTTCCGGGATTGTAGAGCCGCTTGCGGCGGCTGTCACGATTGCAATTGCTTCTTATATAGAGCCTATGCTTCCGTATCTGCTTGCATTTGCAGCAGGCGCCATGATGTATGTGGTGGTGGAAGAGTTGATACCGGAGACCGCAGAAGGAGAACATTCGAATATAGGGACAATCGGATTTGCAGCCGGATTTGTTATTATGATGATTTTGGATGTTGCTTTGGGATAAATATGAATAAATAAAAACGAAAAGGGACTGTCACAACAGTTCCTTTTTTGGTTATGATGATATAGGAAAGTTTGTGCTTTCCTATATCATAAAACCCTCCGGGAGGATACGCACTCGCGTGAGCGGAAGCAGTCAGCAAAAGCTGACCACGCTCGGCGCGCAAAGCGTGCAAGCCCCTCATGAGTGAGGGGATGGGGGAGTTGAAGTGGGCTTGCCCACTTTGTTATCTTATGATAAAATGAAAAGAACGGCAAAAAATAAGGGAAAGAAAAGATAAAGTTGGAGGAATAGATATGGGAAAGATTATTTTGACGGGAGACCGTCCAACCGGACGTCTTCATGTAGGACATTATGTAGGCTCCTTAAAAAGAAGAGTAGAGTTACAGAACTCAGGAAATTTTGATGAGATTTTTATTATGATCGCAGATGCACAGGCATTGACAGACAATGCGGATAATCCCAAGAAGGTGCGTCAAAACATCATCGAAGTGGCGCTCGATTATCTGTCATGCGGTTTGGATCCATCAAAATCAACATTGTTTATCCAGTCGCAGATTCCGGAACTTTGCGAGTTGTCATTTTATTACATGAATCTTGTAACGGTATCGAGACTGCAGAGAAACCCAACGGTAAAATCAGAGATACAGATGCGTAATTTTGAAGCGAGTATTCCGGTTGGATTCTTCACATACCCGATCAGCCAGGCAGCGGACATCACGGCATTTAAGGCGACGACGGTGCCGGTAGGGGAAGACCAGCTTCCGATGCTGGAGCAAACAAAGGAGATTGTGCGTAAATTTAATTCTGTCTATGGGGATACCTTGATTGAGCCGGAGATTTTACTTCCGGACAATGCTGCTTGTTTGAGACTTCCTGGAACGGATGGAAAGGCAAAGATGAGTAAATCTTTGGGAAATTGTATTTATTTATCTGAGACAGAAGATGAGTTAAAGAAGAAAATCATGAGTATGTACACCGATCCGGATCATATCCGTGTGGAAGATCCGGGAAAAATCGAAGGAAATACCGTATTCACATATCTGGATGCATTTTGCAAAGAGGAACATTTTGAAAGATATTTAAAAGATTATAAGAACCTGGATGAGTTAAAAGCACATTATAAACGCGGCGGTCTTGGAGACGTGAAGGTAAAACGTTTCTTAAATGCGGTGCTTCAGGAAGAATTAGAGCCAATCAGAAACCGCAGAAAAGAATGGGAGAAAGATATTCCGGCTGTATATGAAATCTTAAAAGCGGGAAGTGAGAAGGCAAGGGCTGTGGCGGCTAAGACTTTAGATGAGGTTAAGGCTGCAATGAAGATTAATTATTTTGATGATATGGAAATGATCCGGGAACAAGTGGAAAAGTATAAAAAGTAAGAGGATGGCGCATGAAAGTAAAAAGACTTTTTACCAGAATAATTGTAATTGCATTGTTGGTTTCAAGTATGGGAATACAGGTAATGGCAACGGATACGGTTGAGTCCCCAAACGCTCCGAATAAGGGAAAAGTGAATGGGCTGGATGTAGATTTTGCCACAGAGATTCAGACCGATCAGGAAGTATTGCAGGAGCGGGCCAGGGCAGTCGAGATAGAATCTAACAGTTTGCCGGGATGGCCTCAAGGTCCCACGACGGATGGCGAGGCGGCGATCTGCATGGATATTGACAGCGGCGCAGTGTTGTATGCAAAAAATGCAGACAGTTCTTTTTATCCGGCGAGTATCACGAAAGTAATGACGGCACTGCTTGCTTTGGAAAACGGTAATATGGAAACCGATAAGGTAGCGTTTTCTCAGGAATCAATTGATTTTCTGGAGTATGGGGACGCGCATATCGGAATGAAGCCGGGAGAGGAAATTTCTCTAAAGGATGCGATGTATGGCATGATGCTTGCATCTGCCAATGAGGTTTCTTATGCGATCGGAGAAAGTATCGGTAAAAAAATCGGTACGGGATATGATGATTTTATAGGAAAAATGAATGAGCGTGTGGCAGAGCTTGGCGGAGATGGGACTCATTTTGAGAATACGAATGGACTCCATTCCGAAACCCATTATGTGACTGCCAGAACTATGGCATTGATAGCAGCAGAGGCTTATAAATATGATTTGTTTCGAGAGATCATCAAGACACCTCAGTATGCCATTCCACCGACGAACCTGGAAACGGAAGAGCGGATTTTTCAGCAGAATCATAAGATGATTTATGAAAACGGTCAATATTATTATGAATATTGTACCGGAGGCAAGACCGGATATACGGACCAGGCAAAGACGACGCTTGTAACGTATTGTGAGAAGGATGGACTGCGTCTGGTATGTATTAATTTAAAGACCCATGGCGGAGCAAATTCATATGCGGACGCACAGAATATCTGTGAATATGTGTTTACCAATTTTAAAAAGGCAGCGGTATCCGGGCTGGAAAAATCAACGGATATAGCAAAGGTAGCAAGTGAATCTTATGTAGTTCTGCCAACAAGCGTTCCATTTGAAAAACTGGAAATGACATTTACGCAGCTTGAGAAAGAAAAACCGGAGGCAGTCTTATCCTATTCTTATAATGGGAATCCGGTTGGAACTGCGAAGGCTACATTAAGTGAAGCCTATTTGATGCAGCAAAACAGTGATAAAAAGCAGGATGAGACTTCTAAAGAAAAGGAAACGAAAGAGCCTGCATCCAAAGAAAAAATGCCGCTTTGGAAATGGGTGATTCTTATCTTAGGGGCAATCGCGGTGGCGTTTGTCGTATTTATGATTGTGATGATTCGATATGCGCAGATGAAGAAACGCCGTGCGATAGAACAAAGGCGCCGCAGGAGAGCGGCAGAGCGTAAGCGCAGACTGCAGGAAGAAGCAGAAATGGAAGCAAGGCATCAAAGAAGGATGGAGCATGGACGGATGCCAAGACAAAATCCGAAATATGATTATCACCAGGATGCCAGAAGACATTCAGAGCAGATGCGAAGAGAACGCACGTATTATCAAGGACAAAAAAATCGTCCGCATGACAGATGATACCCGGAAAAATGTATAAAAGAAAATGTATAAAAAAATCCTTCAGATCAGAAAGTTATGGTCTGGAGGATTTTTGCAATGAAAGGGAGTTTATACATCTAATGTTCTAAAATATAACTGTTCATGGCCTAAAACATAGCTGTTCAGGGTCAAGGTATTGATTTGTCACTTATTTTTTTATACATTAAATTATCGGATGAATTTATCCAGTACCTTGCAGTTAATTGGAGAGCGGCAGTTCCAATGAAGTTATTGACTTCTTGGGAACAGATTTTTCAGGGCGAAGAAGTGGATAAAGAGTTGGTAAAAGTATTTTGGGAATATGATATAATAATATGGAATATTAGGTTTGGGAAATATTAAAATCGAAGGAGGGACGTTATTTCGGTAGGGACAAAAAATTTTTTAGGAATAGGAGAAATGTTATGAAAAAACGATTTAAAAATTTAATAGCAATACTGCTTACCTTATCATTGATTCTTTCTGTAAATATGGTAAGCTTTGCTAATGAGGACAACAATGAGGGAAAAGTAAAAGTTACCAATGAACTTATACTTCAAATGGCCGAAAGATTTTCAGAAATTGCAAACCCTGATCTGAATTTAACGGCTAAAAATCCAGTAAAATTTTATGATACTAATGATAAAGCCATAGGATATATCGTTTCATATTATTCGGGAAATAAAGAGCGCGGATATATTATTTTTGACACTACTCAGGAGGCTCTAATTTCGGAATATTCTTTTGATGAAGCTGCTAAAACACCAGTAGAAACAGTAAAAGCCAGAGCAAAAGGGATATCTTTAAACGATAGAGTATATAAAACAGCGCCATTTACTTATGGTTGTAAAGAAGATGCAACAAATGTAATATTAAATAATTACGGCGAAACAGAGAACGTTCCTTCAACTCATAGTTCTAATAAACCAGAATGGAACGATATTTTTATGGAAATAAAAGATATATATGAAAATTATACACCAATCTCCATAAAAACAATTCCTGAATTTATCTCCTTTGATGAATTTGAAGAAATTGAAGCAAAGACTGGATGTTATGCGTGTACTGTAACTGCGCTATATGCGTGTGCATATTATTATGGTGCAGCATCATATTCTAATATGAAAGCAGATTATTTGAAATTATGGGACTTATCTAAAACAGAAGTTGACCATGTTTCCGGAGGTATCACATATGGTGCAACTTATGCTGAACACGAGGGTCCAGCATTACGTTCTTTTTGTTCAAGTAAAGGAAAAACTGTTGAATACAGACACATTAATAGTCCAAATTACAGCTTTTTTACAAAATGTATTGACCGCGGCGATATAGCTATTTATAGTGCTGGGCTTAATACATCAAGCGGACGAGCCGGCCACTCTCTAACTGTGGAAGGATATGCCTCATACCTAAAAAATTCTTCTGGAAAACGAGTTAATACTGTACTCGTTTATGATGGATGGAATACATATGTCAGATATCTAAATATTGATTATAATTTTATGGATTCAACAGGTACAGAATATTTTGGATAAGAAAATGGATAAGAAAAAAAAATATATTTATATTGGCGGTATGATAATATTGATGGTAGGAGTTATTGGAATTTTATCTCATTACTCTCAATCAGAACCTTTAAAATCTGGTGGAAAAAATACGCATTTATATCATGCTTACGGGAAGATCATAGATAAAAGTATCCACACAAAAAAAATTGAGATTGCCTTAAAGCCAAGCGAAGAACTTTTTAAAAATCCCGAAATTTGGGTAAACTGTTCAAATAAACCTACGTTTTTTGAAAATTGTGCATTAAATGAAGACGTTGTATTTACATTTTTTTTACCGTCTTCACAAGATTTTCCTTTGACTATTGATATTTTAGAGATTAATTCTATCAAAAAACTTGACAATCCATCTTAATTATCTTTTGTTCAAATTATACATTGTTTCTAAAAAGAGGGCATCGCTCAATCATCTAATTTGATGATTTTGCGACACCCTCAACGAGAAAATAGATGAGATAAAACTCCAAAATAATATAGTGCTAAATCCTAAAGACAGGCATTGATTTTTCTTGCGAAAGTCCCGAAAACTCTTTTTGATATGGAAATATTGGAAATCATAAAAAATATCGTTATTTATCAGGGAATTGCTATTTTGGCAGAACTGCTGCTTTTATTTCAGCTGCTGAAGTGAAAAGTTTATTTCCACTTTGAAAAATGAGAAAATAAAAGTGGCAATTACTCTTACAAAAAGGTGTAATTGCTGCTTTTTCTGTTTCATAAAGTAGAAATAAGTGCTACACTAAACAAAGAAAACAACAGGTTACCTAAAGAAGAGAGATTTTTCTTTGCATCACAAAAAAGCGGATTTTAGTCGTTGTTTTAAAAGTGAAAGACTAAATTCCACTTGCGTTGGGTTATATTTACTTTCTTTGACAGCCGCCTGTTGTTTTTTGATGTGGTAGTTTTATTTACTTATTTTTCTGCTTGAGTAAATATGGTTTTAAAATAATCTGGTCTTTTTCAATCGGATGGATGCCGAAAGCGATCAGCTTTTCATACAGATCCTGATACATAAATTCAGTCAGTTCCAACGGACTTTTATTGCCAAGCACCTCGCAAGGCGAAGAGTTTACATGGCTGAGAACCAGATTCAGCTCGGACTGGCAGGTCAGTCCGAGATTTTTCAGATTTGTTCCCTTTGGAAGAATGTAGCGGAGTTCTATATGCTTATTTTCCAGAGTGCCTTTTTGCCCTGACTGCATAGGATCGCAGTAAAATACTCTTGTCCGTCTAGTGCCATCAGAAGAGGTTTCCATAGCTTCAGCAGCTGAAAATTCTGTTCCTCGATCAGTCAACAGGACATGGACATATTTACGAAATAATTCTGTACCAAGAATGGATTCAAGGATATCAACGCCTTCTTTCATGGAAACAGCCGTTTTCTCGTTGTGGTATAAAGCAAGAATGATCCCAGCTCTCACAAATTTAAAAGTCTGAAGGAAAGGACCGTTTGTTTCATCGTTATAGACGGTATCTATTTGAGTGACAAAGACCTCAGAATTTTCGGAGAGATAGGTCTCATAATCGTTGTAGGTTCTGCCTTCGAGATATTTTTTGTCGGCGCGTTTCTTGTAAGTTTTTGCTTTTTTCTTTGTCAGCTTGCGTGATACTTGGCGTCGCAGATCCAGGACAGTGATTCCTGCAATTTCACGAAAAACATTGTTTTCGATATAGTTGTAAAGAGTTTTTTCAGAAATGCACAGTTCCGGATGGTTTGTAATGATCTGATACGGAGACTGCCCCTGTTTCAGAAGAGGTGCGATAACAGAAGCCATTTGTTTCGCCTCTTGTATGGTAAGATTGACCCCTTCGCGAGAATCAATCAAAGTGGTACGGTAATCCATATGAGCATCTTCCGGACAGTATAGGTATTTATCAAATCGACAGCGGGACCAGTTGGAACAGCCATTGCAGGCACCAGGGGAGCGGTCAGGCCTTGAACAATAAAAAGGAGTGTACTCCGGGCAGTCAGGAGAACACTGACGTCCATAAACACATTTTTTATAGTGATTGCATTCCAGAGGCATCTTACACTTATGAGTAAGAGATCTGTGGAGTTTAATCTCTTTGCCAACAGTAGACTTATCTTTGCCAATGGTCTGAGCGATAGCAGTTTTTGTGGAGGCATTGGTAATACCGGAGAGAATGATACGCCGTTCCTCTAATGTTAAATGAGAAAAAGAGTTTTGAGTTTTCATAATAGACACCGACCTTTCTGGCGACTGCCTGCTATGAAAAGTGTAAGACTAAATACTACATTTGTGAAAGAGGAAATGAGTGAAAGACTAAAATCTACTTTTGCGTATTCAAAGTGGAAATAAACTTTTCACTTCAGTTTTTATTTCAGCTGTATAGAAGAAAAGAGCTTGACGGCTGATGACGAACACCGTATAATAATGGAGTATACGAAAAAAAGCTAGGACGAAGACAGTAGGATATCAGCAAAAGGAACAGAGAATCGGGGATGGTGGAAAACCGATGCGAGTAGGGATATCTGAATATCACTTCAGAGCTGCAGTTACTGAATAATACGACGTAAGAAAACATCAAGATTGGGGAATAGTAAGTACTGCCGGGGTTCCGCCGTTACATGGAACGTATGTGAAGCATATTGTTAAAGGTGGTATAGCGAACGAATTACAGACTTTCGCCCTTTTAGGGCGGAAGTCTTTTTGCGCGAAGGTAAGGACATGGGCAGGCTGCCCGCGACCGAGCAGCGTTGCTGCGAGGTGCGCGAGCAATCCTTGCTTAGAGAATACGCGTGAGCAGCTTTGCTGTGAGGTGCGCGGGCAATCCTTGCTTAGAGGATACGCGTGAGCAGCTTTGCTGCGAGGTGCGCGGGCAATCCTTGCTTAAAGGATATGATACCATCGCCAAACTCATGAAAGGAAGAAGATTCATGTATCAGAAAGTATCACCTGATCTAAGATTTGTTGATCGGGAAAAAAAGACAGAAAAATTTTGGGCAGAAAACCACATTTTTGAGAAGAGTATGGAGAACCGTAAGGAGGGGGAAACCTATACATTTTATGACGGACCTCCAACAGCAAACGGAAAGCCGCATATCGGTCATGTATTGACACGTGTTATCAAGGATATGATTCCAAGATATCGTACAATGAAAGGTTACATGGTACCAAGAAAGGCCGGATGGGATACGCATGGTCTGCCGGTAGAATTGGAAGTAGAAAAATTACTTGGGTTAGATGGCAAGGAACAGATCGAGGAATATGGCTTGGAGCCATTTATCGGTCATTGTAAGGAAAGTGTCTGGAAATACAAGGGTATGTGGGAGGATTTCTCTGCAACAGTCGGTTTCTGGGCGGATATGGATGATCCATATGTAACCTACCACAATAACTTTATAGAGTCTGAGTGGTGGGCATTAAAACAGATTTGGGAGAAAGGTCTTTTGTACAAAGGATATAAGATCGTACCTTATTGTCCGCGTTGCGGGACACCTCTTTCCAGTCACGAAGTAGCACAGGGATATAAAGACGTGAAAGAACGTTCTGCAATCGCAAGATTTAAAGTAAAAGATGAAGATGCTTATATCCTTGCATGGACGACAACGCCTTGGACGTTGCCTTCAAACGTAGCGCTTTGTGTAAATCCAAATGAGACTTATGTAAAAGTAAAGGCGGCAGATGGCTATACCTATTATATGGCGGAAGCGCTTCTTGATACGGTATTAGGAAAGCTTGCCCAGGAAGGTCCGGCATATGAAGTATTAGAAACTTATGTGGGCACCGATCTGGAAGGTAAGGAATATGAGCCGCTGTTCCCATTTGTGGAATTAAAGAAGAAAGCTTACTATGTGACATGCGATACCTATGTTACATTGACAGACGGTACAGGGGTTGTTCATATTGCGCCTGCATTTGGTGAAGATGACTCTCAGGTAGGACGTAAATACGACCTTCCGTTCCTTCAGCTGGTAAATGAAAAAGGCGAGATGACAGAAGAGACGCCTTGGGCCGGCACATTTTGTAAGAAGGCGGATCCGCTGGTATTAGAAGATTTGGAAAAGAGAGGACTTCTTTTCTCTGCTCCGAATTTTGAGCATAGCTATCCACACTGCTGGAGATGTGACACACCGCTTATTTATTATGCGCGTGAGTCATGGTTTATCAAGATGACAGCAGTAAAAGATGATTTGATCAGAAATAACAATACAATTAACTGGATTCCGGAAAGCATCGGTAAGGGACGTTTTGGCGACTGGTTAGAGAACGTGCAGGACTGGGGCATCAGCCGTAACCGTTACTGGGGAACTCCGCTTAACATCTGGGAGTGTGAATGCGGACATCAGCATGCGATTGGAAGCATTGAGGAATTAAAGTCCATGTCCGAGAATTGTCCGGATGACATTGAGCTTCATCGTCCGTTTATTGACGGTGTAACAATCAAATGTCCGCACTGCGGCAAGGAAATGCACCGCGTACCAGAAGTAATCGATTGCTGGTTTGACAGTGGAGCAATGCCATTTGCACAGCACCACTATCCATTTGAAAATAAAGAGTTATTCGAGCAGCAGTTCCCGGCGAACTTTATCTCCGAGGCTGTTGACCAGACACGTGGATGGTTCTATTCTTTATTGGCAATTTCGACATTAGTATTCAATGAAGCGCCATACAAGAATGTAATCGTCCTTGGACATGTACAGGACGAAAAAGGACAAAAGATGAGTAAGTCCAAAGGAAATGCGGTTGACCCGTTTGAAGCATTGGAGGAATATGGAGCAGATGCAATCCGCTGGTATTTCTATATCAACAGTGCACCGTGGCTGCCAAACCGTTTCCATGGAAAAATCGTTACCGAGGGGCAGAGAAAATTCATGGGTACACTTTGGAATACTTATGCGTTCTTTGTACTTTATGCGAATATTGATGAGTTTGATGCAACAAAATATACTTTGGAGTACGATAAACTGCCGGTTATGGATAAATGGTTACTTTCAAAGTTAAATACACTCGTGAAGACGGTTGACAACAATCTTGAGAATTACCGTATCCCGGAAAGTGCAAGAGCATTGCAGGATTTCGTGGATGATATGAGTAACTGGTATGTAAGAAGAAGCCGCGAGCGTTTCTGGGCAAAGGGCATGGAGCAGGATAAGATCAATGCCTATATGACGCTTTATACTGCCCTTGTGACAGTTGCGAAGACTGCGGCGCCGATGATTCCGTTTATGACGGAAGAGATTTATCAGAATCTTGTAAGAAGTATTGATAAGGATGCGCCGGAAAGCGTACATCTTTGCGACTTCCCGGCTGTAAATGAAGCAATGATCGATGCAGAGTTAGAACAGAACATGGAAGAAGTATTGAAGCTTGTCGTGATGGGCCGTGCCTGCAGAAATACTGCGAATATCAAGAATCGTCAGCCAATCGGCAAGATGTTTGTAAAAGCAGCAAAAGCGCTTCCGGTATTCTATCAGGAGATTGTTGCAGAAGAATTAAATGTAAAAGAAATCGTATTTACAGATGATGTAAGAGACTTTACTTCTTACTCATTTAAGCCGCAGCTTAAGACAGTCGGACCAAAATACGGAAAGCTTCTTGGCGGTATTAGGGCTGCTCTTTTGGAAGTTGATGGTAATACGGCAATGGATGAATTAAATGCATCCGATGCATTAAAGCTTGACATAAACGGGCAGGAAGTGGTATTATTCCGTGAAGACTTGCTAATTGAAACTGCACAGATGGAAGGATATGTGTCTGAGAACGATAATGCAATCACAGTTGTTCTTGATACAAATCTATCTGAAGAGCTTTTGGAAGAAGGTTTTGTAAGAGAAATCATCAGTAAAGTGCAGACGATGAGAAAAGAAGCAGACTTTGAAGTGATGGATAAGATTAAGGTCACTTATGAAGGAAGCGAAAAGGCAGAGAATATTTTTGAGAAATATAACAGTGAAATTGGCGAAGAAGTATTGGCAGTCGAAATTGTAAAAGCAGCTCCATCTGGATATACAAAAGAGTGGAAGATCAATGGAGAAGCGGTAACTTTAGGTGTAGAGAGAGTTTAGGAGGGAATTCATGTATTATAGTGCAGATTTGAAAGGTACATTTGACAAGAAATTATTTAAAAAAGAAGTAGAGCACAATGTAAAAACTTTATTCCGTAAGAATATTGATGAAGCGACACAGGAACAGCTTTTCCAGGCAGTTTCCTATGCCATCAAAGAAATCATTATTGACAACTGGCTTGAGACACAGAAAAAATATAAAGAACAGGATCCAAAGACAGTATACTATATGTCAATGGAATTTTTGATGGGGCGTGCGCTTGGCAACAACCTGATCAATCTTTGCCAATACAAAGAAGTAAAAGAAGCGTTGGATGAGATGGGACTTGATATTAATGTAATTGAGGATCAGGAACCGGACGCAGCGCTTGGTAATGGCGGTCTTGGACGTCTTGCAGCATGTTTCCTTGATTCACTTGCATCTTTGAACTATGCGGCATATGGCTGTGGTATTCGTTATCATTTTGGTATGTTCAAACAGCAGATTAGAGATGGTTATCAGGTAGAGACGCCGGATAACTGGCTTAAAAATGGCAACCCATTTGAGGTTCGCCGTGATGAATATGCAAAAGAAGTACGTTTTGGCGGTGATATCCAAGTAACTTGGGATGAAAAGACAGGAAGAAATCATTTCATCCAGCAGAACTATTCTTCTGTACTGGCGATTCCTTACGATATGCCAATCGTAGGTTATGGTAACGAGATCGTAAATACACTTCGTATCTGGGATGCAAAGGCAATCACAGATTTCCGTCTTGATGAGTTTGACCGCGGAAATTACCATAAAGCAGTAGAACAGGAGAACCTTGCAAAGACAATCACAGAAGTATTGTATCCAAACGATAACCATTATGCAGGAAAAGAGCTTCGTCTGAAACAGCAGTATTTCTTCGTATCCGCAAGTTTACAGGAAATCGTTGCAAAATATAAGAGAGAACATGATGATATCCATAAACTCTATGAAAAAGTTACCATTCAGATGAATGATACACATCCTACGGTAGCAGTTGCAGAGCTTATGAGAATCCTTCTTGATGAAGAAGATTTGTCATGGGATGAAGCATGGGAAGTTACCACTAAGACATGTGCATATACGAACCATACGATCATGGCAGAAGCGCTCGAGAAGTGGCCGATCGACCTGTTCTCCAGACTGCTTCCGCGTATCTACCAGATCATCCAGGAGATTGACAGACGGTTTGTAGAGCATATCCGCAAGACATATCCGGGTGATGAGAATAAGGTTAAGAAGATGGCGATCCTGCGTGACGGCCAGGTGAAGATGGCACATCTGGCAATCGTGGCGGGATATTCGGTCAACGGTGTTGCAAGGCTGCATACGGAGATCCTTAAGAACCAGGAGCTTAAGGACTTCTATCAGATGATGCCGGAGAAGTTCAACAATAAGACCAACGGAATTACCCAGAGACGTTTCTTGATGCACGGCAATCCGCTGCTTGCAGACTGGGTAACAAAGAAGCTTGGCACAAAAGACTGGATCATGGATCTTTCTTTGATGTCCGGACTTAAGAAATATGCGGATGACGAGACGGCGCTTAAGGAATTCATGGAGATTAAGTATAAGAATAAGGAACGTCTCGCAGAATATATTAAGAAGCATAATGGGATCGAGGTCGATCCGAGATCGATCTTCGATGTACAGGTAAAGCGTCTGCATGAGTATAAGCGGCAGCTTATGAATATCCTTCATGTGATGTATCTGTATAACCAGATCAAGGAGCATCCGGAGAAGAATTTCTATCCAAGGACATTTATCTTCGGTGCGAAGGCGTCTGCGGGATATATCCGTGCGAAGGAGATCATTAAGCTGATCAACTCCGTTGCCGAGGTTGTGAACAATGACCGCAGTATCAATGGAAAGATCAAGGTTGTATTTATCGAGGACTACCGTGTATCCAATGCAGAGTGGATCTTCGCGGCTGCGGATGTCAGCGAGCAGATCTCAACGGCGTCTAAGGAGGCTTCAGGAACCGGTAACATGAAGTTCATGCTGAACGGCGCGCCGACACTTGGAACCATGGACGGGGCAAATGTAGAGATCGTGGAAGAAGTAGGTATTGAGAATGCATTTATCTTCGGCCTGAGCTCAGATGAGGTTATTAACTATGAGCAGCAGGGCGGATATAATCCATGGGATGTCTATAATACTGATCCGGATGTTCGCAGAGTGGTAGACCAGTTGGTAGATGGTACTTACGCGCATGGCAACAGCGAGATGTACCGTGACCTTCACAATTCCCTCTTTACGAAGAAGGGCAGCCCGCGTCCGGATATGTACTTTATCCTGAAGGATTTCCGCGCTTATGCCGAAGCACAGGAGAAGGTAGAAGAGGCTTATCGTGATAAAGACAGATGGGCGAAGATGGCGCTTCTTAATACGGCATGCTGCGGCAAGTTCTCTTCTGACAGGACGATCCTTGAGTATGTGGACGATATCTGGAAATTAGATAAGATTACGGTGGAATCTCGGGAAGAAGAGTAGGGATGAACTAAATCGTATAGATGAACAGAATCATGCATAAAAGAAAGGAACCCTCCATACAGTGTATGGGAGGGTTCTTTTATGCGGCTGAGACTGAAAAAACTGGGGTGCTACCTGATTATAATTACATTGCTGCCGTATGTGATTACGGTATTCTTGAATGGGTCAAGCATTACGTCATATTCCAATGTAGACAGCGCCAGTGTTAAGATTAAAGATGGGGATATGCAGAGCGAGATGCCTATTGAGGAATATTGTATCGGAATATTGGCGAAGGAGATGCCGGCCTCTTATGAAGAGGAGGCGCTTAAGGCTCAGGCAGTTCTGGTGCGGACCGATGTCTACCGGAAGATTAAGGAGCTGGGGAAGGACGCGGTGTTAGAGGAGCCGTTCTGGACGCGGAAACAGATGGAGGATGCCTGGGGAGCGAAGTATTCCAGGTACTATGACAAATTGTCAGGAGTATGGGACGATACCGAAGGAGCGGTATTGTTCTATGGAGAAGATCTTGCCCTGACACCGTTCTTCCGGCTGAGCAACGGTTGTACGAGAGATGGAAAGGAAGCTCTCGGAAGTGAAGAATATCCGTATCTTAAGATTGTGGAGTGTCCCTATGATATCGAGAATAAGAAGCAGATTCAGACCGTAATGACAGAAGATATGGATGCGGAGATTACAGAGACGGATACGGCGGGGTATGTACTGAATGTCCGGGTAGGGCAGGAGAACATAAGCGGAGAAGAATTTCGTAATACATACGGCCTTGCATCAGGATGCTTTACGCTGCAGCGGTATAACGGAAAGATGCGGATTACCACGAGAGGAGAGGGACATGGACTTGGGATGAGCCAGTACAGCGCAGAACAGATGGCAAAAGAAGGCGGAACTTATGAGGAGATACTGCAATATTTTTATGAAGGAACAGAGATAAAAGAAGTAGCAGAAATATTACAGGACGTAGAATAAGACACACACTATCTGGCAAAAATATAGTCAGAGGTGGTGATAAGATGAACAAAAGGCAAAAACCTTCACAAAAAATGAAAGGTGCTACCGTTGCGGCCGTTCTATGCTTTGTAGCAGCTATCGCGATAGTTGGAACATATACATTCAGTGACTACAAACGGATACAGCGGGAAGAACAATTTGCGAAAGCGGTAGAAGATGACACAAAAGAAGAAGAGAAGGAAGAACCTGCAGAGGAAGCGAACAATCTGGTCTTTAAGCAGGAAGAACCAGAGGTAGAAGAAGAACCGGAAGAGCTTGAAATGCCGGACCCGACGGAGAATACGGACAGTAATCCCCAGACAGGAGTCCAGAGCACGGCAGGAAGCAGCACGTCCATCAACTTCAGCGAGGACAGTAAACTGCTTTGGCCGGTTAACGGCTCGATCTTAATGAGTTACAGCATGGATAAAACAGTGTATTTCTCCACACTGGATCAGTATAAGTACAATCCGGCTGTGATCATCTCCGGAGCAGAGGGAGATCAGGTTCTCTGCGGTACGACAGGGATCGTCAAATCCATTGATATAACCGCAGAGACCGGAACGACGGTCAATGTGGATATCGGAAACGGTTATGAATTGTTTTATGGACAATTGAAGGAAGTTCCTGTGAAT
>OFEZ01000899.1_pt1 | contig 18360 bp, 27 predicted proteins | sample 1521241 | NCBI WGS metagenome assembly OFEZ01 (sample SAMEA3504099, study PRJEB24116) | mouse gut metagenome | biome: mouse gut; feature: mouse-associated habitat; material: faeces | place: Denmark | collected 2011
TAAGATTGTCAAAAAAGGTGTTCGGGGAATATCTGTTAAAATATATCCCGAAAATGAATAGAAATGAGGTGTAAAAATTGTATACAATATTTCAAAGAACAGAAATCTCAGAACCATCCTTATTCAGTCCGTCCGACACAACCAAAAGAATAGAAAATTTCCCGGAAATTTGTATTTCCACATTTTCTGACAACATTATTCAAAAGTTTTCTTCTTTGGATAATGTGGAGAAAATAGCAGAACTCTACTCTGCAAGCGGCACATTACCTGTCTACCAAATCAATTACAAGAATACGGCGATTGCTTTTTACCGTTCTATGGTAGGTGCGCCTGCCTGCGTTGCTTGTTTTGAAGAAATCGTTGCTATGGGAGCTAAAAAGTTTGTTTTGTTCGGCTCCTGCGGAGTATTGGACGATGATAAGGTAAAAGACCACATTATTATCCCTGTTTCCGCTGTCCGTGATGAAGGTACAAGCTATCATTATATAGCACCTTCGCCTGAAATCGAAGCAGACGCACATTCCATTCAAATATTAGAAAACGTTTTAACAGACTGTGGCTACTCCTATGTAAAAGGCAAAACATGGACTTCGGACGCCATTTACAGAGAAACCCTCTCCGCTATTGAAGAACGCCGACAAGAGGGCTGTATTGCTGTAGAAATGGAGTGTGCTTCTATGTTGGCAGTTTCAAAATACAGGCACATTCCTTTTATCCAGTTTTTGTATGGAGCGGATAACCTTAGTTCCGATACATGGGAAATCAGAGATTTAATGTCTTATGGTCTTACCAATGCGGAAAAGTATATGGTTCTTGCCTTTGAATGTGGACTTGCCATGTAAAAAAGCAGGTATCATGATACCCGCCCGAAATCCAGTATTCATCAAATAATTAGAGCCATTTTAGAGCCAACAGGCATAAAGCAATCCCGGAAACGCCCATTTTATCAGCATTTCCGGGATTTTATCCGTTACTCGAACTCGGCGTGTTCTTTATTGTTCTTAACTATATTTATTTAAGTTTTATGCAAATACACGCCATTTTTTACTTCAATTACATCATTTATTCTGGCTTACTGATTTTCTGTTGCCAAAATGTTGCCATGACTTTTTTATTTATTTGTTATCATTTCCATCCTCAAGTGAGAAAATTGGAGAGTTTCCTATATCTTTAGGTGGTTGCTGATTAGCACTTAAAGCTATCTGAACACCTGTTTTAAATACATTTTCCAGACCTTCCATCATGCCACCACCGCCATCTTTTTTTGCCCCTCCACCGAGTTGAGCAAGTGCATGTGTTATATTTGCAGCATTTGGTTTTTTTCCCATAAAAAATACCTCCTAAACTTTTAGTATCATTACTGACATCTTTATGCAGTGAAGTGAATATGTTCAAATACTAAATCACTCGTTATCCCCTATATAAAATATCGGAGATTCTGGTATCAATCCCTGAGCAGAAATCAAATCTCTTGCCTCTTGAAGTTCATTTTCAAGATTTTGAATTGTAACTCTAAAACAAATTTCTTTGTATGCATTTGCTACTGTTGATTGCGATATCTGCATTAACTGAGCAATCGCTGTCTGCTTGTATCCAAATTCCTTGTGTAGAACGTATACCAAATATTTATGCCTATCTGTCATTTTAGCCATAATATCCCCTCCTTTTATTTATTCGATAATATCAGATTTTATCGAATTTGTCAATAGCGGAATAAGTCCTACTTCTAACATCATAATCTATATTCTTTAAAATTATTTCCATAGATAATCACAAAACAGACTTTATTTCTAATTATCCAGCAGCTCCTGATAACTCACTCCCAACACCTTTGCAATAACCTTCAACTCAATATCTGTCACAAACCTTTTGCCACTCTCAATCCTTTGCACAGCATTTTTATCTATATCCAGCCCCGCCATTTGCAGCATATCAGCCAGCTTCCTCTGTGAAGTTTTCTCTGGAAGCTGTTCCCGGATTTCCTTTACTTTCTGCCCGCATATATTGTTTTCACCATCAGCCGCCTTATTCTTATACATAAATCCTCTCCCGTTTGACATTTAGTGATTGTCATTTTCTCTATTATATGCTAAACTGCAGAAGAATTGACATTCACTATATGTCAAATATCATATTTTAGTAAAAGGAGCGCATTTATGAAAAGCATATTGTCAGAACTGTATGAGGGCAACATTTTCCCGGCAGAGCAATATTCTCCCAGAAGTGAAGAATACCGCCAAATCCATCAAAGTCACTATAAGCACTATGAGAACTTCATTGAAACTTTAAGCAAGTTAGAGCCGCCGCTTGATAAGCAATTTATTAAAATCATGGACGAACAACTTGACGTAATCCCTTATGAATTTTCAGAAATGTTCATTGATGGTTTCCGCTTAGGCGCAAGAATCATGATTGATATTTTCCAAGGCGATTTAGGCATCAAAGAAAATGAGCCTTCCACTAAATAGCAAAGCCCCACCAGCCTGTCAAGGGTAAATAAACGGCTGTCGCCGCCCTTGACAGACTGGCAAGGCTTCGCTGTATGACACCTAAGAGGGCTTTAAGCAGCCCTCCGGCTATCACCGGGCTTCTCGATTCTGTTTCCTTCTTTCTGCCCGTTTTTGCTCCTTCAATAGCTGTTCTCTTTGTTTCTCCATCTGAACAATGCCAGACACTTTCTCTTTTCCAAGAACCGCCTTTACACATTCATAATCCCATACAATCTCTTTCAGTTCTTGATTCTCTGTATAAATTTCGTGAAAACGGTTAGAGAGATTGTCTGCTTTCTCCACAGCCCGATTATAGGACAGTTGCAGCTTATCAAACTTTCTGGAAACGTCCAGATAAGACGCATAAACAGAGCGCAGCACTTTTACAATTTTCTCCATCAGTGGTTTTGCTTTCTTCTCCCGGTATGACTTTCCGCTTTCTATGCTCCCGGCTTCTGGAAGCACCTGTTCTGGATTGTCTGAAAATTTTGCCGCCATGTGTTCCATATCCTTCACCATTGGGGCGAGTTCCTGCATACGCTTCTGGTATTTGTCCGCCTGTTTCCTTGCGCTTTCTGCTTCCTTTTTTGATTTCTCCATGCCATTTTGCATGGAACGGATTTCATCATCCAATTCACTTAACTGCCCTTTTAGATTTTCGTTGATTTCTTCATAGGATTGATTTTCTGATTGTAATTCCGTTTTCTTCTTTTCCAGTTCTTCAACTTCCTTTGACCGTTCCTGTTTTTTAAAGTCCAATACAGACAAATGTTTTTCGTGTGTTCCCTTTTTCTCCCATTCGATTCCATGATTCAGCATAAGTTCGGAAAGCTGTTCTTTCTCATGAGCATACCATTGATTCCGTTCCGTTTCACTTCTTGTACCGCCCTTAAATCCAAGTGCCTCCAGTGCTTTTTTCAGTGATACCCTCGTTTCAAGCCCCCGCTTGCTTCCAGTGACATAAGGAATGAAATCTATATGTAGATGTGGCGTTGCTTCGTCCATATGTAAATAGGCACTGAACACTTTAAGTGTTGGGTTACGTTTCTGGAATCCTTTCATATACTCGTCCAATATCTTTCCGGCAAGCCGTCCGTCCTCTGTCTTTGCCCCCATATTATCTTTATCGCCTATCTGCACGATAATCTCATAAAATGGCTTTTCCTGTTTGCCGGATAATATTTTCTCGTAATAATCATCAATCCGGCGGTCACTCCGGGTTTGCTTCTCATTGTAGCGGGCAAGGGCTTCATCAAATAATTCGTGATATACGTCCTTGATATTTTGATTGAAATATTCTATATTTAAGTGGCTGCGTTCCGGGTCAATATTCGTTGCATGAAATTTTCTGCTGTTATGGTTGACCGAGCCTTTCCCTGTGGTAAAGCTGATTGTTCGTTTCAATCACTCTGTCCTTTCTCCCCTTTAAGGGTAATCAGTGCCGGATACGGCACATAGCCTTTGTTACTTTCTGCGAAAGTAACGCAAAAGCACTTTTGTCAGCTACGCCAACAAAAATGCAACCTGCAAGCAGGTTTTGCGCCCTGCCGGGGGCAAGCTATCCTTCGGATAGCATAGCGTCCTACGGACGGGCGGCTGTTTCAGCCTTCTACTATCGCTGTCAATGCCACATTGTCCGACACTTTATTCCGTGTGGCAATCCTCCATTTTTCCTTGTCAGCTAATAGACAGGGGGCGTGACACGCCCCTGTTAATTATCGCCGAAGGAAAAACTACCAGCGGAAGCTGTCCGGCACTCCCCGCTTATCCAGATATTCTTTTCTGGCTTTTTCTCTTTCTTCTTCCGTTGGTGCTGTCTTATATTTTGCGTACAGTTCATGGCGCACCATAGAATCCAGTTTCTTTTCCAGCCCTCGCCGGATTTCATCAGCACAAGAACCATCTTCCACCAGATGATACCGGAGCAACGCCATAAACAAATCATAAGGTATCTGCACATTTTTCATTTTATATCCCTTTCTGCGTCGGTTTGCGTCGATAGCGACGGTATTTTCTATACCGCCCCGCTATCTGAAATACCGTCGCAACCGACGCATATCGTCGCTTTTTATTCGTTCCGTTCCAGCCGCTTTAAAATGATTCTTCTCTCATGCCCCCGTTTATTGTCATAGAAAATACCATAGTCATTTAATAGCTGGCTGTTTACCACATTTAATTTTCTGGAAAGCACATTTGCCGATAGCTGCATATCCGGCAACTGTTTCAGAAGTTCCGTTGCCGTTCCTTCCCACTCTGGTCTGCCTTCCGCCAGAAATTCGTTAATGGCTTCCAGAAGTGGGTTCGGCGGCTGTTTCCAAAGTTCCGTTTCTGCCTTTTTAAATTTCCATATACAACGCTCCCGGTCAAACTCGATTGTCAGTTCCTGGTCTGGCTGGTCACGCCCCACAATATCCAGAACCGCCGTGTTGTCCGTCCGTTTTTTCTTCTGCATAATAAACGCCCCATCAGCCGCCCCAAGCAATCCGTTTGTGCCGGAAATCATATCAAAGCTGTCACCGGATTCCATCTTGCGGGTATGGTGTACCACTAACAGACAGATACCATATTTATCACTAAATGCTTTCAGCTTTGTTACAATCTCATAATCATTCGAGTAGCTGAACGTTTCCCCGCCGACTTCCCTCACCTTTTGCAGTGTGTCAATGATAATCAGCCTTGCGTCTGTATGCTGTTTCACAAACTCCTCTAATTCACCGTCCAAGCCTTCCTTCAGTGTCTTTGCCTGTGTCGCAAAATAGAGATTGTCTGCGCTCTCTATGCCAAACATTTGTGAAAGCCGCCGCTGAAGCCTTGCGTAATCATCTTCCAAAGCCAGATACAAGACCGTTCCTTTACGGACGGAATAATCCCACAGGGGAATCCCCATTGCTATATGATAGGCAAGCTGCCCCATAAAAAAGGATTTTCCCACCTTTGGCGCACCTACGAAAAGATATGTGCCGCCATACAGAAAACCATCTACAACCGGCGTCCTCGGCGGGTAAAGCGTATCATATAATTCTGTCATGGAAACCGTCTGCAAACTGCACCCGGATTTCTCCGGGCTTTTGCAGTTATTTGTGGCTTGCAGATTGATTTGTGCTGTTTCATTTGCTATAATTTCAGTGTCTTTTTTGATATTTGGCTGTTTCCCATCTGCGCCAACAGATGATACGGAAGCAGTCGTTTTTCTTTTTCCTGTCATTCATCTTCTCCTTTCAGACCGTCCAACGTGATTGCAATAACTTGTAATGTGTAGAGCAGTTCGTCATTGTCCGGGCTTATGCTCTCCATACGCTTCAATTCCTCATGGATTGCCGCCATCTGGTTTTTCAGAGCCTTATACACCCTCGGATTGCCCTGTACCACCACATCCCGGCATAAAAGCCGCCTTGTGATATAGTCCTGTTTTGTCAGCCCCGACAACGCCACTAAATCATTTAACAGTTTTGCTTCTTCGTCCGAAACCCTAAACGCCACCGTATGATTGCGCCATCTTCCCTTGTAATCAAGTGCCTTATCCATTTTTTAGTCCTCCTTTGTCATTCGCTCCATTTCCAGCCTTTCCGCCATTTCCGTCTGAACCGTAGGAAATAAGTGTGCGTATCGGTATGTAATCTTCTCCGCTTCATGCCCCATGCGCTCCCCAATCGCCAGTACCGAGAATCCCATGTTGATTAAGAGGGAAACTGCACTGTGACGAATATCATGCACACGAATCTTCTTTACACCAGCCTGTTTCGCCCCTCGCTCCATCTCGTGATTAAGATAGGATTTTGTGACGGTAAATAATCTTTCATCCGGCTTAATATCGTAAAGCATTTTGATATACTCTTGCATTTCCTCACAGAGAAACGGCGGCATTTTGATGGTGCGGTTACTTTTCTTCGTCTTTGGGCTTGTGATAATGTCACGTCCTTTGGAGCGGTGAAATGTCTTGCTGATTGTGACCGTCTGCTTCTCAAAGTTGAAATCTGCCGGAGTGAGGGCAAGCAGTTCACCGGAACGCATCCCGCACCAGTAAAGCATTTCAAACGCATAATAGGAACGGGGCTTATCCATCATGGCTTCGGAAAATTTCAGATATTCCTCTTTCGTCCAAAAGTCCATTTCCTTAACGGCTTCGCTCCCAATCGTCCCCGCCCGCCTTGCCGGATTGTAGGGAAGATTATAAAAGTTTACCGCATGGTTGAATATCGCCGTCAGTTGTGCGTGTATCGTCCTCAAATAATCTGCGGAATAGGGCTTGCCTTTCTCGTCCCGGTATGCCATCAACTCATTCTGCCACGCAATCACGTCCTTTGCTTCAATCTCTGCGATTTTGCGGTTTTCAAAGTACGGTAAAATCTTTGTCCGTATCACATGGCTTTTGGACTCCCAAGTGCTTTCCTTGACACGCTGTTTCTTGTCGGCTTCGTACACTTCAAAGAAACTGCCGAACGTCATATCCAGTTTTGCGCCCTGCTTTAACATGGCTTCATGCTCCCACGCCTGCGCTTCCCTTTTGGTTGCAAATCCCCTCTTTTGTGTCTGTTTCCTCTCCCCTTTCCAGTTGGTAAAGCGGTAGATAACCCGCCACGTCCCCGTAGCGTTGTCCTTGTATACAGCCATTTGCTCAACTCCTTTCTATTCGCTGTAACATACCTTTTTATGAAAAAATGTAGCGTTCACACGTCCTGCCACCGTCAGATAGCCCTGTTTCTGCATTTCTGCGTTCAGTTCCCTTACAATCTGATAGGCTTTTGACTTTGACACACGCAGTTCCGCTGCCACTTCCTCCACTGTCATAAAAGATTTTTCTGTCATTCAGATATCCTCTCCTTTCAACACTTAACTGTTTTTGTTTAAGTGTTGCATATAGAATACTAAATAAATTCCGTTAAGTCAAGTGGTTTTCAAGAAAATCTTAACTTTTTTTATTTAAGTTATTCTTGCTATTCCTATTGCACCATGTTATACTAACTTCAACAGATTTGTTTAAGTGCAGTCATGCAAGGCTGTACCACTATCACTATAACGGAGGTTTTATTATGGCAATCGGCAAACGTATCCGCTTTTTCCGCAACCGAAAGGGCATGACACAGAAACAGCTAGGCGAAATCCTCGGTTTTCTCGGAAAGACCTCTGATGTCCGCATGGCACAGTATGAAACCGAAGCGAGGACACCAAAGCACGACCTTGTAAAAGAAATGGCGAATATCTTTGATGTAAGCACCCACGCCCTCACCGTGCCGGATATTGATACCTATATCGGGCTTATGCACACGCTCTTTGCGTTGGAAGATATGTACGGGCTGAAAATCGGGGAGATTGACGGGGAAATCTGCCTGCGCCTTGACAAGTCCGACTATTCCACTTATACGTCCATGTTTGATATGTTCCACGCATGGCAGGAGCAAGCCGCCAAACTGGAACAGGGCGAGATAAGCAGAGAGGAATACGACCAGTGGCGGTACAAGTACCCGGAACTGGACACATCAAAGCATTGGGCGAAAGTCCCCTCACAGGCGGTCAGCGATATGCTTATGGAAGAATTTCAGAAAATCGAGAAAGAAGAAAAGAAAAAACAGAAAAAGAAGAAAGCATAAAAAAGACCTTGCCGATATTCAGTTTTCATATCTGAAAATCAGCAAGGTTTTCTTATGCTATTGATGTAATCATTTAGTGCGTGATGTGAAAAATGTTGCCAAATCGTTTCCAATACCTAAATAAATTTGCTTGAAATCTGCATAAATACTAGCTTTCTAAAGCCCATTTCATCACTCGAACTCGCTCCTTGAACCTTTGACTTAAATAATTTTGTATATGTCATTTAGCTCAAGGTATCAACATTATTTAGATTATCCATAAAATATGGACTATCAGATTTTTTGTTGTCATTTTGTTGTCACAAACTATAAAGTGTAAAACTTCCTATCAGTAAACTTTTTATTAATATTAGTATGTTTTGCTCTATTCTTATCCATAATTTTTTAAGGCTAATTTTCAAAACACTTTACTTAGTTAATAAGGCTTTTTGCATATTCTACAAAGAATCCATTTTTTCCGCATTATGCGGGGCATGACGCAGAAATACCTTGGCATGACCGTCGGCTTTCCCGAAAAGAGCGCGGACGTTCGTCTGGCGCAATACGAAACAGGCTCCCGCAAGCCCAAAGCGGAACTTACCGCTGCGTTAGCGCAGACGCTCGGCGTTTCCCCACAGGCTCTCGACATTCCCGACATTGACAGCTATATCGGACTTATGCATACTTTGTTTGTACTTGAAGATATATACGGTCTTACCATCGGTGAAGCGGATGGAGAAGTCTGTTTGAAAATCAACAAGGACAAAGGAAAGGACGCCGCCGAGCTGCTGAAAATGCTGTCTGCTTGGAAAGAACAGGCTGACAAGCTGTCTGCGATGGAAATCAACAGGGAAGACTACGACCAGTGGCGGTACAATTACCCGAAATTCGATACCACGCAAAACTGGGCGAACATTCCCTCGCAAGCGTTAAGCGATTCATTGGTTGAAGCGTTCAAGGACAAGTTAAAAGACTGAAAACGCCAAAAGAGCTAACATACTTCTTCTACAAAAATCTGTTAGCTCTTTATTCTTGAATAATCTAAAATGTTGTCAAACTGTTGTCACGAGGGCTTTTCGCCTTACAAGAATCCAGTATTTATGCGGCTTCCAGCCGTTTCTGATACTACTCGAACTCGACTTTTCCTAACTTGTTTTATTTAGAAATTATTCTCTGTCGAGTAAAGAAATCTTTTGATTATTTGATATATCCATATTATCCTGCCTATATAAGCTAATGTTATCATTTTATTATCGCTGTTGATAACACTGGCTATGTAACTGCGGATAATAGCTATATGCTATGGTTTAAATTATAAGCGATTTTGCTAAGAAAATCAACTATTAGTTTCCGTATCTTCAATCAGATTTTTCTTCAGAGCAGTAAGAGTTTCTTGGTTCTTTTTCAGCAGTTCAAGCTGTCGGTATGCCTTTTCCCTTAATATCTTTAATCGTTCAATATTAGATAACCCCTGTCTTATCAAATCATCATTCGTATCTTCCAAATTGATAAGTACCACTAATTCCTCTGCTGAAGCAAAATCTCTAATATTAGGCGTTTTCCCACTTATTCCTTTTTCATTTCTCCATTGTGCTGCTGTTTTACCGAACAAAGCCATATTAAGAATATCTGCTTCGGTTGCATATGTATAAGCCATTTCCTGCGGAGATAATGTTGGTGTTATCAGAAATTCCTTTACCGCATCTGTATGAATACGATAATTTATTTTTGAAAGTTCCCTCTTAGCATCCCATCCAATCGCTAATCGGTTCGCTTCATCTTTCTTTAATGAATGAAACCAGATAAGGAGAAAACTCAAAATTTTGTTTAAGACAACAGACACAAGAGTGTGGAGTGAATATTTTATCTGGAGGTAACAGAAAATGGCAAATATATTATTTGAGGAACTGGGCGGCAAATACGAACGGAAAGGCGATTATCTAATTCCATGTATAGCTTTACCCGCCGAAGAAGAACAGCCGATAGGCACATGGGGACAGCGGCATCTGGACTATCTGAAACAGTACCACAAGGTTACATACACGAATCTTCTCACAAGCGGTAAACTCAACGCCTACCTTGCCAACATTGACAGGCACAGGAACGATTTAAAAGGCTCATAGAGGATATGAAGCAGGCACAGGGTATAACAGAACAACTAAAGGCAGAAAACGCCTTAGAATGGGTACAACGCTTAAATAACATAAGGGCATGTGCGATGGAGATTGTGAACGAAGAAATTATCTACGCATAATAAAAAGGCGATGGAGTAAAAGAAGCTCTATCGCCTTTTTATCTGTAAGACCGAAATGAATATAGGTTATACCGCAGAAAAAGGTGATGCATATTTTTTTTGGATGTAAACTTTTATACAAAGCACTTTACTTAACCCAATGTCAACAGGAATTATTGGCATGAGTATGCTTTTCATAGGTGTAACCATACTCTTGTTTAAACTGCCAAAATATAAAGTGAATCGTTGGGGTGCTTTTATGTCTAAAAAAGAATGGACATGCTGCCCTATCGTCACAGTTCATTGGCTCAATTATATTTCATAAGGTTATAAGGCAAATGCCCGTCATATTTTTACCGTCATTTTTTTAATAAGTCTTTTTCTTGACAATATCCCTAGAGAATGTTATTATATTTACGAACATTATATAAGAATATTCGTAAATATAATTCAGGAAGGAGAGAAACAGACATGCCATCAAAGCCAGTGCTTTCAGATACTGACAAAGAGAATATTCGCAAAAGGCTGAAAGAATTATGCGAAGAATGCTGGATAACACAGGGGTATAAAAAGACAAGCATTAAAAGCCTGTGTGAGAAAGCGGGGATATCAGTCGGAACATTTTATACGCTGTACCCAACCAAAGAAGATTTGTTTTTTGAAACAATCGAAACCATACAAAGGAGGTTGGAAGAAAAGATTTTTGCGATTAACAGGGACAGACGGACAAAGGACGGATTTGCCGAATCAATGAAAGAGCTTTTTAAGGAATATGACAGCAAGCCTTTCCTGTATAACGTCAATACGCCAGATTTCCAATCCTTTATCACAAAACTGCCAGAAGAAACAATAAAAAAAGTTAAATTTGACAGCTTCGATTTTTTCAGGCAGGCGGTCCGCGCCGCCAGCCTTGAACTGAAAATGGAAGAATCTAAGGCGTATGGGATATTGAGTGCATTGCTATCTACTATCAATGCAAAAGAGACACTTTCTGTCACCTGTGACTATTTTGCTGTTTTTGAGTTCATGGTGGACAGCCTTGTGGCTGATATTTTTAAATGAAGGAGGTCTTTATGGAGAAATTTGAGTACAAAATAATGTTTGTTGACAGCAAGGAAACTGATAAACCAGACAGCCTGCTGGCAGACAAGTTAAACCAGTATGGCAAAGACGGATGGGAACTGACAACGTCTTTTGCCTGCCCATACATAGGCAGTTCGCAATATTCCCTTATCGGGCTTGCGCAGAAAACAACTTTTATCTTTAAAAGGCGGCTGCTTTCTGAAAAGGGGGCGCACGAATGACATATGCGGTTGAAGTCCAGAATTTATCAAAATCCATAGATGGCTGCCCCATACTGAAAAATATCTGCATGAGGGTAAAACAGGGTGAGATTTATGGATTTTTAGGGGCAAACGGGGCGGGGAAAACGTCACTGATGAAGACGCTGTACCATATCATACGCCCCGACTGTGGAACGGTATGTTTGCTAGGCGAGCGTGTTGCAGGCGGAAACAGCCCTGTTTTTTCCCATATTGGAAGCATTATCGAAAGCCCTGTTTTTTATAACCATTTGTCGGCTTATGACAACTTGGAACTGCATTGCAGATATATGGGCGCAGGATATGAAAATATCGGGGAAACCCTGTCATTGCTGGGGATTTCAGAAACAGGCAATAAAGCCGTAGGAAAATTTTCTTTAGGGATGAAACAGCGGCTTGCCCTTGCAAGGGCTTTCCTCACAAGACCAGAACTGCTTATACTTGACGAGCCTATCAATGGTTTAGACCCGCAGGGAATCATACATATTCGGGAACTGTTATTGCGAATCAATAAAGAGCATGGCACAAGCATTTTGATATCAAGCCATATCCTTGACGAACTATCTAAAATCGCAGATACCATTGGCATGATTGACCACGGTGCTATGCTTGGGGAAATTTCTATGGATGAAATATGCAAAAAGGGGATAGGGCTTGAAGATTATTATCTGGATTTGCTGGGAGGAGGTGGAAAAGGTGAAGAACCTTATTTCTCTGGAAATTAGGAAAGTGCTTTTAAAGCCGCATATGTTTGGGCTGGCTGCGGCTAACATTATCATTTTTTTACTGAGTGCATTCACGTCCAGCCTTTTAACCCAAAACGGAAATATGCCTGCATTCAATGGCTTGCCCCCAGCCCAGTTAGATACTGTTTCATTGGCACTGATGCTTGTAAGGGCAACATTGATTGTATGGGAAGCGGTTTTTCTTTGCGTATTTATAATTGAGGAATATAGGAACAGGACTATAAGCCTGCTTTATACTTATCCAGTAAACCGAACAAAGCTGATGTTGGCAAAGCTCCTATTGGTCTGCGGCATTATGCTCCTGTTCCACACGGTGTCATATATCTTCCAATATGCCTGTATTCTTCTTGCAAGCAAATATTTTGTGTTTGTCACATTCAGCTTGGGGGATATATGGGTGCAGGCTGTCACAGCCATTTCAGCTATTATGTTAGGGCTTTTCCCATTATATGTTGGGATGATAAAGAAATCAACGATTGCAACGGTTGTTTCATCCATAGTCATTGTTGTCATTGCATCCAATTCACAGGGCTGCCATGCAGGACTGCTGTCAATGCCTGTTGCCGCAACAATTTTGGGCATTATTGGGATTGCTTTTTCAGCAATGGCACTTCACAGGATGGTTGCATCTGATTTGAACAATTAAAAGAAAGGGGGCGAAAGTATGGATTTTCCAATTCCGAATTTTATACCTGTTCCTAACGCAGAAGCCATGCAGATGATATCAATCGTATCATTGATTGTTGGTATCTGTCTGGTTGTGGCAGGAGCAGTATTTTTGTTACTGAGCAAAAGGAAAGGAAAAAAATCCACACTCGCATGGATTGTGATATGCGTAGGGGCATTGCTCATTGTAAATCATGGCATACAGCTGATATTTTAGGAGGACAGAGAATGATTAAAGAAGTAAATCAAGTTTGTGGGAAATTAAATGAAGTGTTGGGCATTTCGGTTAGGCTCCCAAACCCTGGCAAAAAAGCGGTAAAATTTGCCGCAGTATGCAACTTAATTGCAGGGGCTGGCTTAATTGCGGCAGGGGCGGTTTTTTCTTCAAAATGGTGCACAGCATTGGGTGGCTTGGGAATTGTCAGCAGTATTATACTGCGAAAGGAAGGCAGCCATAAACCAAATGACAAATAATAGCGAGCGCAAAAGGATGGAATGGTTGTTATGCCCTGTCTGCAATAGCAAGACACGGATAAAAATACGACCAGACACAGAGTTTAAGATGTTTCCATTATTTTGCCCAAAATGCAGACGGGAAACGCTAATCAATGTAGAAAAACAAAATGTTTCAGTCATCACAGAGCCAGACGCACAGACGCAGAGCCGATGAACTTGTGAAATAAAATCACAGTTTGTTGGCTCTGTTTCATTTCATAAGGTTTTAAGGCGAACGTCCACCATATAAAAAAACGGTGTATGGGGAATTTTCCATAAAGATGTTATTGCATAGAATTAAATATAAGATGTGATTATGTAGACAGTGTAGCCCTGCGGCTACGCTGTTTTGTTACTCTGGCTGGATTTCCTATTCTTCATATGCTCTTGGAACAGTTCTTCCATTTCTTCTGGCGACGGCTCTCGGACAATGCCCACGCCATTATAATAAATTTCTAAACTCTGGTGGCGTTTGCCGTCAATATATTCTGGATTGGACACGACAATCTTATTAATAAACTCGTGTACGGTTTCGGGGGTTAATTCCGTAAGCTGTGTGATGCACTTTACCCTGTCGATAAACCGCTGAAGGCTGTCGCTTTTGTTTGTTTCGGTTTCGAGGTACTGCTCCATGTCGGGGATGGATGTTTTTAACTGTTTCTGCTCGTCCTCAAACGCCATCGACATGGTGGCAAAGCGTTCATCAGAGATTTTCCCGCTTACATTGTCCTCATAAATCTTCTGGATAAGGCTGTCAATCTCTCTGACACGTTTCTTTGTCTTTTCAAGTTCCCTCCTCTTCATGGAAAGCTCTTTTTTCTTTTCCTCGCCGAAAGCTGCCATCTGCTTTCTGGCAAAATCCTTTTCAAAACTCTGTACATACCAGAATACCCGCTGCATGCTTTCCAATACAATCCCTGCCACAACTTCTTCACGGATATAGTGTGCAGAGCATACGTCAGTGTTTTTTCGGTAACTGGAACAGAAAAAATAAGGATGCTGACGCTTGCTGTTCATTGCGTTGTAATACAGTTTTTCCCCGCAGTCGGCGCAGTAGAGCAGTCCCGAAAACATGCTGATAGCCCCATGTCTGGTCGGTCTGCGGCGGTGTTCCCGAAGCTCCTGCACAAGCAGGAAGGTTTCTTCGTCAATAATGGCGGGATGGGTGTCCTTAAATATCTGCCATTCCTCCTGTGGACGTTCCAGACGTTTCTTGTTCTTAAAAGATTTACTTGTGGTGCGGAAATTGACGGTGTCCCCGATATATTCCTGCCGCGAGAGGATATTCCCCACGGTGTCGGCTGACCAGCGGTATGGCACGGTAGACAGCCGACGGTACGGTTTCCCGATGCTGTGCCAGTATTCCGTAGGCGTCATCACCTTATCGGCTTTCAGCTTTTTTGCTATCTGTGTCGGTCCGAGTCCTGCCACGCACATATCAAAAATCCGTTTTACAACTTCAGCCGCAGACTCGTCAACGAGCCATTCTTTTGGGTTGTCTGGATTCTTTTTGTATCCAAATGGCGGGATGGTTGTAAGTGGTGCGCCTGACAGTCCCTTATTGCGGAGGACATTCCGCACTTTCTGACTCGTGTTCTTGGCGTGCCATTCGTTGAATAAGTCTTGCATGGGAACAAGGTCGCTGATGCCTTTTGCTGTGTCAATGTTGTCCATGATGGCAATATACCGCACGTCCAGACGTTCAAAATCTTCCTCTAGCAACTGCCCGACAACAAGGCGGTTGCGCCCAAGCCTTGAGTGGTCTTTGACAATAATTGTCCCGATTTTCCCCTGCTCGGCTAAATCCATCATCTCCATAAAAGAGGGTCTTGTAAATGTAACCCCCGAAAATCCGTCGTCTACAAAGAAGCGGGGATTGCGGAAACCGTTCTCTTTTGCATATTTATCCAGTATGGACTGCTGATTCTTGATGCTGCCCGAAAGCCCGTCCTGCTCATCATCACGGCTTAAACGGCAGTATAAAGCTGTTATTTTTTCTGGCTGATTGCTCATAGTTCTCCTTTCCACAGCCAGACATGATACGAATTGTAGATGTCATTATCATACCATATCTGGCAGAATACTTCAACGCTTTAAAGCATTAATTCAAATGCCGTTTACAGTTTTAGGAGTATGCGTTCGGTTTTTTCCTGAATGCTCTCAGAAGCGGTTGTGTTAAAATGGGCATTGACTGTATAAACTGTGCCATCTATCTCTTTTTGAAAATTGATTGGATAAGGATATTGTGACCTGCGAAACCATGCTAACCGTTCTTCTTTTGTCATGGATGCAAGGCAGTCCGTAATCCCATCAATCATCTGACGGATGGCAGTTTCTTCTGAAAATTCTTCTTTTTCCATGCCGCCAAAAGGTTCACTCATCGAAATAATTCCTCCCTCCTGCGGTCTGCCCTGCCTGTTCTGGCGTTTGTATTTAACCGCTGATTTTCAATCATATCATGGATTTGGTTTAAGCAGTCGTCAATGTGTGCGGAGCGTTTCTCAATCCCGTCTGCATATTTCAGATGCTTTCTAAGCTCCGTTATCCGCTCCGTCACGCCCTGCTTTTCTTCCCGAATTTTTTCTTTTTCGGCTGGTGTGGCACGGCGTACCTTGTTCCGCAAATGCTGTCGGTAGTCAATCAGTTTATTCATTTCACTCTGGTTTTGCTCCCTGTCGGCGTGTAAGTCGGAGAGTGTAGAGATGTTATGCTTTGACATATACCTTACCTGTGCGGTAATCTCGTCCAGTTTCCGAAGCTCCTCTTTCATCAGCGGGCTTGTCGGCTTGTAGTCCGTGCCTTTGGGGAATATCCCTAACTGATAGCACCAGTAGTAATATAACGCTAAGATTCCCGTGGTTTTCTGATGCGGTTTCCATGCGTTTTTATACTGCTCTGGCATATGCGGGGAGTAGGAAATCCTTGCTTTGTAGTTCCCATATCGGGAAGTCCCGCCTAGACATGACCGTATGAAATCGGGCGTCAGCCTCTCGTCAAGCGTGTCAAACCTTGTGAAATGCTTATACTGCGGCAGCTTCATTTTCCAATGGCTGCCCGAAAAATCAACCTCATATCCCTTGTCGGTAAGATATTTCATCATGTGCTGCAAATCCCTGCTCCCGTTGATTGCCTCCCTTAAATCTTCCCGATAGACGTTGTATCTTGTCGGCTTTCCGCTTTTTTCATCCAGATACAGCGGTCTTGAGGGGGCTTTCTTCGGGTTGTCAATTACCGACAGTCCGTACTCAAAGCACAATCGGTCGGACACTTTCCTTAACCTTTTCTGTTCTGATTTTGAGTAATTGTATTTGCTCCCGTCCAGATAAGAAACGGAGTTGAAGCAGAAATGGTTGTGCAAATGCCCTTTGTCAAGGTGGGTGGCAACGATTAACTGGTATTTGCCGCTCCACATTTCCCTTGCCAATTTTATGCCGATTTCGTGGCACTGTTCGGGAGTTACCTCGTCTGGCTTGAAACTCTGGTAGCCATGCCAAGCGATATATCCGCCTGTCTTTTGGTACTGTTTCTTCGTCAAAATCATCTGCTGTAAGGCGGTTTCTTTCAGACAGTTGACTGCGGAAACATACTCGCCCTCATTCGTTTTTGACGGATTCTTTACATAGGAAAACACGTCAAAGAAGTCTTTCATATCGTCATTCGGCACAGTCTTTTCTGGATTTTCCACATAAGAAATCAAGTCTTTTAAGTTCCCTTTGATGTGCCATAAACTTGTTGTTGCCATATCAGACTGCCCCCTGTTCTGTCAATTCATCTAAGCTAAATCGTTGTGGGAGAGTTGTTTTCTGTTGCAGTTCTAAGATAAAATCCTCAATCTCCTTACAGATTTCAGCGGCGGTCGGATAGTAAGGAACACACTTTTTGAAAGCGTCATGCACTTCATAGAGCTTGTTTAACAGTTCCCAAAACTCGGTTTTAGGCTGTGGCTGCGGGGAGTTTCCCTTGCATAACTGGCGCATAAATTCTGCTGCGGACAGACCGCAAGCGGCGGCGCACTGCTTTAATTTTTCATGTTCTTCCTCGTTCAATCGGACGGTAATCGGGACATTCCGCACGTCCTTTTCTGATTTTTCTCTGCTCATTTTCCTTAATCCTCCAGTCTTAAATTCCTTTCTTCGGGGTATTCAGGGGCTGTCCCCTGAGTTAGTCCATGCCCGCAAGCGGCATGGATTGGGATTGTGGCTGACACAATCCGATGCTCGCTATCTCTGTGGACAACGCCGCAGAGCATTTTTCCTGTGCAGCGGCATTCTTCCATACCTGTCTTACCCTCCGAAAAGAAAATCCTATGTCCCTGCACCTCCGTTCTGGATTCGTTTTCTCTTGACTTTTGGATAAATGAAAAGCCGCTACACTACACCACGAACGACAGGAGAGATTTCTCCTGCTCGGATTCGCAATGCTATGTAACGGCTTTGGGATTCAAAACCATGCTGCCATACGCCAGCCGAAAAAGGCAGTATAATTTCGGCAGCGGTCAGCCTTGTCCGTTGGCTGACATCTCATTCTTCCATCTATGTGCTATTTAATTTTCAATCTTCCAATTCCCTTACGAGTATTTCAGAATACCATAGCGGCTGTATCCATGTCAAGATTTTGAGTAAACTTTTTAGTATTCCCTGTGGACGGGAATTTTATTCATTTAATTTTAAATTGGGTGGGGAAATTTTATCCCCACCCAATAGCCCGCCGAAAAACCGTCTATCTTAGATGATTATAAAATCTTCCGCAGCTTTTTCCGCAGATGGTCTAGCCTTGCATAGATAGCTCCCGTTGTCAATCCAACAAGCGGGGCAATTTCCTTTGTGGAATAGCCCTGCATTT
>OFEZ01000916.1_pt1 | contig 18094 bp, 17 predicted proteins | sample 1521241 | NCBI WGS metagenome assembly OFEZ01 (sample SAMEA3504099, study PRJEB24116) | mouse gut metagenome | biome: mouse gut; feature: mouse-associated habitat; material: faeces | place: Denmark | collected 2011
GGAGAGGGAACCTTTCTCCAGAAAGGTTCCCTCTCCCCTCCCCCAATTCGCACCCCTTACCTCCTGCCCACGCAAAAATACGCGAAACCGCGCCGGGCGAGGATGGAGGGGGAGTAGAGATTGCGCCCGTCAAAAAGAACCGGGGCGACGAGGGCGGCCTTCACGCGGTCAAAATCGGGATTGCGGAACTGGTTCCACTCAGTAGCCACGAGCAGGGCATCCGAGCCTTCGCAGATGGCATATTGATCATCCTCAATGGACACGAGGGGATTGTGGGCCAGCAGCTTGCGGGCATTATCCGCCGCGATGGGATCGTAGGCCCGGATGCGCATTCCACGCGAAGTCAGCTCTTCGATGATGGAAAGCGCCGGAGATTCGCGCATGTCGTCCGTATTGGCTTTGAAGGCAAGGCCCCACAGGGCCAGCGTCTTGCCGTTCACTCCGCCCTGCGGCTCGAAATAGTCCGCCACGCGGTAGGCCATCGAACGCTTCTGACGGGCGTTGACGCTCTCCACGGCTTCGAGAAGCTCCGGCCTCATGCCAGCCAGATGCGCGGTATGGATCAGGGCTTTCACGTCCTTGGGAAAGCACGAGCCGCCGTAGCCGATGCCCGGATAAATGAACTGATAGCCGATGCGGTGATCCGAACCAATACCCGTGCGCACGTCCCGCACGTCCGCGCCCACCTTCTCGCAAAGGGTCGCGATCTCGTTGATGAAGGAAATCTTGGTCGCCAACATGCAGTTGGCCGCGTACTTGGTCATTTCCGCGCTGCGCACGCTCATGACGATAAGCTTCTCGCGGCTGCGGGCGAAGGGGGAATAGAGCTCCCGCATGGCCGCTGCGGTCTCTTCGGACGACGTGCCCACAATGACGCGGTCGGGCTTCATGAAATCGGATACCGCGTCCCCTTCCTTGAGAAATTCAGGGTTGGACACCACATCGAAGGCAATGTCGGCGCCGCGCCCGGCAAGGGCCGAGGCCACCAGTTCGCGGACCCGGTCGGCGGTGCCCACAGGCACGGTGGACTTGTCCACGACGATAAGCGGCCCCTGCATGTGTTCACCGATCTGACGCGCCACGTTTTCTACATAGGAAAGATCGCAAGAACCATCGGGACGAGAAGGCGTGCCCACGGTGATGAAGGCGAATTCCGCGTCAAGGAGCCCCTCGGCGAGGCTGGTAGTGAAACGCAGACGCCCCGCCTCGCGGTTGCGGGCGACCATGTCTTCCAGACCGGGCTCGAAAATATGGATACGCCCGCTGTCGAGCAGGGCCACGACATCGGGATTGACATCCACGCAGCGGACATCATTGCCCATTTCCGCGAAACAGGCCGCGCTCACAAGGCCAACGTACCCCGTGCCGACAATGCAGATACGCATATATGCTCCTTAAAAAAAGCGAGAGAGGACGGAACGCTCCTGACGACCTGCGCCGGGGGAGGAACGGCCCGGAATGCTCATATTTCGCCTCTGTGTAAACATCCGGCGGCGGGGCGTCAACTTGACTTCGGGGACGGCGGGCGGCACCTTTACGGGAGAAAGCCGTGCTGCCACGGAATGGAACAGCAAAAAATCGCGCCCCGTTCCCTGCCGGAAAAAGGCCGTCCGCCTCGGGAATGCTTCCGCAAGGGAAGGCGCGAAAGGCCCCGCCCGAGCATGAGGGAAGGGGCCGCGCGGGAAGCCTCCGCCACTCCTTGGGAAGCAGGGAAAAGATGTGCGGGGCGAACCCCGGGCGGGCTCTAAAGCGGGCCATCAATCATTTACGGCGGCGCGGCTTTATGCAAAGGAACGCAATCGGCTCGGCAGGGCTGTCCTGCTGATGAAGGGAAAACGATGGGGATTATCGGCATCGGGCTGGATATGGTGGAGCTTTCGCGGATTGAACGCTCGCTGCGGCGCTTCGGGGAGCACTTCCTCGACCGCATCATGGACGAGGAGGAACGCCGCGCCGTTCCCGGCGATACGGCGTCGCCCTCTTCACGGCTGACGGCGCACGTGGCCGCGCGTTTCGCCGCCAAGGAAGCGGCGGTCAAAGCCCTCGGCACGGGCTTCGCGGCAGGCATCGGCCCCCGCGACGTCGCCGTCCGCTCCCTGCCTTCCGGCAAGCCGGAACTCGTCCTTTCGGGTGCGGCGCTGGAAAAGGCCCGGGCACTCGGCGCGTCGCGCGTCCACCTTACGCTCACGCACACGCGTGACAATGCCGCAGCCGTGGTTATCCTTGAACAATGACCGGGGCACGCCCCCTTACTCTCGAAACGAAGGATTTTCTATGGAGCTTCGCGGAACCACCATCCTCTGCGTCCGGCATAAGGGACAAGTGGCGCTCATCGGCGACGGCCAAGTCACGATGGGCCAGAGCATCGTCATGAAACACACCGCCCGCAAGGTCCGGCGGATGTACAAAAATCAGATCATCGCCGGATTCGCCGGGGCTACGGCTGACGCCTTTACGCTCTTCGAGCGTTTTGAGGCGCATCTCGAACAAAACGGAGGCAACCTGCTGCGCGCCGCCGTGGAACTGGCCAAAGACTGGCGAAGCGACAAATACCTCCGCAAGCTCGAAGCCATGCTGCTGGTGGCCGACAAGGACTATACCCTCATGCTGACCGGCACCGGCGACGTTATCGAGCCCGACGACGGCATCGCCTCCATCGGCAGCGGCGGCCCCTACGCCCTCTCCGCCGCGCGCGCCCTTGTCCGCCACAGCGATCTGGACGCGGAAACCATCGCCCGCGAGAGCATGAAGATCGCCTCCGATCTGTGCGTCTTCACCAACACCAACTTCACCATCGAAGTGCTCTAGGCGGAAAGGGCCAACTTTCCGCAGGGGCCGTTTGTCAACGGTTTTGCCGCCCCGCATAGGCGTATGCGGGGCGATTTCATCACGTTTGCGGAAAATAATATGACATACCGAGAGGTTAAAGGGGCTTGCCGGAAAAAGCGAAGCTTGGCCCCTCATCCTTCCCCCTTGACTGAGACTCACTTTTTTGTTTGTAAAGCTACAGGGATATGAATTTCTCTTGCTTCACTAACGCAATCATGTCATAAGGATGCCTGTTGCTGCGGGTTGACGGCAAGGATCAATCCGTTTTGCGTTTTTATTCACAATCAGATGATGCAAAAACGCACCAACTGAAAAAACCGGTGGCACATGCGCGTCGGCTTGGTCGCAGTAATGCAACATGGATGCAATTTTGCACCATTTCGTACTCCGGCCTCAAGGCGATAACGCAAGCAAAAAGTTTGTATTCCAGATACTTGCGCGGGCATGACGGAAAGCATTCCCTGTTTATTCTAAATAGGGATACTTCCTGTTAAGTCTCCATTTCCTTGCTCTCGTTGGGGAATCATTCCGCCCCCGCAAAAGTGGAACGGCATTTGCTCTAATGCTCACAAACCTTTTTGTGCACCACGCCAGGAGAGTCAACTGATGAAAATAATCGACTTCCGCTTCCGTCCGAACACGCCGGAAATCATCAACGGCATCAAGAACAGCTCCATGTTCAAAGCCACCTGCGAGGCCATCGGGTTCGACAAGCGCGTGCCGCAGCCCCTGCCCGAAATCGTGGCCGATCTTGATCGCCGCGGCGTCGAACTGTGCGTCGTTTCCGGCCGCGACTGCGAAACCACCTACGGTTTCCCCGCCAACAACAACAGTATCCTTGAATTCTGCCGCGCCTATCCCAACAAATTTCTCGGTTTCTGGGGCATCGACCCGCACAAGGGCATGGACGCCGTCCGCGAAGTCGAACACGTGATCAAAGACCTCGGCATGCGTGGTATCGCCACCGACCCCTATCTTGCCCACTGCCCGCCGAGCGACGCCCGCTACTATCCCATCTATGCCAAGTGCGTCGAGCTCGGCGTGCCGGTCTTCGTGACCACCGCCCCGCCCGCCCAGGTGCCCCGCGCCATCATGGACTACATTGATCCGCGTCAGATCGACGTCGTCGCCCGCGACTTCCCCGAACTGATCCTCATCATGAGCCACGGTGGTTATCCCTTCGTCAACGAAGCGATTTTTGCCTGCATGCGCAACGCCAACGTCTACATGGACCTCTCCGAGTACGAACTCGCTCCCATGGCCGACGTCTACGTCGACGCCCTGAACAAGATGATCGGCGACAAGGTTATCTTCGCCTCCGCCCATCCGTTCATCGAGCAGGCCGACGCCATCGAAATCTACAAGAAGCTCAACATCAGCGAAGAAGTCCGCGAAAAGGTCATGTACAAGACCGCCGCGAAGATTCTCGGCATCGACAAGGGCGTTTCCTTCAACACCACGAAGCCCATGGCCCCCAACGGCTTCAACAACGCCAAGTTCCCGCTGCCGTTCCAGCCCTTCGCCCCCATGGGACGCTAAGGTTTCGCGGCGAATCGACATTCCGGGCAGCGCCGCGGCGTGGAAACACGTCGCGGCCTGCCGAACTGTTTGGGTAACGAGAGGATAGCATGGATAAACAGGCGTTCATAGCGGCGGTGAAGGCGGCCGGCATTGTTGGTGAAGGTGGAGCTGGTTTTCCGGCGCACGTCAAGTACGCCGCCGACGCCGACACGGTCATCGCCAACGGCTGCGAATGCGAACCCCTTTTGCACACCGACCAGCATCACATGCTGCACCACGCCAACGAGATCGTCCGGGCGTTCAGCGAGCTGATGCAGGCCACGGGTGCCAAGCGCGGCGTCATCGCACTGAAGAAAAAGTACAAGGAAGCCACGAAGATTCTGACGGAAGCCATCGGCAACCGCCCCATCGAACTGGCCCTTCTCCCCAACTTCTACCCCGCCGGGGACGAACAGACCCTCGTCCGCGAAGTGACCGGCCGCTCGGTTCCGCCGCTCGGCCTGCCCCTCATGGTGGGCGCCGTGGTCGCCAACGTCGGCACACTCGTGTCCGTGGCCCACGCCCTTGACGGCAAGCCCGTCACGCACAAATTTCTGACCGTCACCGGCGACGTGAGAAAGCCCGGCGTCGTGCGCGTGCCCATCGGCACCCCGCTCTCCGCCTGTCTCGAAGCCGCGGGCGGCCCCACCGTGAGCGATCCCGTCTTCGTTCTCGGCGGCCCCATGATGGGCCGGATGGTGGACAGCGCCGAAGCCTTTGCCAAGGAAGTCGTCACCAAGACCTCCGGCGGCCTCATCATCCTCCCCCGCGGGCATTACCTACACCGCAACGCGACCACGCCGCTGAACTTCATGCGCCGTCGCGCGGCTGCGGCCTGCATCCAGTGCCGGACCTGCTCCGAACTGTGCCCCCGCCACCTCATCGGCCATCCCTTTGAAACGCACCGCGTCATGCGCGCCTTCGGCAGCAACGCCGAACTCACCGCCGAAAACGGCAAGCTCGCGCTTCTGTGCTGCGACTGCGGCGTCTGCGAACACGTGGCCTGTCCTATGGGCCTGTCCCCCCGCCGCATCAATCAGGCCGTCAAAGCCGAACTGCGCGCCGCCGGGATCAAGTACGACGGCAACCGCGAGGTCGACGAGTCCTACACCCAGTGGCGCGAATTCCGCCGCGTGCCCGTGCCGCGTCTGGTCAACAAGATCGGCATCAGCCGCTACATGGACCTGCCCACCAATGATCTGGGCGATCTTTCCCCGGCTGAAGTGCGCATCCCCCTGCGCCAGCACATCGGCGCCCCGGCGCAGGCCGTGGTCAAGCCCGGCGACCGCGTCAAGTGCGGCGACGTCATCGGGGAAATCCCCGAACAGGCCCTCGGTGCCCGCATCCATGCCAGCATGGACGGCGTGGTCAAGAGCGTCGACGGCGCCGTCGTCATCGGCAAGTAGCCCCAATTGATACGGAAAGGGGCTTTTGCCCCTCTGACAAAAAAGGAGAGGCCCTGTGTCTGATTCATACACAGCCGTAGGAATGGTGGAATTCAACAGCATTGCCGCCGGCATCGACGCGGCTGACCAGATGGTGAAAACCGCTCAGGTCGATCCGCTGTTCTTCAAGACGATCTGCCCCGGCAAGTTCGTGGCCGCCGTAACCGGCGACGTGGCTGCCGTATCCGCTTCCGTCAACGCCGGACGCGAAACCCACGCTGACGCGCTGGTGGACTGGTTCATCATTCCCAACATCCACCGCGATGTCATCGGTGCGTTGGCTGGCGCCACCACCATCAGCGAACGCGGTGCGCTCGGCATCATCGAAACCTTCTCCGCCGCCTCCATCGTGGTGGCGTCCGATGCCGCGGTCAAGGCTGCCGACGTGCAGCTTCTCGACGTGCGCGTGGCCCTCGGGCTCGGCGGCAAGGGCTATGCCCTCATGACCGGCGACGTGGCCGCCGTCAACGCCGCCGTGGAAGCCGGGTCCGCCTCCGCCGCCGAAAGCGGGCTCCTCGTGAGCAAGGTCGTCATCCCGAGCCCCGCCGAAAGCGTCTTCGAACAGATTGCCTAGCGCAGTCAGGAGTACCCTATGAGCCTTGAATATAAACCGTCTCTCGGCTTCGTCGAAACCGCCGGCCTCGTCATCGCCATTCAGGTGGCCGATGCCATGGCCAAGGCCGCCGAAGTGGAAATCATCTCCGCCCACAAGGTCGACGGGCTGCGTGTCTGCGTGATCTGCAAGGGCGACGTGGCCGCGTGCCAGGCCGCCGTGGAGACCGGAGCCATGCTCGCCCAGAGCCTCAACGGGCTGAACGGCTACAACATCATCCCGAGCCCGGCCGAAGAGCCCGATTCTCTCATGGACATGCTCGAGGACATCAAGCGTAAGAAAGCCGCCCGCAAGGCCGCCAAGAAGGCCCGTATGGCCGCTGCCAGCGCGCCCGCCGCGCCTGCCGCTCCCGCCGCCGAGGATGGCGCCCCGAAGGGCCGGACCAAGAAGTAGTTGACTGAGGGCGCGGACGCTTCCCGAAAGGGGGCGTCCGGCACGCCGTCTAAAGGAATTGGGGCATGACCAAACGGATCATCACTGCCGAAACCGTCCGGCTGGCGTGGAAAGCCGGGCAATCGGCCGTCGTCTACGCCGAGGGCGACATCGTCACCCAGCAGGCGCAGGACGACGCCCGGCGGTACGGCCTATCCCTGACGCCGGAAGATTCCGTCGTCCCGGAAGCGGCCTCCGTCCCCGCTGCGACCCCTGCGCCAGCGGTTCAGGAGTCTGTCGGCCAGCCCGCACAGCAGCACGTCACGACGCCCGCGCTCAGCGCCGAGCAGCTTGCGGCCGCCACCCGGCAGCTTCAGGAAGTGCTCGCGCCGCTCACGCAGGCCCTGACCGCACACGCACCAGCCCCGGCCGTCCCGCCGGTCGTGTTCACGCCCGGGGTCAACCCCATGGCTGAACCGGCTCCGGCACGGCCTCAGGCGGATGAAGCCCTGATCGCCGCCATCCGCGGTAGGGTCATGGCGGCCCTCCCCGCCGGAAGCGGCGTCGATGTGGCCTTCGTCGACCGCCTGATCAAGTCGGTCCTCGCGGAAACGGACGACGCTTCTCCCGTACAGGCCGAAGCCCGCCCCGGCATCCGGCAGGCCGGCGGGGTCACCCATGTGGACAGCCGGGCCCAGCGCCGGGCAAGCGTCCCCGTCAAGGGCAGCGTGGCTGTCATGGACGTGCTGTCTCCCGCCAGGGGCGACGCTGCGGCCGTGGGCTTTCTGGAATGGGAAAACCTCTCGTTTTCCTGGACGTTCCGGTGTACGGAAGTGCTCGTCGTGCTGGAAGGCGAACTGAATCTGAGCATTGAGGGCACGACGTTCAGCGCGGCCCACGGAGACGTGTTCAGCATTCCCGCAGGCACGGAAGCGGTCCTTTCCGCCTCCGGGCACGTGAGATGCACGACGGTCGCCGTGGCCGCCGAGCCGCGTTCCTAGACCATAACGAAGGAAATAACCATGATCTTTCTTACCGAAGAAGACGTCAGACAGCGTTGCGAGCTGGGGCAGGGAGGCGAATTCTGCCTTCAGGCCGGCGAGCGCCTGACTCCGGCGGCTACCGAGCTGTTGCGCAGCCGCAACTGCCGGGTGATCCTGCCCGGTCAGTGCACTGTGGAAGCGCCCGCCGCGGACAAAGCGCCTGAAAAACCCGAGCCCGCTCCGGCGGTTGAAGCCGCTCCCGCCGCGCCCGCGGCCCCGGCGGACTCCTCCTTCCCGGACGGGACCTATCTTGACGCCGACACCGTGGTCTCCAAATCCCACCCGCGCATCTTCCTGCGCGGCAAGCTGGATACGCTCATTTCCAGCACGGTGCTGGTACAGACCGGCTTCGACGGCAACAACAAGCTGCCCGCCGTCCTCAAAAACGGACTGGCCGACGTCAACGTGTGGCTGTGGCAGATTCTGCAGGCCGAAGTCTCCGGTGAAGCGCTCCCCGAGCAGGCCCTCTGCGGCATGAATGCCGAAGCGCTCCGCCTCGTCTCCCACGACCCCATGACCTATCTGGGTCAGGGGCACCTCGTCCCCGACGTGGCGCTCGGCCCGAACGTCGCGCTCCTGAACTGGCTGCGCGCGCAGGTCCGCGAGGTCGAAGTGGCCTACGTGCAGGTCGGTATGGATCGGGAAGACCTTCTGACTTCCCTCAACCGCCTGAGCAGCGCCATCTATGTCCTCATGCTTCTGACCGTCGTAGCCGAATCCGGCCGCGATATCACCAAGGTTGGTCTGTAAAATGAGCGTGTTCGAACGTTGTCTGGAAAAGTGCCGCGCCAAGAAAGGCGTGGTGGTCTACTCCGACGGTGAAGACAAGCGCGTGGTTTCGGCCGCCGCCAAACTGATCCGTGAGGGCCTTGTCGAACCGGTCCTGATCGGCGATCCTGAAAAGGTCCGCGCCGCCCTCCAGGAAAGCGGCGAGACCGGCGTTTCCCTTCAGGTCATCAATCCCTTCAATCCGAGCCTGCTTGAGCACAACGCCTCCGAGTACATGGCCATCCAGAAGGCCAAGGGCAAGGACATCACGGAAGAGGACGCGCTGAAGGCCGTCAAGAATCCGCTCGCAGCCGGGGCCCTCATGGTCCGCCGGGGCGAAGCTGAAATCGGCGTGGCCGGAAACCTTTCCTCCACTGCCGACGTCATCCGCGCCGGGCTGCGCATGATCGGCACCGCCGCCGGGACCAAGACCGTATCGAGCTTCTTCTTCATGCTGAAGGACGAGAAGGTCTGCATGTTCACCGACTGCGCGGTCATCCCCGATCCCACCTCCGCCCAGCTCGCGGACATCGCCGTCAGCACCGCCGGGGTCTACAAGCGCGTCATGGGCGACGAGCCCCGCGTGGCCCTGCTCTCCTTCTCCACGAAGGGCAGCGCCAAGCACGAACGCGTCGACAAGGTCATCGCCGCCCTTGAGGAAATCAAGACGCGCGAACCCAACCTGATGGTCGACGGCGAGCTCCAGCTCGACGCCGCCGTGGTGCCCGAAGTCGCCCGACTGAAGGCCCCGGGCAGCCAGGTGGCCGGAAACGCGAATGTTTTCGTGTTTCCCTCTCTCGAAGCCGGCAACATCGGCTACAAAATCGCGCAACGCTTTGGCGGCTGGACGGCCCTCGGGCCCCTGCTCCAGGGCTTTGCCCACGGTTGGCATGACCTTTCGCGGGGATGCAGCAGCGACGACATCTACAAGATCAGCGTCGTCGGGCTCGGCATGAACCGCGGAGGACAGCAATAACGGAACGGCACACAACGGTAACGCGTTACCCGATACGTTGTTCCGTTCCGGGTAACCAAGCTAACAACAATCCTAAAGGAGTTCAAAATGGACGCTCTTGGCATGATCGAAACCCGTGGTCTGGTTGGTCTCATCGAAGCTGCTGATGCTATGGTCAAGGCTGCCCGCGTGCAGCTCGTCTCCTACGAACAGATCGGCGGCGGCTATGTGACCGCGCTGGTCCGCGGCGATGTGGCCGCCTGCAAAGCCGCTACCGACGCCGGCGCCGCCGCTGTGCAGCGCGTAGGCGGCGACCTCGTGGCCGTCCATGTCATTCCTCGTCCTCATCAGGACCTGGAAGCCGTGTTCCCGCTCAGCCGCAAGTAAGCCCGACCGCCCGGCCTTGAGCCGGGCCCGGTACTGCTCGTCAGCCTCGCCGGGGCCTATGCGCCCCGGCACGGCTTTGGCTCCTTACGGAATTGCTCCTGAGGGGCTTCCCCTTCAGGAACGGAGAAAGGCATGGAACTCGCAAAAGTCGTTGGTCAGGTCGTTTCCACGGTACGATGCCCCGAATTGCCGTACAACTCGCTCCTCCTCGTTGAACTGCTCAACGGGAAGGGGGAACCCGCCGGTCGTTGCCAGGTGGCCGCGGACCCCATCGGGGCGGGAGAGGGTGAATGGGTCATCGTTTCCCGAGGCAGTTCCGCGCGGTTCGCCATCGACAAGGACGCGCCTCTGGACTTGGTCATTGTCGGCATCGTCGACCATGTGAATGCCGGTAAGGAAGCCCTGTATCGCAAGAATCAGGGGTAAAAGCCCCTTTCGCGGAGTCTTCCTCCGCCGGACGGTTCGCCGTCCTCCCCGTGGCCGGGACGCGGTCCCCCCACATGTTTCCCCCATCTGCCGCGCTTGGACCGGAAGGCAGCAACATGAAGAAACAGGCCCCCCGCCCGGCAGTCCGCGAGGATTGCGGGGTCCTGACGGGCTTCCAGCATAGGAGATAGATATGGACGTGCGCCAGCAAGACGTGGAACGCATTGTCGTTGAAGTTCTCAAAAAGATGATGTCGGATCAGCCTTCCGCGGCTGCGACGACGATGGTTTCCGCCTGCGGCTGCGACAGCGGCGACTTCGGCCTCTTCGATCAGCTCGAAGACGCCGTGAAGGCCGCCGAAGCTGCCCAGAAGAAGATCGCCACCGTCGCCGTGCGCGACAAGATCATCGCCGTCATCCGCAAGGCCGGTCTTGAAAACGCCAAGGCCTTCTCCGAAATGGCCCACAACGAAACGGGCATGGGCCGCGTAAGCGACAAGATCGCCAAGAACATCCTTGTTTGCGAACGGACCCCCGGCACCGAATGCCTCTCCCCCATGGCCATTTCCGGCGACATGGGCCTGACCCTCATTGAAAACGCTCCTTGGGGCGTGATCGCTTCCGTGACGCCGTCCACCAACCCGACCGCCACGGTCATCAACAACGCCATCAGCATGATCGCCGGCGGCAACGCCGTGGTCTTCGCTCCCCACCCCAATGCGAAGCGTTCTTCCCAGACGGCCATTCAGGTCCTGAACAAGGCCATCATCGAAGCGACCGGCATCGCGAACCTGCTCGTCGCCGTGAAGGAACCCACCATCGAAGTGGCGCAGCAGCTCTTCTCGCATCCGCGCATCAAGCTGCTCGTGGTCACGGGCGGCGAAGGCGTGGTCGCGCAGGCCCGTAAGGTCGCCACCATGCGCCTCATCGCCGCCGGCGCCGGCAACCCGCCGGTCGTCGTCGACGAAACCGCCAATATCGCCCGCGCCGCCCGCAGCATCTACGACGGCGCCTCCTTCGACAACAACATCATCTGCGCCGACGAAAAGGAAATCATCGCGGTCGACTCCATCGCCGATCAGCTCAAGGCCGAAATGAAGGCCATCGGCGCGGTGGAAATCAGCCTCGAACAGGCCGACGCCGTGGCCCGCGTGGTCCTGCGCGACTACCCGCAGGTCGCCGGCGGCAAGAAGCCTTCTCCGAATCCCAAGTGGGTGGGCCGTGACGCCGCCGTCATCGCCCGCGCCGCTGGCATCGACGTGCCGGATAGCTGCCGCCTGCTCATCATCGACGTGAAGCGCGACATCGACCACGTCTTCGCCCGCACCGAACAGCTCATGCCCGTCGTGCCGCTGCTGCGCGCCAAGGACGTGGATGAAGCCATCGAATGGGCCCTGATCCTCGAACGCGGCCTGTCCCACACCGCGGGCATCCATTCCCGCAACATTGACAACATGGACAAGATGGCCCGCGCCATGAACACCAGCCTCTTCGTCAAGAACGGCCCGCATCTCGCCGCCCTCGGCGCTGGCGGCGAAGGCTGGACCACCATGACCATCTCCACCCCCACCGGTGAAGGCGTCACCTGCGCCCGCTCGTTCGTGCGCCTGCGCCGCTGCTGCGTGGTCGACAACTTCCGCATCGTCTGATTGCGTTGCGCTTGAAAAGGGGGAGGCCAGCCTCCCCCTTCCACTTCCGGCTCGGGTGTTTTCGCCCCGCCGTCCGCTTCCTGGCTCCCGCCTTCTCTCAGCTATTAAAACCTTTTTTCACAAAAGCGTTGCAGCCTCTCAGTCTCATTTTTGCATCATTTTTGGCCTTTTTCTTTGCTTCTCCTTTCTCATGCCTCTTTTTTTAGCCGTAAAATCAAAGAGATAAAAAAGCCTTTTCAGGAAACGTTCCTTTTTGGCATGGCGTGAGGTCCTTCATTCGACCTCGAAAAAGAGGTTTGTCGCAAAAATGCATCATACCGATTCGCCTTTTCAGGATTTATTCCTGATAGACGATGCAAAAATGCGACTCACATCCTCCGCCCCAAAGAGGCAAGAAACACCGTTTTTCACAATAGTCTGAAATCACAAGAAAACATTTTTCAGATAACCTCTGGCACGGCACTTGCTTTACTCTCTAGCAAGATAAGTGAAGAAGCGAACGAGAACTTCCGCGTGTTTGTCCACAGGAAAGCTCCAAGCCTCCATACAACCTTAATACCTATACGGAGAAACATCATGGCTCAGCTTACCGAAGTCAAATCTCCTCATGAACAGCGTCTTGAAGACAAGATCGCCGGCAAAGAAGACATCTATCGCGAATCTCACAAGCGCGTGTTCAAGCTGCTCGAACGTTTCGACGGCCAGAAACCCGCCATCGACGTCGAACGCGCCCTCTACTTCACCCAGTCCATGGCCGAAACCGTTGGCCAGCCGCTGGTTCTACGCTGGGCCAAGGCTCTCATGAACGTCGCCAAGAACATCACCGTCATGGTGCAGGACGACCAGCTCCTGCTCGGCCGCTGCGGTGGTCATGACGGCCGTTACGGCATCCTCTATCCCGAACTCGACGGCGACTTCCTTGACATCGCCGTGCGCGACCTGCCCACCCGTCCTCAGTCTCCGGCCGCCATCAGCCCCGAAGACGCCAAGATCGTGGTCGAACAGATCGCTCCCTTCTGGAAGGGCCGCACCTACCATGAAGCTCTGAACAAGGCTCTTCCGCCCGAAGTCCACAAGCTGACCTACGACGATCCCGACGGCCTCATCTCCCGCTTCATCGTCAACGAAACCTCTTCGTTCCGTTCCTCCATCCAGTGGGTGCACGACTACGAAGTCGTCCTGAAACGCGGCTTTAACGGCCTGAAGCAGGAAATGGAAGAAAAGCTGGCCGCTCTTGATCCCGCCTCCCCGGTGGATCAGGTGGACAAGCGTCCCTTCATCGAAGCCACCATCATGGTGTGCGACGCCATCGTGCTGTGGGCGAAGCGCCACGCCGAAGCCGCCCGCAAGGCCGCCGAAGCCTGCGCCGATCCGGTCCGCAAGGCCGAACTCATCCGCATGGCCGAAAACGCCGAGCACGTGCCCGCCAACCCGGCCCGCGACTTCTACGAAGCCGTGCAGTCCCAGTACTTCACCCAGATGTTCTCGCGTCTGGAACAGAAGACCGGTACCACCATTTCCAACGGCCGCATGGACCAGTACTTCTATCCCTTCTACAAGAAGGACATGGAAGCCGGCACCCTGACCGATGAAAAGACCCTCGAATACCTCGAATGCATGTGGGTCGGCATGGCCGAGTTCATCGACATGTACATCTCCCCCGCCGGCGGCGCCTTCAACGAAGGTTACGCTCACTGGGAAGCCGTCACCATTGGCGGCCAGACCCCGGACGGCCGCGATGCGACCAACGATCTGACCTACCTCTTCCTGAAATCCAAGCGCGAATTCCCGCTGCACTACCCCGACCTCGCCGCTCGTATCCACAGCCGTTCGCCCGAACGTTACCTGTGGGACGTGGCCGAAACCATCAAGTTCGGCTCCGGCTTCCCCAAGCTGTGCAACGACGAAGAATGCATCCCGCTGTACGTCTCCAAGGGCGCGACCTTTGAAGAAGCCCTTGACTACGCCGTGTCCGGCTGCATCGAAATCCGTATGCCCAACCGCGACACCTACACCTCCGGTGGCGCCTACACCAACTTCGCCACTGCCGTTGAAATGGCTCTCTATGACGGCAAGATGAAGAAGTACGGCGACGTGCAGCTCGGCATCAAGACCGGCGACGCCCGCAAGTTCAAGACCTGGGAAGAATTCTGGAACGCCTACCTGCAGCAGCACATGCTCCTGCTCCGCACGACGTTCGTCCAGCAGTACATCGTCATCCAGACCCGCGCCAAGCACTTCGCTCAGCCCATGGGCTCCGTGCTGCACGCTCTGTGCCGCAAGCACTGCATCGACCTGCATCAGCCCCAGATTCCCGAAGGCCTGAACTTCGGCTACTTTGAATTCATGGGCCTCGGCACCGTCATCGACTCCCTGGCCGCCATCAAGAAGCTCGTGTTTGAAGACAAGAAGCTCACCATGGATCAGCTCGTCGACGCTCTCGAAGCCAACTTCGAAGGCTACGAAGACATCCAGCAGCTCCTCCGCACGGCTCCCTGCTACGGCAACGACGACGAATACGCCGACGAAATCGGTCGCGAACTCGACCGCATCGCCGTGGGCTTCGCCGCCAAGTACGGCAAGGAAATGGGCATCAACAACGACTGCCGTTACGTGCCCTTCACCTCTCACGTGCCTTTCGGCAAGGTTGTTTCCGCGACCCCGAACGGCCGCGTAGCCTGGTTCCCGCTGTCCGACGGTTCTTCTCCGTCTCACGGCGCCGACCACAACGGCCCCACCGCCATCCTGCTCTCCAACCACAACACGAAGAACTACGGTATGCGCGCCCGCGCCGCCCGTCTGATCAACGTGAAGTTCACCCCCAAGTGCGTTGAAGGCGATGCCGGTACCGAAAAGCTGGTGCAGTTCATCCGTACCTGGTGCGACCTGAAGCTGTGGCACATCCAGTTCAACGTCATCAACGCCGATACCCTGAAGAAGGCCCAGAAGGACCCGCAGAAGTATCGTAACCTCATCGTCCGCATCGCCGGGTACAGCGCCTACTTCGTCGACCTGACCCCCGATCTGCAGAACGACCTCATCGCCCGTACCGGCCACGACCAGATGTAAGTTCTGGCCGCTTGCGGCAATCGGGATGAATGATTAAATAAATGGCGGGCCGGATTTTCTGGCCCGCCATTTTCCACACTCAACGCTCATCAAAAACGAGGTAGTCCATGGGTTCCTTTGAAGATAGAAAGGCGACCGGAACCGTCTTCAACATTCAGAAATATTCCGTGCATGACGGTCCCGGCATCCGTACCATCGTCTTCCTGAAGGGCTGCCCCCTTTCGTGCAAATGGTGCAGCAACCCCGAATCACAGGCTTCCCACCCGCAGGTCGCCTACAACAAGGGCCGCTGCATCGGTTGCCACCGCTGCATGAAAGCCTGTCAGCAGGATGCCATCAGCATCAATGAAGACGGTACCCTCAAGCTGGACCGCAGCAAGTGCGACGTCTGCAAGACGCTCGACTGCGCGCACGCCTGTCCCGCCCAGGGCATGATCATCTACGGCGAGGACAAGACCGTCGATCAAATCCTCAAGGAAGTGGAAAAGGACGCCATGTTCTACGCCCGTTCCGGCGGGGGCATGACCCTGTCCGGCGGCGAACCGCTCATGCACGCCAGCATCGCCCTCCCGCTCCTGCGCGAGGCGCGCCATCGCCGCATCAAGACGGCCATCGAAACCTGCGGCTGCATTCCGTGGGAAACCCTCAAGGAAGCGGCCCCCTTCCTCAACTATGTCCTCTTTGACGTCAAGCAGATGGACAGCGCCAAGCACCGCGAAGGCACAGGCGTGGGCAATGAGCTGATCCTCAGCAACCTCAAGAAGCTGATCACCGAATTTCCCAATCTGCACGTGCAGGTCCGTACCCCCATCATCCCCGGCTTCAACGACAACGACGAATTCGCCGTGGCCCTCGGGGAATTCCTGAAGGGCCATGAGAACGTCGGTTATGAAGCCCTGCCCTACCATCGTCTCGGCACCCAGAAGTACGACTTCCTGAGCCGCGACTACGAGATGGGCGACGTCAGCCTTCCCGACGGCGTAGCCCAGCGCATCCAGCGCATCGTGGACGAAACCCGGGGCGCTCCGGCTCCGGCCGCGAAGTAGGCGCTTCCCCCTCCGCGAACACTGTCCCTGCCCGTCCCGACGGGCGGGGATTTTTATTGCCCTTTCGCCCATAGGCGGCACGGCGGGCGCAATCGCCCGGAAAAAGAGGCCCCCAGCGCCCCGCTTCCGGCGGCACGACTCCCGCGAAGCATTCGGTCTTCCTGCTTAGATGCCTTGACGTTCTCGTGTTCAGGCACTAGCATGAGAAATCAATTCCCCTGCAATCATTTTATTTCTTACCCCCACCACCTATGGAAGACCCCATCCGCTCTCTCGCCCTGCACTTTGAAAGCATCCTCGACATCCTGTCCGACGGCGTGTTCATCAGCGACGTGGAGGGCACGACGCTTTTCGTCAACAAGATGTATGAGACGCTCACCGGTCTCCGGCAGGATGAGATTCAGGGCCAAAACATCCGCACCCTCGTACAGCAGGGCATCTTCGACCGCGTGGTCAATCCGCAGATCGTGGAAACCGGAAAACCGGCTACCCACGTCCAGCAGCTTGCCAACGGCAAACGCCTTGTGCTCACCGGCTACCCCGTCTTTGACGAGAAGGGGCAGCTTTGCCTTGTTGTGACCTTCGCGCGCGACATCACCGTCCTCACACAGTTGCAGGACGAAATGACGGCGCAGAAAAAACTCATTGAGCAGTTCCATGACCGCCTCGCTTTCATGGCCCGCGAGCAGACCCGCGAGCTGGTGCCGGTCTTCGCCAGCCGGGAAATGAAGGACGTGATGGGCCTTGTGGAGCGTTTCGCCAGTTCGGACGCCACGGTCCTCATCCTCGGGGAAACGGGCGTGGGCAAGGACGTAGTGGCGCGCATGACCCACGAACTCAGCCCGCGCAAAGAAAAGATGTTCCTCAAGGTGGACTGCGGCGGGATTTCCGAGAGCCTGACCGAATCCGAGCTTTTCGGCTACATGCCCGGCGCGTTCACGGGCGCGGGCAACAAGGGCAAGAGCGGCTATTTCGAAATGGCCGACGGCGGCACGGTCTTTCTCGACGAAGTGGGCGAACTGAGCCTCGCCATGCAGACCCGCCTGCTGCGCGTGCTCCAGGACGGGGAAATCATGCGCGTTGGCTCCTCCAAGCCGCGCAAGGTTGACGTGCGCATCATCGCGGCCACCAACCGCAATCTGGCCGAGCGCGTGGAAAAGGGGCTTTTCCGGCGCGATCTCTACTACCGCCTCAATGTGGCCGTGGTGAACATCCCGCCCCTGCGCGAGCGGCCTGACGACATTGAGCCCCTGATCACGCATTTTCTCAGCGTCTTTACCACCAAGTACCGCAAGCACATGAACCTTGCGCCCGGCCTTATGGAGGCCCTGCGGCAGTATTCATGGCCGGGCAACGTGCGCGAGCTGCAAAACCTGATGCACAGCATCGTCATCACCAAGGATCACGGCCCGCTCACGGTCAAGGACCTCCCCCGCCACATGACGGGCATTGAAAACGAGGAGCTTTTCTTCCCCGACGACGGCATCAACTACGACCGACCCCTCAAGGACATCATGGCCGACATCGAACGCGGCATCCTGCGCAAGGCCCTCAAGGTGCACGGCTCGGTCCAGAAAGTGGCCGAGGTCTTCAAGGTCAACCGGAGTACCATTTTCAGAAAGCTGCATTCGGAGAAGGATGGGAATGAGTGAGATTGGGGAAGGGAGGGGGAAACTTTCTCCAGAAGGGGGGAGCACCCCCACGTTTCCCCCTCCCTTCCCCAAAGCCCATCCCTCCCTCTTCAAAGACTTTCACGTGGTGGGGAGGCCGCGTGGCAGGAGTTCGTTTCGGCTCCAGTCGGGGTGAAACAACGCAAGAATAAAGGCCGGACATTTTTATAATGGTCGGTCTTTACATGTTTTCAGCCTCTGACTGTACCGAGGAGCGTCACGGCGGCCTCGAAGCGATAAAAAGCGGTTCCGTGTCCGGCGCA
>OFEZ01000932.1_pt1 | contig 17926 bp, 14 predicted proteins | sample 1521241 | NCBI WGS metagenome assembly OFEZ01 (sample SAMEA3504099, study PRJEB24116) | mouse gut metagenome | biome: mouse gut; feature: mouse-associated habitat; material: faeces | place: Denmark | collected 2011
CGCGCCGCCGCGTCCCGGCGACCTCGGCGGCCATCTTGAGGATATGCGCCCCGATTCGCCCGTGGCCCGGTGCTACGCCGCCTATCTGCGGATGCACGGCGTTTTGCCGCCCGAATAAACAGGCAGGAAGAAGGTTCCCGCCTGTTTGCATATCCGCCGCCTTGCGAGAATAGCGAAGCCGTCCGGCCCTTCCCGGCCCCGACAAGAGGAAGACAGCCAGCGGCGGGCGGGACTTTTCGGCGCGCTCTCATCCCCGCTTTCCGTCATAGGCCACAAGGCCCCTTTCTCGTTTTTCCTTCCCCAACGTCTTCGGCCTTTGGAGCGTGTTGACACTACATAAGGCCCCGTCTTTTCGGTGTGTTTCCTTGTACTCCGCCAAGGGAAATGATTGTTTCCAACCTACCTGAAAAAATGAGGGTATATAGAATAGTGTCAATAGATTCCAAGCGAAATCAAGGAAGGGCAGACGTTCCCGAAAGGGAAGACTCCGGGCGATTCTTCCGCCGCAGCGGGCTGGTGGCCTTTCAGCCGCGGCGTTTCTTTTTCTGGTATTTTTTGGGGAGTTTTTTGGGCGGGGTGAGCCCCTTTACTTCGCCCTCCACGGAAAGGGCCTTTTCGGTCAGGCCGAAGGGAGCCCAGTTGGCGGGAACGAGGCTCATGCGCTCAAAGGCGCGTCCCGTGGCATAAATGACCGGGATGTCGCCGGAAGGCGATCCGGCCAGCAGGAGGGTGGCGTTGCTTTCGGAAGGGACGGGAGGCGGCGTGGCGGGCAGGTCTTCGGTTTGGGCCTCACCGGAAGGGGCGGCGGGGGCCTGTGCCAGCGTTGCGTTGGAAGAAGGGGAGGGCGGAAGGGGGCCGGAGGCGGCGGGCGTGGCAGGGGTCTCGGCCGGGGGCTCTTCCGCCATTTTCCCCTTGGATCGCAGGAAATGGAGGAAGTCGCTTCCGGTCAGGCCCACCAGAGCGATCATGGGAGAACCATCCCCGGCGGTGAGCAGGCTGACCGGCACGGTCCCGCCGTGGATGCCAATATACGTCGTCCTGGCTCCCGCGGGCATCTCGCCCCAGACCACCTCTTCCTTTTTGCCCTTGTCCTGTCCGGATTCCGGCGCGGCCCACACGGTCGGGCAGGCCAGCGCGACAAACGCGAACGAAAGGAGGAACCGCCCTGAAGTTCTCATGATTCCATTCATGTGGATCACATAGAGCCGTCCGGCCCGCAGGTCAAGCCTTTCCGCTCGGAAGGGCCGTTTCAGCCCCGCATGGCTTGGCGGACTTCCGCAACGCGGGCCGCGATATCCGGCGCGCCCACCAGTTCGGAGACGAGGGCGCAGCAGCGCGCCCCGTGCGCGACGACATCCGCGATGTTGTGGCGCTTGATGCCGCCGATGGCTACAAAGGGCAGATCGATGTGCTTTACCACCCAGTCAAGGTAGTCGAGGGTCACGGCGGCGCAGACGTCCTTCTTGGTTTTCGTGGGGTAGATGGGGCCGACGCCGATGTAATCCGCGCCTGCGGCGACGGCTGCCCGGGCCTGTTCGGGGCTGTGCGTGGATTGGCCGATGATCATGTCCGGCCCCACCAGCCGCCGCACGGCCTCCACAGGGAGATCGTCCTGGCCCACGTGCACTCCGTCCGCCTCACAGAGCAGGGCGATGTCCACGTGATCATTGACGATGAAGCAGGCTCCTGCTTCGCGGGTCAGGCGGCGCAACTCAAGGCATTCCGCGAGCATCTGCCCGGCCTTTTTTTCCTTTTCCCGGTATTGGAGAATCTTGATGCCGCTGCCGAGCAGAGCCCGGGCAACGTCGAGCACAGGGCGGCCAAGGGAAAGCCCGTCGTCGGTCAGGGCGTACACATCGGTTTCCGGCGAGGTGCCGGGCAAGAGTCTGGGCATGGTTGTTCTCCTGAAAGCGGATGACCCGTCGCAAAGCGCCTCTGGCTCCTCGCCGCATGGACGGGGGAGGCGTTTCCGGGCCTCTGTATTTCTCCTTTGCCTTGCCGCATCGCCCCTCTCCGGGAGCTATTCCCGTGGGGCAGGGGGCTAGTCCGCCTCAATGCCGACGAAGGAAAAGGTATTGACGTTGAAAAGCCCCCGGGCGGTCAGTTTGAGTTCGGGGATGACCGGGAGCGCCATGAAGCTAAGGCTCATGAACGGTTCGACAGCGTCGGGAATGGCGAGTTCCTCGTGGGCAGCCCGAATCATTTCTTTCAGGTTTTCGCTGACTTCCAGAGGATCGGCGCTGGTCATGAGGCCCGCGATGGGCAGCGCCAGCCCCCGTACCCTGCCCTTGTGGGCGGAGACGATGCCGCCGCCCATAGCCGCCAGTTCGCGCACGGCGAGGAGCATGTCGGCGTCGTTGTCGCCCGCGACCACGATATTGTGGGAGTCGTGGGCAATGGTCGTGGCTACGGCCCCATCTTGCAGGCCATAGCCTTCAATGAGGCCCACGCCCATGAGCCCGGTGGCCTTATGGCGTTCTATGACCGCGATCTTGTTCAGGCCGGGATTCAGGGCGCATTGGAAGAGGCCCGCCGCATCGGTGCGCACGGCCCGCACGAGGTTGAGCGTCAGCAGGGAAGCCGCTTGCAGGCCGATGACCCGCGCCTTGCCTGAAGTGATGGGGAGGTCAAAGGCGTTGTCCGCGAGGGGCTTCACATGCACGGAATGGGAGGGCGCGCCCGCCGCCGCGTCATCAAGGGGGAGGAGCATGGCACCGTCCTGTGCGACGAGGCGTCCGGCGGCGAAGACCTTACGCACGCGGAAGTTTTCCAGATCATCCACGAGAATGCAGTCCGCGTCCCGGCCGGGGGCGATGGCCCCCTTGCCGCGCAGCCCGAAGCATTCGGCGGCATTGAGAGTACACATGGTTACGGCCTGCACGGGGTCCATGCCCATCGCCACGGCCAGCCGCAGGTGGTTGTCCATGTGGCCTTCGCGCACGATGTCCTCGGCGTGGCGGTCGTCGCAGCAGAAGGCGCAGCGGCGCGCGTTGCCGGGCGTCACGCCGGGCAGGAGGGTTTTCAGGTTCTTGGCCGCCGAGCCTTCCCGGATGAGCACGTAGACGCCCCGGCGGAGGTTTTCGTGCATTTCTTCAAGCGTGGTGCATTCGTGGGTCGTGCTGATGCCGGAAACGAGATAGGCGTCAAGTTCGCGCCCGAGCAGGCCTGGCGCGTGGCCGTCCACGACCTTGCCGTGGCTGGTGCCCAGCAGGATTTTGGACAGGACGTCGTAATCGCCCGTGACCACGCCGGGAAAATTCATCATTTCCCCGATGCCGCTTACTTTGGGATCATCAATGAACTCTTCCAGTTCTTCGGCGGAGAGCGTCGCGCCCGCATCCTCAAAAGGCGTGGCCGGAACGCAGGAAGGCAGGGTGATGAAGACGTTCAAGGGCAGATGGCGGCCATTTTCAAGCATGTAACGGATGCCTTCCATGCCATGCACGTTGGCGATTTCATGCGGGTCCGCCACCACGCTGGTCGTGCCGCGCGGGAGCACCAGTCCGGCGAAACGGGCAGGGCTGGCCATGCTCGATTCGATGTGGATGTGGGCGTCGATGAGACCGGGGAGGAGGTACGCGCCCTCAGCGTCCACAGTACGCAGAGCTTCCGTGTGGGCAAAGCCGAGAAATTTTCCGTTGCCGATGCTGACGGGCGTTTCCCGGATTTCCCCGGTGAAGACGTCAACCACCCTTGCGTTGATGATGAGCAGATCAGCGGGGCTGCGTCCGCCCGCGGCCTTATCCACAAGAGTCTTTAATGCTTCGGTATCGTACATATCGCCTCGCTTGGGAGCGTTTCGTTTTGGTATGGAATCAATGCCGCCGCCGGGATGAGGAGGCGGGGCATTCCGACGGGAATCAACCACAAAGCAGGGCTTCCTGCTGTAGAAGTTGTCTTTACCGTGCTCCATGCAGGCGGAAAATTTGGCGGCGGCGGGTACAAGGTTTCCGGCGGCCTGCACGGGGTCGGCGCGTCTGTGGTCAATGCATTGTCAAACTGGCTGGAAGTGGAGATATGCCGGGACGGCAGGATTTACCGCCAGCGCTACGAGCGCGGCGTTACGATGTACCCGCTAAAAGAAACCGGTACGTGCGAACTGGAAAAAACAGGTACCAAAGTCACATTTTCCCCGGACGGCTCGATTTTTGAAGAAACCGTCTTTGATTATGATACATTAAAGCAGCGCCTCAGGGAAACGGCGTTTCTGACAAAGGGCCTTCGGATTGTATTGAAAGACAAGCGGGATAACCCGGTGCGCATGCATGAATTCCATTACGCAGGCGGCATTAAAGAATTTGTAACATATCTGAACCGCAGCCAGGAAGCATTGTATCCGGAAGTCATTTACTGTGAAGGCAGCAAGGATAATGTCATGGTTGAAGTGGCCCTGCAGCATAACGATTCTTATAATGATTCTACTTACAGTTTTGTGAATAATATCATTACACCGGAAGGCGGGACGCATCTCGCAGGATTCCGCAATGCCATTACAAAGACCTTCAATGCATATGCCCGTGCGAATAAAATATTAAAAGACAATGACCCGGCGCTTGCAGGTGAGGATATCCGGGAAGGCATGACGGCCATTATCAGTGTCAAAATAGAAGAACCGCAGTTTGAAGGGCAGACAAAGCAGAAGCTTGGCAACAGCGAGGCAAGGGGAGCGGTTGACAGCGTGGTAAGCAAGCAGCTTGAGATTTATTTGGAGCAGAATCCTACGGTTGCAAAGCTGACGGTGGAGAAGTCGGTGATGGCGCAGCGTGCAAGGGAGGCGGCAAGGAAAGCGCGGGAACTGACCCGGAGGAAGTCAGCGCTTGACGGGATGTCTCTTCCTGGGAAATTGGCGGACTGTTCAGACAAAGACCCGACGAAATGTGAGATTTATATCGTTGAGGGAGATTCTGCCGGGGGTTCTGCCAAGACCGCAAGGGATAGGGCGACTCAGGCAATCCTTCCGCTTAGGGGGAAGATTCTGAATGTGGAGAAGGCAAGGCTCGACCGCATTTACGGAAATGCGGAGATTAAGGCGATGATTACGGCATTTGGGACGGGTATCCATGATGATTTTGATATTTCAAAGCTTCGTTATCACAAGATTATTATCATGACGGATGCCGATGTTGACGGCGCCCATATCAGTACTCTATTATTGACGTTCCTGTATCGTTTTATGCCTGATTTGATCAAAGAAGGATACGTTTATCTGGCGCAGCCGCCTCTTTATAAGCTGGAGAAGAATAAGAAGGTATGGTATGCGTACAGCGACGAGGAGCTGGATGGTATCTTAAAGGACGTGGGGCGTGACGGGAATAATAAGATTCAGCGTTACAAAGGGCTTGGAGAGATGGATGCGGAACAGCTCTGGGAGACGACCATGGACCCGGAACACAGGATTCTCTTGAAGGTAACAATGGATGAAGAGACGACGTCTGAGCTTGACCTTACATTTACCACGCTGATGGGGGATAAGGTGGAGCCGAGACGTGAATTTATCGAAGAGAACGCCAAGTATGTGAAGAATCTGGATGTATAAGAGGTATATAACATGGAAGATAATATTTTTGATAAAGTTCATGAAGTTGATTTGAAAAAGACGATGGAAAACTCCTATATCGACTATGCCATGAGTGTTATCGCTTCGCGTGCGCTGCCGGATGTGCGGGACGGTCTGAAACCGGTTCAGAGAAGGATTCTTTACTCTATGATTGAGCTGAACAACGGTCCGGACAAGCCACATAGGAAATGTGCCCGTATCGTCGGTGATACCATGGGTAAATACCATCCCCACGGTGACAGTTCCATTTATGGAGCATTGGTCAATATGGCTCAGGAGTGGTCTACCAGATATCCGTTGGTGGATGGTCATGGGAATTTTGGTTCTGTGGACGGGGACGGAGCTGCGGCCATGCGATATACGGAGGCAAGGCTTAGCAAGATTTCCATGGAGCTGACGGCAGATATCAACAAAAATACGGTTGATTTTGTGCCGAACTTTGACGAGACGGAGAAGGAGCCTACGGTTCTGCCGGCAAGATTCCCGAACCTTCTGGTCAACGGGACGTCGGGGATTGCCGTTGGTATGGCGACGAATATCCCGCCCCATAACCTGCGGGAGGTCATCAATGCGGTGGTCAGGATTATTGACGACCAGATTGAGGATAAGGACGAGACGACCATCGAGGAGATTCTAAAGATTATCAAAGGGCCGGATTTCCCTACGGGGGGAATGATTCTTGGTACAAGAGGAATCGAGGAGGCATACCGCACCGGGCGGGGGAAGATTCGTGTCCGCGCCATTTCGGATATTGAATCCATGCCCAATGGGAAGAGCCGGATTGTGGTTACGGAACTGCCCTATATGGTGAATAAGGCGAGGCTGATTGAGAAGATTGCGGAGCTTGTTAAGGATAAGAAGATTGACGGGATTACGGAACTAAGCGACCAGTCCAGCCGGGAAGGGATGCGGGTGGTCATTGAGCTGAGGAGGGATGTGAACGCCAATGTCATTCTGAACCAGTTGTATAAGCATACCCAGCTTCAAGATACCTTTGGCGTGATCATGCTTGCCCTTGTGAATAACCAGCCTAAGGTCATGAATCTTTTGGAGATGCTGAACCATTACCTGCGGCATCAGGAAGAGGTTGTGACCCGCCGTACCCAGTATGAGCTGAACAAAGCGCAGGAGAGGGCGCATATCTTAGAGGGATTGTTGATTGCCCTTGATAATATCGACGAAGTGATCCGTATTATCAGAGGTTCCCAGACGGTACAGGCGGCAAAGACCGAGTTGATGGAGCGTTTCGGACTGACGGACGTGCAGGCACAGGCGATTGTGGATATGCGTCTGCGTGCTTTGACAGGTCTGGAAAGGGAGAAGCTAGAGAAGGAATACAGCGAGCTGATGGAGCAGATCAGCAGGTTGAAGGCGATTCTTGCGGACAGGAAGTTGTTGCTTGGCGTGATTAAAGAAGAGATTATTGTAATACGGGATAAGTATGGTGACGACAGACGGACGGCAATTGGGTTCGATGAATTTGATATTTCCATGGAGGATTTGATTCCTAAGGAGGACGTGGTCATTACGATGACGAAGTTAGGCTATATTAAGCGTATGTCTAACGATACCTTTAAGTCCCAGAACCGAGGCGGCAAGGGGATTAAGGGGATGCAGACCTTAGAAGAGGATTATGTGGAAGAGCTGTTCATGACCCATACGCATCATTATATCATGTTCTTTACCAATACGGGACGGGTATACCGGATGAAGGGCTATGAGATTCCGGAGGCGAGCCGGACTTCCAGAGGGACGGCGATCGTGAACCTGCTCCAGTTGATGCCGGGGGAGAAGATCAGCGCCGTTATTCCGATTGATGAGTACAGGGATGGCGAGTATCTGTTCATGGCAACGAAGAAGGGGCTTGTGAAGAAGACTCCGATTAAAGAGTATGCGTTTGTGAGGAAGACAGGGCTTGCGGCGATTACTCTTAGGGAGGAGGATGAGCTGATTGAAGTGAAGTATACCAACAGTGACCAGGAAGTATTCCTTGTGACCCGGTATGGACAGTGCATCCGTTTTGACGAGAAGGATGTAAGGCCTACCGGAAGAAATTCTATGGGTGTACGGGGAATGAACCTGTCTGACCGGGACGAGGTCATCGGTATGCAGCTTAGCTCTCAGGGCAGCGGCCTTCTGATCGTGTCTGAGAAGGGGATGGGAAAACGTACCCCGATTGATGAATTTACCTGCCAGAACCGAGGCGGTAAGGGTATCAAATGCTATAAGATTACGGAAAAGACCGGTAATGTGGTTGGAATTAAGGCTGTTAGTGATGAGGATGAGATTATGATTATTAATACGGATGGGATTGTCATCCGTATGAAATGTTCTGGAATCTCTGTGCTTGGGCGCGTTACTTCCGGGGTGAAGCTGATTAATCTTCAGGAAGGGGATATTGTGGCAAGCATCGCTAAGGTAAGGAAGGGCGATGAGGAAGAAGATGAGGAGATTGTGGAAAATATAGAGGAGAATGACGAGTAAGTTTAGATTCTTGATTTGATTGAGTATATTGAAACCCATGGCCCAAAGGAAAAGTCAGAAGATAGATAGTAAAAACTGCCGGAAATACGTAATGATGTTTCCGGCAGTTTTTTTCTTATAGTTCTCTTAATACAATCTCAGCAACCTTTTCTACAGTAGCTTCGACGAACCTGGTACACTGAGCCTTCCTCTCCGGTGAATCCTTTTCCATCCCCCTCGTAAGTACACGGCAGCATGTCCCGCCGCAAGTCTCTTTAAAGTAATCATGGAGTTCGTTGGTAAGTTCAAAGCATCTTCCAATCTTCGGGGCACCGGGGGTTGTCCGACCGAAGAAATAACCGATGCACATTGTCCCGCCTGCCAATGCGCCGCAGATACATCCGCCTCCGCCCAGACCCCATGGGAAACCGGAACTCATGGCGATTGCGCTGTCAGGCATGTCCAGTTCAAAATGCTTACGGATGGCATAGATTACGGATTCGGAACAGGCGAAACCCTGATGGAAGATATCAACGGCATCCTTTTTTAACTGTTCCATGTTAATGTTTGTAGTCATTTTAAATATCTCCTGTCTTTGTATTTATTCTTTTATTTTGTCGAGTTGTGAAATAATCTTTGATGATATCTGCTCCGGACAGCATATTATCACCTCTCTTAAAAATGTGTTTATGATGGTTATATTATACCAACAAGTTTGTAAAGTGTAAAGAACAAGTCAAAGAATATTGATAAACGATAAAAATATATTGAATTTCAATAATACATGTGGTATAGTAAGAAAAAAGAAAACGAAAAGAGGATGTGATTACCATATGAATGAACGATTGATACGATTTACGAAGCTGGTGCTGGATTTTATGTTCTACAGCGGATGGATTGTATTTTTCACGCTCCCGTTAAGTTTAAAGTTTCTTGGGAAACATTATTCTGGCATCATTGATGAATACTTTCTGTTTATGCTTGCAATCTTCGGCGCATCAGGGATATTTGGGATTTTGATTATCAGACAGCTCCGCAGGATGATGAAGACGGTGATACAGGAGTCCTGTTTTGTGTATGAGAATGTGAAGAGCCTGAATACGATGTCCGTTCTAAGCCTTTGCATTGTCATAATGTTTTTTATCAAGATTTGTGTCCTTCCTACTCCGGCAACAGGGGTGATTGTTCTTGTATTCTTTATTGCTTCCCTGTTTTGCGAAGTACTTGCCTATGTATTTGCCAAAGCAGTGAATTACAAAGAAGAGAACGATTTGACGATATAGGGGGTGATGCAGTGGGGATAAAGATTCATATTGACGTTATGATGGCGCGGCGCAAGATTGGGCTTACGGAACTGGCAGGCAAGATTGACATTACTCCGGCGAACCTTTCCATATTGAAGAACAACAAGGCAAAGGCTGTGAGATTTTCCACATTGGAGGCAATATGCCGGGAGCTTGAGTGCCAGCCTGGAGATATTATAGAATATCAGCCTGAGGAGTGAGAAATTAATCAGTGTCATTTAGCAGAAATCGTGCCCGTGGTATAGGGTATAAAAAACTTGAATTATGGAGGTATAGCTTTGATGAAAGAAAATATGCTGATTATGAGGATGCGCGACAATTACAAATATTTTGGAGGATTAAGCCTGATTTATGGATTGATTTTTACCTTCTGTCTATATAAGAATATATCAGGCGTCACATTTCCTGTCTGCGTAGGGGCGACAATTGTTTTTGCAGTATTGTTTATGAGGAAGATTGAATACCGGATTATGAAAAATTCAATTCCTTATATAGCCGGTATGGGGCTGCTTGGAATCTCCTCGGCGTTTACGACTTCAACGTTCATGCACATTTTTAATATTGTCGGGATATTATTTTTGTTCATGGTTTTCATGATTCATCAGTTTTATAATGACTATTTGTGGAATTTTCCTGCTTATTTCCAGAGGATTCTCATTCTGTTGGGAACGACGGTGCAATCTGTACCCTATCCTTACTGGCATGGAGGGTGGTTTTTCAGCAAGAATAAAGATATCAGAAAAAATAATACATTTATTGCCATAGTAATTGGGTTTGTTGTGGCAATGGGAATCCTGTGTGTGACTCTCCCTCTTTTGCTGAGTTCGGATATTATGTTTTCAAAATTGTTTGGAGAAATATTGGATTATATTAATTTCGCTACTTTATTCTGGGTCAGCCTGACGTTTATTATCGGATTCACACTTCCATATGCCTTTTTTACCGCTCTTTGCCGGTATAATTTCCCGGAAGGAAAAGAACGGAAGATGAAGTTTTTTGATCCTGTGATAGGAATTACATTTACAAGTATTGTCAGTTTGATTTATCTGGTGTACTGTGCGATACAGGTTATGTACTTATTTATGGGAATGAGCGCGGGGCTGCCGGAATATGTGACGTATGCGGAATATGCAAGAGGAGGATTCTGGGAATTATTGTTTGTCAGTATCATTAACTTTATCATTATTTTGCTGTGTATGTATCTGTTTCGGGAAAATGCAGCTTTGAAAATAATTCTTACCATTATGTGCGGATGTACCTTTGTGATGATTGTATCTTCTGCATACCGGATGAAAATGTATATTGGGGAGTATAACCTTACCTTTTTGAGGATTCTTGTGCTGTGGTTTTTGATTGTGCTTGCGCTGATTATGATTGGAATGGTCGTGAGCATATATAAGAAAAAGTTTCCGTTGTTCCATTATATCATTGCAGTGGTTTCTGTGTTGTATATCGGATTTTCATTTGCAAGGCCGGATGTAATCATTGCGAAATATGATATTGAGCAGTGGAAGAATACGGATAGCCAAGATTTCTTTTATCTTATGTATGAGACGATGTCGATTGATGCGGCGCCGGAGATAGCCAAGATTGATTTGGACGATAAGAAGTGGAGCAAGGTACAGAATGAATATCTAAAGCAGAGTATGTACAATTATTTTCTTTATATTTCTCAAGACAATGAAGACATCTATTTCAGGAAAGCAAATTATTCGAGAATCAGGGCGAAGATGGCGGCTGACAGGTTCTTGGAAGAACATAAAGATTATAACCGCGATAATCATCGTATGTAAGTAAAAAAGCATCCATTTTATATCAAAACGGATATAAAATGGATGCTTTTTTGCTGAAAAGGTTGAGAAATGGATAGAAACATGCTATGATGGAATCAGAAAGACAGATGTCAGGAAGGAAATGATCATATGACAGTACAGGAAATGAAAGAGAGGAAAAAGGAATTAGGATATACTTACGAGCAGATAGCCGAACTTTCAGGCGTTCCGCTTGGGACGGTACAGAAGATATTTAACGGAACGACGGTATCGCCCAGATATGATACGGTTCGGGCGTTGGAGAGGGTATTTAAGGAGAGTGAGGACATGTATGTAAAGGAACCGGCTGCTTGTTATGCTGTAAGGAAGAGACAGGGAGAATTTACACTGGATGATTATTATGCATTTCCGGATGAGAGCAGGGTGGAATTGATTGACGGAGTCATCTATGATATGGCGTCGCCTTCGTCCGTACATCAATTAATGTCAGGATTTATCTATACGAAACTTATGGAAATGATTGCCGCAAGGAGGGGAACATGCCTTCCTATGATTTCTCCGATAGACGTACAGTTGGATTGTGATGATAAGACGATGGTACAGCCGGATGTGATGATTGTGTGCGACAGGACTAAGATTATAAACCGCTGTGTGTACGGCGCTCCGGATTTTATTATTGAAGTGTTGTCAAAGGCGACGGGGAGAAAGGATGCAGTGGTCAAGCTCCATAAGTACATGAATGCGGGAGTTCGGGAATACTGGATTATCGACCCATATAAGAAGAAAGTAATTGCGTATGATTTTGAAAATGAAGGATACCCGGCAATCTATGGATTTGAGTCGAATGTTCCCATCAGGTTTATGGGGGATGGGTGTGGGATAGATTTTGAGGAAGTGTATGAATATGTCCGTTTCCTATATGAAAAATAGAGTTGGTAAAATCCTGTATCTATGGTAAAATGGGGAAGAAATTTATATTTACGATAAGGAGCATTGGAACCTATGAAAAGAATACTGTATATGGTGCTGCGCAATATCCTTCTGGTTCCGTTTATGTGGATGAAACTGTGTTATCATGCATCACATGTGGATAAATATACGGAGGAGCAGCACTATAAGATGTTGAAGTTCATTGTCCGCCGGGCGAATAAGGGGGGCAATGTGACGATTGATGTACATGGGCAGGAGAATATTCCTGCCAAGAACGGGTTTATGTTTTTTCCAAATCATCAGGGATTATATGACGTGCTTGCAATCGTGGATGCATGTCCCAAGCCGTTTTCGGTGGTGGCGAAGCAGGAGGTGGCGCATATTCAATTTCTGAAACAAGTCTTTGCCTGTATGAAGGCCTATATGCTGGACCGGGATGATGTGAGGCAGGCGATGAAGGTAATTGCGAACGTGTCAAAAGAAGTAATGGACGGAAGGAATTATATTATATTTGCCGAGGGAACCCGTTCTAAGAATGGGAATGAGGTGCAGGAATTTAAAGGCGGAAGCTTCAAAGCGGCGACGAAAGCAAAGTGTCCGATTGTGCCGGTAGCTTTGATTGATTCGTTTAAGCCTTTTGATACGAACACCATTAGTCCTGTGACGGTACAGGTGCATTTTTTGGAGCCTTTGTATTATGAGGATTATAAGGATATGAAGACGAAAGAGATTGCTGCGTTGGTGAGGGAAAAGGTAGAGAGGACGATTCGAGAATATTCGCTTCATGGCTAAGGAGTTGTGCAGAAGTGTTGTCGGAAAATACAACATTTCCCGACAACACTTTTTCTTTTGTCAATAAAAATGTATCATCGTCTTGCCAGATTGAACTGGCTGACCAGTTTTTTCAACAAGTCGGCCTGGCTTGATAATTCCTCACTGGCCGCCGCCGACTGTTCTGCCGTAGCCGAATTCGTCTGTACCACACTGGAAATCTGGTCAATTCCAATCGTTACCTGTGCAATGGAATCAGCCTGTTCCTCTGTAGCATCGGAAATCAACGTCATCTCTTCTAATACCTTCTGTGCGCTCATAATAACATCATGAAGCGCTTTATTCGTATCGTTAGAAAGCTGTGTACCTTCTGCCACAGCCCGTACCGTATCATCGATCAACGCTGTCGTTCCCTTAGAAGCTTCTTGGGAACGTGTCGCCAGACTGCGTACTTCATCTGCCACTACGGCAAATCCTTTTCCGGCTTCTCCGGCCCGGGCAGCTTCCACTGCGGCATTCAGCGCCAGAATATTCGTCTGGAAGGCAATGTCTTCAATTGCCTTAATGACTTTATGAATTTCCTGGGACTTTTCTTCAATGGCATGCATGGCGTCCATCATTTGGTTCATGTGGGAAGAGCATATTTCAATCTGGTCATGGGTATACTGATTCTCTTCTTTGGCTACCCGTGCATGTTCCGCTGTGTTCTCCACCTGATTGGATATTTCATTAAAGGATGCCGCAAGCTCTTCCACGGAAGAAGCCTGTTCAGTTGTCCCCTGAGCAAGCGCCTGTGCACTGTTGGAAACCTGCTGGCCTCCGGAATCGACCTGCCTTGCCGCAGTATCAATCTCCGATAATGTACTGTTTAGGTTATCCCTCAAACGGAATATGGAGTCGTGGATAGAGATATATTCACCCTGATATGCATCGCTTGCCGTACTTTGGATATCAAAATTGCCTCTGGCCATTTCTGCTAAACAAATGCTGATGTCTTTGATGATAATGCGGATGTTCTCCGTCATTCTGCGGATACTGTCTGAGAGCTGTCCAAGCTCATCCTGTCCGGAGTAGGTCACTGATATCTGGAAATTGCCGTTCGCCGTTTCCTTTGCGGCTTTCTCGATCTCCTTGAGCGGGCGGACAAAGCTTCTTGTGAGCCTTAGTGCAATTAAAACAGAAATCACAATTGCCGCAACAAGGATTAAGATATTGGTAATTAGAGAAGTACGTGCTTGCTTCGTAAGAGTTTTGGATTGTATATTACCGGCTGTAGATTTTTCTGTAAGCATCGTATTAATCTGCTGGCTCAATTCCTTTGCAAGGGGAGCCGCATTTGCACGGAAATAAGCTGTTGCTTCGTCCGAAGAACGGTCGCTGATACGAATCGTCTCATCACGGGCAACCGTATATTCATCCATCAGATTCCGCAGATCCGCGCAGAATTCCTTGTCTGCCGGTAATGTACAGTCTTGGTCTAATTCGTCCATATCTGCCGCAATACTGGTCACATAAACCTGCAGCTCATCTTTTAGTTCGGAACGCCTGGCAGAATCAGTTTCCTGTATCAGATAGAGTACAGTTGTCCTGTGCGCCTGAAAATCCATGCCAAGCTTGCCGATGTCTCCCTGTAGGAAACCATAGTCCGTCAGGGCATTGCCATATGTAGTATCCATATGGTGCATCAAAAACATACTGGCAATTCCTGCAAGGCTTGAAATCATTACCGCAAGCAAAAAAGACATTAATAGCTTCGTACCGATTTTCATTTTTTTCATATCAATTTCACCTACCCTTTTCGGTTATAATGTATTAAGAATATCACAAAATAGTGGTGATTTCTATATAAATCAGTAAAAAATATAAAAAAAATGTAAAAACGATTGACATTTGCGATAAGGTTTAGTATAATCCTTCATGTTCGGAGAAATACTCAAGAGGCTGAAGAGGCGCCCCTGCTAAGGGTGTAGGTCGGGTAACCGGCGCGAGGGTTCAAATCCCTCTTTCTCCGCTTAATTTTAGAAAGGCTGTCAGATGATTTCTGACAGCCTTTTTAATACTTCTCTCATCAAATTTTAAGTCCGGAAAGATTTAAGATTGCTACAGAATCTCTGGTGATGATTTCTGCTTCTAACTCCGTAGATTGGGGAACTTCATTTCCGTTAATCATATCTAACATCTGTAAAGCGGCGATTCTTGCCATATTCCTTATCGGGTTATCAGCAGATGTCAAAGGAACGTCGCAATGGCCCGCAATATCAGAATTGTCGATGCTGATTACGGACAGATCGTCCGGGACTTTTCTGCCGTATTTTTGGCAGACGGATAACAGCTTGTTTGCTACTTCGTCATTATAACATACACATGCCGTACACTCCGAAAGCCTTCCGAAAAAGTATTCTGCACTTCGCTCAAAATCAGATAGCACCTCCGTATCAATCCACACAATCCATTTATCATTAATCCTGACGTTCGATTCCAAAAGAGCCTCCAGATATCCCGCGTAGCGCTGGTGTCCCTGGCCGTCGTCGCTCTTAAAGATTGCGGCGATGTTCTGATGCCCGCACTGGAGAAGATAGTTCGTGACCAGTTTTCCTGTCAGCTTATCATTCAGGCTGACATGGGGGGCGTTAAGCTGAGGATAATAGCTGTTAATAAACAGTACAGGAATTCCCCGTTCCATGATTTGCCTGTAAATATCCAGATTAGGATTCGGCAGTCCGCTTTTTGTAGTCTCGGCAATCAGCCCGTCCACAGTATTTTTGTTTAAAATGTTTTTCAGGATTAACCGTTCTTTTTCTACAGAATTATTTGTAAATGAGACCTGAAGACTGTATTCGGCATTTGTAAATTGTGTCTCCAGCTCCCGGATGATAGTGGAAAATATATATTCCTGTATAAAGGTTGTCATAACCGCAATCTGCATCGTCCGTTCTTTCTGGGGGACAACTTTTTCAGAATTACTGATATAAGTTCCGCTTCCGCGATATCTTTGTACAAGCCCTTCTTCTTCCAGCACGGCAATCGCATGCCGCACGGTCTGCCGGCTGACATGGAAATGACTGCATAGCTGGTATTCTGATTCTATCTTATCTCCTGGATGCAATTCACCGCTTTCCAGACGTTCTTTGATCCACAGGCATATCTCTTTATATTTAGCAACTGATTCTCCCAATGCTCCACCTCTACAATTTGTATAATGTAACTATTCTTTAATATACAATACAACTTTTAGTTTGACAATCCGTAAAATGTACCAAAAAAATGTACAACTTTTGTGTAGATATTCCTTTAAATATTATTTACGTAAAATTTGATATATTGCAGGAGAGCATATGCTAAGAAAGAGAAAATAGAAAAAAGGAGCTGTCGAAATGAAGCAGCTCCTTTAACTTGAATTAGTTCTTCTTATTGCTTGACAGTACGTCAAAGGTAACGGCTCCCAGAAGAACCAGGCCCTTTACTACCTTCTGCAAATCCGTAGACAACCCAATCAAGAACATACCATTGTTCAGGATACCCATAACAAACGCACCGATAACAGCGCCGACGACAGTACCGACACCGCCTGATGCAGCAGCGCCGCCGATGTAGCAGGCTGCAATCGCATCCAACTCAAATCCGTCTCCGGCCTTAGGCGTTGCAGAAGCGTTACGGGCAGACAGTACGATACCTGCAATCGCCGCAAGGAATCCCATATTTGTATATACCCAGAAATAGACCTTCTTCGTATTGATACCGGAAAGCCTTGCAGCCTTCTCATTACCGCCAAGTGCATAGACCTGACGTCCTGCAACGGTTTTGCTGGTAATAAAATGATAAATGCCTACGATTACCGCCATAATAATTAGTATGATTGGTACGCCATTATAGGATGCAATCTTAAAGAATACGAACCAAATGATGAGGAGGGTGGCGGCTAATTTGACGCCGGTCTGCCATACAGGGACCATTGCAAATCCGTATTTCTGCTGTGTTTTGATTTTCTTTAATTCTGCACCGATTACCAGCGCTGAGGCGATGACTGCAATCAGGATTGTAATCAAATCAATGGAACCGCCGCCAAATTCAATCTTATTAGTAAAGAGGAAACCGGCACCTACTTTTACATAAGCATCAGGAAGAGGTCCGACGGTCTTGTTTTCCAGTAATGTATAGGTAAGCCCGCGTCCAATCAACATTCCCGCTAAAGTCACTACAAACGGCGGGATATTCAGATAGGCGATGAAAAAACCGTTAAACGCGCCGAATGCAGTTCCCACAAGGATTGCGACTAAAAATGCGAAGGGAATGTTCATATTCTGTTCTACAATTAATTTTGCAGCGACCGCACCGCAAAGAGCTACATAGGAGCCGACTCCAAGGTCTACGTTACCGGTCAGTACACAGAGAAGCATTCCGGTTGCAAGGATAATAACATAGCTGTTCTGCATAATCAGGTTGTTCATGTTCATTGGAGTGGCGTTGGTTCCCCCTGTCAATGCATAGAATATAATAAAGATAATAAGCATTGCAAAAACCATGCCGTATTGCTTTAAACTAAGATTTACCGTTTTTTTCTTTTCCATCGTTATTCCCCTTTCTTGTTATTATCCTGCATAATGCATTTCATGATCCGTTCCTGAGATAATTCTTCTTTTGATATTTCACCGGCAATGCGGCCTTCGTTCAATACATAAGTCCTGTCGCACGTGCCGAGGATTTCCGGCATCTCAGACGATATGACGATAACTGCCTTTCCGGATTTTGCAAGGTCGTTGATTGCGCAGTAAATTTCGTATTTTGCGCCGACATCAATCCCGCGGGTCGGCTCGTCAAGAATCAGTACATCCGGTTCCGTCAGCATCCATTTTGCAAGAATGACCTTCTGCTGGTTTCCGCCTGACAGGCTTCCGACCGTCTGATGAACAGAGTTAGATTTAATATTAATCATTTTCTTATATTTTTCGGCTTCCAGAATCTCTTTGTTGGAATCAACGATTCCATTTTGTGAAAAATAACTCCGCAGGGCGGCAAGAGACATATTCCATTTAATATCATTAAAAAGAATTAACCCGTAGTTTTTCCGGTCTTCCGATGTATAGGCAATTTTATGGCTGATGGCGTCTTTTACACTCTTAATCTGGATT
>OFEZ01000941.1_pt1 | contig 17866 bp, 17 predicted proteins | sample 1521241 | NCBI WGS metagenome assembly OFEZ01 (sample SAMEA3504099, study PRJEB24116) | mouse gut metagenome | biome: mouse gut; feature: mouse-associated habitat; material: faeces | place: Denmark | collected 2011
TGGCGCTGCTTGCCTGCTTTAAATACCTGGGGCTGGGAGGGGCCGCCCCCTTAGGCATCAGTTTCTTTACCTTTACCCAAATCGCCTTTCTTGCAGAAGGCTTCCGGGGGAATTTAAAGCAGGTAAAGGCGCTTTCTTATGGGCTGTATGTGAGCTTTTTCCCTAAGGTAATGCAGGGCCCTATCGCCCTGCCGGAAGAAATGCTGGGACAGTTTGATAAGGAAAAGGAGGGGACAGGCTGGGAGGGCATTTACAGAAATCTCTATCTGTTTGTGCTGGGGCTCTTTAAAAAGGTCCTCATTGCGGATACCCTTGGCAGCGCCGCTGATTTTGGGTATGCCAACCTGTCTGCCCTAAATGCCGGGGACGGGCTGGTTGTGATGCTTTCCTATACTTTGCAGCTTTATTTTGATTTCAGCGGCTATTGCGATATGGCTATGGGGATTGGCGGGATGCTGGGGATAAGCCTCCCCCTGAATTTCCGCTCCCCTTATAAAGCCTCCAATATCCTGGAATTTTGGAAGGGCTGGCATATTACCCTCACAAAGTTTTTCACCCAATATGTCTATATTCCCCTTGGGGGCAGCCGGAGGGGAAAAATCAGGACTTACCTGAACACCCTGTTGGTTTTTTTCTTAAGCGGTATTTGGCATGGGGCCGGCTGGCAGTTTATTGTATGGGGGCTGATGCATGGGATCCTCTATGTGCTTACTAGGATTTATGGCGACTGGCGGAAAGGGCGGAACGGCAGGCCGGGAGATGGGGAGCGCAGCGGCAGTGGGGATAAGGGCGATAAGAAGCCGCATCTGCCAGGAGGAGGGCTGTGCCATTGCTTGAAAGTATTTCTGACTTTTCTGTATGTGAACATTGCCTGGATTTTTTTCAGGGCACCCTCCCTGAAGGAAGCCCTTACTCTGGTCAGGACCATTGGGGGATTTTCTTTTGGGAAAATCAACTGGAACCTGGCAGGGTGCTTTAACCTGGAGGAGTTCTGGTATGTGATTAAGATCCTGGGGCTTGACCGCTGGCAGTATGGCCATTATCTGCTGATGGCGCTGATACTGGCGGGGACGCTCTTACTGGTGTTTTTCGGGAAGACTGCCAGGGAGTATGCAGATAAGGCAAAGCCGGGGGCGCTTAATGGGATGGTAATGGCGCTGCTGTTTTTCTGGAGCGTGCTTTCCTTTTCAGGTGTCAGCTCCTTTCTGTATGTGAATTTCTGATGGGCGGGGTTTTAAATAAAACAATTGCCTGCTGGCTATTTTTCAAATGCCTATTGAAAATTTTGCCAGTTTGTGCAATTATGTTTTTAGCTATACTGCATAATAAAAAATGAATGGAGATGTTATAAATATAATGCAAAATAAATCAAGGGGCATAGTTTTTCAAATATTGTTATCACAGGCTGTTTTTTTGGCTACTTATTTTTTGATCATATGTCAGATGGCAAGTGCTAATTATACGGATTTTCCATATCATTCCCAAATAGCGGCGGATTTTTCTATTAGAAATTTAAAAGAGGAAGTAATGGAGGGGAATACATATTTCATGTGGAGTATGTTGGTTTCTAGATTATACCATTGGGGAAAAGTTTCCTTACCGGGTGCCTGTGCAGTGGTAACAGCATTAACAAATGTGCTGACCCTGAATATTGTTTTAGAGTATATGAAAAAAAAGATTCCGAATGTTGATGATAATATATGGGCCCTGTTTGGGGGAGGGTTAATGTTTGTAGGGCCTTTGTTTGTTCCGTGGATAAACTCGAATTATTATTTAGGGACTTGGTCGCCAAATGTGTGGCACAATCCTACGAATAATATGGCGAGGCCATTTGGGGTAATTTCTACAATATTGATTCTTGAAATTATAGATGCTAAAGAGAAAGTAATCAGAAAACATATTGTGCTGGCAATTATGTTGGGATTAAGTGTAATTGCGAAACCATCTTTTTTACAGGGGATTGCACCTGCAATGGCATTATTTGTTATTATCAATACTATATATACAAAAAAATTTACTGGAAAAAATGGGTTTTTCTTGCATTATCGTTTATTCCGGCTGTATGTATTATGCTATTTCAGATGTGGCTGACATTTTATAGTGGACGGACTAAAAGTGAAGGAATTGGGATAGCTTATTTAAGGGTTCTTAATTATTATACAGACAATGCCTGGGTATCAGTATTGGCGTGTCTGGCTTTTCCAATTTTTACTGTTTTAGTGTTGGCAGTTATTAAGAGGAAAAAAATATTTGAAAATTCAGGAATAATATTATCTATATGTTATTTTATCTCCAGTTGGGGAGAAATGGCGTTTTTATATGAAAAAGGGGATCGGGAGGCTCATGGTAATTTTGCTTGGGGGTACATTTTAGCTACATTTATTATCTGGTTTTTATGTACAACAGAGTTTATTAAGTTTGAGAGACAGGATATAAAAACTATAAATATTGTAAGGGGAGTAGGATATGTACTTTTTTCATTGCATTTATTGTTGGGGATTTGGTTTTATATAAATTTGTTTCAAAGTGAGTTTTTGTTTTAGCCGGAAACCAACTTTAAAAAGTAAAATAGTTTATTCCAAGGTAGGGGCAGGGAATTTAGGTTGTTTTTAGGAAGGAGAGAAATGTACTTCCAGGATGACTTCCGTGATTTATTCCTTTAGTTCCCTGTAGCTTGAAATGTGGGGCAATTTTAGGGAGATAAGCTGTTTATCTCCCTGTTTTTTATATGTGGGGGACTAAATTGGCCGCAAAGAATAGTTACAATTTTAGAATTTTGTAGTGGGGGATTGGGAGGCCTTAGACAAACATTTTACAAGGAAAAGGAAAAAGCTTTATGAAACAGAATATTTCCCACAACCTTTATAAAAGGACAATTGCATATTTTCTGGCCATAACAGCCACAGCCGCAGGGCTGTCCACAGCCTTAGTGGTATATGTGGATCCCTTCTTTCACTACCATAAGCCTTTGCCAGGCTTTCCTTATCTGGTAGACAACCAGTTGTCCCAGAACCCGGGAATGGCGGCCCATATGGAGTATGACAGCGTTATCCTTGGATCCTCCATGACAGTAAATTTCCAGACCACGTGGTTTCGGGAACTTATGGGCCTTAATACCATAAAGCTCAGCTACAGCGGCGCATTTCCCAGGGATATTGCCAATATTATGGAAGTGGTCTTTCAAAGGGACCGGGAAGAGGGGAATCTGAAAACGGTATTTCTGGGGGTGGATGTGATTACTTATACCGGGGGTGTGGAGGAAACCAAATATCCCTTGCCGGAGTACCTCTATGACCATAATTATTTCAATGACATCCAATATGTCCTGAATAAGGATGTGATCCTTAATTATATCCTCCGTCCCCTGGCAGACCCGGAACCCACGGATTTGTCTAATGTGTATGCAAGCTGGTGGACAGAGGAATATTACAGTGAGGAATGGGTGCTGCATAACTATACTTCTCCGGAGCAGGCAGTAGAGGCAGCCCACCCGGAAGCGTATCTTGCGGCGGCGGAAAAAAATCTTGACCGGAATATCTGCCCATATATTGAAGGAAACCCGGAAACGGAATTTGTGGTGTTTTTCCCCCCCTACAGTATTTTGTTCTGGAACGATGTTTTAAAGGAAAACCACCTTGAAGCGACTTTAGAAGAGTACCGGTATATTGCCCGGAGGCTTAATTCCTATGAAAACGTGGAGGTTTACTTCTTTCCGGACAGGGAGGAAATTATCTGTGACCTGGACAATTATGCAGACTACAGCCATTACCATCCCCGGTTTAACAGGTATATGGCGGAATGCTTTGCAAAGAAGGACCATCTGGTGGCCAAGGAGGGGGAAGAAGGCATAAGCATAGATGAATATCTGGCACATATGCGGGAAATCGCGGAAAATTTTGACTATGAAGAGCTGCTTTCCCGGAAATAAACCGGCAAGGCATATATGGAACCGGAAAAAAGAATGGCAAAAAGGCAGGGAAGCATTCCCTGCCTTTTCCTGCCCATAAGCTATTGGCCGCCCCCGGAGGTGGTGGAGCTTACCACGCCCATCCGGTTATTGATAACGTAAGCGATACGGTCCGCCAGTTTTTCCCTCCCGGCGTCGTTATAATGCATATAATCGGTCATATAACCGGCATAATTATCTTCATTGATGGTCCCGTAATAATTATCAATAAAGGAAACGCCGCAGTCCATGGCGGCTTCTGATTCCTTCACCAGATAGTGGTTTAAAGTACCGTTGCCTAAGTCGGTGATGGTGCCGTTTTGCAGATTTCCCTCATCGTCCAGATGCTGGGCATAGGTGTGGGACATGACGAAAATACGGATATAGGGCCAGGTTTCCTTGATGGCCTCTATGGTTGTCCGGAGCCCCCCGGTATAAGCCGTGACATCGTAGGGGTTATTAGGGTTGTCTGAGGGGGTCCCAATGTTGTAGTCGGTACTGTCATACATCATAATGATTACGTCTACCTTGTCCATATCCACAGTTTGCAGAACCTCTGCAGCCTCCAGAAAACTTGGGTTGTACTCCTGGCTGGCAATGGTGGTAACTGCGGAAAAATCGTTGTTGCGCAGCCACTGGACCACATAATACAGATTAAAATGGTCCCTGGGGTAATCCGGGCTGTAGGTGGCATTTTTACAGGCAACAGAGGAATCCGGGAAAGAACAGTCGTAAACAACGGAATCTGTCTTCTGGGCAATCAGGGAGGCCAGCCCCGTATCGCCCCGGTTGTCAGAAAAGGGATTGTTGCCAAGGCACAGGATGGTGGTAACCCCGTCGTCTTCCCTGCCCGCCAGCAAGGAGGCGTCCATGGGGAGGATCATATCCAGGGTTTCGATATCAAACTGGGAGGGGTCTACCTCCTCCGTGTCAAGGTCTTCTATTGGGGTTCCCTGGTTCCAGCGGTAGAGCCTGTAGACGGCTGTGCCGGCAATCAGTAAAATCGTGGCAAGGAGTATCAGATGGAGGTTAAAGCGCATTTTATTCTTCTTCCCGGGCGCATCCTTTTTTGGGGGCTTTCCCGGAATGTTTCCTTTGCTGACTGCCTTATTGGGGTTGTTCCCATCCTCCTGGAAGGGGTCTGTTTCCTCTTCGTAGCCCTCATCTTCTTCCCAGGCCCCATCCCCCTCGGGGCTGCCGTCTTCCTCCCCCCATCCTTCTTCCTCTTCTTCCAGGGGATCCTCTTCTTCTAAGCCTAAAGAATCTGCCCTATCTTCAGGGACATTTTCCGCCGGGGCAACCCTTTCAGTTTTTGGCCAATCTTCAGCTTCCCGTTTTTTCCCCTCTTCCCATGCTTCTTCTGGAGCCCCGTCCTCTTCCGGAGGGAGCCTGTCCTTTGCGCCCTGGGAACCTTCCCCGCCGGAAGGGTCCTTCCCCGCCCTGCCGGGGGCTTGGGGTACTGTTTCCTGGTGGCTGCCTGTGTTGTTAACAGGCATGTCCACGGGATCCTCATCCATGTCAATCAGGTCCAGGCCAGCATTCTTTTCCCAGTCCGGTTTCCGTTTCCAGTCAAGCAGAATCTGCATGGTTTCATCCCCCGGGACCAATGTCTTGCGGCTTTCTTGCAGATCCGTTGGGACGTGTGTATTTTTATTGGTGCCCATAAGCGTCTCCTTTAATAAGTCCTGTCTTTGGTTGCAATAATTATTTGTTATTCTACTATTGTTTGGCTGAAAAATCCACTTATTCATAAAAATTTAATATACGCAGAAGAAGCGTTGTGGTACAATGGCGGTACGGCTTTCATTTGGGCAGCCTTCTGGGCCTGCCAAAAACAGGAGAATTGCGGGGTATGATGAAGAGAAAAATCAGGTGGAAGGACATGCTTTTGCTGCAGGCAGTGTTCTTTATTTACAGTATTTCCAGTATTGTTTCAAAAATAGCCTCAGACAGGGAAATTTTCAGCCTGGAATTTTGCCTTCTTTACGGGCTGGATATTCTGGTGCTGGGGATATATGCGCTGTTGTGGCAGCAGGTAATCAAAAAGTTTGAGCTTTCAGTGGCATATGCCAACAAAGCGGTTACATTGCTGTGGGCGCTTGTGTGGGGGATCTGTATTTTCCATGAAAAGATCACTTTCTGGAAAGGGGCGGGGATCCTTTTGGTAATGGCAGGGATTTTTATTTTGAACAGCGGGGAGGGGGAGAAGCCATGAACAGCTCTCTGATGATTTTGGTTTTGTCGGTGTTTATTGCGTCCTTTTCGCAGATTCTTCTGAAAAAGAGCGCAGGGAAGGTTTACAGTTCTTCCTTACGGGAATATTTAAACCTTTATGTAATTTGTGGTTATGGTATGATGTTCCTGTCCATGTTCCTTACGGTGCTGGCTTACAGGGGGCTGGACTTTTCCAATGTCCCGGTGGTGGAATCCCTTGGCTATGTGATTGTGATGTTCCTGGGATATTTGTTTTTCGGGGAAAGGGTCACCAAAAGAAAGCTTTTGGGAGTGATGGTGATTTTGTGCGGGATTTTTGTATATTACAGATAGGAAGTGAAAGGCTTATAAAATGCAAAGGGCTGGGAAAACCCAGCCCGGCATGAGCTGTTTTGGTAAACAGGCTCAGTGTGTTTGTGACAAATCGTAGTCGTCCGTATTGCGATGAACCATGGCAGCAAGTAAAGTAGTGACCGGAAGATTGGCCTGGTTTTTGAGCTGCAGCTCCTTATACCATTTACTGTACTTGTACATTCGATATGTAGTCTTCAATTCAGGCAGCCTTGTTTCGTCTGCACAGGAATTTTTGAATTCTTCCCTTTCTGCCATATCCATTTCAACATAGTCCAAATAAGAAATCTGGAGTTCAGTCAAAGGATTGGTGCATTTGGGACATATCATTTTATGCCCGTTAAGCATAAAAATACGGTGACAACGTTTGCAGTAATGCATGTACATCATAGAAATTCCCCTTTTCTTAAACAAGCATAATTGTAAACTTGTAATTAAGTTTACAGTTTTTGCAAAAAAAGTCAATAACTTATATGGTAATATTTGCCGTACTTTAGCGACAGAAAATAACAGAATAATATGAAATATGACAACCTGGCGAATTTTTTTCGTAAGAATAAAGGTAAAATAATTGTGCCGGACAGGCATAAATGTTATAATACCAAAGGATTACGCAAAAGTAAAGCCGTGAAATCTGCAATTTTGCAGGATGGCTGGCTGAAAACAAAATCGGGAGGGCTTACATAAATGGGAAAATTGCGGCTGAAACTGCAGGGGGGAAAGAAGGGAAAAAACAGCAGGGATGACGCAGAAGAATATGAATATGGGGATGCGTATGATCCGGTAGAGGAGTACGGCTATGAGGGAGAATACGAAGACGAAGAAGAATATGACGACAGTGAATATGAAGACGGGGAAGAGTACGAGGAAGAAGACTACGAAGTAGAGGAAGACTACCAGGAAGCATATGGCCCGGAGGAGGCGTATGGGGAAGAGTACGGCTATGAGGGAGAGTATGGGGATGAAGACGGATATGACGATGATGGCTATGGAGAGGCGGAGTATGATGAGGACGGCGAGGGCCAAGAGAGGGGAATAAAAAAAGTAGCCGCCCGGCTGCTCCAAATGTCTTTTACGGACCATATGCTGATGTTCACCGGTGCTGCGGTCCTGGTGCTGGCGGTCTTTGCAGGATTTTTCTATATGAAAGCCAGGAATGATAAGCAGCAGATTGAAACCTTTGCGGAAGTGGGGGCAGGGGTGGAGGAGATCCCGGTGATTGGCGAAAGCGGGTTGGTGGCAGTTGCCGATGCCCAGGCTGCAAAGTATATGGCGGCGGTGATGGGGCAGGAGCAGGAGCCAGGGCCGGAAGAGGGCCCTGAAGGCCAGGAGCCTGGAGGGAACGCCCAGGGAAACACAGAGGTGGCATTGCACCTTACTTCCATCCAGAAGGATTTGAAAATAAAATTTATCAATAAAAAATCAGGGAAGCTGATCCCCAGCATTGCCTTTGAAGTGGAGATTGAAAAGCCTTCCGGCGGGACCTATACCATGAAGGACGAGGACAAAGACGGTATTATTTACCAGACCAATATCGAACCGGGAAAATATAAGGTAAGGATTTCCGCCCCGGCCTCTGGCAGCGAGTACCAGATTTCTTCAGAAACGGTAACAATAACAGTAAAAGATACCATTGAATATAAAAAGGTGGATATTGCCGATGAGGTAAAGACGGAATCCCAGGTGAATGTGGCTGTGGAGGACACGAAGGTGAACGAGACGGTAGTGGAATCCGAAAACAAGGATACCGTGGAATGGGTGGAGTCTACCAAAACCTTGATTGAAGGCACGGGATCCACAGAGGAAAGCTATGAGAAAGTAGACAGGAACAATATCGCAGACCCGGAACAGCAGGCAAGAGGGGGATTCCGCCTGCTTGCGGCGGCAGAGGATGAAGTGACAGGATTTACCCAGGGAACAGGAGAGAATAAGGAGACAGAGGAGGGAAACGGGGAAGAAGCGCCTGCTGATGAGCCGGAGGAAGAGCCTACAAAAGAGCCGGAGCCTACTGATGGGCCAACACAGGAGCCTACCGATAAGCCGGAGGAGGAACCTACAAAGGAGCCTACCAGTGAACCCACAAAGGCGCCGGAGGAGACGGCGGAGCCTACCTTGGCACCTACCGCCACTCCTACAGCAAAGCCCAGCGCCACCCTTGCGCCTACGTCTACGCCTACCCCCCTGGCCACAGCCACACCGACGGTTACACCCACGCCCACAGCTACGCCGGGTGCCACCGCCAGCGCCACCCCCAAGGCAACGATAACGCCCAGTGCCACCCCTACAGCCACTTCCGGCCCAAGGACAGATACCCAAAGTGTTTTAAAGACCACCAGCGGGGAGACACTTTATATCAAAAATGGCGAGGGCAAGTTTGTGGAGGCAAAATTTGCGGATTACTATAACAGTAACATCAAGGAGTTTTACCGCAAGGTCAGCCAGGACAAGGGAGAGTATAAGTATACGGGATGGCAGCAGATTGATGGGGCGACCTTCTTTTTTGACAAGGATGGCAATAAGGTTACCGGGGAACAGGTGATCCAGGGAGCAAAATACAATTTCAACAGCGACGGCTCTTTAAATACGGGCTCAGGAAATCTGGGCATAGACGTTTCCAGGTATAACGGCAATATTGACTGGAATGCGGTGAAAAACAGCGGCGTTTCCTATGTGATCATCCGCTGCGGTTACCGGGGGTCTGCTTCCGGCGCGCTGGTGGAGGATTCTGCATTCAGGAAAAATATCCAGGGAGCTTCCAATGCCGGGCTGAAGGTAGGGGTCTATTTCTTCACCCAGGCAGTGAACGAAGTGGAAGCAGTGGAGGAGGCCTCCATGGTGCTTAGCCTGATTAAGGGGTATAACCTTACTTATCCCGTATTCCTGGATGTGGAGGTTACGAGTGGCAACAACGGGCGGGCAGACCATATCAGTGTGGATACCAGGACAGCGGTATGTAACGCTTTTTGCCAGACCATACAGAACTCCGGCTATAAGGCGGGCATTTATGCCAACAAAACATGGCTTACCACCCATATTAACACCCCCGCGCTTACAGGCTATAAAATATGGCTGGCCCAGTACGCGGCGGCACCCAGCTACAGCAGGACGAAATATGATATGTGGCAATATTCCTCCAAAGGAAAAGTGGCGGGAATCAGCGGAAATGTGGATATGAATATCAGCTATATGGGATACTAAACAAAACAGGAAAGGAAAAGAGTGAAAATGAGGACATATTTGGTGACAGGGGGAGCCGGGTTTATTGGTTCCAATTATATTCATTACATGTTCAAAAAGTATGGGGACGAAATCCGCATCATCAACGTGGATGCGCTTACCTATGCAGGGAATCTTGAGAATTTAAAGGATCTGGATAAGAGGGGGAACTATACCTTCATCAAGGCGGATATTTGTGACAGGGATGCCATTTCCGCTATATTTGCGGAAAACGATATTGACAGGGTGGTGCATTTTGCAGCGGAGAGCCATGTGGACAGAAGCATTAAAAACCCGGAGGTTTTCGTCCAGACTAATGTTTACGGCACGGCGGTGATGCTCAACTGTGCCCGGGCGGCATGGGAAAACCCTGACGGGACCTACCGGCCGGACAAGAAGTTCCTTCATGTGTCAACGGACGAGGTGTATGGTTCCCTGGAGGAGGATGGGGGGTATTTTTATGAGACGACCCCTTATGCGCCCCACAGCCCCTACTCCGCCAGCAAAGCCTCTTCGGACATGCTGGTAAGGTCCTATATGGATACCTATAAATTCCCTGCCAATATCACCAACTGCTCCAACAACTACGGGCCTTACCAGTTCCCTGAAAAACTGATCCCGTTAATCATCAACAATGCCCTCCAGGGGAAAAAGCTTCCTGTATATGGGGACGGGAAAAATGTCCGGGACTGGCTTTATGTGGAGGACCATGCCAAGGCCATTGATATGGTCCAGGAGAAGGGCAGGCTCTTTGAAACCTATAACATCGGCGGCCATAACGAAAAGCAGAATATTGAGATCATCCATATTATCCTGGATACTTTGCAGGAGATGCTGCCCCAAGACGACCCCAGGAGGAAGCTGGTAAGCAGGGACCTGATCTCATACGTGGAGGACAGGAAAGGGCATGACAGGCGTTATGCCATTGCCCCGGACAAGATTAAGGCGGAAATCGGCTGGGAGCCGGAAACCATGTTCAAGGAAGGCATAAAGCGTACCATTGCCTGGTTTTTTGAGCATGAGGAATGGATGAAAAATGTCACCAGCGGGGATTACCAGAAATATTACGAAGATATGTATAAAGACCGTTAACCAAAAGGGCTGCATAAAGCCGGAAGGAAAGAAGCGATGAAAGGAATTATTCTTGCAGGAGGTTCAGGGACAAGGCTTTACCCCCTGACTAAAGCAATCAGCAAGCAGATTATGCCCATATATGACAAACCCATGATTTATTATCCCCTGTCGATCCTGATGCTGGCAGGGATCCGGGAGGTGCTGATCATTTCCACTCCCCGTGACCTGCCTGTTTTTGAAGAATTGCTGGGGGATGGGAGCCAGCTTGGGATGGCCTTTTCCTATGCTGTGCAGGAACAGCCCAGGGGCCTGGCGGATGCCTTTCTTATTGGGGAGGGCTTTATTGGCAAGGATCGGGTGGCGCTGGTGCTGGGGGACAATATTTTTTACGGGCAGAGCTTTTCCCGGATGCTAAAGGAAGTGGCCGCAAGGGAAAAGGGCGCCACGATTTTTGGCTACTATGTACGCGACCCCAGGGAGTATGGGGTGGTGGAATTTGACAAGACGGGCAAAGCCCTTTCCATAGAGGAAAAGCCGGAAAAACCCAAAAGCAATTATGCGGTGCCGGGGCTGTACTTTTATGACAACCATGTAGTTGAGATTGCCAAGGGCGTGAAGCCGTCGGCAAGAGGGGAAATAGAGATTACCAGCATTAACAATGAATATTTAAGAAGGGGCACCCTTCATGTGGAGACTATGGGCAGGGGCTTTGCCTGGCTGGATACGGGGAATCATGACTCCCTGCTTGCAGCGGCGGATTTTGTGTCCGCTTTCCAGAAGCGCCAGGGGCTTTATATTTCCTGCATTGAAGAGATTGCCTACAAAAGAGGGTTTATAAACAGGGAGCAGCTTCTTAAGCTGGCGGAGCCTTTGATGAAGACAGATTACGGAAAGTATATGGAAGAAGTTGCCAACGGGCTTTAAGGCTTTGGCAAAGGAGAAGGAGAACAGGACAGCCATGGGAAAGATTACAGTGGAAACATGTGAAATTGAGGGATTAAAAATTATCACTCCCGCCGTCTATGGGGATGCGCGGGGCTATTTTGTGGAAACCTATAATTATAACGATTTTAAGGAAGCCGGGATTGGCCAGGTGTTTGTCCAGGATAACCAGTCCTCCTCTGTGAAAAATGTGCTGCGGGGGCTGCATTTCCAGATTAATTATCCCCAGGATAAGCTGGTAAGGGTGGTGGCAGGGGAGGTCTTTGACGTGGCGGTGGACCTGCGCCCGGGCTCTTCTACTTACGGGAAGTGGCATGGGGTGGTGCTCTCCGCCCAGAACAAGAAGCAGTTTTTTGTTCCGAAAAATTTTGCCCATGGTTTCCTGGTATTGTCAGACTATGCGGAGTTTGCCTATAAATGCTCTGACTTTTACCATCCAGGCGATGAGGGTGGCCTTAAATTTGACGACCCGGATATTGGCGTTAAGTGGCCCATAGAAGCCGGGGCGGAGGTGATTTTGTCAGACAAGGACAAGAAGTGGGGCGGTATCAGGGAATATACCCAAAGCAGAGAGAACGGATAAGGAATATGGATGGTAATGTGAAAGCGAAAAAGCGGTTTAGCTTACGAAAGCTGCCAAAGCCGGTGGGAATCAGTATTTTTTATGGTGTTTGCTTTATTGTGGCGGTTGTTGTGCTGACCCACAGCAATCCCCTGGCCCCGGACCAGGATACAGAGAATCTGAAAAAATATTGTGCCTGCGCATTACTTGCGCTGGCATGTATCATTTTCGGGCTCTATTATGACAGGATGTTTATTATCCCAAGGGAGCTGTACCAGAGCCGCAGGCTTATCTGGAAGCTGGCCAAAAATGATTTTAAAAAGCGCTATGCAGGCTCCTATATGGGTTTTTTGTGGGCGCTGGTGCAGCCGGTGGTGACGGTGGTGATGTACTGGGTGGTGTTTGACAAGGTATTCCAGACCCGCGCCCAGATGGTGGCAAGCGGCGTAGAGGTGCCCTATGTGCTCCATCTTACGGCAGGGCTTGTGCCGTGGTTTTATTTTTCGGAGTCCATCACAAGCGGGACCAACGCCCTTTTGGAGTACAGCTACCTGGTGAAAAAAGTGGTGTTTAACATCAGCATCCTTCCCATTATCAAGCTGATCGCAGCTACCTTTATCCATGCTTTTTTTGTGGCGGTCCTTCTGGCTGTGGCCGCCTGTTATGGCTATTTCCCTACAGTCTATACTGTACAGGTGTTTTATTACAGCTTTTGCCTGTTTATGCTGGTGCTTGCCATGAGCTACTGCACCTGCGCCGTTGTGATTTTTTTCCGCGACCTTGCCCAGATTATCAATATCGGCCTCCAGGTGGGCATGTGGGCAACACCCATTCTCTGGGAAATTACCATGATCAATAATGATAAGATTATCACTCTTTTTAAATTAAATCCACTGGTTTATATTGTCAGCGGGTACAGAAATGCCATTTATGGGGACGAATGGTTCTTTGAACATTTCTATTCGTCTACATACTTTTGGATTTTTACGGTCACCCTGTTTTGCATAGGGTCCCTGATTTTTAAAAGGCTAAAGGTGCATTTCGCAGACGTATTATAAGGCCGTGCCTGTGAGGACAGGCGCGGTACTGGGAAAATCAGCGCCGGTCCGTGAAGACGCCCAGAGGGAATCATGAGAGTGAAGCGAACAGGATTCCGCTCTGCGGGTTAAAGGCGTCTGTGAGGACAGGCGCGGTACTGGAATGAAGGAGATTTTTATGGAGGAGAAGAGAGTTGCCATAGAAGTTAAAAATCTGGAAAAAGTTTATAAGCTGTATGATAAGCCCTCCGACAGGCTAAAGGAATCCCTGGGCATTTCCCGCAGAAGGAGGTATAAGGAGCATTATGCCCTCAAAGGCGTGAATATGACTGTACACCAGGGGGAAACGGTGGGGATTATCGGGACCAACGGCTCAGGCAAGTCTACAATCCTGAAGATCATTACCGGGGTTTTGAATCCTTCCGGGGGCAGGGTGAAGGTGAACGGGCGGATTTCCGCCCTGCTGGAGCTGGGCGCCGGTTTTAACATGGAGTACAATGGGATCGAAAACGTTTATTTAAACGGGACTATGATAGGCTTTTCCGAAAAGGAAATCTCTGATAAGATGGATGATATTTTAAGCTTCGCAGACATTGGGGAGTATGTGTATCAGCCGGTGAAAACCTATTCCAGCGGCATGTTTGTGCGGCTGGCTTTTGCGGTAGCCATCAACATTGAGCCGGAAATCCTGATTGTGGACGAAGCCCTGTCAGTGGGGGACGTATTTTTCCAGGCAAAATGCTACCATAAATTCGAAGAATTTAAGGAGATGGGCAAGACCATTGTCTTTGTAAGCCATGATTTGAGCAGTGTTAGCAAATACTGTGACAGGGTGGTGCTGCTGAACCAGGGAACCAAGCTGGGGGAGGGAAGCCCTAAGGAAATGATAGACGCCTACAAGCAGGTCCTGGTGGGGCAATACCCTGTTCCCGGGGAGGAAGAAGGGGAAGAGGCACAGGAGGACGCCCCTGGGGAAGGGGGCGTGGCGGCCAACCCGGATTTACTGGAATACGGCACCAAATCCGCAGTGATAGAGGAATATTTTGTCACTGACCAGGAGGGCAGGAAGAGCAGCGCCATTATCAAGGGGCAGGAGTGCAGCGTCCATATGACGGTGCAGTTTGCGGAGGACATCCCGGAACCCATTTTTGCCTACACCATTAAGAATATCAAGGGCGTGGAGATTACCGGGACCAATACCATGGTGGAGAAAGCGTTCCTGGAACCGGTGGGGGCAGGGAGCGTAAAGCATATTGTTTTTACCCAGAAAATGGACTTACAGGGAGGGGAATACCTCCTGTCCCTGGGGGTGACAGGGTATGAAAAGGAAGATTTCCAGGTCTACCACAGGCTTTATGATGTGCTCAACCTGACAGTAATTTCGGATAAGGATACAGTGGGGTATTACGATGCCAATTCAAAAATTTTGGTGATGGACGGCTACTGAAGGGGAGCGGAAAGGAAGCGTGCCATGAGTGAAGAAAATCAGAGAAGAAAGCCCATACATCTGACCCAGGAAGAGGTGCTGGGGCGCCTGCCGGGAAAAATAGGCAGGGTATCCCTGGATTATACCCATTATCCGGGCAGGGACCTGTACAGTGACGGCGCAGTTGAGGACCAGCTCCTTTCCATTGTAAAAGAATTTTCCCCAGTGGAGTACCCTGGAATTATTGAGGAAAAGAAAAGCTGGCCTGTCTTATACCACTTATCCCCTCTGCGGGGGAATATTGTGGACTGGCTCCCCATAAAGGAAGGGGACCGGGTATTGGAAATCGGCTCAGGGTGCGGCGCTATTACAGAGCGGCTGGCACAGAAAGGGGGGGAGGTCACCTGTGTGGATCTTTCTGCCAAACGGAGCCAGATCAATGCCCAGAGAAACAGCAACAGGGAGAATATCCAGATCCATGTGGGCAATTTCAGCGATATTGAGCCTTCCCTGCCAAAGGACTTTGATTATGTTTTACTGATAGGGGTATTTGAATATGGGCAGTCCTACATCCATACCCAGACACCCTATGAGGATTTCCTGAAAATTGTCCAAAAGCATGTAAAGGATGAGGGGCATATTGTAATTGCCATAGAAAACAAATTCGGGTTAAAATACTGGGCGGGCTGCAAGGAGGACCACCTGGGCAACTATTTCAGCGGCCTGGAAGGCTATCCTGAGGGAGGCAGCGCCCGGACTTTTACCAGGCAGGGGCTTGAAAAGATATTGAAATCCTGCGGCATAGAGGAATATTCCTTTTATTACCCCTACCCGGACTATAAATTTCCTACAGTGGTCTATTCTGACAGGAGAATGCCCCAGCCCGGGGAACTTACCAATAATGTACGGAATTTCGACAGGGACAGGATGCAGCTTTTTAATGAAAAATACGTTTTTGACAGTATTGTGCAGGACGGGCTGTTTGAAGTCTTTTCCAATTCCTATATGGTGGTAACGGGAAAAGCCCCGGACACCGGGTATGTAAAGTATTCCAATGACAGGGCTTTTGGCTATGCCCTCCGGACGGAGATTGCAGATACCCCGGAAGGGAAACGGGTGCGGAAAATCCCCTTAAACGAAGAGGCGGCAGGCCATGTGCGGGGAATGAAGCGGGCCTGTGAACTGTTAAAGGAACGGTATGAGGGCAGCGGCCTTGCTGTCAGCCCATGTATCCTTTCAGAGGATAAGGGGTATGTGGAATTCCCTTATGTGGAGGGGGCACCACTGGAAACCCTTTTGGACGGCTGCCTGGCGAGGGAGGATAAGGAAGGCTTCTACCGGCTGTTTGACAGATATTTTGAACTGATTTCCTATGGGGAAGAAAAATCCGTTGTGGATTATGATATGGCTTTTTCCAATATTCTTGTGGATGGCGATAACTGGACGGTAATTGACTATGAGTGGACCATGAGGAAACAGGTCCCGGCCAAGGAGATTGCTTTCCGGGCGGTTTATTGCTACATATTGGAGGAAGAAAAAAGGAATAAGCTGGACCTGGACCTGATATTGAAAAAGATAGGCGTGAGCCAGCAGACGGCAGAGGAGTACCGGCAGAAGGAAAAACGGTTCCAGAAACAGGTCACCGGAAAGCGCAAGTCCATGGGAGAGATCTGTGCGGCCATTGGCAATAAAAGCTATGATGCCAAGGCGCTGGTGGAACACTACCAACAGAAAAAGCGAAAAGAGCGGATCCAGGTTTTTTACGACAGGGGAGAGGGATTCCATGAGGAAGACTCCTGCTATCTGGAGGAGGTGTACCAGGATGAAAGGAATATCCTGGCGGAAATTTCCTTTGGCAGGAATGTGGTTTCCTTAAGGATTGACCCTGCGGAAAGCATCTGCATGGTAAAAATTGCAGAGCTTATGCTGAATAATTCTGAAGTGCCGTTAAAGAAGAAATATATTGAGACGAATGGGAAGAATGTAAGGGAAGGATGTATTATCTTTGACACCGCTGACCCCAATTTAACGATTAAGGTATCGGAGTTTCCGCTGATGAATAAAAATATTCTTACGGTGAAAATGGAGATTTCCCTGGTATCGGCGTCTATGGCGGAGGATGTAATGCAGGCGGTAAAGAAGATATTCTAATGCGAGAGGCAGTATAAGTGTTTTTTTTGAGACAGAAGTTGAAGGGTTTATTGATTGAAAAACAGCATAAATTATATGACATAAAGTGCAGGCGTGAAAATCTGAATTATAACAACTGGATACGCCAAAAAGAGGAAGAAAATGAAATTGTCCGAACAATTTCTATAAAAAACAAAAAAAGTCGCACGACTGAATCGAAAAAGGAAGAAAATGGAAGAAACCGCAGGGAAAATGAAGGAAAACATTCGCATAATGTCAATCCTTGTCGGTCGTATGAAGCTATAGACCGAAGCGGTCAAAAAAGAAAAAAGATGTTTTTGGCCTCCCTGCCTGTCAATTTGCTTTACGAAAATGGGGACGCTTTTTTTGAAGGCTGCAAAGCCCACATTGTGATCATATCCTTATATGGGGGCGAGGTCAGTGAAATTGCATATCCGTTAATTTATCATCAGTTCAGCAGGGAGGGCAGTACGGTTTTGGTTTATGGGGACGAGGACACCCTTCCGGAGGGAGGGGAGGAGCGGCAGGCTCCCTGGTTCAAGCCGGACTGGTCCCCGGACCGTTTTCTTTGTGATTTTTATTTTGGCGGGCTGGTGGCAGTAAGGATGGAAGCGCTGAAAGAAGCTTACAGCCGTTGCCCCAGGAAACAAAGACCGGGCACGGAAGGGAAAAAAGAAAAAGAAAAGAGAAAAGGAAAGATATGGCTCACGGATTGAACCAGATGGAGATTTGTATTTAGATGGAAAAGATAATAGATAATATCTCCCCTGAATAACGGATATTTTACAGTTTCTTTGCATCTACTTTTCCATATGCCCTCTGAGCATAAATAGGACATTTTATTCAATCTTCCGCATCATCGTTTCCTATAAAATCCGCCCTCTTTGTAAAAGATTTCATAAAAGTTTTCTCCCTATATCATCAAAAAATAGCAATACATTGGTAAA
>OFEZ01000975.1_pt1 | contig 17431 bp, 19 predicted proteins | sample 1521241 | NCBI WGS metagenome assembly OFEZ01 (sample SAMEA3504099, study PRJEB24116) | mouse gut metagenome | biome: mouse gut; feature: mouse-associated habitat; material: faeces | place: Denmark | collected 2011
TTATCACATCCCTATTCCCTTGGGGGATTAAATCAGTGATTCCTTAGGTATCTCCTCCTGCATTGTGGCGAGGGGGGAGGAGACTTTTGACAGCGAGGCAGGGGCGGCGATGCTCCGGGAATGGGGCGTCCCCGAAAACTATATTGCCCGCTGCTTTGTGCTGCTGGGCTATGTGGACGGTGAATATCCCGGAGAAAAGCCCCGGAAAGCAGGCCGCGGTAAAATCGTGGAGGGGTAATATGGACGCAAAGACGTGTTTACAAAAACTGCAATATGTGGGCGTTCTGGCCTTTGCCACGGTGGACGGGCATGGCGGGCCGCAGATCCGCAATATCAGTGCCATCCACTATGAGCCAGAAACCATGTACTTTTTCACGGCAAAGGGCAAGGATTTCTGCCGTCAACTGCTCTCTGATGGGCGGGTACAAATCCTGGGCTATACCAAATATAAAGAGATGATCCGGCTGTCCGCCAAGGCAAAACCGGTCAGCGAGTCAGAGCAGGAAAAGTGGATTGATACCATCTTTGCCGAACAGCCCTACCTCTCCAACGTGTATCCCGGTGATACCCGAAAACTAGCTGGGATTGTATTTGAAATTGCCGATGCGGAAATTGAATATTTCAATCTGGGTGTCAACCCTATTTTTCGGGAGAGCTACACTATCGGCAACGGAAATGTCACAGAAAAAGGTTATTGGATTACCGACGCCTGTATCGGCTGTGGCAGTTGTACCGAGCATTGTCCCCAGCAGTGCATTGAGGCGGGGATACCCTATCAAATCCAGCAGGAGCATTGTCTGCACTGTGGCAACTGCCACGCGGTCTGCCCTGCCCATGCAGTAGAAAAGAGAGGATAATATGCCCCAGGCAGAACGGCGGACATATTTGATTAAGGAACTGCTTGCCGAACAGCCAAAGTATCGGGGGGTGTCTGTTCCGGCAAATGCCACAGAACAGAAAAGGTTCCTCCGTTCCTTAATGAATGTCCGTTTTCCTCAGCCGGTCAGTGAACACTTCCTTGCGGCGCAGGACGAATATCTCCAGGAAGAACTGGCCCAAAAGGGTGTGACTGATTTGGCAGACCTGACGCCCACATCAGAGGGAATCTATCTCTGGCAGGGGGACATTACAACTCTCCACTGTGATGCAATCGTCAACGCGGCCAACAGTGGCATGACGGGCTGTTACATTCCCTGTCACGGCTGCATCGACAACTGCATCCACACCTATGCCGGAGTGCAGCTGCGTCAGGAGTGCGCGGCGATTATGCGGACGCAGGGCCGGGAAGAAGAAACGGGAACGGCAAAAATCACAAGGGCCTATAACCTCCCATGCAAGTATGTACTGCATACCGTTGGCCCCATCATTACCGGGCCGCTGACCGTACGGGATGAAACGCTACTGGCCTCTTGCTACCGCTCCTGTCTGGAGCTGGCGGAACAGCATGGCATTACAAGTATTGCTTTCTGCTGCATCTCCGCAGGAGAATTTCACTTTCCCAACGAAAGGGCAGCGGAAATCGCGGTACAGACAGTCAGAGAATACAAAACTAATCAAAACAGCAAAATACAGGTGATTTTCAATGTTTTCAAGGATGTCGATTACCAAATCTATCGAAACTTACTCACAGCAAATTGAGCGTCTGAAAGAGGCGCTGCATACCGCTGATACCGTTGTGATTGGCGCGGGCGCAGGACTGTCCACCTCGGCGGGGCTTGTCTACACGGGGGAGCGGTTTGAGCGGTACTTTTCGGACTTCGCCCAAAAGTATGGTTTTCGGGACATGTATTCGGGCGGCTTCTATCCCTATGGAACGCAGGAGGAATATTGGGCCTATTGGAGCCGGTATATCACGGTCAATCGCTATACGGATCCGCCAAAGCCGGTTTATCAAGACCTGCTGGAGTTGGTGAAAGACAAGGATTATTTTGTGCTGACCACCAATGCAGACCACTGCTTTCAAAAGGCGGGCTTTGATAAAAAGCGGCTGTTCTACACCCAGGGCGACTATGGGCTGTTCCAGTGCAGTGAACCATGTCGTCAGGAAACCTTTGACAACGAGGGCACCATAAAGGCCATGATGGAGCAGCAGCGGGATATGCGTATTCCATCGTCCCTAATTCCCTGCTGTCCCCACTGCGGCAAGCCCCTGACGATGAACCTCCGAGCGGACGACAAATTTGTGGAAGATGAGGGCTGGCATAGTGCCGCCGGACGGTACTCTGATTTTCTGCGCCGCCACGAGAACGGGGCCGTCCTGTTCCTGGAACTGGGGGTAGGCTACAACACGCCGGTCATCATAAAATATCCGTTTTGGAGAATGACTGCTGCAAATCAGAAAGCTATATACGCTTGTATCAATTTCGGTGAGGCAGTTTGCTCGCAGGAGATTGGAGCGCGTTCTATCTGCATTGATGGGGACGTTGGAACTGTGTTGCGTTCTATCCCGAAAAAATATCAGATAGATTAAAGATACCGCCTGTTGTAGTTACAGCAGGCGGTATCTTTTCCAATAGTAAAAATTTACCCTTGACAAAAGCTGTCTGAGGACAATGTATCGGGTAAGCTGACGGATGAACGCTTTATGAAAATGTCCCAGCGGTATGATGAGGAACAGCAGCAGCTTAAAAAGGACATTGAGGAATTGCAGCGCCAGTGTGATAAAGAGAACGACCGGGCCTTCTGCAAGGAGCAGTTTTTGAAAGCGGTGCGGAAGTTCATGGAGATGAAAACGCTGACGCCCACCATCCTCCATGAGCTTGTGGAACGCATCGACGTGTACCAGACCCAGGGCAGGGGAAAGAACAGGACACAGCGCATCGTGATCCACTATAACTTCATCGGCGTCCTGGACTTGCCGGAGGTAGAGGAATACCCGGAGAACGTGGTGCTGGACAGCCGCCAGGGTGTGGCGATTGAGTATCTTGTTGGCAAGGCCGGGTAAAGAAAACGGAGCGGCCCGAAAGCCGCTCCACTGGGGCAGACCGCCCCATAGAAATAGCAAAGGAACAGCCTTTCGACTGTTCCTTTACATACGAGTGTTCAGTTGCGTTATGAACACTCGACATGGTCCGAGTGGCGGGATTTGAACCCACGGCCTCTTGACCCCCAGTTGCCCTCGGAAACTTTTTAGGGCCGTTTTGTGTCCATTCTGTGCTGTTTGGCCGGATGGTGGATGCTCTCCAAGGCTATTCCGTCCACTGTTTCCATCCGCTCGTTTCGTCGTCTGGGTCGGCGTCTGGGTCAAGCATGCCTTGCACCGGTCAATGGTGGTAAGCACACTATGAGTTCCAACATTCAAAAAGTTCAAATGGTAATACACAAAGGCATAACGGCTGTAGTAGCGGACAGTCAGCAGGAAGATCATCCCTGCGGGGAAATGGCGTGGAAATCCCGGCAGAAACAGCGGCTTGGCTATTTGCCGCAGGGCAGAGTCTTGACGCGCGGACGCCGTTAAAGGGGGGAACAAACCCAGTTCTACCCGGCGGGGCAGTCCGTGGGCATCGGAAGGAATGGTGACTATTTCATAAGATATTCTCCAGCTCAGAACAGGATGGACATATAGTCCTGTCGGCCGTCTAAAATCCGAATAACGGTAATCAGGTTGTCATCGACAATTTTGTAAAAGACAAGCTGCTTAGACACAACGAGGAAGCGAATATCAGAGTCTACATCATACCTGCTGTTGAGTGCGGTACCCATCATGGGATGGTCTGACAACAGCGATACGCTGTGAAGCACAGCTTCCACCAGCTTCTGCGCCGCAGATTTATTTTTCAGTGTGTCTGCAATATAATCTCGTGTCCGCTGGAGGTCAAGCAGGGCGGTGCGCTTGTATTCGATCCTCATTTTTATATCCCAAGCGTACGGTACACTTCATTCTCTGGGTAGGACACGGTGTCGGCAACGCCGACATCCAGCTCCTTCATGAGATGATTCAATGCCTTAACCCGAATCAACTCCGCATTATCGGCCGTCACAGAGAAGGGGAACCCGCCTGCATTCAACGACTGCTGGAAAAAAACATTGACGGCATCCGTAAGTGTCAGCCCATTTTTAGCGTAGACAGCTTCTAAATTTTGCCGGATCTCTGGATTAATACGCATACGGAACATATCCGTTTTAGTGGAAGATGCGATATCCATGGCAATGCCTCCTTTTTTCCATAGTAGCATACCCAAACTGAGAAGTCAATACTTGTAGGCACAATGTGGCCACAAAAATCTGCAACCCCTCCTGGATCTCAAAAAATGCGATACTCTCTTGATAAAAAATGATAGCTTGATTTATAAGAGCGCCCCACCCCAAAATCTGAGGAGGAACTATATCAACAAGACGCATACAACAAGTTAGGACAGCTCCCGAAGAACCGCCGCCAGCCGTTCCGCTGCCGCCCCCAGGCCCTGGATGCCCACGCACCAGCTGGGCTTGGTGTTGACGATCTGGTCGAGCAGCGGCTGGCTTTGGACGCTCTCGTCCAAGACAAGTTCAGCGGCCATCACGTCATCCCAGACCCGGTTCAGGAACGCCACCTCCCGGCGGCCATGGGTTTTAGTGAACAAGGGACGGCCGGGGCCGCACAGCAGGTCTGCCGCTTCGGATGAAAACCCAGCGCTGGACAGGCTGCGTGTCAAGCCATCCTGGAAAACTTCCGGCAGACGCTCCCAGCCAAAATCACTCAAATCGTAGAGCACGAAGGTATAGCGAGTGTGGCAGTGAACTGCCAACAGGGAGGAACGCCCGCGCAGGGGGATGACGTGAAGATCCCAGCAGAAACGTCGATCCAGCTCCTGGCTGTGAGGCAGGGCTTTGACGCGGAGATGTCGCTGGAGAGGGATGGTCAGGCCCAGTTCTATCGGTCCAGCCCTGCTCATGGTTCTGTGCCGTCCATTTTTTGGAGCGCCGCCACAATGTCTTTTAGAACCAGGGGTCGCATACTGTCTGGATAACTGCTGAGATCGGCCTGTTTCAGCGCGGATTGGATTCGGGGGAGGAGTTTCGGCTTTGCCGCCGCGATCTCCGGCAGAACTGCGACACACTGACGGGCAGTGATGGGTTTTTCGTCCGTCACATGGGATAGAAATTCATCCAGAAGAACATCAAATTTCCCATCTGTGTCCCAGCGGGCGTTGGCCGCCAGGATGGAGATGGCCCGGTTCCGCACCAGGGAATTCTTGTGGCGCAGCAGCTCCGAAAACCGATCAAAATACGGATACCATGTAGCGGATTCCCGGCTCTCCGCTGTGATCTGCTGCATGAGGGCGTGAGCGGCTTTTGCGTCTTTTCCCGTCAGGCGGGCGATGCAGGTGTCGATATCCATGTCAGATCAGCACCCCCTCGCAGTGATCGATCTCATGCTGGATGATCTGGGCCATCCAGCCGGTGAAGGTCTTGAAACGGGTCTGGAACTTCTCATTCTGATACTGTACTTTGATGGATTTCCAGCGCTTGGACTTGCGGATGCCGGACAGGGAAAGACAGCCTTCCTCTGCCTGGTAGGGTTCGGACTTTTTGACGATCTCCGGGTTGAACATGACCATGGAAGTGCCTTCATTATCAAAGACGATGATGCGCTTGTTCACGCCGATCATGTTGGCCGCCATGCCCACACAGCCGTCCTTGTGGGCGGCGAGGGTGTCCAGCAGATCCTGGGCGACCGGCAAATCTTCAGGGGTGGCAGCCTCGGCTTTCTGTGCTAAAAACGCTTTGTCGCGTATGATGTCACGAACCATGGATATCAGCTCCCCAAATATAGCCGCCGACACTTTCCCCGGCGGCAGTTTTGTGATATACTCCCAATAAGATACCACGAGCGGGGCAGGAAAGCAAATCCTTCAATATGAAAATCTGGTGGTGGATATGGAGAAAAAGGTGACGGAAGTGGTGGCGGCGCTCATCTGGCAAGGCGACAGGTTCCTCATCTGCCAGCGGCCCGCCCACAAGGCCCGGGGACTGCTGTGGGAGTTTGTGGGCGGCAAGGTGGAGCCGGGAGAGACGAAGGAGCAGGCGCTGATTCGGGAGTGCCGGGAGGAGTTGGCCGTCACCCTTTCGGTGGGTGGGGTGTTCATGAAGGTAGACCACGACTACCCGGATTTAAACGTGCATCTGACGCTGTTTAACGCCGCGATCCGCGAGGGGACGCCGCAGATGCTGGAGCACAACGACATCCGCTGGATCGCGACTGAGGATATCCCGCAGTATGAGTTCTGCCCGGCGGACGAGATGATCCTAAAGAAATTGAGAGGGGAAGCATAGTGGATTTCAGAGCCTGCTGATACTGAGATTTATCAGCTCAAAACTTATTATACAAGGAGGCTCTATTATGACCAGAATCTTTGATGGGCAGGTGCCTTCCAAAGAGCAGCCGAATGAAGTCAGATCAGCGATAAAGCGGGTAATATAGTTTGATGAGGAGTGACCAGAATTATCACCAGCCATGTATAAGGCATTCAAATATGCCGCAGCCCAGCGTAACAAGAGGAAAAGGAATGAATAAAGTAATAAAACTGCGTGGCGGGTTTTCTGCCACGCAGTTTTTTCTGAGAAGTCACGCAACCTTGCGTAAACCAGCCCGGATGGCCTCGCTTTTTTCAATTGTGTTCATAAGAATCTGTCCTTTCCAAAAATGAAAGTCACAGTGACCAAAATCACTGTGGCTTCAATAATTTGAAAACCTATTGGAGAAAAATTGACAGGCCGCTCCCTTGGCGGCATATCAACTTATCATGGTACGCCCGGAGGGACTTAAATTGGCTGAGATACATTTCAGCCCGTGTCTGCCTGTACCTTCAGAGGTCTGAAAGTGTTGCAGCCAATGGCTTTTTTGAAAACCCCAATTTGTCATAAGTTAGGATATGTTGCCCGAGGCCGCCGCAGTAAGGGTTAAAGCGATTGAGAAACCAGATAAGAAGCTGACCTCTTTGCGGCCTGTCTGGCTCCATGTCAGGCAGGCCATTTCCGGCAGGCTGACGGCCCAGTGCCGGGAGTTATCCCGGCACTGGGCCGTATGATGTGATGGAACAGGGGGCCGTGGTCTCCCGCAGTCACAGCGGGCGGAAGCGGATGGTTTTGATCTCAAAGGCACGGAAGGAGAGCGCCAGCCGCCCCTCCTCTACCGAGAGTTCCTCCTGAACGTTTTCCAGCATATCGCAGGCGTAGGCGCGGAACGGCCCCAGGTTCAGCCGGACCTGGGCGGTGACCGCCGCCTTTTTTGCCTCGTACAGCCGCAGGATGAGGTCTCCGCTGCCGTCCTCGGCGGGCTTCAGGGTGTCGGCAAAAATATTTTCCCGATCGATGGAGAGCAGGCTGAAGTCCCGGGTGCCGGGGGCCGTCACCGGCTCCACATTCAGCTCATAGCCCTGCCGCACCACGTCACAGTCCGCGAAGCTCCCCTCCCAAGCGGTGAAGGCGTAGGTGAACCGATGCGTCCGGTTGTCCGCCCGCATCTCCGGCGACGCGGAGGCGGTGAGCAGGGTCAGCTCCAGGCTGTTTTCGTTCATGGAGACGCCGTATTTGCAGTCGTTGAGCACCGCCGCGCCGTGGCTTCCGTCACACAGGGCGCTGTAGCGGTGATTGCATACCTCGAAGCGTTCCTGGTCGTATGGCCTGGAGCGGTGGGTGGGCCGCTCGATATAACCAAATTGGATCTCGTTGATTCCGCTCTCCACGTATACCGCCACAGGGAAAGCTGTTTTCAACAGCCGGTGCAGCTCCCGCCAGTCCACCTGGGTCTCGAACACCAGCCGGGCGCTGTCCGCCGCCAGGCGGATGTTCTGGGTGTAGGAGGACTCGCCGATCCGCCCCGTCACCTTCAGCACCGCCTCCAGGTCCTGTTCGACTGCCTCCACCGTCACGTCAAAGGCTCCTTCGACCTCCTGCTGGCGGTAGTTGGAGTCAATATCCCAGGCGTCAAACCGGCGGGGCACGTCCTTGTACAGGTGGAAGCGGTTCATGGGGGCGGCGGCAAACTCCCGCCCGCTCTCTTTCAGCACGAAGGAAACCACCTCGCCCCGCCCGTCCACCAACGCCCGAACCTGGCTGTTTTCCAGCAGAAACCCTGCCTCTGTTTCGCAGACGGTGGTAGCGGGGGCCGCCTCCTGCGGGGCATTTGCTCCAGGCCGCAAGGATACCGCGCCGCAGGGGGGCAAGGTCACCAGCGCCTTGATGCCCTCCCGGGTCCGCGCTACGGGAACCTCGCTTCCATCTGCCAGACAAGCGCCCCCCGCAAAGGCCTCTGGCAGCGCCACCAGCGCCCGCCGCTGGAAGCTCAGGGAGTTGAATACGGTGACGGAATTCTCTTCCGAGCTCCCGGTAGTGAGGGATTCCAGGGCCAATGCTCGGATGTCCTCCGTCCCCTGGAAAATCTTCTCGTGGGCGCGCTCCGCCTCCTGGTACACCCTGGCGATGGAGGAGCCGGGGAGAATATCGTGGAACTGGTGCAGCAAAAGATGCTTCCAGAGGGCGTCCGCCCGTTCCATAGGATAGGTCCAGCCCTCCCACATGGCCGCCGACGCCCACAGCTCCATCTCCCGCAGGGCCAGCTCGTTTTTGCGGTTCCACCGCTTGATGGCTGCCTGGGCGGTATAGGTGCCCCGGTGGGCGGAAAAGTACAGCTCCCCCACATAGGTGTGTTTGGGCCCGCCCGCCTGTTCCATGTCCTCAAAAAATTCCATGGGCCCCGCCAGCTTCACCCGCGCGCCGCCCTCCAGATCCTTCTGGCGCAGGGCGTACTCCACATGATCCCTGGTGGGCCCGCCGCCCCCGTCGCCGTAGCCGAAGGGCAGGAGGAAGGCGTCCAAGTCGCGGATCTGGGTTCTGTTCTTCCACGACGTATTGATCTCGGCGGGGTGGGTCTGGTAGGTGTAGTTGGTGGGCAGGAAGGAGGTGACCTGGGAGCCGTCCAGCCCCTGCCAGGAGAAGTAGTGGTAAGGGAACCGCTCCTCCTGGTTGTAGGACCAGAAAATTTTCTGGGTCACCAGGTAGTCCACGCCGCAGCCCTTGAGAATCTGGGGCAGGGCCGCCGTATAGCCGAAGCTGTCTGGCAGCCACAGCAGCTTGCTGTCTACGTCAAACACTTCTTTGTAATACCGTTTCCCGTGGAGCAGCTGGCGGATCAGGGCCTCGCCCCCTGCCATGTTGGTGTCCGGCTCCACCCACATGGCCCCGTCCGCGATCCACCGGCCCGCTTTGACGGCTTCCCTGATCCGCTGGAACAGCTCGGGGTAGTGGGTTCGGCACATCTCATAGGAGGCGGGCTGGCTCTGGATGAATTTATAGTCAGGATACTCCTCCAATAGCCGCAGCTGGGCGGCAAAGGTACGGGCGGTTTTTCGATGGGTCTCCGCCATGGGCCACAGCCAGGCCAGATCCAGGTGGGCGTTGCCCACGGCGTAGAACACCGGCTGGGTACTGCCGTTCACCGCCTCCAGCACCAAGCGCAGCATCTGGGACGCCGCCCGATAGGAGGCGGTCCGCTTCTCCGCGTCCTGTTCAAAATCCACCATCAGGGTAAACTGCTCCAGCGCCTCGGCCACCTTGGCTGCCCGGAGGGAAGCGCTGTCCAGCACGTCCAGCAATTTGGACAGGGTGTCCACGTCCATGTACAGTTGGTAGGCGTCCTCGTTCCAGACGCCGTAGGTGCATTGCCCCAAGGTCCGGCGGGCCCCCTCCGGAAGGGGGTCCTGATAGGCGCCGGGGAGCACCGGGCCGGTGGCGCATAGGCCCATATCCGGGTAATAGTGCCCTGCGTAGGTCTCCATGAGGACCTCGTAACAGTCTCCGGCCCGCCCCTGGGCCGTCAGGGCGTTGTCCACCAGGTAGTGGTGGGGTTCGCTGACCCAGTCGGCCCGGTAGGTCCCGAAGCTCCTGCCGTTGACGAACAGTGTGGACTCCCCGCCGGGGGACAGGTTCAGGACGATCCGCTTTCCCTGGGCCGCCTCCGGCAGGGTCACCCGGCCCCGGAACCAGCAGTATTCCCAGGTTTCCCCCCAGGTAAAGCCGGGGTTCACCGGAACAAACTCACAGCTTTCCAGCTCTCGGGAGCTCAGATGGTCCCGTGTGCGGAACGCCTCCCAGCCGATCTCCCCCAGAGGCGAATAAAAGTCCTGCTTTAAGGTCCGTATCCAGTGGGCGATGCGATCGCGCCACTCTGAACTCAGCACGTCCATGTTTTTCCCTCCCGCTTCCGGCGAACTGGCCGGATGAATGCAAAGCTTCGCGGCGCTATTATATCACGGCGCGGTGCCAAAGGAAAGTGTTTACAGCGGGCTTCCGTGCGGTTTTTTATATTGACATCAGCAAAGATCTGCGCTATAATGCCTAATGAGGTTAGTAATTTGGAAAGGAGAGAGCAGGTATAGAATGGACTACACTCAACTGGCGATACAGCTCATTGATATGCGTGCCTCCGCACCGCAGATCAAGATGGAGCGGGCCATGTCCCAGATTGCAAGGGGCGAGGTTCTGGCATTAAATTATCTTGCGGCGAATGGAAACCGGGCATACCCCAAGGACATGAGCCGGGCGCTGATGCTGACCACGGCGAGGGTCGCAGCCATGCTGAAATCCTTGGAGGGCCAAGGCATGGTGACACGGACTCCCGATCCGGCGGACAGCCGGCAGGTCATTGTCAGCTTGACAGAAAAGGGCGTCACCCTGGTGGAAGAACGCAGAATCGGAATGATCCGTTCGGTGTCAAAAATGCTGGAGGCACTGGGCGAGGAGGACGCGAAAGCCTACGTCCGCATCCAGGCTAAGCTGATTGAACTGGGCGATATCTGGCGGTGATGTCCTGAAAAGACAACCGAATAACCAAGGCGCTATAGATTTCTATAGAGATAAGTCCTATGCGGGTTCGCCCGCATAGGACTTCATTTTTTAGTAGGAGGCAGTAACATGAACCCAATCATACAAGTGGAGCATTTCTCGAAAAGGTACGGGGATTTTACGGCGGTGGAGGATATCTCCTTCACCGTGGACGAGGGCAGTATTTTCGCCTTCCTCGGTCCCAACGGCGCGGGCAAAAGCACGACCATCAATACCCTGTGTACCATCCTGGACAAAACGGAGGGCACGCTAACCATCAACGGCCATGACGTTTCCAGGGAACGCGGTCTGGTGCGGAAGGACATCGGCATTGTCTTTCAGGATTCCACTCTGGACGCCCAGATGACCGTGGAGGAGAACCTGAAATATCATTGCGCCTTCTACAAGGTGCCGAAGAATGAGGTGCGGGAGCGTATCGCCTTTGCCCTTGATCTGGTGGAGCTGGCGCAGTGGCGGCGGGCGGCGGTGGGCAGTCTGTCCGGCGGCATGAAGCGGCGGTTATCTCTTGCCCGCGCCCTGCTTGTTCCCTCCGGCGGGCGGAGATTGCCAGAGGGCTGGTCCATGACCCAAAGGTGCTGTTTCTGGACGAACCTACCACCGGTTTGGACCCGCAGACCAGGGCCAATGTGTGGGAATACATTCAGCGGCTCCAGAAGCAGAAGAACATGACCATCTTCCTGACTACCCACTATATGGATGAGGCGGAGGTCTGTTCCCAGGTCGTCATTATGGACCACGGCAAAATTGTCGCTCACGACACGCCGGAGAATTTGAAGCATCAATATACCGGCACAGAGGTGGACGTAACCTGCGCCCAGACCGAACCGTTGGAATCTGCGTTGCAGGAACGGGATGTTCCCTATCGGAAAGACAAAAACAAGCTGATGTTCCACACAAAAAAAGCGTCTGCCGCGTTGGAAATTTTATCGGCGCACAGGGGCGAGATTATGGATTTTGAAGTGAAAAGCGGGACGCTGAATGAGGTGTTCCTGGCGATAACCGGAAAGGAGATTCGAGAATGAATCCGATCACAGCCATTGTGCAGAGAAATTTACTGAACTATATCCGCAGCAAAGGGCGGGTATTCGGGGCCCTGTTTATGTCCATGTTCATGCTGGTGATGTTTTCGTTTCTGATGAAATCCTCCATGAGCGGCCTGGACGCCCCCATGCCTTACCTGATTTCCGGCGTGATTATCATGAGCGTGTTCCAGGTCAGCGTCAATAATTCCTCTGATATTCTGACCGATATTTCCAGCGGCTACATGAAAGAGGTCCTGGTGGCCTCCATTGCGCGGACGCAGATCTCCATGGGACACATTCTGTCTGGTGCGGTCATTGCCACGCTGCAAGGCGTTATCACCATGATCTGCGGTATTGTGCTCGGCCTGCGGGTGGGTGTCCTGCAAATTGTGCTGCTGGCGGCGGTGATGCTGGTTTCCGCTATGACGTTCAGCGCCGTCGGCCTGTTTCTGGCGACGGTTTCCCGCAACTCCCCCGCTTTTCAAACCATCAGCTCTATGATTATGATGCCCCTGACCTTCGTCTCCGGCGCGTATATCCCCACCACCATGATACCCGGTTTTCTCCTGCCCATCGTCTATCTGAACCCGCTGACCTATACCACCTCCATTTTCCGCTATATCGCCCTGGGAGCACACACTCTGACCACACAGGAACTGACAGCACAGGGCATGGCGTTTTCAATCGGCGGATTTGTCATCACGCCGCTGATGGGGCTGGCCATCACCATTTTGATCGGGGCGTTTTTCTTCGTGCTGTGTGTCCGCAAATTTGACCGGGCGGACTTCTCAACAATAAAGATTGCCACAGGAATGCGGGGCGGCGGAGCCGCGGCCAGGAGGTAGATTATGGAATTGCAACTGGAAGCTGTCACAAAAAACTACAAAAGCAACCAGGTCCTGAAGGGAATTTCCCTCACCATGGGGGCGGGGGTTTACGGCCTGTTGGGTCCCAACGGCGCGGGAAAAACCACCCTGATTCGGATACTGGCCGATGTACTGCGCCCCACGAACGGGCGTGTCCTCTATGACGGGAAGGACATTCGCGCCGTAGGGGATGAATACCGGGCAAAAATCGGCTATCTGCCTCAGGACGTCAGCTTTTACGGCGACTTTACCGGCAGGGATTATCTGGAATACTCGGCGGCGCTGAAAGGGATGGAAAAGGCCCGTGCGAAAAAACGGATTGAGGAACTGGCTTGCAGCGTCGGCCTTTGGAACGATCTGAAACGGAAATGTGCCGCCTATTCCGGCGGGATGCAGCGCAGGCTGGGCATTGCCCAGGCCCTTCTGGACGACCCGGAGATTTTGATTCTGGACGAACCCACCTCCGGCCTGGACCCCTATGAGCGGATCAAATTCCGCAACATCATCTCCGCCTACGCCAAGGATCGTCTGGTGCTGCTCTCCACCCATATCGTATCCGACGTGGAGCATATTGCCGCGCAGATTATGATGATGGAGTATGGCGATATCCAGCACATCCACACGGGCGGAGAATATGTCCAGATGATGGAGGGCCGGGTCTGGCTGGGGTCGATGCCCGCCGAAGAACTGGTGGACTACCAGAACCGGGCGGTCATCAGCAATGTCAAGGCGAAGGACGGCCGCATGGAGATCCGCATCATTGAGGACACCCAGCCTGTCCCTGGTGCAGTGCAGACCGTGCCAACGCTGGAGGACGCCTATCTGTATCTTTTCAACTACTTGCCTGGAAAGGCTGGGAGGTAACATCATGTCATTGTTTCGATTTGAACTGCGAAAGCTGCTGCTTAACAAGAAAACCCTGCTGCTGTTGGCGTGCCTATTTGTCCTTTACAGCGTGGTCGGTCTGACCTCCACCATGTTCCTGATCGGCGGCAGTGACAGCTACCGTGCCTACGAGGAATCAGCCGCTGGCTGGGAAGGTCCCATTGACAGCGAAAAAGCTGCGGAAGCGGAAAAAATCTATCAGGAAGTCAGCGCCCGGTACGGCACGGACGAGCGGATGATCTCCCGGAGCGTCAAAGACCAGCCGGAGACCATTCTGGCGGTGAACTACCACGCCTATGCCGAACAGGTGGAGGATTATTGGAACGGCACCCCGCCGGAGAGTGCCGAGGAGCCCTATGGGATCGCTCTTCTGCAAGGGAAAATTGCGGAATTGGAAAGCCAGGGGAAGCAGGACACCTATGACTATCGGGAGCTGTCCGCCACCCTGGAACGGCTGGAAGAGCTGGGGGAGCCGGAGTTTGCCAACGCCCTATTGTGGGAGAACCTGTTCAACAACTGGGGGGAGCATATGATGCAGTTTCTTCTGTTTGTTCCGCTGACCTTTGTCATCGCCCCGGTGTTCGCAGTGGAGCGGTCCAGCGGCATGGATAACCTGATTTTAAGCTCCCGGAATGGCAGGCGGAAGATCGTCACGGCAAAGCTGCTGAGCGTACTCGCCGCCTCCACGGTTGTGGCCGCGCTGTATCTGGCCGCCACGTTTCTGTTCGGTTTTCTGCCCCATGGGAGTTTCCACGGCTGGGACGCCGCTATCCAGTCCATCCCCACCTATGCCCGATCCATGTTCCCCTGGAAGGTCTGGCAGCTTGCCGCGGTCGGGGCCGTATGGCTTATTTTTACCGGCGCGGTCTATAGTCTGATTGTCTGTTTTATTTCCTCCCGCCTGAAAAGCCAGATAGGGACGGCGGGGGTAAGCCTTGCAATCCTGTTTGTGAATGTGGGGCTGGCGGCCATGGGCGATACCGTGACCCAGCGGCTTGGGGCGCTGGTGGATTTCGGGCTGGCAAATGTCACGCTGATGAAAGAGGTGTTCGGCGGATATAAGGGTTTCAATGTGTTTGGAATGTGCGTCAGTTACCCGGTGATGGCGGTTTTTGTTTTGGGAATCCTTGCTGCTATCGTTGTTTTAGGGATTTATCAAGGGCAGAAAAGCCGAACATATGCGTAACAAATCCTTTGGGAAAGCACGCTGGCGATTGACCTTTTACATGGGCCGCTTTTCTGTCGCTGCCGTTTGCCATGACAGCAATATATCCAAATACGCCATTCTGCTTTTATATATCTTTCATAAAGAGCCAGTATGCTATACAATCCTCTTCATGAAAAGAGCATAAAAATCTCCCGCAAAATCAAGAAATGCTCCCCTTGCTCCCTTTCATCGCCCAGCCTATAATCTAAATTAGACAGACCCACAGGACACAATGCCCAGGAAAGACAGGTGAGCAAATGAACGACGTCATTGTCTCCATGAAAGAGATATGCAAGAGCTTCCCCGGCGTCAAGGCCCTGGATCATGTGAGCTTTGAGCTGCGCTCGGGCGAGGTCATGGCCCTGCTGGGAGAGAACGGCGCGGGGAAGAGCACCTTGATGAAGGTGCTCAGCGGCGTGTACCAGCGGGATGAGGGAGAACTGGAGATCTTCGGAAAGCAGTACGGCGACCTCACCCCCAAGCTGGCCCAGGAGGTAGGGGTGGCCATCATCCACCAGGAGCTGAATATGTGCAGGCACCTGTCCGTGGCGGAAAACATTTTCCTGGGCCGGGAAAAGCGGCATGGCATCGCCCTGGCCAACAGCGAGATGGAGGCGGAGGCCCGCCGCATCCTGGACGATCTGAAGATCGACCTGGATCCCCGGCAGGTGGTGGGCGAGCTGCCCGTGTCCAAGCAGCAGATGGTGGAGATCGCCAAGGCCCTGTCCACCAACGCCCGGGTACTCATCATGGACGAACCCACCTCCGCCCTCACCGCCCGGGAGATCGACGACCTGTTCCGCATCATCCGGGAGCTGAAGGCCAAGGGCTGCGGCATCGTGTACATCTCCCACCGGCTGGAGGAGCTCCAGCACATCGTGGACCGGGTGACCATCATGCGGGACGGCCAGTATATCACCCGCATGGACTTCCAGGACACCAATCTGGACGAGATCATCGCCTATATGGTGGGCCGGGAGATCAAGGAGAAGTTCCCCCGGGTGAGCTGCGAAAAGGGCAAAAAGGTGTTTGAGGTGAAAAATCTCAACGCCGGGCGCATGGTGCGGGACGTGAGCTTTTCTTTGTACGAGGGGGAGATCGTGGGCTTCGCCGGGCTGATGGGCGCCGGGCGCACCGAGACCACCCGGGCCATCTTCGGAGTGGACCCCAAGGAGGGGGGACAGATCATCCTGGACGGCAAAGAGGTGACCATTAAAAGTCCTCGGGATGCCATTCAGGCCGGTATTGTCCTGGCCCCGGAGGACCGGAAGAAGGACGGGCTGTGCACCAAGCTGTCCATCCGGCAGAACATCGCCCTGCCCAACCTGGACTTTTTGTGTGACCGGTTCGGGGTGGTGAGCCGAACCAGAGAGGACGAGGTGTGCGCCCGCACGGTGGAGGACCTGAAGATCAAAACCCCCAACGTGGAGATCGACGCGGCCAACCTGTCCGGCGGCAACCAGCAGAAGGTGGTGGTGGGCAAATGGCTGGCCCGGAACTCCCGGGTGGTCATCTTCGACGAACCCACCCGGGGCATCGACGTGGCCGCCAAGGTGGAGATCTACCACCTGATGAACCGGCTCAAGCAGCAGGGCATCGCCGTCATGTTCGTCTCCTCCGAAATGCCCGAGGTGATGGGCATCGCCGACCGCATCGTGGTCATGTGCGACGGGCGGGTCACCGGTGAGCTGCCCGCCCAGGAGGCCACCCAGGAGAAAATCCTCTCCCTTGCCACCCGGTTTGAGAAGAAAATCGCCATCTGAGGAGGGCTGAGACAATGAATGAGAGAAAGCAGAACCCCATCAAGCGCATTTTGAGCACCAGGGGCATGGGCGGGGCCCTGACGGCCTTCGCCGGGCTCATCGCCATCTACATCGCCTTCGGCATCATCAACCCCACGGTGTTCTCCGGGCAGAACATCATGAACCTGCTGCGCTCCATGTCCAAATACCTGCTCATCGGCATCGGGCAGAGCTATATCCTCATCACCGGCAACATCGACCTGTCTATCGGCTCTGTGGCGGGCATGAGCGCCATGATCTCCGCCACCCTGATGACCATGGGCGTCCACCCCATCGCCGCCATCCTCATTACGCTGGCGTGCTGCCTGGTCATCGGCGTGCTCAATGGGCTGCTGGTGGGCAAATGGAAGCTGCCCCCCTTCATCGCCACCCTGGGCACCATGACCATCGCCCGGGGGGTGGCCCAGCTGGCCAACAACAACTACAACACGGACAACATCGGCTCCGAGGGCGCGGCCCAGGCCTTTAAGGACCTGCTGTACTATGGAAAAACCATGGGGGTGTTCAACGGCGTGTGGATCGCCCTCATCATCTGGGCCATATTCTTCTACATCCTGTCCTACACCCGCTCCGGCCGGCACATCTACGCCATCGGCTCCAATGTGGACGCCGCCCGGCTGTCCGGCGTGAACGTCTTCGCCGCCACCACCAAGGCGTACATGGTCTCCTCCTTCTGCGCCTTCCTCACCGGCCTGGTGACTCTGGCCCAGTCGGGTATGGGCGACATGAGCGCCGGCATGAGCTATGAGATGTACGCCGTGGCCGCGGCCGTGATCGGCGGCGTGTCCACCCTGGGCGGCAGCGGCCTGCTGGTGGGAGTCATCG
>OFEZ01000999.1_pt1 | contig 17040 bp, 16 predicted proteins | sample 1521241 | NCBI WGS metagenome assembly OFEZ01 (sample SAMEA3504099, study PRJEB24116) | mouse gut metagenome | biome: mouse gut; feature: mouse-associated habitat; material: faeces | place: Denmark | collected 2011
CGGCCGTTACCCTTTCGATGCCAGTAAACAGGCCGATGCCGTGGTTGGTATGCACGATGTAATCGCCGGGTTTTAGCTCCACAAATGCGTTCAGGTCGGTTTCCTTGTTGCTCATTTGGCGGCGTTGAGCTTTGGCCGCCTGGCCAAGCAGCTCTTTTTGACAACGCTAATTTTGAACTTGATACTTCTTGGCGTTTAGGACTTTTGGGTCGCAATGGGCGCGGTAAAACTACCTTATTCAAATTATTACAAAATAAACTTCCTTATACGGGTACGCTCAACGTTTCCGTGCCCTTAGCGTATTTTCCACAACCTTTGGGCGATCAAACAAAACTCGCACTCTACTGTCTACAAGAAACTGGGAATTTTTTAGAATGGGAATTAAAACGTGAGCTCAAGTTATTTAAGATCAGCGAAGATCTCTTGTGGCAACCATTTAACACGCTTAGCGGTGGGGAACAGACAAAATTGATGTTATGTGCACTCTTTTGCCAAGCGGACCACTTTTTCTTGCTCGATGAACCGACCAATCATCTCGACTTAGCGGGGCGCAAAGAATTAGTGGCTTACCTAAAACAGAAAAAACAGGGCTTTATCATCGCAAGTCATGACCGCACCTTCTTAGACCAAACGATCGACCACACCTTAGTCATCGAAAGAAGTCAAGTGCGCTTAGAAAATGGTGATCTTGCGTCATATGAGATGCAAAAGAAACGGCGCGATAGCCATGATATCCAGCAAAATGCCAAAACACGCCACGAGCTAAAGCGTCTCAAACAAGCTGCCTTGACCAAAGAAAATTGGGCATCTCAAGCAGAAAGACAAAAACAAAATAACTCGCACGCTGACAAAGGCTTTATCGGTCGGCGTGCTGCCAAAGTGATGAAACGTGCTAGTGCTTTGAAGTCGCGTGCTGAAGAGCGAATCAAACAAAAAGAGACCCAACTCAAAAACCTCGAAGTCAGTGAACCACTCAGCTTAAATTACCGCCCGACCCACAAACAAGTTTTAGTAGAGGCCAAGGACTTTACCCTAGCCTACGAAAAACCGCTATTTTCACCTTTGAATTTTGAAGTCAAAGCTGGTGAGATCGTAGTCCTAAAAGGTAACAACGGCAGTGGCAAATCTAGTCTCTTTCAAGCACTTTTGAAAAGCTCAAAGGCGACTGTAAGTGGTGAGCTATCACTAAACACCCAAAATATCAGTGTCGTGCGCCAAGATTTCAGTGCCGATCGGGGAACACTCAAAGAATTTGCACAAAAACGCGAACTCGACTACACCCTCTTGTTGACACTTTTGAAAAAATTAGGCTTTGAGCGCCATACTTTTGATGTTTTGCTCGAAAATATGAGCTTAGGCCAACAAAAGAAAGTCCAATTAGCGGCTTCACTTGCTACCCCAGCTGAGTTATATCTGTGGGACGAACCCCTAAACTACTTGGATACCTACAACCAAGACCAGCTCCTGGCTTTATTGCAAGAAACCAAGCCCGCCCTTTTAGTGATCGAACACGATCAAAATTTCATCGATCAGATCGCTGATACGGTCGTCGAACTAAAATAAGCTCTCTATAACAACAATGGCGCTGTAAGCTAGAAAAGTTCTAACTTACAACGCCATTTTTTACTATATATCCAATTCAGCACTGATCTGTCTTGAGATGACCACACCTAGCGTCAATAACCCTAACAAAGCAGCACTACCTAACAGAACGCTACCGATCCCCCACAGAGAGATCAAATAGGGAAAGCCCAAGAGTCCTATCGGTTGCGTCGCATTCAACAGCGCATAGTAGCTATTTGAGACCGTCGCCACCGTCTCTTTGCTTACTTTTGTCTGCAAAATGAGCCGGGTCGAAATGTTATACAGTGGGATCGCAAAGCCCAACAACACGATCCCACCATAGACCGACCATCTAGCTGGAGCGCCGATCAGCCCAAAGGCTAACGGCACTAAGACTAAAGCCCAAATGATATATTCATGGGTCTTTAATCGGACATCAACCACACGATAGAACAATGATCCCAGTAAAAAACCACTGACAAACAGCGTGTTGCACAGCCCCAGTAATTTCAGATCATGGAAAACATTATTGGCTAATTCGGCAAAATACACACTTTGAGGAGCTAAAACGATATTAAAGATCAAAGCGATGTAAAAAATTGGGGCTAAATAGTGATTTTCTTTCAATAAGCTTTTAACGACCTTGACCCCATTCCACAAACTAGCTGGTGGCTCGCTTGGCGTTTCTGCAGAAGATTTGGTTTCAACTTTCAATGCAAAAAATAATACCAGACCTACTAAATATAGGCTCAAGTCGATCGCTAAAAAGACACCCAAGCTGACAAAACCTATGGCTACCGTCACGACTGAACCGGAAAATAAATTTGCGCTTGTGACAGCTGTACTTAGTGAAGCATTCAACTTACTCAACTCAGAACGCTCGAAAAGCACCACCAAAAGCTTGGTCAAACACGGATAGTAGTAACTGCTGGCGACCTCATAAAAGAGCGCCCACATGACGAGCCACCAAAAATGTTTGACCTCTAAAATAACACTACTTGTCATGATCAACATGAAAAGCGCTGTCCAGCCCATCGAAAATAAAAGCGTTCGTTTCAGATCCTTAGAGCGATCGACTTGCCCACCAATGTATGTTGCCAGTAGGACCCGTGGCACAAATAGGCAAAAAGAATATAGCCCCACATAGTTAGCTGACACGAACCATTTAGTGATCAGTGTCAGCAATGCGATATTCGACATCCCCCCGCCAAAACTCAAAATAAATTGCGTTAGTAAAATAATTCGGCGATTCATTAAGCACACCCGACTTTCCCCTTAGTGTCGCACTTAATTATAGTTTTTCCCAGCTAAATTACAACTCAATGAATATAGCTAAAAACATGACTAGCAACTCTACTTACCAGATGTATTTAGAATATAGCATCAAAAGAAATAAAACTAACTAAAGATCGAACATATTGCTATTCAGGTATACATATATTGTGTCGTGCATCGGTGCTAAAGCCGATATAGATGTCTATGCTAAAATTAGCTGCACCACTCACAATTGATGATGGCTAATATAAAGCTGTCATCCAAGAACCTGAACGAAATTTTACAACTAATCAATATAAAAATCCGTAACGACGGCTATTACGCCACCATTACAGATTTTATGTTACACATCAATTTGAATTTCAGTAGCTACTGCACTGTGAATAAAATTATTTTTAGTTAATTTTGCAATAGTATCGTGATATACATTTTTCTCTTTATTAGGATCACTAATGGTAATAATCAGCGAAAATCTAGTATGTGGGTGCTTATTATTTTTTTCTAACTCACTCACAATAAAATTACGATAAATTCCTTCAAGATACAAATAAAAATTTCTATGTGCATCAAGATATTTCTTATTAGCATTAGATAATGTAGCTAAATCAATACTATAATGTTTTACTGGCTGATATTTTCTCCCATACTCGATCCTAGTTTTCTCGTAAGTATAGTTATTTTTTAAAGATCGTTTGCTATACAAGGTATCCTTAAGTAAGTTCTGACTGTCCACTCTTTTTATGGGATTAAATTTTGAAAAAGGACCTACAACATCCCTTTTCTCACTAAAGGTACCAAACTTGAGATCTATTTCATTTTGACAATATTCATTTCCCATATCAGGAGCCAGATAGGGATCATAGACAAGTGTCACATCAACTATACCGTAATAATGTCCATTCTCATCTATCAATGAATCTGGATATGGAAAATCCATAATATCTATCCTAGATGATTTTTGTAAATCACCATTCAGAATCAACGTTACAGCATGATCTGTAGTATTTAAAATCTCACTAGCTTTTTGTGGTTTTCCAAATCCCAAGCGTTCTATCCGCTCAATTTCAGATAGAGAAATGTCCTTATCATACTTAGCTGAATGGATAGTCAGTGCTTTTAATAATATTGGATCAAAATTTTGTTTTACCATCATTGTGTCTAGGCACGAAATATTTTTAGCAACTTTAGGTGTTGAAAAGCTCGTACCTATTTCTATCTTAAACTCTCCTGAAGTTGAAAAGCCGAATATTGACTTTTTGACAATATTTCCATTATCAAAATAAGCATCACCACCATAATGAACAACTTCTGGCTTTATATTGTAGGCTGGGCCCAAGCCCTTTCTCGAATAGAAAGCTGGACTATTAGCTACCAGGCCATGCTCCTTATCACTATCTTTATTTATAGCCCCTACAGTCAATGCCCGCAAAGAATCTCCACCCTGATTTATTTTTTCAGGTTGTGAATCAACAGCTACATTATTCCCATCATTTCCCGCTGATTTTATGATCAAGACAGCATTATCTTCTTGAATTTTATCTAATTCCTTTGCAAACGAAGAAAATCCATTTTCTTCAATAGGGTCACCTATGCTAACTGATAAATTCCACACTTTAACATCAGGATTAGATCGGACAGCATTTTTGATATTGTTAACTAGCTCTATCTCATTGATCGCAAAGTTTGGAACAACTGGGCAATCCACAATTTTACATCCTTGAATATCAAAATCATGGGTATTATTCAGTAGATCACCATAAATCAACACAGAAGCAATAAAAGTCCCATGTTCACAAGAAAGTTGTTGGTCCGAGTATGGACAAGCAACACCTCTAACGACCCAGTTTCTCGTGTATTTATTGATCTCAATACCATTATCCAAGACACCAACTACTGGATAATTCACACTATCATCATATTGAAGGGAATCCAATTTTGAAAATAAATTTTGGTTTAAATCATCTAAGCGAAAAAAGTCACTGACCTTTTTGACCGGTGTAATTGACTTTATAGGTAATTTCCGTGTTATGGTCAACTTATCTAAACTCAAATTATTCAACACAAGGATATCACTGCTGCCATATGTTGCATTTTTAAAGTTGATATCATTCTTAGCTAATTCTTCTTCAATATATTTTTTCGAGTTTTCGTTTTCACTTTTGTCATTAAAATCCAGAAAAAATACTTTGTAGTCACTATTATTATCTGCACTCTCAAACTTTGGTGTATATTCGCCAATATCTTTGATCGCAGAAACTACAACATCCGAATTTTCCGACTCTCGGATCTCTTTATCAATTTTATCAAGTTGGGCTTTATTTTTTATCTTTAAAATCAGCGAATTATCATTTTCCATCCCGATCTGACTAAAACTAAAATCACTCGAAAACAAATCAATAATTCTTTTCTGATGGGACTTTGCTTTTGCTTTATCAACAATTTTTACCTCAATAGGTTTTGAAAAATTATTATTTTCATAAATTTCCCAATCTACCTCCAAATCCTTGAGCCTACCACTTAAAAAGGTGATATGTTGCTCCAACTCTTTGCCTGTAAGTACAAATTGAGGTTTTTGGTTATTTCCCCCACCTGTAGTCTTTAGCTCATCATTTTCTCTTTGCTTAAATTCAATGATCGGATTCCCCATATTATCCCTCCTGAAGATGGTTTCTTACCTGTCTAACTGATATCTTCAATGTTTCGGCGATATTTTTCTGTGTGACATTATATTTTCTTAAATAATTCACCCCATTTTCAATGTCAATATTACCACTATTTTCAAACACCAATATTTCATAAAGTAGATCCTTTAAAGAAATATTCTTTCTATCCTCAATTATTGCTTTTTTAAATGCTGAGTTGACGATCGTTTTGATATCAGCAGGTGAATATCCGTCCGTGATCTCTACAAGAATCCCCATACTTTTTTCATTAACTGAAATTTTATTTGGATAGCCCTTTAAAAACTCATGGATCAATTCGTGTCTTATCGTTTCATCTGGCAACGTGATATCTATTTTCGTATCAAAACGACGCCAGACCGCATTATCCAACAGCTCCGGCGTATGTGTGGCAGCTATCAATATATTTCCTTGGCTAAAGGAGTCTATATTTTGCAGTAGGCTATTTACTACTCGTTTTAATTCGCCTAATTCGTTAGAGTCATCCCGATTTTTTGCTATTACATCAAATTCATCTAAAAATAAAATACAAGGTTGTTCCGCTACATAATCGAATAATTTTCTGATATTTTTTGAAGTACTTCCTAATAACGAAGAAACAATGCTATCCAACTTAGCTGTTACCAATGTCAAGCCGGTCTCTTGACATATGAAATCTGCAACTGATGTCTTCCCCGTCCCTGGTGGGCCACATAATAATAAATTATTATTAAAACTAATACCATTTTGGATCAGACTGTCTTTTTTCCTATAGCTTTGAATAAATGATAAAATCTCATTTTCAATAGACTCAGAAAAAAATAGATTCATATCTTCGTAATACTCATCTGTTGGCATTTTTACGTCAACTATATCCAGATGACTATCCTTGTCAAATGGTTTTTGGCGTAAACTATCCAAAGTAACTGAACGCATATCGTTTTCTTTTAATACTTTATTTATTTTTTTACTGAGAGTTCTGTCACCTTCATTTTCCAAAGTTTCAGCCAATTTTTTTGAATAATTAAAGACCTTTTGGGGATTTTTTTCTATTCCCCCTTTGATTATCTGAAGTAATTCATCATACATACCTTGACCTTGCTATATATTTGGAGAAAAATATAGCTTTTCCTTTCCTGATTTTATCTATTATCGTCAGCATCCCCATATCCCATCACACTTTTCATATTACAGCGTAGATATAATATTCATGAATATTGTACTACCAAAACCGTAAAAAATAAACGATTTCCGTTTTTTTTAAGCTCGATCTGTATATTCTTTGGGAATATCGTAATAAAAAAGCCGTAGCGAACACTACGACTTTTTAGATAATAACTAATTATTCACTTTTTCTTTTGCTGCTTCAACTTTTGGATCTTTGACGTTCAAAGTGATCTTGCCCTTTTTGGCACCGACAGTGACCGTTGCGCCTGTAACGATCTTACCTTCTAATAAGGCTTCACTTAAGCGGTCTTCGATCTCGTTTTGCAAGGCACGTCTGATTGGGCGAGCACCGTATTCTGGATCAAAACCAGCCTTAGCCACCACATCGATCGCAGCTGGCGTGATCTTTAGTGTCACATTGCGTTCAGCTACCCGTTTGATGATATCTTTTGCCATCAACTTCACGATCTGATGCAACTCATCTTTTTCAAGTGAATGGAAGATGACGATCTCATCGATCCGGTTCAAGAATTCAGGTCTAAAGCTCTTCTTGAGCGATTCTCTGATCTTAGCCGACATTGCAGCGTAATCATCAGTGACATTGCCTGCACCAAACCCAACGGATTTTTCATCCCGCAAGGCAGTTGCACCTAAGTTAGAGGTCATGATGATGATCGTATTTCTAAAGTTGACTTTTCGACCCTTGGAATCCGTCAAATAACCATCGTCTAAGACTTGTAACAAAATATTGAACACATCTGGATGGGCTTTTTCTACTTCGTCTAGCAAGACGACTGAATATGGTTTATTGCGGACCTTTTCGGATAATTGTCCCCCTTCATCATAACCGACATAGCCTGGAGGAGCACCGACTAAACGACTGGTGGAGTATTTTTCCATGTACTCACTCATGTCGACCCGGATCATCGCATCTTCTGAGCCAAACATCGCTTCAGCTAAGGCTTTAGCTAACTCAGTCTTCCCCACACCAGTAGGTCCTAAGAACATAAATGAGCCGATTGGACGGGTCGGATCGCTCAAACCACTGCGCGAACGGCGAATAGCTTTAGCGATCGAACTGATAGCTTCATCTTGGCCGACCACACGTTGGTGCAAGATCTTCTCTAAACCGACCAACCGTTGACTTTCAGTCTTGGTCAATTGAGTAACGGGTATGCCTGTCCATTCTGAGACGACAGCTGCCACATCCTCTTGGGTCACCACAGCTTTAAACTCGCCTTTTGCTTCTTCTTCAGTTTGTTTAGCTGTGAGTTTTTCAACTTTTTCTTTTAATTTCAAAACTTCTTTGCGTAATTTAGCCGCATCATCGAAGTTTTCGTGTAAGATCTCTTCGTCATAGCTATCACTGACTTTTTTTAGCTTAGCTTTGGCTTTAGATAACTTGTTGCTCTTTTCAGCATTCATGATCCGCAACCGCGCTGCCGCTTCATCCATCAGATCGATCGCCTTATCAGGCAAGAAGCGTTTTGTGATATAGCGTGAACTCAACTTGACGGCCGCATCTAAAGCATCATCGTCGATCTTGACTTTATGGTGCTTTTCATACCGAGAACGCACACCTTTTAAGATCTCAAGTGTCGCTTGTTGGTCAGGTTCATCGACCATAACTGTCGCAAAGCGCCGTTCTAAAGCGGGATCAGATTCAACGTATTTTTGATACTCATCTAATGTCGTAGCCCCAATAACTTGAACTTCGCCCCGCGCTAAAGCAGGTTTTAAGATATTGGAGGCATCGATCGCCCCTTCAGCCCCACCAGCACCGATCAAAGTATGCATCTCATCGATAAATAAGATCACATTGCCATCACGGTAGACTTCTTCTAAGATCTTCTTTAAGCGATCTTCAAATTCACCACGGTATTTGGTACCAGCTACAAGTGAGCCCATATCAAGCATCATCAAGCGTTTCTTCGCCAAATTCTCAGGGACATCTCCCTTGACGATCGCTTGCGCTAAACCTTCTGCGACCGCCGTCTTACCCACGCCAGGTTCACCTAGTAATACTGGGTTGTTTTTCGTCCGGCGACTTAAAACTTGGATCACCCGCTTGACTTCACTTGTGCGCCCGATAACTGGATCGGTATCTTCATTTTGCGCGATCGCCGTCATATCCCGTGCTAATCCATCTAATGTTTCTGTCTTGGAACGTTTTTTGGCTTCATTAGCTTGCTTAGCTAAATGCTGACGTTGGCGGTCAGTCATGCCCAATTGGCGCAACAACAACTGCCGCAAGCGCCGGGTATCGACTTGTAAACTATACAAGATCCGTGAAGATAAAATATTTTCATCATTTAATAGTGCCAATAATAAATGTTCGGTCCCGATCTTAGACGAACCCATCATCATCGCTTGGCGCAAGGCATCATTTAAGACGGCCTTGGATTTTGGTGAATATGGTAAATAACTATCTGGTGCTTGACGGCGCAAAGTTCCATACCCTGCGATCCGTTCGATCTCTTCTTTGATATCGACACTACTTACAAGATTTTGCCTTAAAACTTGACCGGCAACACCATTTTCCTCCAAGACAAGGGCCAACAATAAATGCTCGGTCCCGATCGCTTGGTGCTTGAAGTAGTTAGCTTGTTCTTGTGCAAGTAATAAGACTTGGTTAGCACTCGGTGTGTAAGATGTTGAATCCATAAGATCCCCTTCTTTCTATTATTGATCAGCACAACGCAGACGATTTAAAATGCGATTCAAGATCTTGGCACGGATCGCCTCTTCTAACTCATTGTCGGATAGTGCTAGCGTGCTTTTCTCGATCGCCGTCGCTACTAAATGTGCCTCTTTATGTGTCAATAGTTCATTTTCATAGAGCGTTTGAATGATCTGAAATGCTTTGGTCTCGCTGATGCTCATCCCAACGTACTCGATCAATTCATCTAAGATATCCGGGTCACTGATCAAATCGACCTTGGCGATCCGAATATACCCACCTCCGCCCCGCTTACTCTCGACTAAATAGCCATTTTGCAAAGTAAAACGCGTCTTGATCACGTAATTGATCTGCGAAGGCACGCAGTCAAATTGGTCTGCGACTTCAGAACGTTTGATCTCAACTTGGGAAGCTTCAGCAAGAATACTCTTCAAATATCGTTCGATTATATCGGAAATATTGCGATTTTGCATAAAACTATCCTCGATCTGTTTGACTAACTTTGACTATAATTATAAACGTTATCCACCATGCTTGGCAATGAATTAGCGCTAATTTCTGGGGCTGATCGTGTAAAATATCCTTTATTTATCTGCCGTAAAAATCACAGCCCACGCAACATGTTCAGCCGGGCAAAAATAGACGAACTGATCGCCTGTTCCTTTAGCCTGCTCAACTGAGATAGCTTGGTCAGCATATTTAGCTGTTGGGCTAGTCGGATCTTTTTCCCATTTAGCATACTGTGCCTTAGTTCCCGTAAAGCTTTTTTCCTTGGTATAACCCCTTTGCTCATAGGGTGCCAACAGATCAGCTGTGAGCTGTTTGAGTTCTTCTTTCGTATAACGCTTAGCAATACTACTTTGACTAGGCATTTTTGAGCTTTCTTTGGCTGAACTTGCTTTTTTATTAGGTGTGACTGATATCTTGACGCCATTTTTGCCCCACGTCACATGATAGCTACACCCACTGACACCTAGAACAAAAGCCCCGATCATCAAAAGACAAACTGAACGCTTCATTTAATAACTCCCCCTTAAACAAAAAGAGCCGTCCTGCATAGGTACGACTCTAACTAGTAATTGATCGGGATGGCAGGATTTGAACCTGTGACCCCCACGTCCCGAACGTGGTGCTCTACCAAACTGAGCTACATCCCGAAAACAATTACTATTATAATACTAGTTTGTTAAATGTAAAAGGAAAATCTTATTTTTCTTCGGGATACACTAGACCCCAATCTCTTCTAAGCTTGGTCATGATCTCCATCACATCGGTCGAATAATCTAAGTGCATCACATTTTGGCCCCCAGAAACGGCTTGTTCCATATCGGTCACCTCATAGAACAAGGCATCTGCAGTTGCACCACTTTCGATCACCTCTTGACCCCCATCAGCGGTATAAGTGATCGTTGCTTTTTGGCCCCGCGGATACTCATAGATCTCAATATATCCCTTATCAAAAGCGACCATCCCACGTTTTGGTTGCTTAGCGTGCAACGTCAAGGCCAGCGTCGCCATTTCCCCCGCTTCATTTTGCAATAAGATGCCTGCTTGCTCGTCGACACCGCTGGGAGCTAATTTGACTTGGGATGCAACTTTATCGGGTTTTTGGGACATGAACCAGCGCGCAAAGGACAAAGCGTAGACCCCGATATCTAACAAAGCTCCTCCTGCCAACTCTGGGTTAAAGAAGCGATTAGTCATATCGTAGTCTTTATAGCTACCAAAATTCAACTGTAACATGCGCAATTCACCCAAACGACCGCTTGCGATCACTTCGGCTAATTCTTTATAGATCGGCATATGGTACAACGTCATCGCTTCAGCCAAGATCACATTATTTTTTTCTGCCAGTTGCTTAGCTTCTGTCAGTTCAGCTGCATTCAATGTGATCGATTTTTCACAGAGCACATGTTTGCCCGCCGCTAAAGCTTGACGTAAATATTTGATGTGAGTGTTGTGTGGGGTCGAAATATAGATGATATCGACTTCAGGATCACTGAAGATGTCTTCGATCTGATCATAGACCTTAGTGACCCCATATTTTTTGGCAAAATCAACTGCCTTACTGTGCGTTCGATTAGCCACACCATATAAAGTACGCCCGTGAGCTGCCATGGCTTGTGCTAATTCATTTGCGATCACACCACAGCCTAAAGTTGCCCAATTATAATTTTTCATCATAAGAACCCCCATTCATCAATCTCACCTCGATCATAACAAAAATGTTATCACAAGACAAAGAATATGGATCACCTTATGATAAAAGCGGAAGGATCACAAATGCGGTAAATTTCCCATTCGTGACCTTAAAATCATAATATCCATTATATTTAGCTACCCTTTTCTTGATACTTCTCAATCCGATCCCTTGGCGTCCAGCTTGCTTTGAGGACTCGACAGTCACCTTGTTATAGTTTTGTCGTTTCTTTCCTAAATACGGATTTGTCACCTTGACAACAAGTTTTTCTTTTCTATATATTAATGTGAGCTGAATGCTCGGATCAGCTATATCCTTTGTTGTTGCCTCGATCGCATTATCTAAAATATTTCCTAAAATTGCACAAACATCTAATTCTTGTTTTCCTAGATTTAAATTATTAGGAACTCGGAGATCTAAGCCATAATCTATGTTTTTAGCGATCATTGCCTTTACTTTTTGATTTATAACTGCATCTAAAGCTAAAACTCCGGTATATTTATTTTTAAATGTTACGTTCTCTGATAACTCGGTCATTAACTCTTTGATTTTTATATGATCTTTTTGTTCGGCATAGTAAGTAATACTTGCTAGAATATTTTTCAAATCATGCCGTAAAGTTCTTATTTCTTCAGCCTGTTGTAAAAAATCTCTTAAAAAATCTGATTGTAATTTTTCATGTTGTAACATCTGTACCTGATAGCTTTTATCGGTCAAATAATTATAGAGATACAATATAGAGATATTGAACCATAAAAGTAACAAGCACATTATCACCAACTTTCCACTATTATGGATCAAATTTAATGTTAAGAAAAATGACGACAGTACCGGAGCTGGGATCAAAATCAAATATTCTTTAGTTGAAATATCAGCACTATGCTCTACTTTGAATCGTTTTAAACCTCGGATCAACACAATGAAAAAAAGAAAAACTATGATATACATCCCCAAGAAAAACAGACTAACTTTTCCACTTACCAGTAGATAAATTATCTTCCCCATGTTTTCTTGAATCAATAAAAATGAGCTCAAAAAGCTATAATGAAATAACTTTTTGAAAAAGTCCCCCTGCAGCCAGCATAACATTATCAAAAATAATATGGCAAAAGTTACCCATTTTCCTCTATATATATGCGTTCCCACATTTAGGTCAACTTCACTTAAAAGGGTCACTATGAGTAAAGCACATCCTAGTTGGGTATTTCTCACTTTGGATTTGAAAAAGTATCCCAAATAAATATATATCGTGAATGCCTGGATAACGACCACTACTGTTGATAGAAACATATTGACGCCATTGCTCATATTCCCATCGACCTCTCGCTAAATTCGGTATACGCCTGCTTAAATTTTTTCCTATTTCCCCGACTAATATAAACAGTCATGCCATTTTCTAAAGTTATCTGATCACCAATTATGCCTGTTATATAATTCATGTTGATAATTATCCCACGATTGATTTGAAAGAAATGGCTATTGGGTAAAAGTTTCAATAGCTTTTTTAGCTTAAAATAAAATTGAGCATCACGTTTATCTACCAAGTCGACCCTTACTTTGCGCCCTAATTCAGATGAAATAACAACAATATCTCTAATTCTTAACTGACAATGCTTTTTACCAACTTTGTAAAAAAGATATTGCATATGATGCTCCAATTCGATCATGATCTGTTGCAAGATAGGCTCCAGCTTCTCACTATCGATCGGTTTTAGCACATATCTAAAAGGTAAAACTTCAAAGCTCTCCAACATATAGTTATCATACCCCGTTATAAAAACAAGTAAGAAATCTTTTTCAAGCTCTCGCAATCTCCTAGCTACTTCGATCCCGTTCATCTCTTGCATCTCTATGTCTAAAAAAATGATCTGATAACCTGTTCTAGAATTGCTCATTGTTTTTAATAAAGTTTTTGGTTTAAAAAATACATCGACCTGCACTTCTTTATCTATGGTAGAAAAAAATTTCAAGATCACTGTCTCAGTAATGCCTGTTTGTTCAACATTATCATCACAGATAGCTATTCTATACATAAAATCACCCCTGATCTTGAGTTGATTATAACACCATTGCGCCTAGTATTCTCTCTTTTCAAATTTTTTTATCGTCCAACATATAATTCCAACGATCAACATAAGTAATTCGATATATTGGATCAATATTCTGGGTAAAGTAAATTTATAATTTGCGACAACTGTAAAATACCCCGGGACAAAACTACTCAATTTAGGAACATAACCCAATAACATGCACAATAAATACATTCCCATCCCCGAAAGTGTTGACATGACTAAACTTAAATTCACCGAAAGATAAAATGTGACCATAAGTAAAAAAAGAATGAATAGTAAACTTGCGAGCGATATTAAGCTCGATTCTACATTGTAAGCGTGAGTTGTAAAAATCTCACTATAACCGTTAGAAGTCTTCGAGAGGAAAAATATATAGGCACAAGATGAGCAAATAACATTGACCACATAAAATAATAGGGTCATTCCTAAAATAGCCAGAGCTTTTCCGATCAGCAACACCTTTTTATCCTTTACGCGTGTTACTTCCAATAACATCTGGCCTTCGTTTATTTCACCACCTAGAGTCGCAGCAGTGATAAATAATAATAAGATCAAAGGGATCGTTAACATGACCGTAAAACTCCACATACTTGTAATGAATGTTATCAGGTCCAATCTTGCCCCGATCGAAACTATCTTCCAATTGAAATATGCTCCCATTCCGTATAATAATGGTAAAAAATTCAAGCAAAACAATGCCCCTAAATATTTTCTCCTATAAAACTTGTAAAACTCTGCTTTTATTATTTTTTTCAACAACTCTTCTCACCCCGCAAAAATATTTTTTGAGTTCTTTTCAACTGTGATCTTCAAGATTATTAATTTTTCTTTTGAGATCAATTCAAACAAAGCAGATAATTTTTTATCATCATTAGCGATCAAAACCGAATTTTGTTTTACCACAGCCAATTTTTCTAACGAAGTGCGCACATCACTCGAAATATCTGCCAAAAAGATCCGTAAGGTGCTCTGACTTATCTCTGAATAACGATATAACTTTCTATCCTTAATAACAAAAAAATAGTCACAAATTTCTTCTATCTCGCTGAGTTGATGAGATGACACTAAGACAGTTACGCCTAACTCACTTCTGAGCTTTCTAATATATTCAATAAAATTTTGAGTTCCAACTGGATCTAAACCCACAAATGGTTCATCCAAGATCAAAAAATTAGGTTCTTCTAGTAAAGCCAACGCCAAACTCAGTCGTTGTTTCATTCCAAAAGAATAGTCCCTAACTTTCCTATTATCATTAGACAAGCCAACAAAATCTAGTAATTCATTTATTCTTGTCAGCGAAGGCGAAACGGAACTATAACTTCCGATCAACTTTAAATTTTCTGCACCTGATAAAAATTCAAATACTTTACAGTCCAATAAAAAGCCAAATTTCACATTGTCTGTAGTCTTGATCTCACCCTTAGTCGGTGAAGCCAATCCTAAGATCAACTTCATCAAGGTCGTCTTGCCACAACCATTTCGACCTACTAAGCCGACTATTTCCCCTTCATTGATCTCAAGATCTGCTGCTTCTAAGACCAAATGTGCTCCATATTGTTTAAATACATTCTTTACTTTCAAAAGAGTCATTTCTTCTCCCCCTCATCGATAGTTCGTTGCATATATTCATCTTCATCTATAACTTTTCCGTCTTTTAGATAAATTATCTCATCCATTCCATTTAAAAAATCTTTATCTAAACTGTGTGTTATACAAATGACCATTTTATCTTGTTGCTCTAATATATAATCTTGAACCATGCCTTTTGTCTCTTTATCAAGAGTATTTTCAAATTCGTCCATCAGTATAACCGAACTATTCCCGATAAATGTTCTAGCTATATTTATTTTTCTTTTTTCTCTTGTTTCTTCTTTTTCTTTTTTATCCTCTAACATAATCGTCGCACCTCCGTTTTATTTACAGTATACGACAAAATTTTTTTTAGTGCAATCCTGCCATTGTAGCAAGATAAGTGAGTAGTATAGCAAGTATGACATTGATAGCGTTTCCAAATATAGCGTCATACCTTTTGATAGGCTTTTCTTTTATTTCTTTCAAATCCGCCTGTATATTTGCAATACCCTCTTCAATGTGAGTAAACTGCATATCCAGTTTTTGAAAATGGGTATTTCCTTCATGTAACCTTTCTTGTATTTCCTCATACTTTTTTTTCAGTTCCTTCACAGATTCGCAAGGACAACATTTTTCTTCTCCCATATGCAAACACCTCTCATTTATCGTAGCAACCCATTCTGTCATTTGCTACAAATATTCTTAACATGACATCTGTCAACATCAATTCACCTTTTTCATTCCCCTTCAATGCTCCTTTGTCAATTAACTTTTGTATTGTAGGCTTAGCCCAATCTGGCATATTTTCGTCCATATAATTGTATAGCATTTCTTTTTTTCCCTCACTTTGCTGTGTTAATTTTGCCTTAAAGTCCAACCATTGTACTTGATTTCTAACAAAAGGTTCAGGACAAATTTTACCTGTCACATCATAGTGTCTAAGTACATTCTCTATTGATATGTTATATTGTTTCATAAGCACTTTAATTAAATTAACCGCTCTATTTTGTGTTGCTTGATTGATATAGTATTGCCCATTTTCGTCCTTTTCGCTACACATTTCAATACCAATGCTATTATCATTTCTACATTTGGGGTGTTTATAGCTTTTTGCACCACAATGCCATGCTGTATCACTATCTTTTACACTTTGTACAATGTTATTTTCATCTACAAAATAATGCGCCGAAGCATTCTTATTGGCTTGAGCAAAATAATTGCCGTTATTTCTTGCAGTATCACCATCGTTTGCAGTGTAATGTACTACAATATATTTTATATTTTGCTTTCTACCCTTTGTATAATTACTTATATGTGCTGGTACTTCATAATATTCTGTACATATATATTCTATTTCTGGTGTCATATTTATCCCCCTATTTCTTTTTTTGTCTATTTCTATATTGTGAATATTCTTTTGCAAATCCAATATTAAATTTTCTTATCACACCTTTATAAAATAAATCTTTATAGAACGAATGTTCTATATTATCTAAGTTTGAAAAATCATAATCAGCTTCGCCATCACTCCACATACAATGGAACATTTGAAAATTTCCGTTTTCAGTAATTCTTGGTTTACAAAAATATATTTTGATATTTTTATTATTTATTTTTGCTTTCAACGCTTCCAATAAACAATTTGACCAATATGATTTCGATACAATGTCATATTTCTGCACAAAATATCACCTTAATCCTTTTCATAAATCATATTTAATCCATATGCTTTTGCTGTTTCATGTTCAATTTTGCACCCTCTTGCATTTTCCCAGCCTTTACAAAAATAAACTGCATGACACTTTGACATTTCTTCAAGAGATTTTGCAAGATGATATAAAGGAACATTTT
>OFEZ01001000.1_pt1 | contig 17031 bp, 16 predicted proteins | sample 1521241 | NCBI WGS metagenome assembly OFEZ01 (sample SAMEA3504099, study PRJEB24116) | mouse gut metagenome | biome: mouse gut; feature: mouse-associated habitat; material: faeces | place: Denmark | collected 2011
ACAGCCGGTAGCCCAGGTCGCCGGCAGCCAGACGGAAGGCCTCGGCGGCGGGGTTGCCGCCCTTGGCGGCGTCAGTGATGATCTGGGCGTTCTCGGCCACCCAGGTGGTGCCCACGGTGCAGGTGCCCAGCACGGCCAGGAACAGCAGGATACGGACTGTTCCGGAGACGCCCACGCCGGTCAGAACTGATTTACGGAAATGGCCTACGTCCTCAATTCCGCCGTACCCGGCGTCCAGCAGACGGTGCGCGCCGGAGAAGGTGATGTAACCGCCGCAGGAGCCGCCCAGCAAGGTAATCATGGGGAAAAACAGGTCGATGGGCTTTTCCGGCGTGAATATTCGCATAACGGCCGTACCCACAGGGGGCTTAGAGGTAATACACACATAGAGGATAACCACCAGGATAATGCCACCCATGACCTGAGCAACCTTATCCACCAGAGTTTTGCCGCTCTTGGACAGGAAAATGCAAATACCCAGTGCGCCAGCCAGAATATATCCGGCCTTCTCAGGAATTCCAGCCAGAGCGTTCATGCCCAGGGCGGTGCCGCCTACATTGCCGATGTTGAAAGCCAGGCCGCCGATGGAGACCATAATGGCCAGAAACACCCCCAGGCCGGGAAGGATCTTATTGGCGATATCCTGCCCGCGCAGGCCGGAAGCACCGATCACGGACCACACATTTACCTGCGCAATGATGTCCATAATGACGACACATACAATAACAAAGGCGAAGGAAGCCAGATACTGGGCGGTAAATTTAGATGTCTGGGTCAAGAAGCCGGGGCCGATGGCGGATGTGGCCATGAGGAAAGCCGCGCCCAACAGCACCGACATGCTCCTGGTGTCTTTTTTGTTCTCGTTAGCCATTTAAGTACCTCCAAAAATTCGTATTCCGCTCTCTCTTCAGGCACAACTTGTCATTTGTTGTCATTTGCTCCGCAAATGATATCTCCTTTGACAAAGGAGACCGATTTCCCTCTCCTTTTTCAACCAAAAATCTTCCAAATCAAACAATGTCGGCGATGGGGGCGATGGTGACCCCCTCGGCCTCCAGCCGGGCCCGGATGTTCTTGACGAACTCCACCGCGGAGGGGTTGTCGCCGTGGACGCAGATGGAATGGGCGTCGATGGAGACCTCCTCGCCGGTGATGGCGGTGACCTTGCCCTCGGTGACCATGCGGATGGTGCGGGCGATGGCCTCGTCCTTGTCGTGGATCACCGCGCCGGGCTTGGAGCGGGGCACCAGGGAGCCGTCCGCCTGATAGGCCCGGTCCGCGAACACCTCGCTGGCTACCTTCAGGCCCACCTGCTTGCCGGCCTCCAGCATCTTGCTGCCGGCCAGACCCAGCAGGATCACGTCCTTGTCCACGCTGGCGATGCCCTCGGCGATGGCCAGGGCCAGGTCCATATCCTTGCCGGCCATGTTGTACAGGGCTCCGTGAGGCTTCACGTGCTGGAGCTTCACGCCGTTGGCGGCGGTGAAGGCCAGGATGGCCTCCTCGTAGTTCCCCTCCTCCAAATACCGCAGGCCCAGATCGTACTGCTCCTGCCATGTGGGCGGTGAAGGCCAGCAGAGCGCCCATCTGATACTGAATATAGGCCTTGGCCTCCTTGGGGGAGCAGACCATGTTCCGGCGGCCGAAGCCCATCAGGTCGGGGAAGCCAGGGTGAGCGCCCACCGCCACGCTGGCGGACTTACAGGCGGCCACCGTCTTGTCCATCACCAGCGGGTCGCCGGCGTGATAGCCGCAGGCCACGTTGGCGGAGGAGACATGGGCAATGACCGCCTCGTCCATACCGATGGTATAGGCGCCGAAGCTCTCGCCCAGGTCGCTGTTCAGGTCAACTTTGTACATAGGGGATTCCTCCTTTACAGAATCAATTCGGAACGCTTGCACACGCCATATATTACCACAGAACGCCGGAAATTGCAATAAAAATTTGTGGATAAGCGCCAAAAAACGGACATCCCCTGCCGGAGATGTCCGTCTTGTTGCACTTTTCCGCATTTCGGCTTTTATTTGCCCCTTTTCCCCCTCAGTCCATGGGCTTCATGGTGGGGAATTGTTTCGCCACTCTACATACCGTTACATAAGTTATCAAATCTTGACAATTCATGGCGGTTTTCCTAACTTTCTCAGCATATTGTTATTTAGCGTTACACAGTGTATTCGGTGATTTGTCGTAAAATCTGTCGTAAAACTCAGCTGATCTTGATTTTGCCTTCCAGGTTGGCAAACGATTCCATCTTCTTCTCTTTGGTGGCCTCGTTATACACGTCCATCGTCGTTTCAATATTCCGATGGCCCATGATTTCCTGGATGATTTTGATATTCGGCTCGTTTTCACAAAGCCTTGTGCAAAAAGTGTGCCGCAGGTTGTGGACGGAGAAATGCGGTAACCGGACTGCTCCAGTTTCTTCTGCCTCAATGTTATGATCACGGATGATACGCCAGATAGCCCGATTTACCAAATGTGGAATAAGAACCTCTTGAAAACGATTCTGGAAGATAAAGCCAGAATAGCCATCAATCTCAGAACGTGTAAATCCATGCTCCATCTGCTTCAGCCTCTCGTCCAACAAGGCACGCTTCACATCATCGAACATCGGAATAATGCGTATGCCCGCTTTTGTTTTCGGAGTTGTGATATGGATTTCCATATTCCCGGCTTCTGTGACTCGATGTATGAGATTGTGATTTACATTGATAATCTTGCCCTTAAAGTCGCAGTCTTCCCATCGAAGGCCAAGGCACTCGCCTACTCTCATTCCAGTACCAAGCAACACGGTGAACAAGTTTGACCAGTGACGGTACGTTGGAGTTCGTGCCACAAAATCGACGAATGCCTCCTGCTCGGGAACTGTCAATGCGTGGCGCTTGGGTTTTTCCCAATCATGGCTTTTCTTAATCTCAGCGATCACCCCGTCAGTAGGGTTGATACGGATGTAACCGTCCTTGACCGCCACATTAAACACCGGATGCAAAATGGTCTGGATAATTTCGACACTGTTTGGCTTAAATCCGTGCTTCAGCAGTTCACCATAAAACTTCTTTATATCGCTGTACCTGATACTGGCAATATCCCGCATCCCAATATTTTCTTTAATGTACTTTCCGTACATATATTTATAATTTGTCCGGGTAGATGCCTTGAGCTCGTACTTGGTTGCGATATAGTCTTCCCAAAAATCATTGAGCGTCATTCTGGCGGCAACAAATGAGTTGATACCATCTTGCGTATCACGGAGCACCTTTGCCTCCATATCCCTGAGAGCTTCACAGGAACGCTTCTTCGGCGGTAATTTGTCGCTTGAAACTAATCTCCAGCTATATAGGCTCCTTCGCACCCCTTTCGCATCCACATACTTGTACTCATACTTTCCATCGGCACGCTGACTCTCTCCTGTTCTAAGGAGACGGCCTTTGCTATCGCGTCTCTTTTCTGACATGGATACCCCTTTCAGAAAAGGACATGGCAGGGCTTGGATATTATACCATGTCCTTCATTGGATTTCAAGTAATAGAATCACATCATCAAATGGAATCGCAATCATCAAGATATTCTTCCAGCCTTTTGCGGCGAATAAGCTGACGATTTCCATTCCACACTGACAAGTTTTTTTCGGGATTTTTGTCAAGAAGATCGCGGAGTTTATGTTCACCGATACCGAAATACTCTGCAGCTTCCCGAACTGTCAGCATATAACGGTCCCCTAATGGGGTTCGTTTCGTTTCTTTCATAATTATAGGATGAAACCGCCTCCCTATTGGCGGTTTTCAATACCTCCCGTTTAGAATTAGTGAACGTATGAGCAACGGGCGGCGGCTGGCTAAACCGCTCCACAGGACTTACCTCCGCGGCTTTACTCGGTGCCTTCTACAGCCTGCGACGGATTGATTACCGCTCGGACCATAGCCAAGGCAGTGTATCATGATTCGGTATATGGGTCATGGCCTCAAGCTGCCACAGCTTGCTTGTATGCGGCATCCGGCTCTCCCTGTTCCTCCTTCCATTCGTTGGGATCATGGCTCTGGTCTGCCCAATACGGCTGGGCCATATACTTAACGTACCCGTTGGCTCTATGAGGCCATGCGGCCTGTTTGTCAAGGTACAGAGATGCCTTCCCAAAAGGCCTTTTATGCCTCTCACTCCTATCCCCGACTGTCTGCCCGCAATCTGCCCACATTCCTGCCATTTTTCGCAAAAATGCCTCACAGCCCGTACAGGGGCTGTGAGGCGTTCGTTATGATTGGTCAAATAGTTTGAGGCTTGCTACCATAGCGTCAATGTCCTGCTCACTGGGGCCAAGCGGCATTTCCGGGGGCTGGCTTCTCTGTGTTGAAGCAACCGTATTTCCTGACAGAAATTCTCCCACCGAAGTTTTCACCATGTCCCGGACCATCGCCAGTAGCTGCTCCTTCGTATGCAGTGGCTGGTAGGTAATTTTGATTTTTGCGCCAGGTATCTCCATTTCCGGATGCCGCTGAAGGTATTCAACGACGGCCAGGACGATGAAATCGCTTTTCTTGTTCCCCAACCGCTCTAAAAGAGCGCCTACCTTTGCCTTTTCTTCCGTATCGGCACTCCACTGGAGGGAAAACCGGAACCTGTCATCCCTGCGCAAAGCCTTCACCGACCTTCTGTGCCTGCATTTGACGCAGCTGGGCGGTGGCCAGCATCCCAAATCCTACAGCATTGGCTTTCGGATCGGCAACAAATTCCGCCTTCGCCACTTGGCTGGACGTTTCAATGAAAGTCCGAAACAGCGCCGCACCGCCGCCGGTGAAGATGGCAGGAGTCGCCCGCAAATCCACCTGCAGTTCCCGCAGCTTGTCCAGGATGCCGGCAGCATAGCTTTTCACTGTGGCCCGAATGGTCTCCTGCACATCATCAGGCAGGATGGTGGGGCGCCCCTGAATGACATCGGCAATATGGTCGTCATCAATCTTGATGTCGTGAAGGGCGCTGACCCTGCCAATAATTCCGTTTGCCATAGGGATGGCGCCCATCTCCAGACTGCGGCAGAACTGCATATCCGGCTGGACGCCCCGCAGCAGGAGCACATCGGTGGTAAACCCGCCGATATCCACTACAAAGGTACGGGGATTTTGCTGGATGATCTGGGCCTGGGGAACCACGGCGGCATAGGCCTGGGGATAGACCAGCACCTGGCGGATCATCAGGCTGATGGGGCTATCGTTAAATTTGAACTGCACTGTCCCTCGCTTGAAATACTCCGCAAAACGATTCCGCAGTTCATAGTGCTCCGGGGGCAGGCCGATGGCCAGCTCCGCTTCCACCATGGGCTGCAGGGCCTCCCGCTGCCGAAGCTCCTTGGCGATGGCAAACAGGCTGAGGATAAAGAACCTCTCGTCCTTGGTCTTGTCCCGCATATAGGGGATCCGCTCACCGGACAAAGTCCAGAAGGTGCCGCCGAACTCCAGCACATCGGTCTCCACAGGGGGCTTCACGGGATAATCCGTCAGTCCCGAAGTAAAAACGAAATCAGGGGTCTTGATAGCGGAATTGCCATGGTCGATTGCAAATAGCATAACAGTCACTCCTATTCATTCAGATACCTCATTACACGGAAACAGATGCGTATTTGCAACGGAAATGAGCATTTTACTCATTGCAATGTTGGCCTCTGTGTCTATATGCGCTATAATTCATTAAAAACAGTACAGGAGGATAATAATGCCCAACAAAATTTATAACTTATGTTCAAGTGAATGCGCAACACATACACTTATAGATATCATTGGAATCTCACTAACCATCTTGTGATTGACCCGGTCAAGGTACTCATAGATCTTGGCATTGACCTCGACAGTCACCAGCCGTCCGTCGTAGTTGATGGTAATTTCCATCTTCCATTACCTTTCGTTCAAATTTTGAGGTTCGAACGTTAGGCGGAGAGCAGCAATGAGGTCAAAGTGATTGGCCTGGAAATACAAAAGCACCCAGACGATACAAGACCGTTCGGGTGCTGCTAACAATATCATGGGCCGTCAAGAATTGACGGTTTTTGCAAGTCTGGGTGAAGTGAGCCATTACGGGGTCGGACTTTTTTGATAGCAATTCAAATTAGGAAACGATAAAAAAGACTCGACGATACTTCCCGGATACCACCGTGTTCTTAAAGGTAACTTTAACACACCTTCCGTTTTCCGTTTTTCAATAGAACGCGGCAGTTTTGAATTTGATATTTCAAAACCGCTGAAAGGTTCTCATTCCCTGTTTAGGGTGCTCCAGTTTTCAGCCGCCCAAATAACGGTTTTTATTATTTCGTTGGACGGTAGTAATTATTCAACAATATTCCTTGCGGGACATGGGGTTCAGATTTGGGAAATTAGTCTGCATTAATTTAAATTTGAACTGTTTGAAACCTCGTATCCCATTTTATCTTTTTGTGGGGAACATTCGGAATCCTTACTCTGCAATTCTTTAAGATATAAAATAGTCCTACCCAATCTGCCATGTCTTACAAACTTCTTCAGATTGGGTAGGGCCATTCTAGTTCACTGTAGCGCATCTCGATTGACGTTGCCCAAAGAGGTATCGCACTCCCCAAACACCGCACGGCAGTCAGCAAGTGTATCACACATCGTGGTTAAAATATCCCGTATCCCTGTGATATTAGTTCGGATCTGCTGGGCATCCTCCCGGAAAGCCAACGCGCCCTGTCCCTTCCAGTTCTCCAGCAGTGTCCTCACGATTTCGTCATATTCCTTGACCAGTTCGTCGTATTTCCGTATCAAATCAAGGCGAGCGGCGATAAATGCGTCAAAAGCCCTAGTGTCCAACAACTGGTACTCAGCCATATCGACTCCTCCTCTCCCATGCGTTGGTGCTCTGTGGTCAGGACACCGATGCATGGTCTTTGATAAACTTTATTTTCTGAATATCCGCCTTCTCCAGGTCGTAGAAGAACCCATCCCCCTGGTCGCAGAGTCCAAAGCGCTCCTTTAGCTCCGCCTGATCCATATTACTGAAAACCGTTCCGTTTCCTCTGTCCCGAACAAAGTCCGCGATATCGTAAAGCAGGAATGCCCGGGCAATGGAGTAGTTAAAGTAGCTGTAGATTTCGGCGGAGGGGATCCTCTGCACATCCGAGAATACGAACAGCGCCTTTTCGGAAACCGCAGAGTCTATGAATGGCTGCATTCGTACCAATAGGTGCCGTCCGGAGCCCCCAGGGATATGCTGATAAGCCTCCCGGCTCTGCACGACAAAAACAGTAAATGGCCGATCCTCCACCGACACAGGGATGGATCTGTCGCAGCTCTCCTCAAACTCCGGGGAACTGTAAATATCATCTGGCAGATCAAAGTATCTCCGGATGACCTCCTCGAACTTTTTCCGACTGGAGACCTTCACGGTATCGACACCATCGGTGAGATCCTTGACCTTCTCCAACTCCCCGCGCCCGTCGTCCCACAGCACAAAGCGGACACAAGGGATTTCCCGTGCACCTCGCAACAGTAGCCGGAGGAGATTGGTCTTACCTGCGCCCTTCCGTCCATAAATCGCAATGCACCGCGCCGTGCGCAACTCTATGGCAACGGAGGCAAAAGTATAATAATCCAAGCCGGCCGTCAGAAAGCCTGGAGTAAAGGAGGGTGTGTGGGGGCAGAAACGATTCCAGTTCTCCTCGTCCAAGACGTCGGTAAACACGTTCATTTTCCGTTCTAGCAACGCCTCGTAGTCTTGGTAGTGTTTCCGCAGCACAGTTTTCAGGGCAGAAAGCGCCTTTTCCTCACCCTCATCTCCAACGTAGAGGTCGGAGTCGTAAGGGTAGTAGCCGTGAAACTCATAAGCCGCAACATCCCGGTTGGCAATTCCTCGGCCCTTTATGCTGGGAGGTTTCTCTACTTTGTAGCCAAAGAGATCTGCATATTTCTCCTGGGGGATGTCAAAGGCAATGATTCGGTTGAAGCAGTTGAGCAACCGCCCCCCTCCCGCCGAGGGGTCCGACGCCGTCACAACGACCGTCACCCCCTTAGACAGTCCGTCCCTCGCCAACTTGAGCAGTTCGTCCTGGTAGAGCATATACCGCTCATTTCCATAGAAGGTATTTAGGCCGTCCAGAATTAACGTCACATGGATGGCTCTGCTTTTTTGGTCGCTCTCGTTACGGCTGAGTTCTGCGTAGACCCTGCCGTGGAGATTTTTGAGATTCTCCGCAAGCCGTTCCTCGACCCGCCGGAATACTCTTCGGACGTTCTCCTCTCTGGAGCCATCGAAGTACCCCACCACGCATGGCAGGTCTCCGTATAAAACCAGGTTGTTGCTAAAATCAAGGATGTAGACCTCCTCGTCCCTTGGGAAGTCGGCCTTCTGGTGCAAGCGGACGAGCAGCGTCTTGATGAGGGTGGTTTTCCCACTCATGGAGGAGCCAAAGATCGCCAAGTTGCTCTTACAGAGATCGACAGTATAGTCCGCCTGGAGTTGATGGTCTGGATCGTCGTAGCGACCCAGTTCCAATTCTAGTGAAGGCATATAGTACCTCCTCTTTTTCAGTGGTTTAGAAGCTTACAAATTCCGCTACCCTTGTTCCAGTTGAACTCAAAGAAGCAACGGGCAGGTAGCGGTTGCTGGAACACCGGGTGGGGAGCCTTTTCGTCTCTTTCACCAGCAAACTGTGCAATTTGTTCCACAAAAAACTGTGATTGAGTAATCCCTTTTTTAGCCTTGGCGATCTGCTTTTTTGTTATGGGGTTATCATCATAGGAACAGTAGAACGAGGAGTATCCTCCCCCAATCTCCGCCTGGGTAACGCAGATGGGCTGCTCCAACCCACTGGAAATATCCGCCTTAGAATACCCCGACTGGAAGTACTCGAACCGAGAGCCCGTCCCCACCAAGAGGTAGGCCCTTCCATTGCCGGGCATCAGGGGGCTGGCAGCCAAGTCGGTCCCGATCATCTCTTTAGACGCTTCCCGAGTGGCTACCTTCAGACAGAGGAAGGACTTAGAATTGTGCCGGATCTCGTCGGTAATGGCCCCCTGGATATTTTGGGAGATCAGGATAATATGGAACCCCAGACTGCGCCCTACCCGTGCCAAGGTGTTCACCTCAGCCTTGAAGTCAATGTTGCTGTTCTCGGAGGAAAAACGCATGAGTTCGGTGAACTCGTCGATCACTAGGAACAGGTGGGGTAGACCGAACTCTGGATTCAGGAGTTCCTCCATACGCTGGATCCGGTGCTGATCCTCCGGCTTTTCCAAATCCAGGGACAGGTTGCGGATATGCTCGTCCAACGTTTTACGGGAGGAGCGGATGCGGATATAGCTGTCGATGCTGTCCACCTCCAGGCAGTTAAATAGCTTTTTGCGGCGGGTAACCTCAGCGGACATAGAGAGAAGGAAACGCTTGAGCATATGGCTGGCTCCCGCACCGTTCTCATCGCCGTCCACGTCTGAGATGGTGCCCACAACATGGGGTAGCCCGCCAATGCGCTTGATAAACCCGCCGCCCTTCATATCGACCAGCAACATGTTGACCTGAGAGGGCGAGTACCGAACAGCCAGACCAATGAGGAAGGTCAGAATGGTCTCAGATTTTCCGGATCCGGTGGTGCCGGCCACCAACATATGGGGACCGTCGGCGCTCTCGTGCAGATCCAGGAACACGTTGGCGTTTTCTTCTTTTGCGCTTCTCTCATCCCGGTCATCGTATTTCTTGCCGATAGGAACCTTCAGGGATTTGGTCACATCCCTAGCCTCCTCCCAGTTGTTAGGGAACCACATCTGCTGTAGCAGTTCCCACATACGGCCTTTCAGACCGGCCGTCTCGCCCAGAAGGGAGGGGTACAGGTGGAGCAACTCCACATACCCAGGCACATCGGCACCCTGGGCAATCCGGTAGTAGTACAGAGCGCTCAGGATCTTGTATGCCTGATACAGATGATCCAGATCCTCCCGGCGGTCCAGATCTCGGGGGTCGGGAGAAGGAACATCCGGGGTAAAGCGGTACTGGGATTCAGCCCCAGACTCCTGCCCGTCCGGTGTGCGGAAAATCACTCGCGTATGGGGCAGAAGATACCACTCGGTCGCGCTCTTGGCTCGAATGACCTGATCGCAATATTTTGGTAGTTCCTCACTGTAGCGCTTGCAGAAAATGAAGGACATCCCCTCGATGGATCGCCCCGTACCCTCTGCCTGATCAGGGATATCCGGCAGATACTCCGAAATGGGGTGCCGCTTAAACTCGTACTCCTCTTGGAAAATCAGAAGGATGTGGGGGAAATGTGCACCCTCCCCAGCGTTTTTTCGCTCGGTCAGCAACTCCATGAGCCGGTTTAGGATCAGGTTGGCCTGGTTCTTGTTGAACGCAAAGGCCGAGAGGTTGCCGAGCAGCTCCCGAAAGTGTGGGAGGTGTTTATAGAGATTCACCATATGCTGGCGCGTTCTCCAGTTCTCGGTCTCCTCACAGAAAAGGATGCACTGGAGTTCATCCGGTGAGTGGTAGAAGCAGAGTTCCAGTATTACGTTGTCCAGGAAGGGGCGAAACGACATCGGCTTGGGAAACAGCACCCCCAGAGAGACACACTCCTTCAAGCTCAGCAGAACCGGCGCACCCTGCAGATAGGCGTACCTTTGAGCGATGTCGTAAGGCAGGTCTGTCAGATAGCGCAGACTGCTGTCCAAGGTCTCCTGCTCCGGGAGCACAATGGTAAAGGGGGAGTCGGCCGCACCCTCTATGTTTTTATAGCGAACGGAGGTGAATACTACGTCCTTTTTCTCCCCCTCGACATGGAAGACGGAGGGAACCAGGCGGCTCTCAGCCGTAGAGAGGCCCAGGCGGATGGTCAGAAATCTGGGGTGGCTACTGCTCCGGCTGAAGATATCTCCGCTCACAGCGGTGGCCAGATCCACCAGACCGGCCACGTCATCCTCCCCAAATTTAGAGGGGTAGAGCCGCTTGAGCTGCTCCACATCCCACTGCTGCTTCTCCCGAATGCTGTGTATGAGCCTCCGGATATACAGCTCGTAGTGCTCCTTCCACTCCCGCAGAGCGGCCTTGTACAGCTTCTTCTGGTGAGACATGTTGAGCGAGGTTGTGATCACTGTGGCCGCCACCATGGCCAGGCTCATGGCGATCATACCGGCATTGCTGGTGCCAGAGGAGAAGAACAGCCGCGAAACAAACATGGCCCCAGTCATGACCAGAGGTGTCAGCAGCGTGAATAGCATGCCTTGACGGCTCTTCTGGGGGGGATTCGTAGGTGGGATGATCTTGATCCGGGTGCTGTCCATTGCGTAGAGAGGTCTGTCGCTGATGTTATAAAGGGGGATGGTCTCGCGGAACGCCCGGTTCACCTTGCGGTCCTGAAACAGGGCGGCAGAGTGATGCCAACCCACGGAGTCAAAGATTAGTCTGGTGGTGGAAACGAACCCCAGTTCCTTCAGGGTCTTTTTCCCATGGATGCTTTTGCGCAGCCAGATCTGATCCGGGTGGGCGGTGCTGTCGGCGGATCGATCCTCCTTCTCCCGCTTATTGATGGAACCGATGGCCACCCGGTACGGAGAGACCGCCTTTTCCCACTCATCACTGTCCCACTGTTCATAGACGACCTTCTCCTCCCGGTAGGCGTGGATGCAGTCCTGGAAGATTTGCCAACACAGGATGTAGACGTCCTTTTCGCTGCGCTCCCTCTCTATGGGCTGCTCGCCGGCATCCCCCTCAGGCCGGCGGCTGTCCCGGCTGTAGTGGGCGGATTTCAGCGACTCCAGATCTACTTGGTACACATTCAGTTTTTTTTCCAGGCCGTATTGAACGGCGTCAATCAGCTGGTCGCAGCGGATATCATTTTTGACAATCAGCTCGATGTCATAGGACTCCACCTCAGCGCGGCTGGTTTTCGTTCGAAATCCGGCATCTACAAACTGTACAGTGACCAGGATGGCGTTTTCTTCTGTTATGGAAAGCAGCTCTCTCTCTTCCACGATGCACCCTCCCTTACCAGCGGTCGCACAGCATTTGGTTGATCAAGTCGTCCACAGTATTCAGACACGCCTGAACCAATTCCAACGGTGCCTCTATCGCCGTTTGCTTTGGGGGCAGAAATACAGGAAAGTCATCCGCAAAGGGCTCGGCTACTTTGATACCGCAAATTCCTTGGAGCTTGGGAGCTAAGAGGGGACCTATATGGGAGCCATCCTCAACGGCTGGCAGCTCAATCCACATCATTACCACGTCGGAAACTTGCAGTGTATAGTCGCTTGGCGCACTCTTTCCCTCCGGCAGAGGGGAACAGCCGAACTTCACATCGGAAATGCGCAGCGTGTAGTCGTGCGGCGCGCTCTTCCCCTCCGGCAGAGACAGACGGTCGAGCTTCACGTTGGCGATGCGCAGTGTGTACTCCTTCGGTGCACTCTTCCCCTCCAACAGAGAGAGACGATCAAGCTTCACATCGGCGATGTGCAGTGTGTACTCCTTCAGCGCGCTCTTCCCCTCCAGTAGAGAGAGAAGGTCGAGTTTCACGTCGGCGATGCGCGGCGTGTACTCCTTCGGTGCACTCTTCCACTCTGGCAGAGAAAGACGGTCGAGTTTCACATCGGCGACTTGCGGTGTGTACTTCTTTGGTGCGCTCTTCCCCTCCGGCAGAGAGAGACGGTCGAGCTTCACGTTGGCGATGCGCGGTATGTACTCCTTCGGCGCGCCCTTCCCCTCCGGCAGAGAGAGATGGTCGAGCTTCACGTTGACGACTTGCGGTGTGTACTTCTTAGGCGCGCTCTTCCCCTCTGGAACAGAAATCTGAACGGTTCCCGTTTCCGGTGGTAATACCGCCTTAATCTGCCGTACCTTCAGATCCTCCTCCGTAAACCCGCACCGCAGCACTGTCTCGGCCACGCGGTCCTCGGAAAAAATTCCTTTCAAAAAGCCTGCCAGAGTTTTCTCAGGCTCATATGTTTCTCTGTGGTCTTCCATAACGCGACTTCACCGCCTTATCGTCATCCTTGGTACCGACTCCACCAGACTCGTCCTCACCCCGGCAAAGCCGCTGGGCCCGCCGCCCTCTGTATGCGCAACGTGTCGTTAGAGCTCGGTAGGCAGGCTGTCCGCCAACTCTTGATCTGCACTCTTCATCTGCTCGGCGTTCTGCTCCAACAATTGGGCCAGCGCTTCCACTGTGGCTGGAATGCTGCTGCTGGTATATTGGTATACAGCGCCGTCGATAAATGCTATAAACCTGTTCTTGGAAGCACCCGTCCAAGCAGTGGTATTTGCCTCGATTTTTTCCTTGAGCGCATTTGCCGCAATGCGATACTCCTCCGCGTACTGGCGAATCTCCTTCGCGGCCGCCTGCATCTGGGGGTAGTTGAAAATAATATCGGCCATGGTGTACCCTCCTTATAGATGTTTATCCTACTCTGCCGCACCGGTTCCATTCCCGGCGGCGTTCCGATTCTGATTCCCCATGTTGGGGTCCACTGTGTCCAGCAGGGCCTCCTTAATCTCGGTCAGGAGCTTTTTCAGATTGGTGGACAGCGACCCGTCCGGAGCAGTCAGACGGTCGACAAGCACGGGCGTGAGTTGGGTAAAGAAGTCGTTGTAGCCCACAGCGGAGTCGCCGTTGAAGTCCGCTCCTTGGGCCGTGAGGGTGGTGATGGTTGCTTTAAGCTTTGCGAATATCTCGTTGCAGGTGTTTGCGTAGACGTCTACAGCGGCCATTGCCGCATCGATGTCAGCAACTTTCAGCTTAGTGCTGGTAATATCTTCCGCCATAAGATTAGTTTCCTTTCTTTTGTTTATTTTTTACCGTATGCTCTCAATCTGGCCGTTCAACACTCGGAACTCCTGGAATATGGACTGGTAGCTCTGCTGCGCATTTCGCAGGTTTTCTGAGACATGGTCAATCACGCGCTTCTGATCGTCTAAGGGCTGCAAAAGGGTAGAGCCGCAGATCTGGAAGAATTTTGCTCCTGCCGGGGTCTGGAATCCTTTGTGGAGCTCATCCAGCAAATCGCTCACCTGATTCCGCAGGCTATTCATCTCGACAGCGAGGGCGGCCATCCTTCTGGATGCTTCCACAAACGCATCCTCGTCAAGAAGTATCTCCTGGCCGATGATCTCTTCAAAAGAGGACAAACTCACTCACCTCTCCTTCTCTGCTCCCAGATATAGTCCAGCAGCGGCTTGCGTACGTCCTCCGCCACGGTGCCGCACAGAGTCTCTGCTCTGTCGAACTGGCCCAGGTCCGCGTAGGATTTCACACGATAGGCAATCACTATGACGTCTCCCGGATTGGATACCAGGTGGTTGCGATAGCAGGCGATGGCCTTCTCATACAGTGCCGCCACCCGCGGATTAGCGGAGTCACCTCCGCAGAGCTGTTTGGTGGCCAGGGCCTCGGTATACAGACCATGATGGCGATAGAGGGGACGTGCGCTCTCTTGCAGCACTCTGGCGAAGGGCAGCGCATCGCCGTACCGTTTCTGGACCATGGCGATCTCCAGCAGGAGGAACCGTGCCCGCTCGGTATACTCTTCCGGCAGGCTCTCGCCGTCCCCCGCTGTCTGCTGGAGGACGCCCTCCAGCAATTTCTGCGCTTCCTCCTGCTCATCCAGCTTCATGTGGATCTCCGCCGCCGAAATTGCCGCCTCACACCGGGTTTCCGGCTCCTGCCGGCAGGTCAACTCCCGTAGGCACTGCAGCGCGTTGGCGTAGTGCTCACGATGCCGCGTCTGATCTGTTTCAGCCTGGTAACAGTGGAGTAGCACTCGGTCAAAGGCAACATCGACCTCGTGCTCCAGATTTTGGGCGAAAACGCGCTCCGCCTCCGCCAGAATGGCCTCCGCTCGGACCAGATCTCTCCGCTGCAAATCGATCTGGAATAGGATCTGATAGCTCTTGAATTGATTGGGCAACAGCAGCTTCAACGCCTCAGCGCAATGCCGGGCGTTTGTGAAGTCTCCGGTCTCCACATAGATCTGGGTCTGCCGGAGCAGGATATCCGCCCTCTCCTCGTCCAGCCCCGGCACCTGCCCCGCTTTTTGGAAATTGATCAGGGCCGCCTGGGCCGCATCAGTCCTCGTGGAGACCCGACGGGCATTCTTCATCTCGGCCTGCTGCAACAGACCTGTCAGATAGTAGATCTTTTGCAGAACCTCCGATTCGCACCCCAGGGACTCTGCCTTTGCATAGCACGACAGCGCCTGGGTGTACTGGCTGTAGCCAAAGTATACGTTCCCTAAGTCGAAGTGCTGGGAACCCTGAGAGCCGTCCAACTCCAGTACCTTTTGAAAGTACCCCTCTGCCTCCTTCAGCCGCTCCAGCAGCATACAGATCCGTCCCGCGCTCTGGTAGGCGGGAACAGACACTGGATTGGCCGTGATCGCCCTGAGGCAGTGAGCGAGGGCGGTTTCAAATTCCCCGCTCTGGTGTGCTTGCTCCGCTAGCAACAGTTCCTCCACCACCCTAGCATTCCTCTGATTCTCGTCCAATAGATATCACCTCCCCCCATTCGGGAGCAAATCTGCAGGGAAGAATCTTATCCCCCACAGCGCCGCGCCAGACAGACCGCAGAGTTTCGCCAATGCCGCGCAATCAAACGCCCAGTAGCCCGCATAGATGTTATTTTGATTCTTATGGCTGTCGTACCAGGCGTAATCCCGGTGGAGCTTGTACCATACTTTCATATGGCTCCTGATGAGTCTCTCCGCCTCCAGTACAGGAACTTGCTGTATCTCTGTCACCAGCGTAGCGAAGGTTTCATTTCCAGGAAACAGCACCCGTTTTTCGGCGACTGGGCAGTTATTGTGGGAGAAATAACTCTCAAGCACTCCCACCCATAGATCATCGCCGCAAGAGTCCAGATGATCCAAGTCATTAGGTTGCATCCCCGCATCCACCTTCTCCCGCAAAAGCGCACACTGCCCTGTGGAAACTATATCCACATCCAGCAATACAGCCATCTCCAGTAACCATGTGAGTTTTCCATAGATGAGTGTTGGCAGCGCCAGGGCCACATCCAGTGCCAAGGCATACTCCCGTGCCAGCGCGGATACCGGCGCTCCGGAGGAGTAGAGGGCATACACCTTGTCAACGCGCAGATTAAGGAGATGAGCCTGCCGGTATTCCGCAACACTCCCCAATTCTGCTTGAGCGGAAAACCGTGCGATCCGGCGTTCCTGCGTCTCCAGATATTCGGCCCAATAGGTTTCGTCTTTGAGTATATCCCTCATGGGTATCCCCTCCTTTTACCATAAAGATTGTCCTCTGTGTTGTGCGTAGAAATGTTCACTTTGTCTCCATGTCCGTTTGCCAGGTAAACAGATTGCTGAGTTCCATGGAGTTAGCAGAGAAATCGCCCAAGGAAATCTTTGGAATCTTGAGATCAATCTTAAACGAGCTACCATTAATCACCTTCGCAGAGTCGTTCAAATGGGAGAACTGAATAACTCCAGGGTTGCCCCCGTTCGGGTTGATTCGTATCAGCAACCGCTCAACGTCATCAAAGGAATCGATGATATTGTCTGCTAGATCCAAGCCCACATCGCTGGGTAGCCTGTCCAAGATCCAACCCCCGCTCATCTGCTTTGTGCCGTCTGCCAATATATTCAATTGGGACGTATTATATTTTGCTTCGCCAATGACGTAAGTCTTCCCGTTTGTGTAGGTTCCATCGATCCCCCGATGTCCGCCCTTCAGTGTTGTGACCGTCTCGTTGCTAATCCGCTTATACCCCTGCTCCCTCATCGCTTTGTCGGCAGCCATCTCTGCGTAATTTCCCTTTTCTCCACCGTTCATGATGCCAAGGTTTTTGTAATTCACCTTGAGGATGCGATCCTGCCGCACAGCGTTTCGGATCTCATCGGAACTATAGGACATCTTTTTGAAAGTGGCAATCTCCTCCGGGGAAACGCCATTCCAAGCGTTGAAGAGCATTCCAAAGGAGTATGTGAGATTGGAAACAGCGCTGGTGATGTTCAGCACGTTTTGAAATGCATTGAAGACCGGGTTATCGATCTCCACCCAAGTATCCACTAGATTGAGTGTGGCTGCCCCCACCGTGG
>OFEZ01001001.1_pt1 | contig 17008 bp, 18 predicted proteins | sample 1521241 | NCBI WGS metagenome assembly OFEZ01 (sample SAMEA3504099, study PRJEB24116) | mouse gut metagenome | biome: mouse gut; feature: mouse-associated habitat; material: faeces | place: Denmark | collected 2011
TATGCCCGTTGAAGAACTTGGACTCCGCCCCCTTACACATGGAATGCAGCCCCAGGAGGATGTTCTGCAGAAGCTCCGCCGTGTAAAGCTGCCGTTCCTTTTCATCAAAGCCTTTGTATTCCGCCTCGATAAAATCGTACATCTCCGAAAGGGTCGGGTAATCCTCCGGCTCCAGCAGCTGGAAGTCGGTCTGGTCGCTTAACCCCCGGCTCTGGTACAGCTTCTGCAGCATGATCTCGATCACATCGATCTCCCGGTCCGTGAAGTCCTTGTAACTGCGGAAGAAATCCTTTAAAAAGCTGATGTGCCGGCTCAGACGGCTGCTGATCCGGAAGGTCTCCGGGGCATCCGGATCCTCCGGCCCGTCCCCCTCATCCCATACCTTCGGCTCCAGGGGATTGATGATATAACGCCCTCCCATCAGGTCAATGAAGCACCCCTGCAGGTTGTTGGTCAGATCCTCATACTCCATCTCCGGATCCAGGCAGATGACGTTCATGCCCGACTCCCGCAGGTTGCACAGGATCAGCTTCAGCAGATAGGACTTGCCCTGGCCGGAGTTTCCCAGGATCAGGATGGAGCCGTTGGTCTTGTCCTCCGCCCTCTGGTTGAAGTCCACCAGGACATTGCTGCCGAACTTGTCACGGCCCACATAGAAGCCATGGGGATCCGTCTTTCCGCTGTAGTTGAAGGGATAGAGGTTGGCCACGCTGCTGGCAGGCAGCACCCGCTCGAACTGGTCCCGGAACACATTTTTTCCGCTGGGCATCACGGACTGGAAGCCCTGTTGCTGCCGCAGCATCAGCCGGTCCACGTTCAGCTTGGAGCGGATCAGCTCTGTCAGCACTTCTGTCTGTAACAGCTTCAGACGGTCATAATCACTGGCAGACAGTTCAATGTACACTGCCGTGTGCAGCAGCGGTTCCCGGTTCCGGTGGGTCTGGGCCACGATGGTTGCCACATCCTGCAGGTTGCTCTCTGCCATCACGGTCTGCTGCAGGTCATTGGTGTTGGCCCGCTCCATCCGGTTCTTGCTGGCGGCGTTGCTGATGATCTTCCTCTCCTCGGCGGCATTCACATGGCGGGTATAGATCCGAAGCGTCACCCCGTCCTTCTCCCCCAGCCTTTTTAAGATGGCCTGTTCCTCCGTGGAAGTAGGGTATTCCCTAAGCGCCCAGACACACCGGAATGTATTGCCGCAGATGAAATGGTCCGTGTTGAATTTGATCACCGAAGGGGCAATCATATCCAGGAACTCCTGCACGCGAACATCTCCCGGATGTCCGGACTGGTCTGTATTTGTATTCCTCAATTCTGTTCCTCCTGTCCTGATTTTCTGCATGAAAAAACGCCAGATGCTTTTCACATCTGACGCTTCCTGTCTCTAAATTTTTATGATCCTGCTTTTACAACTGCTGGCTCATCCCCTGGGCCTGTTCGATCATGGCAAGGTACCGGTCCAGCTGTACCTCTTCCAGTCCCGCAATCATCTCCGCAAACGGCCCGATATTTCCTTCCACCGCATAGGCTTCCAGTGCGTTAAAATAATCCAGCCGGTTCTTCTTGTCTATGGATATGGGCGCAAAACCGTTTGCCATCAGCTGGTAATTCATGATCAGCCTTGATGTCCTCCCATTTCCGTCCGGGTAGGGATGGATCTTTACAAATTCCGCATGAGTCCATGCCGCCAGCTCGATCAGGTTCAGCTGCTGTCCCTTCCAGGACAGATCCGCATAGAAATTTTTTATCTGCCGGTACATCTCATTGGGGGAAGGCGGGGTGTGCTGTGCGCCGGAAATATACACATCCACATTTCGGTAAACTCCTCCTACCATGATGTTTTGCATCAGCATGGCATGGATATCCTTGATAATCTTCTCGTCCAGCGCATATCCTTTGCCTATACAGTCTTTCACATAGTGGAACGCCTTCTCATGGTTTAACGGCTCGTAAAGTTCCCGCAGGCGTTTGCCGCCCACGCTGATCCTGTCCTCCAGCACCAGCTTTGTCTCCATCAGCGTCAGGGTGTTCCCCTCTATGGCCGTGGAATGATGGGTATATTCTATCTCGAACGCCCGCTCATAGCTGGCAATGGTCAGCTCCGGTATGAGATGCTTTCCTTCCTGATACGCATCCCGTTTCCGCAATAATTCCTGATAATCCATAGGCTGTCCTCCCTTCTGTCCCTTCTTTCAGAGTATACCACACTTTTGCCAGGGTAGTAACCCACTATTTTTCCTTAATCGTCCGGGATGATCCACCGCTCCCCGTCAAAGTCCTCAAACTTCTCGCTGGTCACGTTCTGCTCGTAATACACAGCCATGATCCGTTTGATATCCTCGCTCCCCGCCCGGCTGGCAGAGAATCCCTGCTCCTTTAAGGATTTTTCGATGCGGTCCAGGTAGGAGAACACCTCCGTCCCCTTCTCGTTGTGGAGCCGGATGATAATTAAAAATTCCCTGGCCGTGGCCATCTGCACCTGGATCCGGTCCAGGAAATTCTGGTCACGTTCCAGGAGCCTGCGGACCACCGGGTTCCTCTCCTCCTCCGCCCGCTTCCGCAAAAAACTTTTGTTCTCCTCGAAGTTCTCCCTGCTGTTTAAGCACAGCATCTCGATCTCCGCCACGCCTTTCAGCACATTCATCAGGGCATACACCCTGGCCCCTACGCTGGAATCGGACAGCACCGACAGGTTGGTGGGCCGGATCATGAAATACACCAGGTCGTCCCCATCGTAAGTCTCCAGGCTGTAGTCGCTGACCGCCTTCGTGTTGATGAGCTGGCGGGTGGACAGCTTCTGCTCCCTGGCCTTTTTCTCTTTTCTGCTCATTGGTGAAACCTCCATTCAAAAAATTGCTGCCGGAAAAAGAACGCGCTGGCATAGCAGAGGAAATCCAGGATGCTGGTATCCTCAAAGCGAATCGTCAGAAACGCATACACAGCAGTCAGGATCGCCGGGATGACGATCCCCGTCTGGGTAATGGCCAGGACAGAAAGAAGGACACCCACGCCTACGATGGTAAGATCCTTAAGCTGCCACAGCCACATGGTCGCCTTCGCTTTCAAGTGGTCCGGATAAATATACATCGTTCACTCCCCTTTCTTAACATAACGTCATCGCCTCCATCCCTGCAGGTTCCTCCCGGCGCTGTCCCTCTATCTGCTTCTGGAAGGAACAGATATCCGAAGACGGCACTTTCCGTATGGGAATCCCCAGCCTTTTAGCCTCCGCCTCCTCCGCTTTCATCCCGGCAGACATCCGTTCCCCGCACAGCCAGATTTCCTCACAGGCAGCGAGTACCCTCCGGCCCATCTTAAGCCCGGCCTCCCGTTCCTTTGGCACCCGGTCATCCAGAAACCGGGGATACATCAGGTGGACCGCCACCGGCGTATACCCCTGTGCCGCCGCATACCGGCAGGCCGCTTTCGCAAACGCCACATTCCCTTCCACATCCCCGGCGTAGGGGGACGCAATATATACCAATTTACCCTCTGTCATTTTGCCACCGCCTTTACTACGGTTCTGGTCATGTTAATAGCGCTCTGAGCCGCATAGACCGTACTCATGATGTTGGCCCTGGTGTTGGTATCCAGCCCGAACTGCCCGGCAATCCTGGGCACCTCCCCGGCTGAGAGCATCAGTCCAAGCCCCAGAAGGGCATGATCCTTTAACACCATAAGACCGGCGATCAGGATCGTTGCCTGCAGAAAAGCTGTCAGACACAATCCAATAACCTGCTTGCACCAGCTGGTAAAGCCATCCAGGTATCCCCTGGGGATGCTGAACATGTAAAGGCTCCCCACCGCGATCTGGATCACCAGGATCCCGCCCCGCTTTAAGTTGGCAAAAAACACCTTGATGGTGGCGTATCCCATCATAATCAGGATAAAGATCATCAGAATAGGGCTGGTGATCTCCGTCAGGCCGCCGAAAACACCGCCGCTGCTCATGACCTCCTCCAGACTCGCATCCTGCAGGGTGCCGATGATGTTATTGGCAAGCGTGCCCACATCCGTCCCAAAGCCCGTGATCCCTGCCGTAAAGCTGGCCTGCAGGGATACGCACAGCTGGTAGAGCCGCACCGGCACCACGGAGAACAGCCCCACTGCCAGAAATCCCTTCACGGCATTCAGGGCCGTATCCTTCACGCTGCCCCTGCCGGACTGGTATTCGATGCCGCACTCAAACACAGCCACCACAAGTCCTACTCCGTACAGCGCCCATCCAAACTGGAAAAAGAACTGCACGATTGCCTGGACCCAGGCCATCTCAAACAGCTCCGCCCCCATATTTCCCATGGAGGAAAAAAAGTTCCCAAGGAACCCGATAATCTGCCCGTAGATCCAGTCCACGATCTGCCCAAGAACCGTGTCCGCCACAAAATCCCATATAAACATAGGTCTGCCTGCTCCTCCTTTCTCCTTGAACGAAGATCGTTCCAGATATCTGTCAGGACAGGTCCATCCCCTGCCCGATCCCATACCTCCAGCACAGCCTGGGAACAATCTCCGGCAGCATCTCCCTGTTCCAGCAGCTGCTGATGTCTGGTCTCAGATCCACTTCCGAAAGGATCTCTTCCTTTTCCTCTGCCCCAAGAGGATGTGCATCGATCTCCTGGTAGATATCATTTTTATATGCTCGCATTCCAGTTCTCCGGGCGGGCAGATGCAGGGCAGCATGGGGGCGGTCATATCGCACAGCAAGAGGATGACGTTTTTCTTCTTCCCTGCCAGATATTTGGCCAGCTTCACCGCCACGGTGGTCTTGCCGCTGCCAGGGCTTCCCCAGACTGCCAGCACCTGGTTCGGGGAGCCGTACCCGTCATACTCCGCTTCCCTCTGGCCGCCATCCTCCCTGCGGCCAAAGATCCCGTTCTTTTTAAAGTTCATCTACTGCTCCTCCCCGTCCCCGCTGGCAGGAGCCTCCCTGTCTCCCTCCGTGTTCGCTGTGTCCTCTGTTTTTTCGCTGCTTCCTTCTTTCTGCTCTGAAGATTCCTGTGTCTCCTGGGAATCCGCCTCATCTCCTGTGCCTTCCGCTTCCCCTTCTTCCGTTTTCTCTCCTTCTGTTTCCTCCCCTTCGCTGTCCTCTTCCTCCGGGGCATACAGCGCTTCCAGCAGTTCGTCCTGGGCTTCTATGAATTTCCCCGCATTCTCCTTCGTTCCCCTGTACACCAGGGAAAGGTGCAGCTTTCCGTCCGCCTCCAGATCCGCCAGCACTTTGCTCTGTTCCGGGGACACCAGGAGAGTGACCGTTCCCGGAAGCTCCCGGTCCTCATCCTCCGCCTGCTCCCTGGTATTGGCATCGTAGCCGCTGTTGGCGGTTACCGCGATGACTTCCACATACTGCAGTTCTGCCGGGATAACCGTGACTCCCTGCTTCTTATAGTCCGGGGCAATGACCGAGACGATGTCCCCGCTCATCAGCTTGCCGGACAGACCGTTGGCAAAGGCCTTGACCGTGACGGAGATAGCCTGCTTTTCCCCGTTCAGACTGTAGAGATAGGCATTCTCCGCCGCAGGGGCATCTGCGATCTTGGAGCTGATGATGTAATCGCCGGGGACCATATCTGCAGAAGCAAACCTGCCGATGACTGTTGCTGTATCCTTTACCACACCATCCGGAAGGTTGTAGCCACCTACCTCCATGGTCCGCACCATACTCTATTACAGCTACCTGTCTCCCCAACAGCTCCAGAATACGGATGAGATCATTGAGAGCCTGCGACCACATATTGCGAATATCTCCCATAGAACCTATTATCGGAAACGTCCGGAGGCAGTTCAGGCACTTAGTTCTATCCTGTGGGGATACACCTCAAAGGACTGTTTGGAGATGTTGAACAAATTTATTCCTAAAGATGCCCAATAGACAATTTATGAACAGGCACTCATAATTAATTAAAAAACTAAGGAGAGTGCCTGTTTATGAACACCTTGAGAAGCTATATTTCAGAATATATTGAATACTGCGAATATCGGAAACGCTTAGATTCCAAAACCTTAAAAGCTTATAAGATTGATCTGAGGCAATTTGAAGATTTTTGTACTGACCTGTCTGACTGTTATGCCAAAAGTGTAGTGGATGATTTTATTACCAACTTGCATAAGCAATATAAGCCTAAAACTGTGAGGCGTAAAATTGCAAGCTTAAAAGCCTTTTTTCATCATATGGAATATAAAGAGTTGTTGAATGAAAATCCTTTTACAAAGCTGGACATCCGCTTTCGAGAAGCCAAACTCCTTCCAAAAACAATTCCTTTTCATTCCATTCAAACATTCCTTTCTACGCTTTATGCACAAAAAGAACTGGCCGGATCAGAATATCAGCTTCATTGCTGCATTAGGGATATTGCTGTTATTGAGTTATTATTTGCTACCGGAATGCGAATATCTGAATTATGTTCATTAAAGCCATCAGATATAGACTTTGAGAGCAGCAACATACTGATTTATGGAAAAGGCGCTAAAGAAAGGATTATACAGCTTGGCAATCAAGAAGTTATTTCCGCTCTGGTCTTATATCAGGAAACTTTCAAAAAGGATATTGAAATTTGTGGATATTTTTTTGTGAACAGATTGCATCATAAGTTATCTGATCAATCTGTTCGGTTTATGATCAATCACTACGCAGAACTTGCTGGTATCAGTCAGCACATTACTCCGCATATGTTCAGACATTCTTTTGCTACTCTTTTATTGGAACAGGATGTTGACATTAGATACATACAAAGAATGCTTGGGCATAGTTCTATAAGTACAACCGAGATTTACACACATGTGTCAAGCACAAAGCAGAAGGATATTCTTACAAATAAGCATCCAAGAAATCAAATGAATGTGAATAAAGGATAATATATGATTATCCATATCATTCATCCAAAACTTATGATAAGGGAGGCATTATAATGAACAACTGGAAGGAACAAATCAAAAGCTGTATAACGCAGGTTGAGCAAATAAGCCAATATATAACCTTAACTGAATCTGAATATGAGGCTATGAAAAACAAAAAATTTCAGATTACGCCTTATATGATGAGATTAATTGCTGAAACGGATTGCGAAGAAGCATTAAGAAAACAATTTGTTCCTTTTAGTGATAGTACTTCTTATAAATATAGTGCTGACTATTTAAATGAATTAAAGTTTCAGCCAATTCCAAACCTAATACATAAATATAAAAACAGAGTAATAATAATTGCAACAAATAAATGTGCCTGTTATTGCCAATTTTGTACAAGACAGCGCGTGACTTGCAGGAAACAGTATGGTTATTTTGACAAGGAAAAAATTCTGGATTATATCAAACAGAATAGAGAGATTAATGATGTTCTTATCACTGGTGGCGATCCACTTATTTTGGAAACACATACAATCGTATCTCTTATAGATAGTTTATCAGAGATTGACCATATAAAAGTCATCAGAATCGGAACAAGGATACCTATTACTTTGCCAATACGTATTGAAGATGAACTGGTAAATGCTTTGAGAAAATACAAGAATCTATATATTAATATACATATAAACCATCCGGTAGAGTTGAGGCCGGAAAGCAGAAATGCAATTTCTCGATTGGTTAATGCCGGTATACCAATAGGCAGTCAGACGGTTTTCCTAAAGGGAATTAATGATAATCTTGAAACGCTCCGCTGCCTGTTTGAAGAATTAATAAGTATAAAAGTAAAACCTTATTATTTATATCAATGTGACAAAGTTTCCGGATGTGAAAGTTTTATTACGGATCCCCAAAAGGGCATCTCAATCATTAATACTTTATCGCAGGAAATCAGCGGATTTGCTGTTCCTAAATTTGTAATTGATACACCTGAGGCCGGGAAAATGATATTGGCTCCCTGCCATTTACAGAATCTCAGCAAAGATGCAGTGTATATGAAAACAATAAACCGCGATATCGTATACTCTACAAGTGAATTTGAAGAGTAATATGCGGTATATCTCATAGCAATCAGGAAGGAGAAAATCGTTATGATAATTGGAATAGCATATGATAAAAGGGAAGATTACAGTTTCAACAGTGATGCATCCTACTTTGATTTTACAACGGCAGCTGAATTATCCTATGTCAAACAAACTCTTGAGAAATGCGGACATACCGTAAAACTGCTTGGTAACTATTATGATATATTAAAGGCTGTTGCCTGCGAGATGTTAAACGATATTGATTTGGTATTCAATATGTCGGAAGGACTGAAAAGTAGGAATAGGGAAGGAACGGTACCAATTTTGCTGGAAATGGCCAAAATCCCATATACAGGAACAGATGCTTACGGTTTGGGTCTATGCCTTAATAAATACCATTCCAAAATCATTGCTGATTACTTGGGAATCCAAACACCCGAATATTTTATGGTAAATAGCAAAGAAGATATAGTGAAAAAGGAACCTGCATTTTTCCCTTATGTACTAAAACCAATTTATGAAGGAACCAGTTCTGGCATAAAACTTGTAAAATCATATAATGAATATGCTTTAGAAGCATCTTATTTGTTTGATACATTTCATCAACCTATTTTATGTGAAAAATATATTGACGGTAGGGAATTTACAGTTTCATTAATTGGTACCGGAGCAGATACAACCACAATAGGGATTGTAGAAACTCTTCGGAAAAACGGTATGCCTATAGGTATCTTTTCCTCAAAAGATAAAATGTATGGGAACTGTAAGAGGGCATTGGTTCAAAATATGTCGGAGCAGACAAAAGATCTTGCTTTAGACCAAGCCATTAGATTCCACAATTTTGCCGAATGCAGGGATTTGAACAGAATTGATTATCGAATGGATAGCAATGGAAATCTTTTTTTCCTTGAAGCTAATCCGTTACCAGGGCTTTCTAATTCTAGTGCTTTTCCGAATTGCTGTATCTTAAACGGTATTCCATTTGAAGATGCTATGAAAAAAGTAATAGAGAGTGCTTTGAAACGCTATGCGTAGTTATTCATAAAATCGCATTGTTGCAAAGAACATATCTTTTTCCAGATATGATGATATCAGAGGATATGTAACAATATTACAGCAACTCTCTATAAACGTTGGAATATCCATGTTCAACTCTAAAAAAATTTTTTTCATACAATTGCAGATGTAAAATTTGTGCCTCGTCTGTACATCCAGCTGATTCAAACATTGTTGGAAAATAAATAATGATTTTCGCAGATTTCCCTGCGCCCTATAATATAATGCATTATTAATATAGTGATATGTTTGAAGCAATATAATATCTTCATTCCGTGCTTGTTCAATCAAGTTATCGGCAGCTTGTATTTGACGCAGACAATTTGCATAATCCATTTTATATCGGTAGCAAGTTGCTAAATTAGTATATGCAGATACTTTGGAGAATGGTTCTACATCAAATTGCAATATGCTTTCAAAAAGTTCAATGGCTTCATCGATATTTTGTTTTATCACTGCCGTATAAATGCCAAGCGTATTCAAAGGATAATGTACAAGCAAGCTACCATATTGCTGAAATAAATCTATACTTTTTTGGCAATCTGTCTCAAAAGATTCCAATTGTAACAAATATAAACTATCCGTTGAAAGGTTATGTAGGGTTTCTGCCAGATGACTTATTTTATGATGTCTCTCAAAATAATCTGCCGCCTCCCGTACAAGTGGTTGCGCTGTTTCCGTATCAAAAATCATACTGGCCTTTTTCAGCTGAATATAATATTCTTCCTCAAAACCATTTTCTTTGCAAAAAGTCACTGAACCGATATAATATTCTTCTGCCTGTGCATCATTTCCCTGTAAATGATAAATGGACGATAGAAAAGAAAGCGCTTTGTAAAGCAAAATATTCTCTGATGGTCGAACCGTCAGTTCATCTTTTATTTCTAAGATAATATTGAGGGCATCCGGCAGGTTCCCGTCCATATATAACGAATATGCATAGCTTAATATCAAATCAAGTATCTCCAGATTAGAATGATTATGTTTATGTGTGGAAATACACTCCTGATAGAGTACCGCTGCCTTATTATATTGCCCCAACAATTTATTGCACTCAGCTTCATACATCGTAAGAACGGCGGAAACAAGCTGTCTTGCTCGTTCATTGATGTATGTTACAATGTTATTGGCTTTTTCAATAAATTTAACCGCCTGTCTGCAATCCAAGACAGCAATCTCCGTTTTAATCAATAAAATATAGTAATAAATGGATTGATCAAAATGCAGACTTTCCTTATAATGAAATGCAACTTTAAATAAATTGTATATTTTTTTCTCATAATGCAAGGGGGAAGATAATTGCTTTTCATAATAAACTGCTAACAGGTAATTCCAATTCTGTTTTTCATTTAAGTCTATTTTATCTAATATTATATTATAGGTTTCAAAGTTTTCAAAACAGTATAAGTAATCTTTTTCCTCATGAATCAAAGACGAAATTCCTTCAATCCTTTTCAGTTCTTCATCTGCTCTCAGGATTTGAAAGCTGTCATGCAGTTTTTTCGTATCAAAATTAATCCCAATCAGACTTGATTGTTCCAAGAGCCTTTTCATTTCATCATTCAATAAATTGTAGCGTGTGATAACACTCTCATATAAAATATCAGTCAAAGAACCGGGCGTGATTCCAGCGCATACATAGCCATCTTCTCCACGGGCAATTACCGCAGTCTGTTTTAAATAATTAATAATGATATTTAGACGGGACAGATTTCTGGAACAGGAACTGATTATGTATTCCAGATCTTTATCACTAATATCTATCTTGTTACAGAATATTTCGTTAAAATATATCTCCAGTTCTTCTCTTTCCAAATCTCTGAAAGGAATAAACTGGAATGTAGGGGAAATAGAATAAATCGACTCCAAAGTTTTATTAAAAGCAATAGGGCTTTCCGCATCTGTATCGATATCAAGAATAAGGAACGCCTGCATTTCTTTATGATGATTTACCAATAGGTTCAAAATTCTTTTAACACAATCTAATAGTGTTTCTCCATAGTCTGCCACACTCTCAAAATATAAAATCATCTTCTCTTTTCTGCATATATTTAAAACTTCCATGGTAATCTTGTCAACAATATCCAACCCATTTTGAAAATCAAAGATATGGTTACTATTTTCCAACATATAGTATCTATTAATAGCCATAACAAGTGGCTCCAGCATATAGTTATTCTTTCCTATAACGGAAATATGCATTACATTCTTTTTATCATTTAAAAATTTTTGCACAACAGTGGTTTTTCCCACGCCCTTTTTTCCGGTTACGAAGACTCCGATTGTATCGATATATCCTGAATAACAGCTATTTAACATATCTAATTTCGAATAATTAATCTCCATATCATATCTTCCCTTTACATCGGTTTACAAAGAATTATCCGCTCTAATCAATAATTCCTTTGATAATTGGTTCAGCGTAGCCTCAAACAGGATTTCAGATTTATTAAAAAATCCCAGATTCAAAATCCACATTTTATTAGCATCATCTAAAAATATTTTTCCATCATAATGTGTAAACTCACCTTGCGTATCAAACCCATTCCCGAAAAGTAAAATTGAGTCAGTCTTTTGCTGTGAAACACTTTTCCGGATTGTTTTAGATATAAAATCCTGTGGCAATCTGCTGGTTAATTCAAAATATATTTCATTTAAATCTAACATCTGGCAATTTGTTTGGGGATGGTATTCTTTACCCTGTAACTTTGCGCATATCATTTCGGCCAGTTCTGCCGGCGAAGTTTCTTGTGCAGAAATGAATCCCCAACTGTTCCGTATTCCGGGAATTTTTGTATTGTCAAATCTCACAGGCAAAATATACTGCTGAAAATCTTCCTTATTATTTTCACAGAAAATACGTTCTTCAATTGATTCACTCTCATATTTTGTCCAACATTTATCTTTGTATTCTTTCGAAATAAACATGACACAATAACGGGATTTCTTAAAATATATATCCTCTAAATATTTAAGTAAATTTTTTCCCCATAATCCTACTTTTTCATGGTTATCATAAAAATATCTAACACCTAACAAGGATAGATGATTTGCTACAAGTTCTACATAATCTCTTTGTTCACTTGCAAAAGATAACGCAATTTCATATTCGTATTCTTCCATAGTAACTGCTCCCAAGTTTTATCCATCAAAATGCATTTTTATATGGATAATCATATATTATCCTTTATTCACACCTTTTCGTGCAACCCACCTATTCCACATCTCCACATAAACTCCATTACTACATTTACCGACCAACTCCGCTGCTAAATCATCAAAATGGTTTTTCTGTGCAGCATATGATGCAATAATTAAAACCATATTGTTATACGCCACATATTCAGAATTCATCTGAGCCAAGGAATAAATCTCTTTTTCAATAATACTGCTAGATACCAAAGATTTCATTCTTTCATATATTTCTTTGAATATTTTATCTGTTTCATCCTTACGCAAAGACAAGCTGTCATCATTTTCTACTGTAGTCTCTTCTGCAATCCCCACTTTAGGAATGTCTCGATCATACAAATGCAAGCTATCACTGTAATGGTTATAAGATCCCATTTCCAATTCAAGCCACCCTGCCAAAATCTCCTGAAGACCAGTAAATTGAATAAAATTGTATGGCATTCCTAATAACACATCATTACTACGCATTATCTGTGACCATTCCAGTCTTCCCTGCCTTACTTTTATCATAGAACAAATATTACAAGGAATATCATCATCTCTTGGCATCCCCTTGTCTATCGGGAAATCTACTTCTGTATCGTATATCTGAATTACTACTTGCCTGCTTTCAGGTGTGTTTTGTAATGCAAAATATGCTTTCTCCAATTGGTCAAACCCAAAGTGTGCACGTATTCTTTTTCCATATGCTCCATGATAAAATCTTGCCTTACCCGCAAATTTTTCCAACTGAGGATTAAAATAATTAATAACGTCCGAGCAGTCTTCACCGTTCATAATCCACACCAATTCTGCCAAAGCATAACCAATACTAACAGGGGGAATACGATCATATACCCATTTCTGTCTAGGTTCCTCAATCGAAATAAAGGAATGCAAAATTTCAAACACTTCCCCCGTTCTACCATCTACAGTATTTTTTTGATGTAAAAGCTTATCTGCTGCCTTTCTCCAGACCTCGTTCGCTGTTCGTCCTGCAATAAACTCTGCCATCTAAGTTCCCCTTTCGTTATACTCCAATTTTATCATTTATTCCCCATTTAGGAGGATAAAAATAATCAATTTTTTTCAAACCACGATTAATATATTGTTGCTTTATTCTTTTTCTATCATTTAATCCACTTATATCCGGATGGGCAACCCTCGCATATTTATCTGTCTCGCAAAACAGATTTTGACAGTCTATCATTTGAAGCCTTCTTCCAAACAATGATTTGAAATTTAAATTTCTTTTATCAAATTCCTCCTCTTGATGTTCTGATACATATTTAATAATATCCTCATATCCAAAACCTTTTAAATCCCCAAAGCACTTTTTTATTCCATTTTTAGCCCCTGGTCCAGCTACCACAAAAGACATTTCGCTAAAATCGCATAGTTCGCTATAGTTAATATCAATCGCAAACTGAAATGCCAAAAAAGATCCTATTGTCGGATATGTCAATAAAACTTCATACAACTCTTTTAATGTCTTGGCTCTTGCAATTTTCTTGGACAACTCTGTTTTCATCATATATTCCAATAATTTCAAATTATTCTGGTGTTTTTTTTCAAATCCAAAACAACTTTTACCTGATGGCATTATATATGCAGCAGAATATATCCGTTCCTTACTATCCACTTTTTGCATTAACAATTTATTATACTCATCATAATTGTAGGTTTTCATTGATATTTCGCCCAAATTATTTTCTAAATACTCCCATGTTTCAATCTTATTAAATAGCTTAAACAGCAGAATTCTGAAACACTTATCTTCGGGAGTGTAATTACCCTCACTATATATGACATTCTTAATTAAATATTGGCTTACACGGTCTGAGGCTCTATATGCATTTGTAAACTTATAAGTTTTCAAAATTTCATCATCAGTCCACGGAAATACTTTATCCTCCATACGATTAAAAAAAATTTCCTGACGTTTCACTGCAAATTTCCAATAAGTATCATATACTGGTGTTGGTTTTAAATCTGCAAAGTTCATAATATTTTATCTCCAAAAATGCTTTTGTAAATTTTATTTACTACTTCTACCAGACTTTCATTGTTATCTAGTTTTCCACACTTTAACTCCTTTTGGGCAAGTTTCCGATATTCATCGATAATATTACTTTCTTTACCTAACTCAAAATCCTTTTCCCTCTCTCTGCGTTCTATCAAAAAAATTTTTTTAATATCAATACCTTTCCAATATAATAATTCTGGGGTTATAATGGATTGAATAATATTTTCTTCCACTCCCAGTTGACCACCAAAATCGATCCAATAAAAACAATACATCTTGAATTACTCAATGGCATCAACTGACGTTGGATTAAATCAATGTGAGATGCAATATGAAGTAACTGTAAACTTGTATCATTTATCGGTACGTTAAAATACTGCTCCTGATGATGATGTATATTATATACTAAATTACCAAGAGTTCTCGGCTCATTCCCCGGAAAGGCAATGTCAACGCACCTATAATCTGTTGCTTCCTGTATTTGTTGTTTCAATGCATGTATAATGGATGTTTTTCCAACATTATCAATTCCTTCAAATACATACACCCCCGAATACATATCCACAATATTATCCTTTCTTACTCTATTGCGTTTAACAACCGCCTAATCATCAGACGATGATTTACATTATAAAACATGCTTTCATTAAAACTCTTATCCCACTGGTTTAAATCAGACCAATCCTCTTGTTTAATCTTTTCATAAGCATACTCACTAGAGCGTCCTCCCACTGTACCAACTAAAGCAACTGGAACATTAACGCTCTTTGCTAATTCTACTTCTATATCTACTCCTTGCTGAGATTTATCATCCTTTATTTTTCCTCCCAAGCAAATTAATAGCTCACTTTTTTCCTTACAAATCATATTTTCGCGCATCTCTTGCAATCCATCTGACAATACCAACGTACATTTTTCTTCAAGTTCCTCTAAGTCATACTGGTCAAGATATGCTTTATCCATATGCATTTCAATAGAATACTGCATATCTGAAGCATATAACTTTCCTATGTCAAAAATAAGTTTTTGAAAAGTAGGATGCGCCCCAAAAACCAAAACATAACCATTTTTAATAATTTCCCTAGAGTATATAGAGACTGCTTCCAATAAAGAATTTTTATATATCTCATCATAATCCGGAAAAGCCCCTGAAAGAATAATTCTCTTATTGCGCTTTTGCCTTTTAACACCCGCTACATTTTCAAGATTCATAATATAATCGTCAAAATTCTCTTCTGTGACTTTTGTATCGCCCATCAACTTTTCACGCTGCCCATGATTAGATAGTAAAAATAGTTTATCATTATTATCATATGTTTTGCCTTTTTTAACTTTTTCGATAAATTTCTCTATATCCTGCTTCTTTGGGTTTCTTCCAAAGCATTGTATATAATGCTTTTTAACTCCTGAATCATAAATATCTTTTGTTTTCTCCTTATACTCAATTTCATATGCCAACGTAGCATTTTTATCCCCTGTCAATTTAATTTTATTTGCGTCGCTCAAGTCCCTCAGATATTCAATATGAGAAAATACTTGATTAGACGAATTCATAATAAGCTGAAAGCACTTCTCTTCAATCTCATCAACAATCTCCGTTAATCTCTCTTGGCAGTCAAATTCATCACTCCTATAATGAAGCATAGGATGCTCTCCTGGGTGAATTTCCATATTTGAATAAGATGCATTATCAATTTGTATCCACAAAATAGGAATATCATAAATAAGTGCATAACACAATTCTTTCATAATATAGGGTGAATTCTGTGCTTCCTTTGTTTGTAGAAATATAAGTACATCACTCATAGCTAAATTTTTATCAATATCTTTTTGCGCATCATCTCCCACTTCAACATTAACAACATCCCGATACACATTTCGTTCCCTTGTTAAATGTCTCAATTCATCTGCAAGCTTTGCTGCTATATGCTCTCCATCAATACGCCGATGACTAATAAAGTATAAAACTTCATCACGATATAATGGTGATAATGTTTGCGCAATAATTTTTCTGGCAAAAATCTGTGCAATTGCCTTCATATTATTCTTCATTGGATTTCTATTTTCGTTTCGACATGACACATCAAAACTCTGTTTATTGGATACTGGCTCCGGAGGTCGCCTACATTCCGGATTTTTTTCCATCGCTATTGCCCATATTCTACTTTGAACATCATTATACTTTTTTAGCAACCGCAGAAATTTATCCTCATACTTTCCATCCTCTGCGTTAAAAAATACAAATATGTCATCAATATCAGCATCGCCTGCCAATAACTGGTCTACTTGAAAAGCCGATGTAATATATAATTTGTTTGCAATATATGTATCCAAAATTTCCCGGCACGACTCGAAAAACACATTTGCTTTGTCAATGGTTTTCATTGTCAACTTGGGATTACAAAAAATTATCTTCATCAATTTCCTCCATAATAAATAAATGCGCCTTTTCTTCTGCTATAAGGAGTACCATGTATTCCATTCTCAAAATGTTGGCGAATATATTGTATAAAATTCTCAATTAACATTTCATCCTTGCAGGTCTTGTAACCAATATTTCTCCATATTAATGAATCAAACTCTGTTGGCACATTAATCGCATTTTCTCCAAAATAATAAAATTCTGTTGCAATTAAGACTCGATTAGTCTGTGTATCTCTATTCAAATTAATATAATTAATAGTTCCATCCGTTTCGCTGTGATGCGATGGCTCTTGTGTCCATTTGCCTCCCAAGGTATGATATATATTGTCTCCATACATAAACATCATACTTTTAGGTGTTAGTCAAAAAATGGGTTGGTCGCCCTTATAAGTCCGTTTATTTGGACATT
>OFEZ01001010.1_pt1 | contig 16893 bp, 19 predicted proteins | sample 1521241 | NCBI WGS metagenome assembly OFEZ01 (sample SAMEA3504099, study PRJEB24116) | mouse gut metagenome | biome: mouse gut; feature: mouse-associated habitat; material: faeces | place: Denmark | collected 2011
ATTCCCCGGCACACTGCCGCTTCCGGCGCTCCCGTCCTCCCCGGCAATCTCCTTCAAGATGGAAAGAATCTTCTCCCCATACCCGGCTCCCGCAGCCCAGCCTTTCCCCTGGGGATTCTCCCGGATACCCAGCCACTCCACATAAGGCGCGCAGCCCCTTACAACATACTTGAAGCGCGGGTCTACATTTTCATTCCTTAATTCATCCAGACAGGCATAGGCTTTCAGATGCTGCACCTGGCACCGGATACCAAGCCGCGCCGTATCAAAAGACAGCCCCTTCACCCCGTTCTGCACCACCCCCATACCGGCAAAATTATTCTGCTCCAGCGTGACCGCCAAACCCGAAAACGTAAAATTCCCCGTCTCCAGGCAGGACTGGGCAAAAGCCACATCACCCCTCACGCCTTCCGCCTCCCCCTCGGACAGATACAGCGGCACAATATCCAAAACCGACTGCGCCACAGACGGATTCTTCCGCTTCACATACTCCCGCATCTTCTCCGCCATCGCCGCAGCCTTCCCCATGATCCCCGTAAGCCCGGAAACACCCGCGCCGGAACCGCCGTTCCCGCCGCTTACGCTCCCGGTTTCAGAACCGTCCATAGCCGCCCTGATATCCTTCCGGAACTGCCCCATAGACATCCCAAACCTCTTCCAGATATGCTCCACATCCCCGTGATTGCTGGCAATCCCCCTCCTATGCCCCTCGGAATGAGAAACCACCACCCCGTCCGCCAGAGGGTCCAGCCCATACATCCGGCACAGATAAGCAAACAACTCCACCGCATATTTATAAGTGGCAGACACATGGCTCTCCGTATTCCTCCCGTCCCCGGTCTCCACCCAGTCCGAACCGCCCGTATACCGGATCGTGGCAGGCTCCGTCATCTCCACCCCGATATGCGTCCCGTTTGCGTCACCTCCGCAGTGCCATCCCCGGCAATCCCAGGGCAGGAGCTGGTACACATCCCCTCCCGGCTCCACAATGGCATGGACGCAGGCCCCCGCATCCGCCTTATCCCAGTTACTGATAAAAGCAGACGCCCTCGGCTGCGGACACCCCACCGAATGAATCATCAGCCCCTTCACCACAATCTTCCTCCCCGCCCGGTAACACCCGGACTTCGTTAAAAACTTTTCAATCAGCTTCATACAAAACCACTCTCCTTCTCCCGTTCCCTGCCCGGAAACATTCTCCAATTCTCCGCACAAAAAAAGGCACCAGCTTTCCACACCGATGCCCTCTCATAAAAATCCCAAACCATATCCCCTGCCACACCTTACTGCGCTTAATCGCATTTATCCTCCGTACCGTCTCCTACTCCTTCCCCTTTTCCTCCCGTAGCTGCGCCAGAACCCCTTTCAGCTTCTCCGGCACCGGAAGCCCGATCCTGGCCGCATTCTCCAGAATCGAAATCCCCTCATTGGACAGATAAAAAAATATCACCGCCGTCCGCACCGCGCTCCCGTTCTGAATGACATGCGTATCCAGGATATGCCCCAGGGCCACCAGGCAGAAAACCACGATCTTCTTAAAAATCCCCCGAAAGCCCACGCCGCTGGACAGCTTCTTCTCCACCGCCGCGGCCATCAGCCCCGTCACATAATCCACCGCCACAAACACCACCAGGGCATACAGAAAACCGTCAAACCCTCCCATGGCCCAGCCCAGGTATCCGCCCATAGCCGCAAACCCGCACTCTATCACACTCACAAACTCCTTCATCTAAAATCCCTCTCTTTCTCTGCTTTTCTATATGGAAAAAGCGGCCCGCTCCCAAAAGCCGCCGCCCTGTTCCCAATCCCATTATCAGACATCATTCCCTGACACTTCATGCCGCAACCACACATCCCAAACCATTCCCCGGCATCTCATACCATTCTCCCATATTTCAAATTATTTTCAGCACCTCATACCATTTTAATCCCGCCATTCACGCCCCGGCATCCTCAACCTCCGTCAGCGTATAGGTAATCTTCATAGTCTTATTGGCATCCTTCACCACCGCCGAAGAAAGATTATTAATCGTAGTCAGATACGGCGTCAGCAGACACATATGCCGGTACTCATTCCCGTAACTGCCTCCCCACCCCACCAGGAACTGCTTATACTGGAACAGAGGCGTGGCCGCACTCCCCAGCCTTGCGCTCCCCTGGGTATGGACCACCGTGTCCTCCGCTGTCACCTGAAAATCCCCGCCCACAATCAGATCCCCAACCAACGTCAGGAACAGCTCGCAGGTTCCCGACTCGCACAAAGGCTTCATCTTGGACGTAAACCCAAAAGCAATCAGCGACACGTCCGCCGTATTCGCCACATTGATTTTATAAATCCCTTCTTGTCATAGGCCGGCACATACAGATACCCGCCCCGCATACAGCACCGGCATTTCCGCTCCGGGTAGCTCCCGGTCATGTCCCGCTCCCCCACGGCCATCAGCTTCGCATTGGAAAGCGTCCACTCCCCCTCCTCCGCCGAATAATCCGCCTTGGAAATCCTCACCCAAAGCACCCTGGCATTCCCCGAAGAATTGCCCTCATTGGAAAACCCGTACCAATACCCGTCCTGCCCGTCCAGGAACTCCCCATACATCGTATAGCTCCCCAAAAACAAAAAAGTCTGTACAGACACCGCATGGTCCTCCAGCACCGTATAAGTGGAATCGTCCAGCCTCTCATTCAGCCCGATACGGAAAACCGGAACCCTCACCTTCCGCACCCGTACACTGGAATCCTCAAACGTAATGGAATACAGCAGGTCCTTTTCAAAATCCATCTCCACCGCCTCAAACAACACAGCCAGCTTCGCCTTCCCCAAATCCCCGATATCCAGCTTCTTAATCTGCAGAAAAGCGCTGGCATCCCCCACCAGGCTCCCGTACCCGTTCTGCCCTCCCTGGGCGCTGGTCAGCGCCACCGCCGCAATCGTCCCGTTCCCCTGGCTCGGCGTAAACTCCCACACAAACTTATACCCGTTCTCCAAAACCTTGCTCTCCGTCTGGTTCAGGCTCCCCCTGGCCGCATTCGCCGTGGTATTCACATTATTGGATGCATAAGCCACCGGCAAGTTGTCCGACCTCTCATAGATATGCCCCGCATCCTCTTCCAACGCCTTGGGAAACAGCAGGATACCCCCTATCATGTTTGGGCAGACCGGCAGCATGGTATCATTCCAGGACATCACATCCGCCAGCCGTTCCTCGGAATAGAACACCCCCATGGGGTTCATCCCCAAAATATTATTCACCGCCTCCGTCACCATGTTTTCCTCCACCGCCGTCTCCACTTCCCCCGTGGCCTCATCCGTCAGTTCCAGAACCATTGTCCCTTTCAGCCTCATACACGCCCGCTCCTTCCTATCCAATCTCAAAGGGCCTTCCAAATGCCCCGATCATCGCCTTCCCCATACTGTCTGCATAACTCTTCCGTACCAGCTCCATGGTCTCAATCCCCATCTCCCCGGCAAACCCCTTCATACCCAGGCCGCCGCCAAAAGCAAAACGGGAGACAGATTCCTCCACCGTGACCGTGCCGTCCCAGGCGGCCGCCGCAGCCATGCCCTGCCCGCTGATGGAAGCAATGCACGCTCCGGTCCCAATCTCCCCCGTGCCTCCCTCCGTCCGCAGATACACATTAAACGTATTGGTAATGTTCGGCACAAGATTGTCAATGGGATAATACAGAGACAAAATGTGTTTCCCGCTCCCCCAGGTCTCCGCCGGACGGTGCGCCAGAATCTCCGAATCATTAAACTCATAAGTAACATAAGCCACGGCCTTCCCGTCCTCCGTCCAAGTGACCGGAAGCTCCACCTCCACAGTAACATCTTCCGTACTTTCCCCGGCTCCGGGACCGTCCCCTGCGCTCCCCTCATCTTCTCCGGCACTGTCCCCGGTTCCGCCGGTTTCCGCTCCGGCATCCGTCCCCGCCGCCGGAATCGGGATCACGATACTCCCGGACGCGCTGGCCGTCCTCTCCGCCTGCACTGCCCTCACGTCCACGACCGCCTGCCCGAAAAACTGCACATGGGTCTCTTCCTTCGCCGCAAACTCAATACTGATGATCCGCACATTATCCTCCGCCACCGTATAAGCAGAAGCATTGGTAAACGTATGAATCCCCACCTTCCCGGCCTCAATCTGGTTCAAAAGCCCGGAAATATTCTTATCATTCTTAGACTTCGCCTGGGCCAGCCGCGGATTCTTCCCCACACATTTCAGACTCTGCCTTCCTCCGATCCTGCACTGAAAAGACGTGATACAGGTCACCTGCTCCCCGTCCGCCTGCCCTCCCGAAAAAGTCAGCACGTCCCCCAGGTCCAGAGCCGGGTTCCCTATAGTGCTGGAATCAAAAGGCACATAATTCACCACGGACAGGTCCGCCAATATATTCCCGCACAACTGCCTCCTGGTCTCCTCCAGCCCAAACTGCAGGAGCGGGTTCACCCCCAGGTTCGTGGTCAGCCCGTCGTCCGTCTCCAAAGCATAATACTCCGCCGTCTGCGTCCGCAGGTTCGTGGAGCTCACCGCCGTATACCTGGTGATAAAATCAGAAAAACTGCTGGAAAACCTGTGCCTCCCCTGCACCTCCGCCACCGGCTCCGCCCCGTACTTCCGGAGCTCCAGCCTTCCCCTCCGGTTGATACAGAAGAACCCGCCCAGCACCTGCCCCACAAAAAACAGCACGTCCCGGTACGTCCCAATATCATTCTCCGGATAAATGGAAAGCATCTCCCTCCCGTTGGGCATACTCTCAATCTCCGCCCTCGTGTTCTCCATCTCCACGCCGCAGGACTTACAGCACAGCTCCAGAAAAGCCCAGGCATTCCCCACAGACTCAAACCCGTTGAAACTCTTCTCGAACCGCAGCATATAGTCATAGGCTTTCAGTTCCAGGCAGTGTGCCGTCCGGTTCGCCTCGCTCACCTCAAAAATTCCCATGGGCACTTCCTCAAAACTGCCGTCCGCCACCCGCAGATGATAAGACAGCTCCACCCTCGCCCCGTCCAGCGTATACCGGTCAATCTGCGAAAACAGCGTAACCCCCATCTCCGCCGCATACACCGTCCCCAATTCAATCTCCGCGCTCCCGCAGCACTGGGCGGAAACATACCCGCTCCCCTTCACAATATCCTCATACCCGAACGGATACACCGCCCCGCCCTTTGTGGTAATCTTCCCCGTCCAATAATACCTCCGGGTATTCTCCTGCACCGCCCGCAGGAACGCCTCGCTCACCGGATACATGAAAACACCCCCTTCCACGCAAAAAGCACCAGCCCTTTCAGACTGATGCCTTCCCTAAAAACAATCATAATCTCCTTAAAAAATAAGAATCTTTCAAAACACATTCTATCAATAAGCACATGTACCGACTACATAGGTTTTAGATTTTTATTAAGTCTATCCACCATCCACGCAATCCGCTTTTCCCGTCCGGCATCCGTCTTTGCGTCAAGAAACGCCCGTGTATAAGTCTTCTTCACAGATAAAGACATCGCCTGAAAATTTGTGTAAGCTGGCTCATAGCTTTCCAATATCGCAGAAAGCCGCGCAATCTGCTCTTCCGTAATAACCGCCAGCGGATTTACCGCATCCCATTGGCCGTTCTTTTTGGCATCCTCTATTTTCTTTCTGCCATGATCAGTCATACGCCCCTGCTCTTCAAGCCTTTTGGCTAATTCCTTATTTTTGTCCGACCACTTGCTATTCTCCCTGCGCATCGAAAAATACTTTTTATAAGTTTTCTCGTCAATCTTTTCCATCTGGCCGTCAATCCATCCAAAGCAGAGCGCTTCTTCCAGCGCTTCTCCCGCCTTTATTGTTTTCGGTCCGCCAGCCTTGCCAAACAAAACCCAAATACCGGCACTTGAAAGGCAGTTATCACAGAGCCATTTTCTAAACTCATCTCTGCTCCCAAATTCCATTAGATCGCTCATTACGCGCCACCCCCTTTCCCATGTCTCATCCGCCAAAGGCCCGCTATCTCCACAAAAATGAATTGAAAATACCTTTAGATCAATTCCAGAGCCCTTTTATAAAGCGGGTCCATCTCACAGCCGCAGCTCCCGCATTCCCTATCCGCCTGCTTAACCGCTGATATGAATGCTTCCCTGTCAAACTTCCCGTCTAACCATTGCTGTGCCGGAACAGATATCAAATCCCACCCCGATGCAGCAAACTTCTCCATAATAGATTTTAATTCTTCCATAATGTGCTCCTTTCATAATAAAAGTTTTCGGCTCCTTGCCACCATTATACAAGACATCCCACCAAAAGCTCCCGACTGATACCCATTGATACAACCATACCCGAAACACAAAAGCCTACCTGCCCCTGTGCTTCTCCTTCCGCTTCTGCTGTTTCAGCTCAAACATCCGCTGCTTCTCGGCCTCCTTCTGCTCCCTGCCGGCCTGCCTGCGCTCCGTCTTCCGCTCTTCCCTCTGCAACTGTAACGCCTGCTGGGACTTCGTGCCTATCCCCGCCTGCATGGTATGTCTCCCGGCCTCCCTCTGCCTCCGCTTCGGGTTCACTTTCCCGTCCTTCACAGCCGCCTCAACAGCCGGACTGAATCTCAGGCCATAGTAATTTTTGAGGACAAAATCCAACACCTCATAGTCCCTGGGTTCACTCCCGAAGACCACCCGGCATACCGAAAGTCTCCCATCTTCAACCCTCTCAAATACGCCGACCCAGAACGGCCCCTCAAAAAATACCGTCAGACCTGCCTTTCCTCTGTCCATAACGAAACCCTCCTTAAATGTGTTATGAACAAAGAACGGACAACCCAGGAGGGCAGGTTACTTACCCTGATACCATCAGGACGGCCGGGCTACCTACCGGCTCTGGCACATCAAAAAGATGCACGTTGCGTTTTTATCTTTGCTTTTTGTATTTCCAGCAGGATAAACTCCCGCTAAAAACCGTAGTCAAATAACATTATTCACTCTTAAAAACTCTTCTACTTTCTCAAATTTTTTACTTTTATAAGGAATTTCCAAAAGCGTCAAGCCATGCTCTGCCGCATATTTTCGCTTCAATTCATCATTTTTCTTCTGCATTTCAAACTGAACTTCACCTCCAAATTCATCCACAGGTTTATAATGTTGTTCTCCTTGACATTCAATCAAACACTTTATCGTCCCATCTTCGTTCAGAACAGAAAAATCATATCTAAGAAGATTTGTATTACCTACTCCATATAAATTTGGAAACGATACCTCAACACGATATGATATATCATTCTCCTTTAAAATTTTATTTACAATCCATTGAAAAGAAGATATCTTATGGCAATCGCAATATGCCCCGCTGTAATATCCGTTATATGCTGTATATCCATAATCCGTAGGTGGATTGATAAAAAACTGCGAACAATTTACCTCCTTCTCCTTCCCGCAAAGATAACATCTGCATTTATATAATTTATAAACTGTATAAGTCCCGCCGCCTTTTTTTCGTTTATCATACCAACTTGTCAGCTTCTCATAATGCTCATCAATACATTCAAGCACTTCTAAAGATTCATGAAATGTATGTGTAAAATCAATATCATAATTCTTATCGGGAACTCTTTTGTACGAATCCAGCAAATTTTCTTTCTGTCTAATTTTTAATCCACATTCCGCCATTGTAGGATAGGCTGCTGATTGATATACAAAATTGTGATTGGCTGCTTTTGTACAATATCTATGCTTTTTCTCTAAAAAGTGAAACTCATCAATAAACTGTACCAGCCCACATTTGCATTTACACTGATAGTATTTTCTCTTTTTATAATCCTCAATCCAATGGTCATAAAAATCAACAGAATCTACATTTGAGTTTGGATTCCTTTTTCCTTCCAAAAACTCTTCTCTTTCTTTTTCAAACTTAGCAATTTTATCCTCTGCGACTTCCTTCTCATATACACTGTAATCACCTATAATAGTCAGGCATCCATATTTTGTTCCTACTGGCAAAACTGCCATTTCCGCATTGCAAATAGGACACGTTTTTCCAAACAACGTTCTTGCAACAATAGGACCACTCCATTCATGACCCTCTTTACATTTCCAATACGCAGACAATGGAGTATTATACTCAATTTTTTCAGGAAACATTGATAATCTCATCTTACTATTTCTTACTTCATCCCATTCGTAAAGTAATTCTTTTCTATCATTTTCCTTACACCACATTTCAAGGCTTTTTGTCCTATGTGCCATAATGCCTCCCCATTTAAAATTTGAACCTATCCAACCTGATAAATCACTATTTCCCCTTTACATTATACAAGACATCCCGCCAAAAATCATCCTCTATTTCCTTAAAATTCTTTCAGCGTAAACGACACCTTCCACAGTCCCTTATAGGACGTATCCTTCACCAGCACCGCCTTATACCCCTCAACAAACATCTCCGTCCGCTTCATCTCCAACGTCTCCGTATCAAAATACTCCACGGAAATCTTCTCCTTCTGCTTAAACCCCGTCAGCACTTTCAGCCACTTCGGGGAAACCGAAAAACTCACCGGGATAGACACCACCCCCAGCCTTACCACGTCCCTCTGGGTAGTCCCGGCCTCTGTCTCCCCGCCGGAATCCGCTTCCACGTCATCCATCTGCACCTCATAAGAATCCGGCAGAGGGAGCGGAACACCATCAAACACCAGATACTGCACAAACGCCATCCCTATCTCCCTCCTGACCTCAGATTCTGCCTCGCCTGCGCGTCCACCACCACTTCGTCCAGCAGCGTGCCGCCCACATACACCGGAATACAGATCGTCCCCATCCCGTCTCCGCCCTGCATCCCCGCAAACATCTCCCGCAGGCCGGAAACCATCTGCCGCACAGCCTCCACGGAAGCCCCCTGCGCCTGGACCGCCTGCATATCCGCCAGCTTCGGGCTGACCACCATATCCCCGGCCACACCCTCCACAGCCTTCCTCACCAGCCCCCGGCTCTTCTCAATCCCTCTCGCCAGACCGCCCATAAAATCCGGCATCCAGCTCTCATAATCCGTCAGAGGCCCCTCGTCCGGCACAGAAAAATGCAGGAAAGAACGTATCTTATCCGCCACGTCAGACACCGCACTCACCACATTCCCAACAGCACTCCGGATACCCTCCGCAATCCCGTTGATAAAATCCATCCCCCACTGCAAAGCCCGCCCCGGCAGGGATGTGATAAACCCAATGGCCGACCGGAACCCGTCCTGCACCACGCTCCCCAAAGAACCCAGCGCCGAACCGATCCCCGACACCATCGCCCGGAAAGCCTCCACCGCCGACTGCTTCAAATTCGATGCCGTGGACACCACCAGATTTTTCAGCCCGTTCCAGGCCGAAACCGCCGCAGAGGACACCGCAGACCACAGGTTCCCCATAAAATCCCGCAGCCCCGACAGCAGGATAGAAACATGCTCCACCAGCCCCTGCACCGCAGAACCCACCATCTGCTGAATGCCGGACCAGATCGTAGAAGCCGCCTGCTGAATATTCGTCCAGATATGCAGCGCGTCCTCTTTCAGCTTCGTAAAATTCCCCGTCACCAAATCAATCAGCAGAAGCACCGGCCCCAGAATCACATTCTTAATCAACTCCCAGGCACCCGAAGCCGCAGTCTGAATCCCAGACCAAATCCCCTGCAAAGCAGCAGAAAGATTCTCCCAAAGAGACCGTATCATATCCACAATCCCAGCCAGCACCGGATTCTCCATCATGCCCGTCCAGACATTCCCGAAGAAATCCCCCACCGACTGCCAAAGCCCCGACCACCAGGCCGGAATCCCCTCAAAAAACGAAACCAGCGCCTCCCAGGCCACCGGTATGGTCTCCGTGAAAAACGAACAGATAACCTCCCAGGCAGAGACAAAAAAGTCCCTCACCTGCGCCCAGACCGCATTCACCGCGTCCCGGAACCACTCGCACTTATTATAAAGCAGCACAACAACCCCGATCACCGCGGCAATGGCTATGGGAACCCACCCGATAGCCGCCACAACAGCCGAAAGCGCCGGGATCACCGTCCCCGACACAAACCCGGCCACGCCGGAAACCGCCCCCGCAATCTTCGGGACCACCGTCAGGATCGTCCCCACGGCGCCTACCACTTTACCAACCACGATCAGCACCGGCCCCAGGGCCGCAGCCACCAGAGCCACCGTCACAATGACCTTCTTCGTCCCCTCGTCCAGCCCGTTCAGCCAGTCCACAAGCCCCTGAATCCACCCCACGATCTGCCGGATGGACGGCATCAGAATCTCCCCTATGGAAATCGCCAGCTCCTCCAACTGGCTCTTCAAAATCGTAAGCTGCCCCGCCAGATTGTCCTGCATGGTCTCGGCCATCCGCTCCGCCGTGCCATCACAGTTATTGATAGCATTGTTCAGCTTCTCAATATCCCCAGGAGCCGCGTTCATCACCGCCAGGAACCCGCTCATGGCGTTCTTCCCCACCAGGTCCTCCGCATTGGCCGCCCGCTCCGCCTCCGACATCTGCGCGAACGCCGCCCGGCAGTCCCCCAGGATATCCCCCAGGCTCCGCATACTCCCGTCCGCATTGACCGTCTGCACCGTCAGCTCCCCGAACGCATCCCCAACGAAAGTCACTTCCCCCGTCAGGCTGGTCAACATGGTCCGCATAGCCGTACCCGCCTGGGAAGACTTAATCCCCGCATTCGCCATCAGCCCGATGGCCTCCGCCGTATCCTCCGCCGTGAACCCCAAAGCCCCTGCAACCGGCGCGCAATACTTGAACGTCTCCCCCATCATGGAAACATTCGTGTTCGCATTAGAGCTGACCGCCGCAAGGATATCCGCGAAATGCCCCGAATCCGCCGCCGACAGCCCCAAAGCCGTCAAAGCGTCCGTCACAATATCCGAAGTAACAGCCAGGTCCTCCCCGGAAGCCGCCGCAAGGTTCATGATCCCCTCAATACCCTCCAGCATGTCCCCGGTCTTCCACCCGGCCATAGCCATGTAATTCATAGCCTCCGCCGCCTCGGAAGCAGAGAACTTGGTCCTGCTCCCCATCTCCCTGGCCTTGTCCCGCAGGGCCTCCAACTCCTTCCCCGTGGCCCCGGACACCGCCGCCACCTGGCTCATGGCAGAATCAAAATCAGATGCCACCTTCACCGCAGCCGCGGAAAGCCCGCCCACAGCCGCCGTGACCGGCATCAGCTTCTGCCCGGTCCCCTCAATGGCAGAGCCCACGCCCTGCAGCTTCTCCCCGGCAGCCCCAATCTTCTGCAAAGCCACCGAAGACTGCTCCGCCTGCCGCTCCAGATCCCGCAGGGCCTGCTCCGTCTCCGCAATCTCCCTCTGCAGGGCGTCATACTGGCTCCTGGAAATCTCCCCCTTCGCCAGCGCCTCATTGGCCTGCTGCCCCGCCAGCTTCAAAGCGTCCAGCTTCTCCTTCGTCTCACCGACCGCCTGGGACAAAAGCCTCTGCTTCTGCGCCATCAGCTCCGCATTGCCCGGGTCCAGCTTCAACAGCTTGTTTACATCCTTCAACTGCGCCTGCGTGTCTCGGATCTCCTTATTCACCTTTGAAAGCGCCGTGGAGAGCTTCGTAGTATCCCCGCCGATCTCCACCGTAATCCCCTGAATCCTGGATGCCACGAACCCTCACCCGCCTTTCTCCCACGAAAAAAAGAGCCGTCACTGGCTCCCATAAAAATGCAGCAAAAAAGCGCCTGCCATTTCTGACAAACGCCTTATGTAAAAATCTTCCCTATTCTGTTTTCAATTCCTTATTTGCTATTTATCCGAACTTAAAGTCTCTTTTGCAAGTTCCGCTTCTTTTTCTCTTTTTAGTCTTTCTAAAAAACCATAGGCGTTACTTGCATTTTCCTGAATGGTATTAGGCATACTGGAACTCGCCAAGTTATGAATACATTTTTCCACAAGATGCTTTTGAGTCAACTCGCCTCCCAAATAGTCATCCAACTCCTGCATATTATTTTCATTCAAAAGATTTTTGATATGTTCCTGCTCCTGCATAATATCATTTATTTCCTTCAATAATTTAGCTTTTTTATCCTGTTCCATTAGGCATCCTCTCTTTCACTATTTTTCTTATTATCTTCTTCCCATTGCTTTTGCAATCGTTGATAATATCCCGGCTTAGTACATAACATATATCTATTTAACTCTGGAAGCTCACCCATATTAGCTTTTCCATTCGCATAAATCAATACCTGTACCATTTCCGTTGCCAAATCAAAATCAAACTGCCGATAATAACAGTTTTCATCTTCACTAAGCAGACTTTCCTGCAGCTCCCATACAAAAGAACATTGTACCGCTTTATTCCCACCTTCTCCATCAAAATATAGCTGAAAATGAAAATTCTTTTCTTTTATCAGCCTTATTTCTTTCAAAAGCTTTTGATATAATTTTTCATATATACGATATCGAACAGATTTATTAGCAAAAAGAAAATCCATTTTCCCATATGCCGCTGTTAATGCGTTTGTGCGCGCTTCCTGGAATCTCAAAAATGATTTCATTGTATCTTCTAATTGCCTGCTATATTTTTCCACTTTTCTTTTACACTCTTCATCCAGATACTCTTTTATCTGAAAAGGCTCTGTATAAATTTCTTTTGTCCTCTCATCCGTATTTTGCCATACATAGTCCCTAAATGCCTTTTGTGCATCATAATCCAGTTTAAAACAATTACGGCTGTAGGCTTCATCAGCTTTTTGCTGGTTCTCAAATTTTGAAACACTTTCTGCTAAATGCTTATTGAATCTCATATTGCTTTTGTTATTATCCAATTCCCCCAAAACATTCTGTATAAGTTCCCTCGGTTCATCTGGAAGAAAGTATTCTATTTTCAAAAACTCCCGCTCTAAATCTTCTGCTGCTAAGTACATATTTTCTAATGATTCTACCCGTTCATTTCTATATTCACCCACAGCAATTAAAAATGTAACCAAGGCACTTGTGAATAAGCCACTTGTTACGACTATCCCCAATTGTCTAAGATTAGATAAAAACTCTGTCCCTCCATAAATACCTATCAATTCATAACAACGAAATTGCAAAATTATAAAACCCGCAATTCCTATTATAGCAATAACACCTGAAATATATAGCGTGCCCTTTTTATTTTTCAATCAGATTCCTCTTTTCGTAATATAGCAATCTCTATTTCATACTGATCAGCCCTTTTTCACTATTCATCATAGCAGAAAAGGGCTGTTTTATCAATCAGATTTCAGAACCGGTCCATATCCTCCTGCGTCCCCAGCTCACAGTACCGATACCCGTCATTCACCTGCTCCGTATACATATCATTCACCAGCCCGATAGACAAAAGCTCCGTATCCGCCATAGACAGCCCCAACTGCACACACCTAAGCAGGAATAACGGCGTGGTCATCTCCCTCTCTGTTGGCCGAAATTTTTTTTAGCCTCCGCATCCGTCTGCACATTCAGCCCCCACAGCTTGATCAGCTCCGGCAGCACCTGGTAAATGGAAAACGTATTGAACCCGTCCAGCCATTCCTCCACATCGTCCGCAATCGCCGGGTCTGCGTGCTTCGCCATGGTATAAGCGATATTCTCAAACATCTCCAGAGAAAACAAGTCCAGGTTGGAATGTTCCTCATCCCCCTCCCCAATGCTCTTCTCCAGAATCCGCAAATCCTTATAGATATCCCTCTGGAACTTCAACCTGTAAATCCTCGGGATTGCCGCCGAAGCCTTGAACAGCACCTCTTTCCCGTCAATCCCCACCTTCTTCACAATACTCATACCCTTTCAGCCTCCTTAACCCTGACCTTCCACGGTCTCTCCACCGCCGCCCGTCTCCGCCCTCGGAACCGGCAGATACACACTCTTATACCACCCCTCATACGTCTCCGCGGAAGTCCTGTTCCCCGTCTTCGCCTTCACATACCCGCTGGCCAACGGCCTCGCCTTCACCGTCAGCGTCTCCGTCTGCACCTCCCGGCTTTCCTCATTGGTCTTCCCCTCGATCTTCGGCCTGCTGGCAGAACAGTTATAAAGCACATGCCGGATCTTCCGGACATCCCCGTCAAACTCAAACAGCAATGCAAAAGCCCCGGTCTCCGAATTGGCGTTCTCCACCAGCACCTCATTCCCGTCCGCTTCCTCCTTCAAAACATCCGTCTGGAAACTCTCCGGGATCAGCGCCAGCTCCAGGTCCCCGTCATAGCCCATATTGTTGGCAATGATATAATACTCAATCCCGTCCGCATAAAAAGACTCCGGCTCCCCGTTGGGGTCCAGCGCCAGCGAAACCGCGCCCGGCATCGCCACCGGCTTGTCAAACGTCATCTCCCCGTCCTCCGCCACCCTCTGCAGCGCATAATGGCAGTTGCAGATATTGAACTTCACCTTGTTATTCATCCCGTCTAAACCTCCATCTCATACAGAACCTCATACAGCTTCTCCGACTCAATCCACACCTCGCTCTTCCCGTAGAAAATCCCATGCTTTAACAGCACCGCCTCCACAGCCTCTTCCAAATCCGGGTCCTTCAAGTCCGTATAAAGCTCAATGTCCAGCTCACTCTTCTTAAAATACGCAATCCCGTCTGCCGAAAAATTATCCGCCCTGGGATACAGAAACACCGCAAACGGCGGCTCCGGCGCCTCCCCTTCCACAAAATGGTCATAGGCAAAAGGAAGCCCCATTTCCTCCATCATTTCCAGCACATCCCCATGGCTCATTTGGACAGCCCCCTTTTAATCCCCTCTTCCAGCTCCCGGACACCCTTTTCCTCCGCCGGTGCGATATGCGGGACAGCCTTCACCCTGCCCCCGCCCCGCTTCGCATGGCCCTTCTCCAGAAGATGGGTAAGCTGATACCGGTTCCGGCTGTGTACCACCACCTCCAGCGTACTGGAAGTCTCCCTCTGCCGCTTCACCGCCCAGCTCCTCTTATACTTCCCGGTCCTCACCGGAGCGCCCGCCTGCGTCTCCTTCTTCACCGTATTCCCGGCCTTCTTCACACAGTCCTTCATCACGTCCGTTGCAAGCTCCGCATACTCCAAAAGCCCCTCCATAACGGCCTCCGCCATCCGGTCCACAGACACCCTCTGATTCTCCGACACCCAATCACCTCTTCACCAAAGAAGCCCGCAGCTTCAACGTCCTATTCTGATACCGCACATTATCAATAAAAGTGATATTGTAAACCTGCCCCCGGAACAATACCCGGTAATGCTCCGTATCCATATCCGCCACTTCCGAACAGTGCCGGATAATGAAATAAATATCCCTCTGCGCGTTCACCTGCGCCGCCTCCCAGTATTCCTTCCCGGAAAGACCGTTCACAAAAGCAGAACAGGAAAAATAATCCTCCCAGGCCAGCACATGGTTCCCCGCCTTATCGTTCCCCAGAGAGCTTTTCTGGACCGTGATCCGCTCCTTCCACTCCCCCAAAGGATACCTATGCCGGAAACTCCCGCCCGCCCCGCTGTCCCTCCATACCTCCGCCATCAGAACACTTCCTTCCTGATACCGAACAGCAGGGAGCGTAAAGTCTGCACCAGTTCCTCATGGTCCGCCTGCTCCCTGTGCTCATACAGATAGGCAGTGACATACAAGACGGCAATCCGCGCCATGGGAAGATGCCCTTCCAGCTCCCCCGCTTCCATACGCGCCATATCCGCACACATGCTCTCCCCGGTCTCTAACAGCCCGGAGATAAACCCGTCCTCATCCGCGCTGTCCACCCGGAGATACTGCTTCGCCTCTTCCAGCGTCACAACCTCCATCCTGCATCCCTCCCGCCTTTCATACTTTATTTCATGCCGGAGATTTCACACCCCCGGCATCACTCACAACACGTCAGAACCTTATGCCCCGGAGCCGCTCCCCTTGATCGCCATAGTCTTCACAGCCTCCGGCAGAACCAGCTTCCCGTCCACCCTCTGGCTTGCCAGGAACCCAACCTGCCCGTTTGCCGCAAACAGCTCATTCAGCCGCTTAAAAGACCTCCCCTGCCGGTCCGCAATCCAGTAATAAGAGAAATCCCCGAAAGCCATCACCTTCGCCCCCGCCGCAGCCTCCGGCACATAGGCGGAAGTATGGTACGGACGGTTCAGGATCATGTCCGGCTGCCCCGCCTGCACGGACGGCTGCCAGATATAATTTCCGTTATTGTCTTTCAGCTTCCGCAAGGCCTTCACCGTGGTATCATTCAGCACCCAGACCGCCTTCTTCCGGTACGGCGACTTCACCGCATAGAACAGATCCATCACATCGTCAAACGTAATATTTGCCGCTGCCGTGGTCACACCCTCGGACGCTCCGCCCGCCGCATGGAAGATACCCGTAGGCTTCCCCTTCCCGTCCCCGGTAAAGAACGCCTCTTCCTCCTTCGTCCCGATCCTGCGCCCGAACTCCTTGGAAATATACGCCTCCAGGTCAAACACACTGTCATTCAGAAGCTCATCCGACACTTTCAGCATCGTCGCCACCTTGTACGCCCCAATAGAGACCTGCCCAAAAGAATCATCCGACTCCGGGTAAGCCCCCTCCTCGTCAATCCAGGAAGCCGTCCCCTTCGTGGCAGCCACCGGGATCTTCCGGTCCCCGCTGGAAGTCCGGATCACCGTGGCGATACTCCGGAAAAAGTTCTCCTCCTCCAAAGCCTCCACCAGCGTATGCTCAAACTCGTCCGGCACCAGATACCCGCCCTCGGAATCCGTCCCCACCTGCAGGGCATTCTCCACGTCATAGAAATTCTTCCGGCGCATGGCATTCCAGAACGTCTTTTTATACCTATCCGTCGCCCTGCCCTTCTTCTCTTCACCGTCCGGCTTGTTGTTCGGCTTATTCGTGATCGGCTCGGAGACAGGCTTATTCAGCTCCGCGTCAATCGCCGCCTGCCGCTCCCGCCGCTCAATCTCCCTCCCTAAGTCCACAAC
>OFEZ01001022.1_pt1 | contig 16730 bp, 12 predicted proteins | sample 1521241 | NCBI WGS metagenome assembly OFEZ01 (sample SAMEA3504099, study PRJEB24116) | mouse gut metagenome | biome: mouse gut; feature: mouse-associated habitat; material: faeces | place: Denmark | collected 2011
GGACGCCCCGCCATAATCCCGGCTCCCCGCTGGGTAGACGCCATCAAGCTGGAAAAGGAGCGCGAACTTGTGGGAACCTACCACTCGGCCAATCCCCTTGACCCATACTTCATGGAGCTCCATTACGGTACCATGTCATTGAAATCATTCGGCGAACTGGTCCCTGTCGATGGTATGGAGGTTACGCTCGGAGGCATGGTGACCGACTTCACATCACGTCCGGCCAAAAACGGCGGGAATTACGGTATTTTCAAAATTCAGGATTATACAGGCAGCCATGAATTCATGGTGTTCGGCAACGACTACATAGCCTATCATAACTATGGAGTACCGGGCACACCGATACTGATACGCGGAGCTTTCGGACGGCGATTCAAAAGCCAGACGGAGATACGCTTCAGAATCACGCAGATGCAGCTGCTCAACGACATAAAAGGCACTGTATGCTCCGGAATCACCATCAAGCTACCCATGCAGGACTGCAACGAAACGCTTTTGGAGCTGCTTGCCGAGCATGCCAAATCGACCGACAAGGAACTCGGCACACTCGCCTTCCAGCTGACCGATACCGACTTGCAGCGCAATATCACGCTCGACTCGTCACAGCGCATCCCGGTAAACAAGGAGCTTGTAGAGATGCTTGAGCAAATGGATATTGATTTCACTATTCATAACTAAGATTTTTTGCGTACATTTGCCGGACAAATTGTTATTACGATATCAAATCATAATCAAAAATAATTATTCAAATAGAAATGGCTTATACTTTTACCGATGAAAACGTCCGCGAGGCTATTGCTTCCGGCAAACCTATTGTGATTGACTTCTGGGCTACATGGTGCGGTCCCTGCATGCGTCTTGCCCCCGTTATCGACGAACTCGCCGAACAGTATGCCGACCGTGTAGTGATCGGCAAATACAATGTCGACGAACAAACCGAGCTTGGTTCAGAATACCGTATTATGTCAATCCCCACCCTGCTGTTCTTCAAAAACGGCGAGATGGTGCGCGAGCTGCGCATGACCGGCGGACAGTCAAAGGCCAATATCGAAGCCAACATCGAAAAGCTTATCGTACTCTGATCAGCTTCTCTTAATTGAATAAACAGAGGCCCATTTCCGTGTGGAAATGGGCCTCTGTCATATCATGTTGTATAGTGTGAATCAGTCCACCTTATGAAGATCATGCCCCATGCGTTCCTTTTTGGTATGCATATAGCAGCGGTTGTAGTCATTGGGCTCCACCTCGATAGGTACATTTTCAACCACTTCAAGACCGTAGCCTTCGAGACCTATACGCTTCACGGGATTATTGGTGAGCAGACGCATTTTGCGCACACCAAGCTTATGAAGAATCTGAGCACCCACACCGTAGTCACGTTCATCAGCCTTATGGCCGAGTTTGATATTGGCATCGACAGTATCAAGCCCCTCTTCCTGAAGCTTGTAGGCTTTGATTTTATCCATCAGACCTATACCGCGGCCCTCCTGGTTGAGATACAGAATCACTCCGCGGCCCTCCTTCTCAATCATCTCCATGGCACGGTGCAGCTGGTCGCCGCAATCACACCGGCGCGAGCCGAAGATATCACCTGTGGCACACGATGAATGGACACGCAGAAGCACCGGTTCATCGGTAGTCACATCGCCCTTTATAAGAGCGATATGTTCCATGCCGTTGCTCTTCTGACGGAACGGAATCAGACGGAAATGTCCATAGGCTGTAGGCATATCCACTTCCACGCCCTCCTCTACCGACGATTCGGTGCGCATGCGGTAGGCGATAAGGTCGCGTATGCTGACAAGCTTCAATCCCCACTCATCCGCTTTTGCGCGGAGCTGTGGCAGGCGAGCCATTGTACCATCCTCGTTAAGAATCTCAATAAGAGTGGCAGCAGGCTGCATTCCGGCAAGACGCGCGAGGTCAACACCGGCCTCCGTATGGCCCGGACGGCGAAGCACACCCTCATCCTGGGCATAAAGCGGATGCACATGTCCCGGACGTCCGAATGTAGAGGGCACAGAAGCCGGATCAGCCAAAGCCCGGATTGTGGCCGCGCGGTCATGTGCCGACACACCTGTGGTGCACCCTTCAAGTTTGTCAACAGTTACTGTAAACGGAGTTCCTAACATCGATGTATTATCCTGCACCTGATGCTCAAGCTCGAGCTCGCGGCAGCGTGACAGAGTCAACGGAGCGCAAAGCTCTCCGCGGGCATTGGTAATCATGAAATTCACATCCTCGGCCGTAACCTTTTCAGCAGCCATTATAAGGTCGCCCTCGTTTTCACGATCCTCGTCATCGACCACTATTACAAACTGACCGTTACGGAAAGCCTCGATAGCTTCCTCTATCGTATCAAGCTTAATGTTGTTCTGTGTCATTATTATTCTTTTCTTCTATTTCTTTTTCTATTTGTATCACTTCATCGGCCACCGTTATAATCCTTCTGACCTCCTCACGCAGATTTTTCTGCTGATGACGCCCCCATAGATATACGGGGAAAGATATCGGAAGCAGGATGATGGCTGCCTTCGCTGCAATTTCGTAATTGGTAGGATGGTAAAGCCACAGACTGCGCAATATAGGGAAATCCGACAGTTTATTAACCACCAACTTGTCACGTGAGTTCGACATATAGTCAACAGTTTCCTCAAGTTTATTACGCAGCCGGTACAAGCCGCTGCGGCTGTATCCACGCAACCAATAAGCTGTATATGACTGCCGGGGCGGATTTGCGGCCAGAAATGCCGAGGCTTCCTCACGGAGTGCGACAAGGCGCTCTATGGCTTGAGAGGGCTGCACATTCTCCATGGCAAGCTCCTTCATCTCCACATGGCGCACTTCCGAAGTACCGAACAGGCGCTTGAAGAAATTGACATAAGCATCTTTATTGAACACAGCCGAATCCCTCATGGCCTTATAGGTGAAGAATATACCCAACGGCAATAGCACTGCCGAGCTGAGCCAGATGCCTTCTACCACCGGTATCTTACCGTCGCGGGCCATCTTATATCCTGAATTATCTATGATAAAGTAGAATATAAACAGGAATACAGATACCACCAGAGGCATGCCGAGACCACCTTTACGGATAATAGCTCCGAGCGGCGCCCCGATAAAGAAGAATATCAGACATGCAAAGGAGAGCGTTAACTTACGGTGCATCTCTATGGCATGACGGCGTATGGTATAACGGTCATCGTTAAGCATCATCCCCTTGAATTCATAATCCGCCTTCTGCTGGCGTGCACGGTTCAGGGCATGATTGACATAAGCCATGGCCATACCCGAATTCGAGCCCTTGAAGAGCGAATCGATATCCATAGGCTTTTTCATCGGAACATCAGCCGGATGCACACTTTTCATTTTGCCGTCGTCACCTCGTTCATGCCGGTAATAATCGAGTCCGAAGAATGACTGCTGCTTTGCCTGCTCTCCGTATGTGCGTCCTACTGAGTCGACACGTAGCCCTACAGAATCAATCGTAGCCTGCAACTGTGCGATATTCTTACCCACATACTGATTGCGCATGCCCTCTTCGTCCAATCTGTTGAAATTGGCGTCAAAGGTCAGCAAAATTTCCTTCAGGGTAAATGACTCGCGCCGATATGGGACATTTTTCATATTGGCACCGGCCTCACGGATATTTTCAAATGACTCACCCTGCCAGAGGCGCAGAAACAGATGCTGCTTATCCTCCATCATGGCCATTTTTCCTGAGTCAGCCATTATGATGCTTGCATTGTCAAAGCCGCGCGACACGTCGTATATCATCAGGTCATACAGCATGCCGTTGTCCTTGCCCTTCTCCTGTACATACAGATTGTAGCCCGGAATCTGGTCATAGAATACCCCTTCAGGGATCTCCAGTTCCGGCGATTTCTGTTTCATGGAGAACATCAGCGTCCACATCTTGGCCTGCGCTACAGGCAGCACATTGTTCTGAAAGAAAAACGCACCTATAGCTATCAGCACAATGAACACTATAAGCGGCCGCATGCACTTCAGGAGCGACACTCCGCTCGCTTTCATGGCTGTCAGCTCAAATTGCTCCCCTAAGTTGCCGAATGTCATCAGCGAGGCAAGCAGAATGGCCAGCGGCAGCGCCATAGGTATCATTGACAGCGCCGCATAGAAAAACAATTCGGCCAAAACGTCGAAGCTCAACCCCTTGCCCACCATTTCATCGATGTACTTCCACAGGAACTGCATCATGACGATGAACAGGCATATGAAGAATGTCATGACAAACAGGGGCACGAAGCTCCTGAGCATGAACAGATACAGACGTTTTATTCCTAACATTTATGTTATTTTGCTGAAGGTACAGCAGCAGTACCCAGTTCTATGATGGCGCCGGTCAGCGGATTAAGTATCGCCGATGCCGGGGCTTTCTTGTCAGTGAACAGATTGGGTTCAAGTCCGAATACAACCCCTGCCTGAGCCAACGGGATTGAACTCTTCGCCATAGTACGTCCATCAAAGCTTACGGCTACCGAAGCCATCCCGGGCACACGATAGGCAAATCCTCCTTTGGGGAAACGTTTTACCTCGCCTTTTTCATTCACAGGAAGCTGGCCGCGTTCAGTCACTTTCAGATCAATATAAATCGGAGCTCCCGACAGGTCGTCGGAATCAACCAGCCCGGCCACCGGCGACAGGCGTGCTATGACAGCGCGCTGAGAGTCAAGACTGTCAGGTAAGAAGCGGAATGTGGCTACCTCGGTTGACACCTGCTCCGTACCGGCAAACATAGCCGTCAGAGCCTCCTCCTGTTCATTGAGGGTAGAGAGAGCCAACTGCATGGCAGTACCGTCGGAAGGCATCTGCTCAGCCTGCCCTGACACCACTTCCGTACGATTCTGACGAAGCTCAAAAATACGGGCTGCAGCCAGTTCGGCACGCTTTACTGACGACGGACTCTGGAGCATCTCCTCAGTCATGGCTTTAGCCGCGGCCGGAGTCTGCAGGATGGTAGGCTTGGCTTCCACAGCTTCCGGTAATGGATTGACTGCCGGACGATACACATCCTCGGTATTGAGCGTGAGCGGGAAGTTATTCTCGTCAATTATCATGTAAGGGGTGCTTCCTGACTTGAACTGCACCAGATAACGCTGTGAGGCATCAGGTACAGAGGCAGGATTGATAATCACACGCTTTATCTTCCACTGCTCGCTCTTTTCGGTTATGGGATCAATGGAAAGGTACTTTTTCGCATAGCGGAAATACTCGCCGGGAGTCTTTACCGTGCGTTCCACCTCCACTGTCACATCCACCGCCGTGAGAGGCAGTGTGTACATCAGCCCGAACTCGTTGGTTTTGTTGGCTGAGAGCTTCTGTGTAGTCTGGGCCATCAGCGGCATAGCAAGCAGCAATGAGGCCAAAAGTGTGGTTATCTTATTCATATCTTCATTATTTCTTTAATAGCCATACCTACTGAAGAGGCAATATCTGTAGCTAACACACCGTACTGTCCGTTGGTACGTGAAGCGATGTCGCCGGCCAGTCCATGTATGTAGACCCCGAGCAGAGCGCTGACCTCAGGCTTGTAGCGCTGAGCCATGAAACCGGTTATGATACCGGTCAGCACATCGCCGCTTCCGGGAGTGGCAAGAGCCGGCGAACCTGACGAATTGAAATACACCTTACCGTCAGGACGCACCAATGATGTATAGTGCCCTTTGAGAATGATAAACAGATTATAGTGACGGCTCATTTCCACGGCCTTAAGCATACGGGCTTCATCGGACGGATGCTTGCCGAACAGACGGTCAAACTCGCCGGCATGCGGAGTAAGCACCGAGTACTCAGGAATATGATTGAGAAGCGCCGGACGCTTGCTTATGCAATTGAGAGCATCAGCATCAAGCACAAGAGGCTGAGAAGCCGTCTTCAGCAGTTTCTCAAGAGCGTCGACGGTAAGCGAATCAGTACCGATTCCGGGGCCTACCCCTACAGCATCATACTTACGGTCAAGAGTCATGTCCGTGATACACTCCTTCCCGTTGTCACAGCTGTACATGGCCTCAGGCATACGTGTCTGCACTACATCGCAACCGCACTGCGGGCCGCGGACTGTCACCTTTCCGGCTCCGCTGCGCAAGGCTCCTTCACAAGCCATTACGGCTGCACCCATCATTCCACGGCTTCCGGACACAATGGCTGCATGGCCGAAATCGGCCTTGGAGCTGAACGGATTGCGAGGGCGGAGCAGTCTCTTGACCTCGGCAAATTCCACAAGATGATAACGTGTGGCAGTATGATGCACAGCTTCGGCACTCAGCCCTATATCGATCAGCTTCCATTCACCGGTAAGCTGGAAATTCTCACGGAAGAAGAACGACGGATGAGGGAACTGCGGCGTAAGCGTCAGCCGGGCATGTATTATGTTACGGGCAATAGAATGCGGATTCCAGTCCGGGAACATGCCTGAAGGGATATCAAGCGATACTACCGTGGCTCCTGACTCATTGATGTTACGCACCAGCGCCTGAAATCCCCCCTCGAGAGGTTCGCGGAGTCCGGAACCGAACAAGCCGTCGATAACGAGGGTATCATCGGTAAGCTCCGGCATGCGGAACGACTCGACCACTTCCGTAAAATCAGCCTCCGGATACTGAGCAAGCAGTTCATCGCGGAAGCGCTTGCATACATCGTTGATCTTATGGCCGCTTATATTGAACAGATACACTGACGGACGAAAGCCCTGGTCCATCAGCAGACGTGTGGCGGCAAGCGCATCGGCGCCGTTATTGCCGGGGCCGGCAAAAACCACCATCCTGCGTGACGGGCGCCAACGCGAGGCTATCTCCCCTGATACCCCCTCGGCCATACGCATCACCAGCTCAGGCTCTCCGATAGCCTGGGTTTCAGCTGTCAGACGTTCTATGGACCTTATGTCATCTATAGTAAAAATCTTCATTTTCGTATTTCCAAAGTTATTTACAATCCGTAATTATACAGATATAGCCGCAGGGCCTATTGACACCACGGGCAGTATAACCGTCCACAAAATTACGAAATTCTTTTCTCTCTGTAGAGAAATTTCGTAAATTTGCATCAAATATTAGCGAATCCCATAAATATTTACCCAAATGCGACAAGTTACCTACAAGGGCCTCAGCTTCGTTCCGTACATTGAGAATGCCAGAATACAAGCACGAATTAAGGAGCTCGCCTCTCAGATTAAGACAGACTGCGGCGGCAAGCGCCCCCTGTTCATATGTGTTCTCAACGGAGCATTCCCTTTTGCATCCGACCTTTTCAGAGCTTTCGATGATGACGCTGAAATAGCTTTCATCCGCCTTAAAAGTTATGAGGGTACCGGCTCAACCGGCCGTGTACGTGAGATGTTCGGACTGACTGAAGATATCGAGGGGCGCACGGTAATAGTAGTTGAGGATATCGTCGATACAGGCAATACAATCGACAAGCTCCTGCGTGACCTCAAGGAAAAGAACCCGGCTGAAGTAAAAGTGGCAACACTTCTGTTCAAGCCCCAATCGCTGAAACTACCCGTGTCGCCTGACTATGTCGGATTTGAGATTCCCTCAAGCTTCATAATCGGTTACGGACTTGACCTTGACGGACTTGCCCGAAATCTTCCCGACATCTGGATTCTTAACGAAAAATACGATCAATAATAACTATCATTCCTATTCAAAGCCATGTTTAATTTAGTAGTTTTTGGCGCGCCAGGCAGTGGAAAAGGCACGCAAAGCGCGCGTCTTATCAACGAATATGGCCTGTACCATATATCAACCGGCGAACTGCTGCGCGAACATATAAAGCAGAACACCGAACTCGGTCGCGTGGCCGAATCATATATATCCAAAGGCAATCTTATCCCTGATGAACTCATGATCGAAATTCTCGAACATGAACTCGACAGCAATGAAGAGACCCGCGCCGGAGTGATATTTGACGGATTTCCCCGTACTATCGAACAGGCAAAGGCTCTCAACGTCATGATGAACCGCCGAGGCACAAAAGTCCACGCCGTGATAGGGCTTGATGTCGCCGACGAAGAGCTCATACAGCGTCTGCTTAAACGCGGCGAGGAAAGCGGCCGCTCTGACGACAATCTTGAGACAATCAACAGCCGACTCAAGGTGTACCATTCGGTAACGAAGCCTCTCCGCAAGTTCTACGAGGAAGAGGGGAAATACCTTGACATTCCCGGCACAGGCTCAGTGGAGGATATATTCCACACCATACGTCATGCACTTGAAGGTATAAATGCCGATTAAAAATACCGATAAATAAATACAGAACTCCGTGTTGAATTCAACACGGAGTTTTTTTTGTTTTTATTGCATCCTTTCCCTATATTCGCGGTATAATTTCAATACCATGGAAAAAAAACTTATAGAATGCGTACCTAACTTCAGCGAGGGACGCGACAAAGAGATTATAAAGTCCATTACTGATGCCATTGAGGCCGTGGAAGGCGTAAAACTTCTTGACGTCGATGCCGGCGAGGCAACAAACCGAACCGTAGTAACTTTTGTAGGCGAACCCGAAGCTGTGGTTGAAGCCGCATTCCGGGGTGTAAAACGCGCAGCCGAGCTTATTGACATGTCCAAGCACCACGGCGCACACCCGCGCATGGGAGCTACCGACGTGCTGCCGTTGATACCTGTAAGCGGCATAACGCTTGACGAATGCGCCGAACTTGCCCGCAACCTTGCCCGCCGCATATCAGAAGAACTCACCATCCCCACATACTGCTATGAAGCGGCGGCTTTCACTCCGGAAAGACGCAATCTGGCAGTGTGCCGTCAGGGTGAATACGAAGCTCTGCCCGAGAAGATGGGATCTGAGAAAGGCCCCGACTTCGGCAACCGCCCCTTTGACAGCCAGGTAGCACGCACAGGAGCCACTACCGTAGGCGCACGCGACTTCCTGATAGCCGTAAACTTCAACCTCAACACCACATCGACCCGGCGCGCCAATGCCATAGCATTTGACGTACGCGAAAAGGGGCGTCCGAAACGCGAGGGCGGCAAACCTAACGGAAAGCCGATGAAGGATGAGAACGGCAATACCATAATGCTTCCCGGAACACTGAAAGGCACAAAAGCAATAGGATGGTATATTGACGAATACGGCATAGCACAGGTGTCGATGAACATTACCGACATCAACACCACCCCACTCCACGTGGCGTTTGATGAAGTATGCCGGGCCGCACAGGCGCGTGGCATAAGAGTGACCGGCACCGAGATTGTCGGATTGGTACCCAAGAGGACTCTTATTGAAGCCGGCCGTCACTTCCTGCACCTCCAGCAGCGTTCGTCCGGACTGCCCGAAAATGAAATAATCCGCATAGCCGCCAAATCAATGGGGCTTGACGAGCTGACTCCGTTCCGTCCTGAAGAGAAGGTCATTGAATATATGATTGAGCCGGCCCATCAGCGCAATCTGACTGATCTGACTCTGAAAGAATTCACTTATCTCACCGCTTCGGAAGCTCCAGCGCCGGGTGGAGGCTCAATATCAGCAGCCATGGGGGCTCTGGCAGCCGCCCTCGGCACAATGGTGGCAAACCTGTCCGCCCACAAAGCCGGATGGGATGAACGCTGGGAGGAATTCTCCAACTATGCCGATGCAGGCCAGCTGCTTGTCGACCATCTGCTGGAACTCGTGGATGAAGATACCGCAGCATTCAACCGCATTATGGCGGCATTGCAGCTCCCCAAAGGCTCCGACGAAGAGAAAGCCGCCAGAGCGAAAGCCCTTGAGGAGGCCACGCTCTACGCCACACGCGTACCACTGAAAACAATGGAAGCTGCTATCGATGCGTTCCCACTGCTTGAGGCCATGGCTGAAAACGGCAATCCGGCCTCTGTAAGCGACGCCGGTGTAGGTGCTCTTGCCGCACGTGCCGCCGTAAGAGGAGCACGCCTGAATGTCCGCATCAACGCCGCTTCGCTGTCTGACCGTACAGCAGCTCAGGCTCTGATTGAACGTGCTGATGCCCTGGCTCTGAAAGCTGACGAAGCTGAACGCCATATCCTTGACATCGTTGAGACCAAAATCTGATCGACACACCTGAATATAATGCCAATATGACACATGAAGAATTTTGTGCCGACATCCGTGCCGGCATACCGGAGATATTGCCGGAACCGATACCGTATGATCCGAATGTAAATCATGCACCACGACGCAAACAGATACTGACACCCGAGCAGACGCATCTGGCTCTAAAAAATGCATTGAGATATTTCCCGGCCGAACAGCATGCAGAGCTGGCTCCTGAATTTGCCCGCGAACTGCATGACTATGGCCGTATATATATGTATCGGCTGCGTCCGCGCTACAAGATGTATGCGCGTCCCGTAGAGGAATATCCTGCCCGTTCACGTCAGGCAGCCGCTATCATGATGATGATACAGAACAATCTGGACGAGCGCGTGGCCCAGCATCCGCATGAACTTATCACCTACGGAGGCAATGGCGCTGTGTTCCAGAACTGGGCACAGTACCGTCTGGCTATGAAGTATCTCAGTGAGATGACTGACCGGCAGACACTTGTCATGTATTCGGGTCATCCGCTCGGGCTCTTCCCGTCGCACCCCGATGCACCGCGCGTAGTGGTGACCAACGGCATGGTTATCCCCAACTATTCCAAACCTGATGACTGGGAACGCTTCAACGCCCTCGGCGTATCGCAATACGGCCAGATGACCGCCGGCTCCTATATGTATATCGGTCCTCAGGGAATAGTCCACGGCACCACGATAACCGTGCTCAATGCCGGGCGCAAGCTACTGCCGGAAGGGAAAACCGACCTTGGCGGAATGCTGTTTGTGTCAGCCGGACTTGGCGGAATGTCAGGTGCACAGCCCAAAGCCGGCAATATAGCAGGAGTGGTAAGCGTTGTGGCTGAGATAAATCCGAAAGCTGTGGCCACCCGTAAGAATCAGGGATGGGTTGACGAAGTGTACACCTCCCTGCCGGAGCTGACCGAAAGAATTGCTGATGCACGGGCCAGGCATGAAGCTGTTTCGCTGGCATATCAGGGTAATGTAGTTGACCTCTGGGAATATCTTGCCGACCATAACATAGAGGTAAACCTCGGTTCTGACCAGACTTCGCTCCACAATCCATGGGCCGGAGGCTACTATCCCGCAGGCCTCAGCTTCGATGAAGCCAAGAGCATGATGGCCGACGACCCTGAGCAGTTCCGCCGTCTGGTACAGGAATCGCTGCGGCGTCAGGTTGACGCCATCAACCGGCTTGCTGACCGCGGGATGTACTTCTTCGATTATGGAAATGCATTTCTGCTCGAGGCCTCAAGAGCCGGAGCCGATATACTTAAAGAGGATGGCCGGTTCCGCTACCCATCGTACGTACAGGACATCATGGGCCCCGGATTCTTTGACTATGGGTTCGGCCCCTTCCGTTGGGTATGCGCATCCGGCAATCCTGACGATCTGGCAAAGACCGACCGTATAGCCGAGCGCGTGCTGACAGAAATGCTCACTGATGCTCCTGATGAAATCAAAGGACAGCTGCTCGACAATATCCACTGGATTCAGCAGGCAGGCCCAAACAACCTTGTGGTCGGATCGCAGGCCCGCATACTATATGCCGACTCCGAAGGGCGCACACGCATAGCGCAGGCCTTCAACGATGCCATTGCCTCGGGTGAGATATCAGGTCCCATAGTGCTCGGCCGTGACCATCATGACGTATCGGGCACCGATTCCCCCTACCGTGAGACATCGAACATATACGACGGCTCACAGTTCACAGCCGACATGGCCGTCCATAACGTGATTGGCGATTCATTCCGCGGCGCCACATGGGTGTCCATCCATAACGGCGGCGGAGTAGGATGGGGCGAAGTGATAAACGGAGGCTTCGGAATGGTAATCGACGGCTCGGAGGATGCCCGCCGGCATATCGACGAAATGCTTTTGTGGGATGTCAACAACGGAATAGCACGCCGCAGCTGGGCCCGCAACCAGGGCGCTATCAACGCCATACGCCGGCAGATGCAGCGCACGCCTGATCTGACCGTAACCCTTCCGAACATCGCCGACGATCAACTGATAGCTGACACATTGAAAAACGTTTAAGACACATTAAATATTTACCATGATACACCATATAAGCCCCAAGCATCTGACACTGGATCGCATTGGGGAAATAATTGACGGGGGCTGGAAAATTGAACTCAGCCCTGAAGCAGTGGCACGCATAGAACGCTGCCGCAAGTATCTTGACGACAAGATAAAGGAATGTGACCACCCTATATATGGCATAACCACCGGATTCGGCTCGCTGTGCAATATCTCAATCGGCGCCGACGACCTGTCGAAGCTACAGCAGAACCTTGTCATGTCACACGCCTGCGGATGTGGCGAAGAGGTTGACAGCCGTATTGTGAAGATAATGCTGCTCACAAAAATCATGTCGCTGTCATTCGGCAACTCCGGCGTTCAGCTCTCCACCGTACGCCGCATGATTGACTTCTTCAACAACGATATCATTCCTGTTGTCTACCGGCAGGGCTCGCTAGGCGCATCGGGCGACCTTGCTCCGCTCGCCAACATGTGCCTGCCGCTTCTCGGGCTTGGCGAAGCCTACTTCCGTGGCGAGCGCCGCAATGCCGCCGACATCCTGCGTGAAATGGGCTGGGAACCTCTCACACTCGTGTCAAAAGAGGGACTCGCGCTTCTCAACGGCACCCAGTTCATGTCATCACACGCAGTAAATGCCATACTCAAGGCACGCCGTCTTGTCCGACAGGCTGATAAAATCGGAGCGCTTTCGCTCGACGTTTTCGACGGCCGCATAGAGCCGTTCGGCGATGAAGTGAATGCCGTGCGCCCCCACCCGGGCCAGCTGCTCACGGCCCGCGCCGTACGCCGTCATCTGGAAGGTAGTGAGATTATATGCCGCCCCAAGAAGCATGTGCAGGACCCCTATTCATTCCGGTGCATGCCTCAGGTCCACGGTGCGGTGAAGGACACACTCGCTTATGTAGGTTCCGTGATAGAGACAGAGGTCAACTCCCCTACCGATAACCCCACCATTTTCCCCAAGGAAGACCTGATAGTGTCCGCCGGAAATTTCCACGGCGAACCGATAGCGTTGGCCATGGACTTCCTGACTTTGGCCATGTCGGAGCTGTCAAGCATATCCGAGCGGCGCATCTACCGCCTTATCTCAGGCGGACGTGGGCTACCCTCATTCCTTGTAGCCAAGCCGGGACTTAACAGCGGCTTCATGATTCCGCAATATGCCGCCGCATCCATAGTCAATCAGTCAAAGGGGCTGTGCTGGCCCACAAGTTGCGATTCAATCCCGTCATCGCAGGATCAGGAGGACCACGTGTCGATGGGTGGCAATTCAGCCACAAAACTGAATCAGGTAGTTGACAATACCGAACGTGTGCTTGCCATTGAGCTGTTCAACGCCGCCCAGGCACTTGATCTGCGCCGGCCGCTCCGCACATCGCCCGAACTCGAGCAGTGGCACAGCGAGTACCGCCGTCAGGTACCGTATATCGACAATGACACCGTCATGTCGCCACTTATAGCTGAATCAGTCAAATTCCTATCCTCTGATAAATAAACATAGAGATGCTTATCACAAATATCGGACTGCTGGCGGGGATCGACACCCGCCACAGTCTATATCTCCGCGGACACGACATGCGTTCGCTTGAAATGATTGACAACGCATGGCTGCTTGTCCGCGATGGGAAATTCGAGGATTGGGGCTCCATGCGCTCCGTTCCGGAAGCGTATGCCCAGGAGCCGTCGGCAGATGCCGGAGGTGGGACCGTGATACCAGCCTTTTGCGATTCGCACACACATATAGTATATGCCGGCAGCCGTGAGCGCGAGTTTATTGACAAAATCAACGGACTGAGCTATGAAGAGATCGCCCGCCGCGGAGGTGGCATACTCAATTCTGCCGACCGGTTGGCGCACACCTCGGAAGCCGACCTGTTTGCCCAGGCCATGGAGCGGGCCGACGAAGTGATGCATGAAGGCACAGGAGCCATAGAAATAAAGAGCGGCTACGGTCTTACCGTCAAGGACGAACTCAAGATGCTGCGCGTCATAGCCCGCATAGCCGATTCAGTCCCGATGGCTGTGAAATCCACATTCCTCGGTGCTCATGCTGTGGGCCGGGCATATACCGGACGCGATGATGAATATGTGGCTATGGTTTGCAACGACATGCTTCCGGCAGTAGCAGCCGAGGGGCTTGCCGAATATGTCGATGTGTTCTGCGACCGTGGATTCTTCACCGTGGAGCAGACTGACCGCATACTTGAAGCTGCAGCGAAGTACGGTCTGCGGCCGAAGATACACGCCAATGAGCTGGACGTGTCCGGAGGTGTACAGGTCGGATTAAGACATAACGCCCTTTCTGTTGACCATCTTGAGCGTGCCGGAAGAGAGGAAATTGAGCTGCTGTCACAATCAGAAACTTCGGCCACCATGCTCCCCGGAGCTTCATTTTTCCTCGGAATGCCGTATGCACCCGCCCGCGAGGCTGTTGACGCCGGCGCTATCGTGACTCTCGCATCAGACTATAATCCCGGCTCTTCACCCTCAGGCTCTATGCGGTTCATCATGTCGCTCGGATGTATAAAGATGAAACTTACCCCGGCCGAGGCTCTTGCCGCCACCACGATCAACGGCGCCTATGCCATGGGCATCTCTGAGTGTTACGGCTCTATAACCAAAGGGAAAGTAGCCAATTTCATCATCACACGCCCGCTACCGTCGTTCGGCTATCTGCCATACGCCTACACCTCACCTCTTATAAAGGATATCTACCTGCAGGGTGCAAAGCTTTAGAGCTTTGTACCCCAGGTATAATTTTCATTACGCTGACGGCGGCTTCTGATACGGCAAGCCATGTTGGCAAACGGGTGCCAGAGCATAAGCAGAGGCTGCGACAGACATACCTGACGCAGTCCCAACGCCCGGGCCGAACGCTTCCACGCGAATGCAATAGGAAGCCATACAGCGGGCAGGAGCACCAACAGAATCGCTGCCGCAGGCACTACTGAGGGAAGCGCAAGCACCGCTGCGGCCACGCCACACAGAATCATCAGCCAGTTAAGCAGGCTGAACAGCCCCATGACCAGATACGGGCCCTTGGGAAGAAAGGCTGAGGTGAACATACGGCGCAGACGCATGACACGCGACATGGCCGCAGGATTCGGGTCAAGCACATCCACCTGCGAGTCAGGCGAAAGCTCCACTGCAGTATTGGCCTTTGTAGTCACTTCATTGACAAATATATCATCATCGCCATACTGTAGATTCAGATTGCTTGAAAAACCTTTGTTGGCAAAAAACAACTGCTTCTTATAAGCCAGATTTGCGGCATCGCCCATAAACGGATGTCCGGCAAGTGCGGCACCGAATCCACGCACGGCGTCCCATTCAGTGTTGAATGACCGGGAGCGGCTCTGCTCGGCCCGGATATCATCAAGCGGTTCGGTAGGACGCAGACGCGAAGTACCCAGCACCACTTCATAGCCTTCAATAAAGTGCCGCATCATCAGGCGGAGCCAGATATTCGATTCGATACGGCAATTACCGCATGTGAGCATCACTACCGGATAACGAGCAGCCTTCAGGCCCAGCGTGACGCTCAGCTTCTTCCGGCTCAGATTGCGCGAACGCTCAGGTGCGAACGTCATGTACAGATTACGGTATTTCAGCTCAAGCGCGCTTACCACCTCCTCCGTAGAATCGGCATTTTCATCATTCACTACGATGACCTCCATCGGAGCCGGATAGTCCTGATCAAGTATCTGCTCCAGAAGAGTGCGCAGATTCCAGCCATCGGCCTGCGAATAGACTATCACCGACACCGCCGGATAACCGTCGGTAGGGATCGGGGCCTCGTCATCATGACGCGATTTACGGGATATGCGCGACACACGCGGCAGCATCACTGCAAGCAGAATAATGCCGCATATAGCCGCCGCCGCAAGCAATCCCCACACCAACGGACTGTATGACAAGGATATGAGGTAAATATAATCAGCCATTTTGAAATATGTTTGTTCTATTAATTTACAAAAATAGACAAAATCCATGAAAATTCTTAGCGGGTGAAACGATTTATTAATCATAATTAAGAGGTAAGCCTTGCGGCAATGTCGCCAATATCTATTACCTTTGCGCTCCAATTGATACGCTGCGGCGCATCATCAGAGTGCTTGCTACCTCGTTAAAAACAAGAAAACATGACATCCAAAAATCTATTTTCACCCCTTTTTCTGCTTTTTTGATTCCAAATTCGGCATCGTGTTCCCGGATATTTTGTAGGGGCCTAGCTCTATCCCGGCCCGTTGTCCTGCAAGGCTTTTCCGAATGGGCGGGCACAGAGGCCCGTCCATTCGAGGCATTGGGAACACAAAAGTGAATTGGGGGTAAAAATATACAGCAAAATCCATAAGGTTTCAAATTAATTATGCGTTTTGCACTTCAATGTTGTTCTGTTTGTATTTAACCAGTAACAGATTATAAGCAAGCGAAATAGCCCAAAAGCTTTAGTAACTCAAACATTTTGAGCCAAAAACGCCTTTTCCTAATTCGAACTGACAATAGTCAATTCAGGTTAGGTGGGGTGTTCATTGCATATTCCCAAGGGTTTTGATTCAAAGTGGCGAGAAATATCCAGGCCAACTGTCTGAATCTAGTTTTGTCAATAACCGTTCCTTTTTCTCTTACATG
>OFEZ01001028.1_pt1 | contig 16686 bp, 14 predicted proteins | sample 1521241 | NCBI WGS metagenome assembly OFEZ01 (sample SAMEA3504099, study PRJEB24116) | mouse gut metagenome | biome: mouse gut; feature: mouse-associated habitat; material: faeces | place: Denmark | collected 2011
GATCTGTGCGCCTAATTTTGTGGTATAGCTATAAAATCCAACCGCACAGGTGGAAAATTTTTTCAGCGTATACTGTTATCAATGGGAAAGAATCTCCCATGGAAGAAAGGAATTTTCATCATGGGAAAGATAGATACTATAACAAAGGAATACATAAGGAATCCGCTAGTCTTTGCAGATGCATTCAACCAGCTTTTATACCATGGGGAGCAAAAGAGAAACGATAAAGCGGATCGCAGAGAAATTCCAATTGTCTGAAATTGAATCCAGCAAAAAAGTAAAACAATATTGGTGAAAACATTCAAATAATCGTAGAGAAAGAACCAGGGGGGTATGCCCCTCCACAAGCCAAAAACGGGGGATAACTCCCCCGTTTTGCTTTTCCCCGGCGCTTTCAGGGACACCTATTTCAGAGATATCACTCTGCCAGGTACATTTTCAGGCCATCCTCTATCTTCTGCAGCGTCTCCTCCTTGGACTGGGTTCCCGCCAGATAGGGCCCAAGGCATTCAGTCAGCACTTCCCGTATCTTGGCGTCCTCCTTCACAGGCTTATCCAGGCCTTCACACATGGCAACCAACCGGTCCGCCGTCTCTTTGGGAAATGCCTTGGCATCAAAAACTTCGTATCCTCCGTCGTCCTGTTCGATCATAGTGGTCATGGAGAAGTCACTCCTGTCCTTTTCCGCCTGCCTGCGCAGGGAATCGTGATTTACCGGAAAAGAGCCATTGCTCTCCGTATCCTGCACCTGGCTGGACAGAGCAAAGCGCAGGAAATCTTTTGCCGTATCCAGGTACTGGCTCTGGGCGCGGACTCCCATCAAAAGGGAAGGGCTGAATCGGTTCTCAAAGGCGGTAAAATCCCCCTTGATATAGTCCACCATGGACATGGAGGACATGCAGTTTATAAAGCCACCTGCCCGGCTGAAGGCAAGTTTTGCCTTTCCTCCCAGATCCCACATGCTGTAGCATAATTCATTTTCAGGCCGGGTCGAAACAATCCCGCAGTTGTCCCCAATGGCCTTCAAATACTCCAGATATCTGCCCATGACTTCCCTGTCCAGCTGTTTGTCCTTGACCATCTCCTCACAGAAATAAGGATAAAATTTGTCCACCAGCTCCCCGGGCGTCTGATTTCCCAGGTAGCTCTCTGACTGCTGGGCCAGGAACGCTGCCAGGGATTCCACCGTTCCCATCTGTTCGGGAGTAATGTCCCGCCCCAGGGCCATATTGAAGGAGTACTGCAGGGGAACCCCGTAGCGTTTTCCGTCCTCCCTCACATAGGCTCCGGTAATATTGGACATCACTTCCCCGCTCTCCTCCAGAGGCCTTATCAGTTCATCCAGATCTTCCAGAAGCCCCTTGGACACATAGGTTTCCATATTCAGGTCATCCAGCACCAGAATATCCGGTGCATCCTCCCCCAAAAGCAGGGTATTGAGCTTTTTGTATATGGCGTCAAAATCCGGTACGTCATAGCTGTACATGGCGTATTCGTACTCAATGTCGATCCGCACCTGGGGATTGGCCTTGTGATATAATGTTGCCGCCTGTTTCAGCAGAGAATTCTCATAAACGGTGTACAGTTTCAACACCTGGGTTACTTGGGAGACAGCGTCCGGATCATACTCATACCGATTCAGTTTCACCTTCCCGTCCACCTGAAACAGCCCGTAAATGCTCCCGTCCTCCAGGGCGGCCAGTCCCGTGCAGCTGCGGTCGGTGACAGCAAAATCTGTGTCCAGGCCCTCCACCAGCATCTCCCACTGTCCCTTGGGATCTCCTCCGGCCAGGCGGAAGATACCGTCCTCCCCGGCAGCCACCAGGGTACCGTCCTTCAGGGCTGTCAGTTTCATACTGCCGGAACCTCCTCCAAAGACAAAGACATTGTCGCCGGCGCCGCCGGTGGGAAGGGGAATCACAGCCCCATCCTGGGCACGGCCCTCAGGCCGTTTTTCAATCTGTCCGCCGGTTCCATCCGAAGAGCGCAGATAGACATTTTTACCGTCGGTGACAATGCCGCCCTCATAGACAGAGACGTCGGTGTCGCTCTCCAGCACCCTGCCGTCCTCCCCGGAGTGAAGATACAGCGTAGAATAGGAAATGGATACCAGAGTGCCGTTGTCCAGGGCGGCAAATCCCTGTATCATCTCATATCCGCCCCATTCCTCATTGGGGGTGGACCACTCCTTGGGCGTGATCTCCTGGGCCGTGTCTCCCCCGCCTTTCCACAGGCGGCCCATAAAGGAATCCGTCCCCTCCTGCACATAACCTGTATATAGGTACTGGATTCCATCCTGTCCCTGGGAGATCTGTGCCTCCAGCCATCCTCCGCAGGACAGCTCCATGGAAGCCAGCCACTCCTGGGTTACATCCACAAAACCATCCTGCTGCTTCTCCCACTCCCGCAGAATGGTCTTCTCCTCCTGCTCCATGGAAGTCAGCAGATGCAGCCTGCCTTCCACTGTAAAAAGCTGATGGATGGTTCCATCGGTCAGTTCCTGGGGCAGGATCTCTTCCTTCTCCACATATCTTCCTCTGGCAGAATCCGGCCCGCCGCCAGTCCCACTGGCGCTTTCCCCCGGAGTCTGTGAAACGCTGCCTTCTCCGGCTGTCTCCTCCTCGCCGCAGGCGCCCAGCACACCTGTGAGAAGGGTCAGGGACAGCACCGCAGCCAAAACCCTCTTCCACTTTGTCCTTTTCTTCATTGTGTTACCTCCCGCCCGTCCTGTCCGGAAAGGCTCATTTTTTAGATTTCCATTGATTTCAGCCCTGCAGAATCCGGCTTCCTCTCAACAAACCCAATGGTAACAGAAAAATGTCAAAGGCCTGTGTCCGACTTGTGCCTAAGTTGTAAAATCTGATGCCCGCAGGCGGTTTTTATTGGGAGGATTTTAGAGGGTTCCCAGATAAAAATGAAACTGAAACATTTCCACACTCTGGATCATCTGGCCCTCCGGGTCGTCCGCCCGGCACAAAAATAAGTCTCCCGTTTTGACAGCGGCAAAAATCCCCCCGGAGCCCATGGGCTGATACAGAATTCCCTCCTGGGTCCACTGTCCTCCTGGCTCCCCCATTTCCATGTCGAAGGAGCGGGCATACTCCTCCAAAACTGCCGAAAGCCCGCCGCCATCCTGGTACTCCAGAGGGACATAACAGTTTATCAAGGCGTCCAGAACCTGGCCGCTCACCCCGTTCAAAATCAATTCAGCCGTCATTTCCCGGCTCTGAAAGGACACGGTCCAGTAGCTGTGAAACAGATCCTCTTTCCCCTGAACGCCCCCTTCTCCCGGGGACCAGAGATAACAGTATGCTTTGAACTCCTGCAACCCAGGCTCTGCCCCTTCCGTCCCGCTCAGCCCGAAATGACGCATAAAAAAATCTTCCACCCAGTCCCTGCCGCAGTCTATGGCCTGGACCATGGAGAGCTGTCCGGCCTGGGGTTCATGGGGATAGACATCCTGTCCGCTCCCCAGATCCTGCACCGCCTGCAGAAGCTGGTCTTCAGAGAGAATTGTCTTCTCCGTCACCTCCAGAACCTGGGTTTCCGTCTCCAGAACCTGCAGGGGCATGGTCACTATGCCGCTTCCCCGAAACAGGTTTTCCTTCTCCTGTCCCAGCCGCCCCTGCACCAGAAGCAGTCCCCCCAGGGCCGCTCCCAGGGCAAGAAAAATGCCCAGGAGATTAAAGAACACCCCTCCTGTTACCCCGTCAGATTCTCCACTGCTTCTGTTTGGAATTTCTCTCTTACTCATTTCTCTCTCCCTCCGGTTCCACTGCCACAGCCGCCCTGTTCTTTTGCGGCTGCTCCTGGCTGTCCCGGCACAGTTGTGGATCCATCTTCAGATAAAAACTCACCCTGGTCCCATGGCCTTTCCGGCTCTCAAACTGCAGCCGGGAACCGTGGATCGCGGCGATCCGTTCCCCCAGGGCAAGCCCCAGGCCCGCCCCGTGCTGCTTTCTGGAACGGGCCTTGTCCACCATGTAGAAAGCCTCCGTGATACGGGAAAGCGCTTCCTCCTCCATGCCGCATCCGTCGTCCTCAACCCACACCAGATAGCCTTTCTGCCTTATTTCTTCCTTCCGGCCTCCTAACTCAATGCGGCCGGCCCCTGCCTTGATGGAATTATCCACCAGATTGATCAGAAGGGTTTTCAGCAGATCAAAGTCCGCCATCACATAAGCCTGCTCTGTCCGCAGGTGGAATTCTATGCCTTTATCCTGAAAAATGGGAGATAGGCTCTCCGCCACATCCGCCAGAAGCTCCTCCCCGGGCAGCTCCTGCAGGGGAAACTCCTGCCTGTGCAGCACAGTGAGTTCCATCAGTTTTAAGGAAAGGGCTTCCAGACGCATTCCCTCGTTCCAGATATGCCAGGAAGCCCTGCGGTTTTCCTCCCGGGAAAGTTCCTTCTGGTAGATGGTATCCGCATAACCGATAATGGAGGTAAGGGGCGTCTTCAGCTCGTGGGCAAAATTTGCCACAAAATCTTCCTTCTCCTGTGCCGCTTGGGACAGTTCTCCGATCTTTCCCTCCACCGCAGCCGCCATCTGGTTAAAACTCTCCGCCAGAACACCGATTTCATCCCTGCCGCCCCGGGGAAGTCTCTCCTCATAACAACCTTCTGCCATGCGCCTGGCGGCCTTGGACATTCTCTTTAAAGGTCCCGTCAGCAGCGCGGACAGAATTCCCAGAAGCACCATTCCCGCCCCCAGGGCCACAAGATAACAGCGCGTGAAATACTGTCTCATGGTATCCTGCTGCCTCATTGTCTTGCTCACATCCCACTGCGTGACAAAATAGATCCGCCCGCTCCGGGAGAACAAATCTTCCTGGGAGTAACTATCCGCCGAAGTATCCTGGACAACAAAATCCCCTGACAGAGAATCCCCGCCGGAAGATTTCTCCACCCAAGAATCCCCGTCGGTAGATGTCCCCGCTCCCTTCCACTGAAAAGTGACGCTATTCTCCCACTGCACCAGGCTTCCCACCAGAATGGAACCGCCCTGGGGAGAATCCAGAAATTGATACACATGGGCATCCTCCGAGAGATCTTCCAGGAAAGAAGGGTCAAATCCCTCCAGTTCCGAATAGATCAGGGACTTATCCTCCCCAAAGAAGCCCACAGGGACATCAAACTCAGACGCCAGGGTCCGAAAGGTCTCCTCCTGCTGTCCATCCCAGAACACATCCTCATATCCCGGTATGGCATCCCCTTCCTCCAGCAGGATATCCCCGCCAGGCAGACTACTCTCTCCTTCCAGCAGAACTTCCCCGCTTTCCTTCTGACAGCTCCCCTCATCCACCAGGCTCCTCCCTGGCAGAACCTTCCATATTTCTATATTCTGATCCCCATGAGGAAAAATCTGCTCCACCCCACTGTCCAGAATCAGGGAAAAGTCCAGGTATGTCAGTCCCGCTGACTGCACGGTAAATTTATCATACTGGTACTGTCTCAGGGCAAAATCCACCTCCCTGGCCAGGCTGCTCTCCATGGAATAATGCAGCAGAAAATACCCTGAGAAGGAAAACGCTACACTGAACACCAACATACCGCATAGAAAAATCTTGGTAAAAAGCCGCATCTTATCCCTCCAGCCGGTAGCCGATCCGGAATATGGTCTTGATCCTCTCCTCCCACCCCAGCTTCCTTCGCAGCCGCTGGATATGGGCATCCAGAGTCCTGGTCTCCCCCAGAAAAGGTTCTTTCCAGACTGTTTCATACAGCCGTTCCCGGTACAGCGCCACATTCCTGTGCTGTATCAGTTCTGCCAGCAGATCAAACTCCTTTGCCGTGAGCACCACCGGACAGCCCCCCTTTGTCACCTGCCGGGAATCCAGGCAGACCGTCACATCTCCAAAGCGCAGTACCGTGCTTTTTGCCCCTGTTCTGCGCAGCAGCGCCTCCACCCTGGCCATCAGTTCCCCCACCTGGAAGGGTTTCACAAGATAATCATCCGCCCCCGCCTTCAGTCCCCGGATCCGGTCTTCCACAGCCCCTTTTGCCGTCAGGAAGATGACCGGCGTTCCGGCGGGCTTAATCTCCTCCAAAAGAACATATCCGTCAACTCCAGGAAGCATAATGTCCAGCAGGACCAGATCGTAAGTCCCCTCCCCGATCAGCCGGATACCCTCCATGCCGTCCCGGGCACAGCTGCAGTGATAGCCTTCCCGGTTCAAGTTCAGGCAGACCAGGTCCGCTATGGCCTCGTCATCCTCCACCACCAAAATCTCTGCCAAAGAATCCACCTCCGTTTCCTGAGTTAATTATATTGGGACTGACTGTTTTGTCAAGACAGGATCTCCTCCCAACAGGCCGCAATCGTAAAGCCCAGTTGAGGGCCTGAATTTTCAGAAGGCCTACGCCAAACTGGCAGCGGCCATAGCGGAACTTTACGGAGAACACTACTACCTGATGGAAAGCGACAGGCTCAACCCCCTGGAAAAAGAAACCTTCTATCGCATCTGCTCTACCTGACAGGATACCTGACAAAAGTGAAGGAAGACATGCTCCCGGATGGGGCTCTGGAACCTGGCAGGACCGCTCTGATCTCCGACTTGTTGTTCGACACCATAAGCTACTTTGACTATAAAGAAAGCTTCTACCATGCGTTTCTCACTGGACTTTTTTCCAACGGTGGATACCAGGTAGAGTCCAACTATGGAAAACGGCCTTGGCAGATCCGATCTTGTGATAAAGGACAGAAAAAACCGGCGCGCCGCCGTGATAGAAGCCAAATGGGCGGAGGCCGGATCTCAGCTTGAAAAAGAATGCCTTGGAGCATTGGACCAGATCGAGCACAGACAATACGCCAGAAAAATAGAGCGGTCCGGTTTCCAGAAGGTGGTTAAACTGGGCATGGCTTTTTTCCAGAAAACCTGTCTGGAGATGGGGCCTGACCACTGAGATGAGGCCCCATCTCCCTACAGAGGTTTGCCTTCCAGAATCTCGCAGTAATCTCTGTAATTTTTCTCCAAAAGCGCCGGGGTGTCCAGCCCGTAAGGACATTTAGACTTACAGCTGCCGCAGTGAAGGCATTCTTCAATCTTCTTCATCTTCTCCCGCGCCTGGGGTGTCAGCTGCGCTGCAGAGGGCGACCGGCGTATCAGCAGGCTCATGCGGGCACAATTGTTAATCTCAATCCCCACAGGACAGGGCATGCAGTAGCCGCAGCCCCGGCAGAAATCTCCCAAAAGCTCCTCCCTGTCCTTTTTAATGACAGCCGCCAGTTCCTCTGTCATTTCCGGCGGGTTCTCAATGTAGGACAGGAACTCATCCAGCTCCTCCCGGCGCTGCACGCCCCATATGGGAAGCACATTGTCATACTGAGCCAGAAAAGCATAGGCCGCCGCCGCGTTGGTGATCAGTCCCCCTGACAGTGCCTTCATGGCGATAAATCCCATGCCGGCCCTTTGGCATTTCTCCACCAGAGCAATGTCCTTCTCCGTGGCCAGGTAGCAGAAGGGAAACTGCAGCGTCTCATACAGACCGCTCTCCACTGCCTCCTGAGCTATGTTCAGCCGGTGGTTGGTGATACCGATATGGCGCACCATCCCTTTGTCCCTGGCCTCCAGCATGGCCTCATAGAGCCCGCTGCCGTCCCCCGGTTTGGGACAGAAGGCAGGGTTGTGGAACTGATACAAATCCACATAATCCGTGCGCAGATTCCCCAGGGAAGTGTGCAGATCCTTCCAGAATTCCTCCCCGGTGACAGCGCCGGTCTTGGTGGCAATACAGACCTTCTCCCTCATTCCTTCAAAGGCCGCCCCCAGCTTTTCCTCACTGTCCGTGTAGAAACGGGCTGTGTCAAAAAAAGTCATTCCACGGTCATAGGCTCTGCGCAGGAGGCTCACCGCCTCCTGCATGCCGATCCGCTGTATGGGCAGAGCCCCAAAAGCATTCTTTTCAACGGTGATTCCCGTCCTGCCCAGCGTTACTTTTGCCATAATACTCTCCTACTTTTTCTGCAGCAGGGATTTTCCAGTCATCTCCGCAGGCTGCTCCTTGCCCATGATCTGGATCAGAGTGGGGATAATGTCCGCCAGACAGCCGTTCTCACGGAGCGTGTAATCGCTGCCATAGTTTACCAGGATGAAAGGCACCTGGTTGGTGGTATGGGCAGTGAAAGGCTCCCCTGTCTCATAGTCCACCAGCATCTCGGCATTTCCATGGTCGGCGCAGATAAACATGACGCCTCCCACTTCTCTCACAGCCTCCACGGCCCTGCCCACGCACTCATCCACGGCTTCCACGGCCTTCACCGCCGCATCCAGGACACCTGTGTGTCCCACCATGTCGGGATTGGCAAAGTTAATAATTACCACGTCATATTTGTCGGAACGGATAGCTTCGCAGAGCTTGTCGCACACCTGATAAGCGCTCATCTCAGGCTTCAGATCGTAGGTCGCCACATCCTTGGGAGAGTTCACCAGAATCCTGTCCTCCCCCTGGTTGGGCTCCTCCACACCGCCGTTGAAGAAGAAAGTCACATGGGCATACTTTTCCGTCTCCGCAATGCGGACCTGCTTCATGCCCTCCGCCGCAAGCCACTCCCCGAAGGTATTGGTCACGGACACCTTGTGGAAGGCCACATCCTTGTTGGGGATGGTGGGATCATAATCGGAGAAGCACACATAGGTGATATCCTTCCTGGGTCCTCTGTCAAAGCCCTTAAAATCATCGTCGCAGAAGGCCCTGGTAATCTCCCTTGCTCTGTCGGGGCGGAAGTTGAAGAAGATGATGGAATCCCCGTCCTGAACCGTGGCCACGGGCTTTCCGTCCTCCACTGCCAGGGTGGGTTTGACAAACTCATCCGTCTCCTGCCTGTCGTAGGAAGCCTGAATGCCGCAGATACCACATGCCGCCGTGAGTCCCTCGCCCTTTGTCATGGCGTCGTAGGCAAGCTTCACCCGGTCATAATTGTTGTCCCTGTCCATGGCGTAATAGCGCCCCATAACAGAAGCGATCCTGCCCACGCCGATCTTTTTCATCTCCTCCGCCAGCGCCTCAGCGTACTCCCTGCCGCTGGCAGGAGGGGTGTCGCGCCCGTCCAGGAAACAGTGTACATACACTTTCTCCAGACCATGCCTCTTGGCCAGCTCCAGCAGACCGTACAGATGGGTATTGTGGCTGTGAACCCCGCCGTCGGACAAAAGTCCCATGAGATGAAGAGAACTGCCGTTTTTCTTACAGTTTTCCACCGCCTTCAGCAGGGCGGGATTCTCAAAAAAGGTGCCGTCCTGAATCTCCTTGGTGATCCTGGTGAGCTCCTGGTACACAATGCGGCCTGCGCCCATGTTCAGATGTCCCACCTCGGAGTTGCCCATCTGCCCCTCAGGAAGCCCCACCGCCATGCCGCTGGCATTTCCTCTCACAAAGGGGCACTCCGCCATGAGCCTGTCCATCACGGGCGTCTTTGCCATAGCTACGGCGTTGCCCTCTTTCTTCTCATTCAGGCCGTACCCGTCCAAAATCATTAAAACAACCGGTTTCTTGCTCATATTCCCTCTCCTTGCATCACATCCCCGGCCCCTGTTCTCAGAACCGGAAGATGGTTATTTTCACGCTTCCTCCCAAAATTATACACTGAAAAACACTGTCGCGCAATACCAATTCACGATTATCTCCCCCAAAGCCGATTGAAAAACATGGCAGAAAATGTTATCATAAGACCAAATCCCAGGTCTGCTCCAAACTGCGGTCAGAATGGAACCGGAAAACATCTCCCGCCGGCCCAGATGGGAATTCCGCCCTTATACCATGAAAGGAAGCATCAGATATGGCACAGCACAAAGACCCCTCTCTGGCGGCTGCGGAAAGCAGACGCCTGGAAGCCCTGAGACAGCGCTACCGAACCCAGGCACGGGCACAGTTTGAGAACCGTGTGGCTCATTACCACAAGATCACCGGCGGACATTACAGCTCCATCTCCGTCAGGGACCAGAAGACCCGCTGGGGAAGCTGTTCTTCCCGCGGCAGTCTCTCTTTTAACTATCGACTGATCTTCGCACCCCCCATTGTGCTGGACTATGTGGTGGTCCATGAGCTCTGCCATCTGACTCACATGAATCATTCCAAGGAATTCTGGGCCATGGTGGCCTCGGTGATGCCGGAGTACAAGACCTGCAGGACATGGCTGAAAGAACACGGGGAAGAGCTCACCCTGGAAACCTATCTGACCAGGCGGGGCATACCCATTAAGCTCTGAACCTCCCAGGATACCGGAGTATAACCAGCACCAATAACAGAGAAGGATGGAGCTGCCTTTTTGCAGCCCCATCCTTCTCTGTTTCACTTTAAATTTCAAAAATGCAGTTCTCAGCGGTTCTCATCCACATAGACCTGGGCCCTGCTCTGAATTACCTTCGCCACCTCCTGGGCCGTTTTCTGCCCGGTGTAGAAGCCGTCCATCTCCTCGTTAATGATATTTGCCACGGAGTCGTTCCAGTAATAACTGTTATCCACAGAAAAAACAAACTCGATGGCCTCGTCCAGCTGCTCCTGAGTCAGAGGCGGCAGGACTATATCCTCACCGTTTAAGTAATAGTTATCATCATACTCTACCTTCTCTCCGGTCTCCTGGTCAATCCAGTAAGGCCTCTGAGTGGCCTCCTGAGCTTTCTCCATAAAACGATCCTTCCGCACAGGCATGCCCCAGTCCAGATTTGACTGATACTCATCCGTCAGATAGTACCGCAGAAAATCCCAGGCCCCCTCGGTGTTCCTGGAGCGGGAGGAGATGGCAAAACACATATTTCCATTCACATAAGATCCTCTGCCGCTCTCTGTGGGAAATCCGATATAGGTTATATCCTCACCGATTCTGCCGTTGAGAGTATAAGAAATATTCCGCATGCTGCTGATGCTCAGGGAACACAGAAGAGTCCTGTTATCCCTGTACTGGGTCTGGTACTGATTCCACCACTCTTCCCCGTAGGACTCCTCGCTCTCCTGCACCGGAAGCGTCTTGGCATATTCCATCATGTCCAGGAAGTTCTGAGACTCAAAATCGCATTTTCCCGTATCCACATTAATGAAGTCCCGGCCGCAATATCCCATAACCACATTGAAAAAGTCCGGCCGCAGGATTTCTCCCATGGCGCTGGTTCCCTCGGGCATAGTGTCCAGAACCTGCTGCATATCCGCCATAGTCCAGGTTTCCCGCTCTCCCACCAGGGATTTCTTGGCCACCATGGTGCTCACAAAGAAGCTGGGAACAACATAGAGCAGCTTTCCGTCCACGGAGTAAGCGTCAAAGACATTCTGTACAAATTCCACCTGGGACAGTTCCTCATCTTCCTCGATGAGTTTTCCCACATCCGCAAGCAGTCCCTTGGCCGCGTAATTGTCCACCGGAAGCCCGTCTGCCAGCAGAATATCCGGCATATTCCCCGTGATAATATCGTTGTTCAGCTGCGTAGTACCTGCATTCCAGTCATCATTTGAGTTCAGGCTGTCATATTCCTTCACCACAATACGATACTCTTCATTGCTGCGGTTATACTCCACCACCCTGCGCTTCACATCCGAGCTCACATAGTTGCCTGCCATCACAATCACCTGTTTGTCAGGAATGTCCTCCGGATTCACATGGGTAAAGACTCCCAGCTTCAAACCGTTGTCATAATTCTCACGATATACGCCAAAAAATCTGTCAGCGTCCAGTTCCAGAACACTTGAGAAAGAAGGACTGTTCATATCGGAGTTGATGAAATTCATCTTTATGACAGATTCTGTGTTGCCTCTGTTAAAAGTGTAAATCCCCCTGGCATTGCTGTACACCAGGTCGGCGCTGGTTCCGGAATTTATGGCGTTATAATCCCACATAAAGCTGGCGGGCAGAGACGTGGGCTCCCCCACTGTATCTGTGGAAGGATCATAGGCCGCCAGGTACAGTTTGGACCAGTCATTTTCATCCGCGTACAACAGCAGAAGGGTTCCGTCCGCTTTGGTGTAGGAACCGCTCAGGTTGTTGAAATATTTACTTATCTCCCCAGAGGCCGTTTTTCTCTCGGAAGCGTTTCCCTGAGAGTCCACCGACATCTTGTATGTTTCGTCGCCTGTCATCACCATCTGAACGGAGCCGTCCTCCCCCAGGAACATGACATTAATATTGACGTACTCCTCATCCGTGCGCAGCCCCTCCAGTTCCGTCTCCCACTGCAGGCTTCCGTCCGGCCCCCAGTTGCAGAGGTAGAGCTTATTCTCCACAATACTCTCCTCCGGATTGGAATAATCTTCAAAATTATAATCCTTCAGGCCATAAGCGCCGCCCTCAGGGGACAGGATAAAATTGTAGTAGTTGGTGTACTCCCAGACATTACTGCTACCCTCATCCCCTGTTGATATGCCAGGCTCATCCACGCTGATATCCTCATCAGAGCCTGTCTCTCCTTCTGTCTCTACGTCTGCTTCATCGTCTTCTACAGGCTCTTCTTCATCTTCCTCGGCGGACTCCTCCTCCGCGGGTTTCGTATCCCTGGCCAGAGGCATAACGGATCCCCCACGGCCCTCAGAGGCAGGCATCTCCAGACGCACCATCTGCAGGTCGGATCCATCCTCTTTCATGGATATCAGACGGTAATCCAGCCCGCTTTCTGTCTCATCCCAATGGGCAACCTCCACTGACATGTGAATCCTTCCGTCCCTGTAGACCGTATTTCCCACGTAGTAGTTATCCCCTTCCAGATCCGGAAAGTCAAATGCATCCACCTTGTACACATTCTCTTTTGCCAGATCGGCGTTTACGTTCTGATCACCGCCGCAGGCACACATCCCCAGGGCCATGCTCGCTATGAGCCCGCCGCACAGGGCCTTCTTTCCCCAGTTTTTTTTCATAATATTGCTCCTCCCTGCCTGTTTATACAAGCATCCGTTCCATTTGCTCCAGCCCTTTGCCGGAAGCCCCTAAATCATCCTGCCTATTTCTCTTTGTCCAAAGCCTCACCTTTCTTTCTAAAGAAGCGTTTTTTCTTATTCATCTCTGCCATCTGGCCGGGTTCCTCCAACAGTTCCACATAGTCATACTCCCCCGGCTTCTTTCTTTTGGCACGGATTTTCTCCATGACCCGCTCCGCCTTGTCCGCCACCTTCAGCCTCACATCCCTCAGGGTCCATCCCTTATGCTTCCACCAGATGCAGAAGAACACCATTGCCAGACCAATAGGATAGATCACCAGAAGCAGCTCAAAGAGCGTCAGCAGAGCCAGAATATCCTCGTATCCCCTGGCAATATTTTCCCAGTAAGGATAGATAATGGCTTTTCCGTTCATGGACCTGGTTCCAAATTCCAGAAGCAGCTGGCACCTGGACAGGAAAGAATATCGGGAGGTGTTCTCCAGAACCTCCGTCTCCTTCTCGTCCGCCCCCAGATTCTCCCGGATATAGTTTTCCGCAAAACCCGACACAGGGTTGGGCATCACGATCTCATAGTGATTGATGCCGTTGCTCTTGCCGTTCTCCTCCAGGGACTCGCAGGACACATACACCAAAGTACTGTCCAGGCCCGCAGCTTCCGCCAGTCTGCCGGAAGGCCGCTCCACCACCCCTGTCACAACATGGGGAATCCCACCGATATATACCACCATTCCCGCCACATCGCTGGAACCGAAGAGCTGCCATGCCGCGTCCTCGTCGATGACGCAGTAATCCTTCAGCACATCATTCCCGGAAAAATAGGCGCCATAGAGAAGGGGCACTGGATGAAACAGGAAAAAGTCGCCCCCTATGCCCACGGCATCCGCCGTAATGCTGGCCTTGTCTGTGGAGATCGTCACCTGGCCGTCCGCGCTGTACGCATCCGCCCAGAGCCTGGCGCCGGGATTCTCCGATTCCTGGATCACGGAGGCATCTGTCAGCGCCTTGTCGATGCTGTGCTCAAAGTCCATGATCCTGTCTTCTGTAATACCCGCGCCCACCGAGAAAAAACAGCTGACCTGGGATACGGCTTCGCTGCCGCCCCACCTCTCCGCGGCAGTCTGGGAAAGCTGTGACTTTCCCATGCTGCCGGTCAGGAAAAACAGGACCAGGAAGAGTGCGAAGGATATCCCCCCGCTTATGCCCAGTACTATTTTCTTCATCGCTTACCTCATTTCCATTCGGCGTTAATTATTTGCCAGCCTGATCAGCTTGCCCGCCTCCACAGGCTTCGTAGACGTCGTGATCACAAATTCCGTGCTGTAGAGAGCGCCGCTGATGGCGGACTGGGTATCGTCACTGGCCAGAACCTCCACATCCACACGGCTTGCAGAGTAACGGGTGCCCAGGGGCGTGCTCTTGGACTCCACAATCAGAATGAACTTGCCGTTGTTGTCCTCCCTGATGGCGCTGTTGGGCACAATCAGGTCATAGTTTGCACTCTTCTGCCCTACGGACAGGTTCAGAGACTGGCCCGCCGTCACTTCTCCCGCCACGTCGAAGGTGAGAAGCTTCTTCTGGCCCGGCTCGTTGGGATCGGGCTTTATGCTGGCCAGAGTCACGGTCACATCATTATATCTCCATGCGTTTACAAGCTCCGCCTGGTCTCCCACGCTCACCCTCTTGGCCTGTTCATTGGTGACGGAAAAGCTCATGGTAAAGCCCTTGCCCTCCGGCTGCATCACCATCACCGGATTGCCTATGGAAGTGGTTCCTCCCGCCTTCACGTTCACCGCCGTCACCACACCTGATATGGGAGCTGTGATGGTGGCGCCAATGCTCTTCTCCGTCAGCTCGTTCACCAGTTCTTCCGCCTTGGCAATGGCTTCCTGCTGTTTCTCCAGCCCCAGACTCCGGGAGATCTGCCCTGTCAGATCGGCCAGATCCTCCTTCTTCTCTTCCAGGAGCTCCTCCTTATCCTTCAGATCCCTCTTGGCGTCCGCCAGATCCTTGTCTGTAAGGCCCTGTTCCGCTTCCATCAGCTTCTTGGCCCTGTCAAAGGAAAGCTGCCACTTCTCCACTTCCAGATTCGCGTTGTTATACCTGCTCTGGGCGCTGTTGGCCTCCGCCTCCGCCTCATAAAGCTGTCCCCGCAGTCCGCTTACATCGCTGCCGCTGATCTGTTCGTCCTGTTCAATCTGCCTGCGCAGGGCGTCCACCCAGTTTTTCTTCTCCGACCACTCCGCGTTGGCGGTATCCTTCAGGTACTGGGCATTCTCCAGATTGGTTTTTGCCACATTGTAGGCTTTCTCCGCATCTGTCTCATTACCGTTGACATCTCTGTCCTTGATTCACCTCTTAGCGAGTGGTAATCAAGGACTTTTTCAATAAGCTTCTCAGACTGGTCAGAAACCGTATACCTTTTGGGCGGGTTAAAGCAGCCGGAAAAATCTGTTTTCCCTGTTTCAGCAAGAGATGCCATCATCCTGATAACACGATGCTGAAATCTGCCATACTCATAACAGATGGATTTATCATTGACCTTTGCATCGATAAATGCATCGAAATCCGTTTTCAGTCCCGGATAGTAGGTACTAAAGCCATGCTCTGATGAAAAATGGACTATCTTCTTACAGACGGCTTCATACTGTCCCATGCTTACTTCCTTGATGCCGTATTCCCTGACTGACTGCAGGAGAGCATCGCTGAGGGATTGCATATCCCATTCTTTTTGGATCATAAAAACCTCCTTACTATGGAATTGATTGTTACCTCTCCATAATAAAGATTAATGCCGATATTTTTAAGGAAATATCAGCAGCTATGCGGTTTTTAAGAAAATATCGGCATTAAAAAAATGTCGGCATTATGTTCCATCTATATACATATAGAAGCAGTGGGATGAACTGCATGCGGTCGCTTCCCGTCCGGTTTAACGGGGATTTTTCCTGTCACGTATGCCATATTCCCGGATAGTTCGGGAGCCAGGTCATAAATGACGGAGTCAGCCCTGACATTGCCAATAAGGTCAAGGTTTTTGTATTCAGCCACAAGACATACAAGGTCTTTCTTGACATACCAGCTGTCACACAGGATGATAACATTTTTCTTCCTGGCAAGTTCCGGCATTGCCTGGCGTACCATTGATGCAGCAAGCTTCAGTTTGGATTCGCTGCCCAGCCACATACGGTAACCCAGCGGGAGGGAAACATAACGGATCCGGTTCTGGTTCCACACAGGCACGCAGAGCATGATGCTTACAAAACAATGCCCGTTGAGATAATTTGAGCCATTGTGTGCCGCATGGTCAAAAAGTTTTGATACATCCTCAAATTTCTTTCCTGATTTGGGAACCATGGTGTCATCAATACACAGAAAGACCGGCTGGGAACCGAGATCCAGGGGTATGAGGTTCAGGGCAGTGCGGGCGGTGATGTTCATAAACCTGCTATAATCTATATTTGCGTAGGAACAGGCATAATAAAAAGCATTCAGCGATTTATCCGTAATTTTTGACAGAAAATGTCTGTAAAGGAAACGGATGGAACCAGCTGATTCCAAAGCGATCACGGCAGGCAGGAAAAGGAACAGGTTTCTGGCAGTCGGGGCATAAACAGCAACAAAATAAACAGAAAAATATTTATAAAGTCTACCAATTATGTTGTTTTCATCGTATAATAAGTTTAACGTACAAGGTCACTCTCTTTCGTAAGGATTTGTTTGCAAACTTATAATACTACGAAATGTGCCTTGTGCGTTACTTTTTTTCAAAAGTTGTAAAGTGGTGTAATAAATATAGGGGAACTGAAAAAATATGCTTTTTCAGTTCCTAT
>OFEZ01001035.1_pt1 | contig 16600 bp, 16 predicted proteins | sample 1521241 | NCBI WGS metagenome assembly OFEZ01 (sample SAMEA3504099, study PRJEB24116) | mouse gut metagenome | biome: mouse gut; feature: mouse-associated habitat; material: faeces | place: Denmark | collected 2011
GACGCCCGCCCCTACAGGAGACAGCGTTTTGCGAAAAATTGATTTCCCTGTCAGCGGCCTGGATGAACGCCTATCCTGTGCGCGGAAATAGGGGCGCTCAGCAGTTCCCCCGCTGCCCCCGGCCGGCGGTACACCGGGCGTCGATGCGCCGCTGCTTGTCCACCAGATCGGCCAGGGTCACGTGGTCCACCACATTGCTGATGGCCTGGTCCACCTGCTCCCAGAGGTCCAGGGTCACGCACTCCTTGCACCGGGCGCACCGGTTCACCTCGTCGTCCAGGCAGGACACCGGGGCAATGCTCCCCTCCACCGTCCGCAGGATCAGGCCCACCGTGTAGTCCTCCGGGTCCTTTGTCAGGTGGTAGCCCCCCTTGGCCCCCCGGACGCTGCGGACCAGGCCGCTGCGGACCAGGACGGGGATGATCTGCTCCAGGTACTTCTCGCTGATGCCCTGGCTGTCGGCCACGGATTTGACGGATAGATTCTCCCCCTCCCCCCGCATGGCCAGGGCCAGCATGAGGCGCAGGGCGTAGCGGCTCTTCGCGGATATTTTCACAGTACCGCCTCCTCTCGTTTAATTCCTATGGTAATATAGGGCTTTTCTGCTGTCAAGTTGCAGACGCAACAGCAGGGAAAAATCCCCGCCGCCTTGTGTTTTAAATTTTTCCCGTTGCCAGCTCCTTGCAAATTAGCTCCAGCCTGGGTGCAGCATATGCAAAAAAGACTTTAAAGGAGACTCCCACGCTGACCGGCTTGAGCATTACGTTGACCGTCCGCATCTCCGTCCCCTCCTTTATTGAACAACCGGCAGCTCCAGATTTTCCGGTTTTGTACCGGTCCAAAATTCCGCCAGCAGCTTTTCGCTGGGACGCTGGGCCAGCTGCATAAAATCATAGATTTGGGCGTTGACCAGCTGTGTCTCCTTCACTTCATCTGGACCGGGCAAAGCCGTCAGCTCCTTTTTTAGGGCGGCGGCGATTTCCGGCTCCTCCGGCAGAATATTCCGGCTTTCACCAGGGTCTTCTTCCAGGTCGAAGAGCAGGTCCCAGTCCTCAAAGCCCCTGCGGGTGATGTACTTATACCGGCCTTTCCTCACCATTCGGGAGAGGGAGTTCATCGACGCCACCTCTGGGAATTTTCCTGGCGCGCCGAAAATCCCGTACATCTCCGAGATAACAGCCCTGTCATTAGGAATCTCCCCAGACAGTATGTCTTCCCCGTCTTGGCAAGGCGGCGGGGACGCATGGGCCAGGCCGCATAGGGTGGGCAGCAGGTCCAGCAGGCTCACCGGTTCGGTCCGCCGCACACCCTGGGGGATGCCGTCCCCCTCTATGAGCAGAGGGATGCGGGCGGAGCTTTCAAAGAAAGACATCTTGCCAAAGAGGCCCCGCTCTCCGCACTGGTCCCCGTGGTCGGAGGTGTAAAGGAAGACCCCGCTTTCCCCGGTTCTTTTGCAATAATCCCAGAAGGCGGAGCGGACAGCTCCGATATACCCATCCACCTGCTCGATCATCCCGCAGTAGGCGGCCTGGGCCCGCAAAGCGGTCTCTGGATCCCTGGAGGAGCGCGCCAGCCGGATTTTGGCAGTGGGGTCCAGGTAGTCCGGCGGGTTTAGAAAGCCAGCCGGAAGGGAGACCCGCTCCCGGTAGTACCGGTATAGTTCCTCTGGTGCTACATAGGGGAAGTGGGGGCCGTAAGTGCCCACCACTACAAATTGGGGCTTTTCGTGGGGACGGGAGAGCCAGTCCAAAGCGGCGAAGAGTACCTGCTGGTCGTAGTCCTGCACCGGGGAGCCGCCACCGCCAATGATTTGGGTGCTGCCCAATTCATCAAAGCACTTGATGAAGGGGCCCCGCAGCTTTTCCAGCAGCGGCCTGGAGGGCTTCCACTCCGGGCTGGTGATGTCTCCCACCAAACGGTGGTGGAAGCCGTGGCGCTGGTCCTCTCCCACAAAGTGCATCCGGCCCGCCAGCACCGTCTCGTACCCCGCCGCAGAAAATGCGTGGGCAATGGTGGGGGTGGTATCTGGCAGCACGGTGAAGTTGTTCAGAATCCCCGTTCGGGAAGGAAGCCGTCCAGAGAGGAACGCCATTCGGGCGGGGACACAGAGGGGACAGGCGGTATAGGCGGCGTCAAAACTCATACCTCTTTCCGCCATATTTTCCAGGGTAGGGGTGCGGGCCAGTCCCCCTAGGTAGCTAGACATCTTTGGGGCGTGCTGGTCGCTCATAAAGACCAGGATATTCTTTTGCTCCATTTTAAACACTCCTTCCGGAAAGGGGGCGCGGGGCCGCCGTTTTATTTGTCGGCGTACCGGCCCAGCTTCAGCTCCTCGAAAACGGGAATCATAGCGTCCAGCTCCTCATGGACAGCCGCTGTCACCTGCTCCGGCGTCTTGATGTCAATCATCAGGCCATTTTCGGTGGCAAAACTCTCAAACCGGGGGTCCTGGATCATCTTGGTGAAACCGTTGTACAGGATATCGAGAACCTCATCCGGAGTGCCTTTCTGCACCAGCAGCATCCGCCACACGCAGGTATCCACATTGTAGCCGAACTTGGTGACAGGAGGGACATCCTCCAGCCCTGCAACCTGGGGAGTCTTGTCCGCAAAAGCGGTAAGAATCACAGCGTCCTTTGTGTCCTTCACCGCCCCGATCTCCGAGGTGCCGATGCAGATAGCATCCACATGGCCTCCCAGCAGGGCGGTGGTGATTTCCGAGGCCCCGTTATAGGCCACCTGGGTATAGGTGACATTGGCCTGCTGGAAGAGCTGGGCCATGCAGATGTGAGGAATGCCCGCGGTGGCGCAGCCAATAAGAAGGCTCTCTCCAGTGCCGGAATACTTTTTGATGAATTCTTCAAAGGTGGAGACCCCCAGCTTGGAGCTGACAATAAGTACATTGACATCCTTTACAATGCCGCAGATAGGCTGGAAGTCATCAATGGAGTATTCCACCACATCCATCAGGGATTTGCTGGTGAATACGCCGCCATTGTTAAAAAGCACAGTGTAGCCATCGTTTTTGGCTCCGTTCAGGTAGTTGACGGTAGCGGTTACTCCGGCGGCGCCATCCTGGTTTTCCACCACAATGGGAACCCCAAAGTACTCCTGCCCCATACTCTCGAACATCCGGCAGATGGTATCCGCGCCGGCGCCAGCCTTCCAGGGACACACCAAGGTGATGGGGGCAGTGGGGAAATCAGTTCCCGCAGGCTCTTCCACGCTGTTGCCGCTGGGGGCGGCAGGCTGGGAGGTGGCGGGAGATACGGGGGTGTCCTTGGCGCAGGCCGCCAGGGAAAGGGTCATGGCAACACAGAGTAAAAAAGCAATCCATCGTTTCATGTTGGTTCAAGCCTCCTGTTTTTAATTTTCACTGTGCAGACGCACGCTTTTTCCGGTTCTTCCAGAGGGGATAGAAAATGGTTGCAAGGCTGATAGCGATACAGAGCAGGGCGATGGGCCGGGTAAAAAAGATGGCGGCTCCGTTGGGGGACATCTGCAAAGCCCGGCGCAGGTTCACCTCTGCCATAGAGCCCAAGATGCGGGCGATGATGAAAGGGGCTTTGGGGATGCCGAATTTATCAAAGATGAAAAAGCCAATCATGCCAAAGACCACCATCATCCAAACATCGAACATGGAGTTGCTGGAAGAATAGGCCCCCAGGATGCAGAACACCCCCACCACGGGAAAGAGGATTTCGGTGGGCACCACGGCGATGCGGGCAAAGACCTTGGTGAGCACAGAGGCCTGGAGCAGCATTAAAACATTGGCAAGGAGCAGTATTCCCATAATGGAATAGGCTAAAGGACCATTGGTGCTGTAGAAGGTGGGGCCGGTGGCCACCCCGGCAATGGTCATGGCCCCCGCCAGCACCGCCGTTGCGGTATCTCCAGGGATACCCAAAGAGAGGAGCGGGATGAAGGCCGCCCCGGTTACCGCGTTGTTGGCGCTTTCCGGCGCGATGATCCCCTCTTCGCAGCCAGTGCCGAATTTTTCTGGCTGCCGCGAGGCGTTCTTAGCGGAGTTATAGGCCACAAAGGCCGCCAGGGAGGGACCGGTGCCTGGAATAGCGCCAATGCCGGTGCCCAGCAGGATAGATTTCAGCAGCATCTTCCAGTGGGAAAAGAGACTCCGCCAGGGGTAGGTCTGCCGTGTGAAGTCCTGGGCGGTGGAATCGGGCTGCCCCGCCTGGAACACCTTTTTGATGACCTGGGAGAAGGCAAAGACACCAATCATCGTAGGGGCCAGGTTAATGCCGCCCCGCAGGGCGCCGATGCCGAAGGTCATCCGGGTAAGGCCAGAGAAGGCGTCCCCGCCGATGACGGTGACAAACAGCCCCAGCAGCGCCGCCAGAAAGCCCTTTTTGGGATTATCTCCCACCACGCTGGGAATTACCGTTAGACCGATGAGGCAAAGGCCGAACATCTCCGCCGGGCCGAACTGCAAGGCCGCTCTGGCAAGGGTTGGGCCCAAAAGAACCAGCAGGAGAACGCTTACAATGCCGCCGATGAAGCTGGCCCGCAGGGCGATGCTTAGGGCCATCCCGGCCCTGCCGTTTTTAGCCATGGGATGGCCGTCCATCATGGTGCAGGCAGAAGCTGGAGCCCCTGGCGTATCAATAAGGATGGCGGTGATGGAACCTCCGTAAATCCCGCCGCAATAGACGCCAATAAGGACACAAAGGCTGGAATAGATATCCAGGGAATAGGTGATAGGCAGCAGCAGGGTGATACCAATAACTGAGGACAGCCCTGGAATGGCGCCGAAGATGATTCCCACCGCCACCCCCAGACTTAGGAGCAGCAAATTTTGGAGGGTAAAAAGATGGGTAGCTGCTTCTAAAAACATCCGTCTTCCCCCTTTCTAGATTCGGACGTTGAAGTATTGGGCGAATACAAAATATGCAATGGCGGCACAGCTGTAGATGATAACGTACCGCAGGGGCTTTCTTACCCCGCAGAGGAGCAGCATGGCAGTGAGCATTACAAAGGCCCCTGCCAGAAAATGGACCTTTTCAATGAGCAGGATGGAGCCCAGCAGCACAATGCAAAAGAGGAGGGTACGGAGGTTATCCCGAATATTGAGCCGGAAGGGTGGTTCCTGACAGTCTTTTTCCCGGTATTTTTGGGCAAAGAAGGTATCTGCCAGCAGCAGTCCCGCCACCACCAGGGTGCAGACCGCGATGGCATAAGGGAAAAAACGGCTGCCAATGGGATCGTACTTGGCGGCCTCGGTAAAGAAAGGGACGCTGAAAAACAGGGCAGCCCCAAACACCAAAAAGACGATGGCACAGATTCGGTCGTTGATTCTGGATTTCATGCCTATTCCTCCCTTTTTTCCGGGAGCAGTCCCAGCTCCTTCAGTCCAATCTGGATGGTCCGTCGCTCCGATTCCGTCAATTCCCGCATGGGAAAGCGGGCGGCTCCCATGGGAAATCCCAGCTCCTCCATCATGGCCTTATGGCCCATCACGGGCATCACCCGCCGGGCCAGCTCCCGCAGCTTCAGCACAGTTTTTTGGGCGGCGCGGGCTTCCTCCAGATTATTGGCCCAAAACCCCTCCCAGATGCGACGGCAAAGAGCTGGAAAAATCCCTGCCATAGCGATTACCCCGCCATCCGCTCCGCTTTGCAAAGCGGTAAGTACCTGGGCGTCGTTGCCGGTGAGAAGCACCAGACCGCATCCTTCTGCCGCACATTGGTACTCCAGCAGCGTCATAAGATCCATGCTGCTGTCCTTAAGGCCCACCACATTGAGACATCGCTGGAGTACCTCCCCCAATACCGCCGGGGGGATGGGATTGCCGGTCATGCCAGGGATATTATAGAGGTAGAGAGGCAACCCCTTCGCCAGTTCCGCAATTTGGCAGAAATAGTCCCTCAAAGCGCGGGCGTCGTACCGGTGGTAATAAGGGGCAGTCACCGAGACCGCGTCCACCCCGCTTTCTCTGGCGTGGTTCGCCAAAAGCCGCAGATCCTCCAAGTTCATGGCGGTGGTGTTGCACATCACCCGCGCCTCCTTTTCCAGCCCTCGTTGGGCGGCCTCCAGCAGACCCATCCGCTCCCGGAGAGTGAGATTTACAAATTCCCCCGTTGTTCCCCCCACAAACACCCCGTGGGCGCCCGAACGGGTGACATAGCTTGCCAGACGGGTGTAACCGGCGTAGTCCACCTGACCATCCCTTTGAAAGGGGGTCAGCAGCGGTGCAGTGATTCCCTTCATCAAGCCCACCTGCTTCAAAGCCTCAACTCCTTTGTTTCTTCCTGCAATAAGCTACTCCAGCACCGCTCCCCGGCTGGCGGGGGAGACGCTTCGGGCGTAGCGGGCCAGATAGCCTTCGGTCACTTTTGGGACAAAAGCCCCCAGACCCTCCAAGCGCTCCCGCAGCTCCTTCTCGCTTAAATGCACCTCCAGCCGCCCCTTGTCAATGTCAATTTCGATGATGTCCCCATTCTGCACTGCGGCGATGGGACCACCGCGGCTGGCCTCTGGGGAGACATGACCGATGCAGGGTCCCCTGGTAGCGCCGGAAAAGCGCCCGTCAGTTACCAGAGCCACCGATTCGGCGTAGCCCATGCTCACAAGGGTGGCGGTACAGGTGAGGAGTTCCCGCATGCCAGGGCCTCCCTGGGGTCCCTCTCCACGGATAATAAGAACATCCCCATGGTGTATCCTACCTTCCAAAATGGCCTCCACCGCGGCTTCTTCACATTCAAAGCAGCGGGCCGGGCCGCTGTGACGGCGCATTTTTTCCACTACAGCTGTTTGCTTCACTACGCACCCCTCCGGGGCAAGGTTCCCCTTCAGCACCACCAGGGAGCCTTGGGAGCTGTAAGCGTTTTCCACTGGCCGCACAATCTTGCGGCTCCATTCCGCTGCCGCAGTGTTCTCCCGGTGGGTGTGACCGTTCACTGTCATCTGGTCCAGATTCACAAGGCCGTCTAAGGCTTGCAGCACCGCTCCCACGCCCCCCGCCTGCTCCAGGTCCCACAGGGTATGGGGGCCAGAGGGCTTGCATTTCACAAGAGTCGGGGTGGTGGCGCTAAGTTTCCCCATCTCCTCCAGGCGCATAGAGAGCCTTGCTTCGTGGGCGATGGCGGGTATATGGAGGGTAAGGTTGGTGGAACCACCTACACTCATCCCCACACGCACCGCCAGCTCCAGCATTTCCTGGGTGACGATATCCCTGGGACAGACGTTTTCTTCCACCAGCTTCACAATCCGCAGACCGCTGGCTTTGGCAATCCGCTTGCGTTTGCCTGTCACCGCGTGGGCGCAGCCGCTGCCAGGCATGGTGAGCCCCAAGGCTTCTGCCACAATAGACATAGAATTCGCTGTTCCCATCATGGCACAGGAGCCGGGGCCGGGACTCATAAGCCCCTCCATATACTCGTATTCCTCCTGGCTAAGTTCCCCCCGCAGAAGTTTACCTGTCATTTCCTTTAGCTGATAGGTGGCATAAGATTCCCCCTTGTACTGGGCGGGCATCATAGGACCTCCGGTCACCAGGATAGCAGGGATGTTTACCCGCAAGGCCGCTATAACCATGGCAGGAACGATTTTATCGCATCCCCCGATGAGCACCAAACCGTCCAACTGATGCCCTCCGGCGTAGCATTCAATGGAATCGGCAATAAGCTCCCGGCTGGGGAGCACATGGCACATTCCCACATGGCCCTGGGCAAAGCCATCGCAGAGGGAAAGGGTGCTCATTTCAAAGGGGATGCCCCCGGCTTCCCGAACGCCATCCTTCACCAGCTGCCCCAAGGTATCCAAATGAATATGGCCTGGGTGCATTTCATTGAAGGTGTTGATGACCCCAATAAAGGGCTTCGCCAGCTCTTCATTCAAAAGACCCATCCCCCGCAGATGTGCCCTGGGTCCTGCCATGGTCAGGCCATTTACCACCCTGCCGCTGCGGTACCGGGGGTTCTTATACTGTAATTCCATGGGATACATCCTTTCTGTATATTACTGCTGAAGGCGGCGGTTCACCGCTGCGGCGCTAGCCATTACTTCGTCCGCAAGGGAGATAGCCTTATCCAAAGGAAAGCGGTAATCTGGCGCAGAAATTCCAATGGCGCAAAGGGCTTTATGCTCGGCGGAGAAGATGGGGGCCGCCACACAGACCACATCGGCGTGGTGCTCCCGGTTATCCAGGGCGTAGCCCTGGGCGCGAATCCGTGCCAGTTCTTCTAGCAGCGCCGCTTCTTCCACAAAGGTGCGCTCGGTAAAACGCTTGCGAGGCTCGTTTTTCAGATAGGCCCGCAGCCACTCCTCGCTTTGGTTGGCTAGAACCGCCTTCCCCCCGCCGGTGCAGTGGAGGGGGAGGTTCCACCCCACACGGGAGCGCAGGCCGATTTGGTTTTTAGCCTCCAGCTTGGCGATGTAGATGCCCTGGTACTGATTTAGAGCGATAAGATGGATGGTTTCGGTGGAAAGGTCATTCAGCCGCCGCATCTCCTTTTCCGCTACCTCTACCATAAAGTCAGAGGCCTGCATCCGCATCCCCAAGGCCATGGCGTCAAACCCCAAACGGTATTTCCGCTCCTCATTTTTTGCCACGTAACCGGTTTCCACCAGCTCTTGCAGAATCCGATGGATTGTGCTGGCGCTAAGGTTGGTGGCTGTGCTCAGCTCGGTGATTCCCAAGCAGCTGCGGCTGTGGGAGAGGGTCTCCAAAATCTGTAGGGCCTTCAGGGAGCTGTAATTTCCCAGTTTTTGACAGCGTGCAGTTGCTCTTTCTTTATCAAAAATCAATTTTTCGCCCCCTAAATTTTCCACATATGGAATTATTTGTCTAAATATAGAATTTATTGGCGTGATATGATTGTAGCATTCAGGAGCTTTCTTTTCAATCCGCAGACTTTACAAACATTTTTTCCGAAAGTTAGACTATTCCAACAGAAAATCGGCCAAAATTACCCTTGCTTTTTGGTGGATTTCCATATCTGGAATTTGGCGGTTTTTGGAGGCTTAGGGAAGGATTTTTTTGGGCAAATAGAAACGGGATGCAAGAGGGAAGAGTGCGGACTTTTATGGATTAGATAACAAAACACACAGCCTCACAGATAATTTGCCTGTGAAGCTGTGTGTTGGCTTTGGTATAGAAGGAATTAAAGGGATAAGCAGCTGCAACAGCCTGCGGGATAAAAATTTCTGCCGCGACACAAGGTAAATCCTCCGCAGTGTTTCCCATCCCCCATCCGCCCCACCCCATTTTACAACCCAGCAGTCCTCCGGTAAAATAATAGCATTATTTTACCAAAAGAGGAGGATAATCCCATGGGGAGAAGACTAGAGCCAGGGCATTTAGCCGCCTTCCAGCGGCGGCTTTTAGAGGAGGAGCGGGAGGCAGCCACCATCGAGAAGTACCTGCGGGAGGTGGGGGTCTTTGCGGCGTGGGCCGGAAGCGAACCGGTGACCAAGGAGCTGGCCTGCCGGTGGAAGGAGCGGTTGGCTGCCAGCCGGCCACCATCAACGGGAAGCTGGCGGCACTGAACAAATTCTTTGCCTTTCTGGGCTGGATAGACTGCCAGGTGAAATATCTGAAGGTGCAGCGAAGGATGTTCCGCAGCAGCGGCCGGGAGCTGAGCCGGAAGGACTACACCTGCCTGGTGGAGACCGCCAGGGCGCTGGGACGGGAGCGGCTGGCCCTCCTCATTGAGACCATCTGCGCCACAGGGATACGGGTGAGCGAGGTGCGGTACATCACAGTGGAGGCGGCCCAAAAGGGACAGACAGAGATTGCCCTGAAGGGAAAGCTGCGGACCATCCTGCTGCCGGGGAAGCTCTGCCGGAAACTTGTAAAATATGCCAGAAAAAGAAAAATCGCCTCTGGGGAGATTTTTCTCACCAGAAGCGGTAAAGGGCTGAGCAGGCGGCAGATATGGGCGGAGATGAAGGCCCTCTGCGCCAAGGCAGGGGTGGAGCGGAGCAAGGTTTTCCCCCACAACCTCCGACACCTGTTTGCCAGGAGCTTCTACCGGGCCTGCCGGGATGTGGTAAAGCTGGCGGATGTGCTGGGGCACTCCAATATTGAGACCACCCGCATCTACCTCATCTCCACCGGGGCGGAGCACGCCCGGCAGCTGGAACGGCTGGGGCTGGTCTCTTAGCTAAAATTAAACAGAACGCTTATTTAGCCTAAACTTCAGGGCAAAAAGAAACGTCTTCCGCCAATAGTCTGCATGAACAGCTATTAGTTTAACACAAAAGATGGGGGATTACAAGGGTTAGGCTTATTTTTTGCGCAAGAAACCAGGCCAGAGGGAAGATTTTCCTGTCTGGCCCTTCTTTTTTGCCCTGAAAGTCTCTCGCTCTTTTCCCTTCTTCTCCTTTTGGGCCAAAACTTGGGACTATCTAAGCGTTCCGACCACAAGAGAGGGAGGAGGGACTCTATGCCAAGGGCGCAGCAGCGCGTCATGAGCGAGCAGCGGCCGGTGCAGCATCGGGCAGGCAAGGGGACCCTTATAACGCTGGAGGAGATTGAACAGTTTTTGACCCTCTATGAAAGCCTGGACCGAACCGAGGGGACAATTAAGTTCTACCGGAGAAAGCTGCTGCGGTTCTACCAGGACCTGCCGGAGGACAAGCGGATTCGCTATGGCTTTTTGGAGAAATGGCGGGAAGCTCTCCTGAAGGAGTACAAGCCAGCTTCGGTAAATGCCTTTCTTTCGGCAGTGAATACCTTCCTGGACTACATCGGCCACCGGGAGTACCAGCTGGTGGGGCAGCTGCGGGAGGAAAAGCCACCCCAGCCGGAGCTATCCAGGGCGGAGTATCTGCATCTTTTACACACAGCAAAGGCCCTGGGGAACGAGAAGGTCTATTTGCTCATTAAGCTGTTCGCCTGCACCGGGCTTTTTGCCAAGGAGCTGCCCAACCTGACAGTGGAGGCGCTCCGGGAGGGAAAGGTTCTCTGCTATCAGAACCGCGTCAAGCAAATCGTTGCGATACCAGCCTGTATCCAGAAGGAGCTGCTAAGTTTTACAGAGCGAAATGGTATCGGGTCTGGGCCGGTTTTTCGGACCCGGAGCGGACGGGCCATCAACCGGACCTATGTCCCCATCCTGATGAAGCCTGTTTGTGAAGCGGCGCGAATCCCCGATGGCCGGGCGAATCCCCAGGCGCTGCGCAAGCTGTATCTTTCCACAAGGGCTGGGATTGAAAGCAACATCGCTCTGCTGGTGGAGCAGGCCATGGAGCGGATGATGGAGCAGGAGCAGCTCTCCATTGGGTGGGACGGAGATTACTAAATGAGGTGAAAGTGGTTGCAGCAGGAGCAAAAAATCTTACGCCGGCTGGCAATTCTTTTGCTGGCGGGATATCTGGCAGCTGTGGTGCTTTTCTATTTTCTGGCTGGAGAGCAGCTACATCTGCGAGAATCTAGGGGAAATATTGATGTCCTTCCAGCGGAGAAAGGCACGATGGAGCTGACAGCAGGATGTGTGGTAGAGCAGCGCTTTACTACTAAGGTTCAACGTTTGGAGGAAATCAGCGTCCAATGGGGGACCTATTACCGGCAGAACGCTGGGATGGTTCTGGTGGAGCTATGGGATTTGCAAAACAACTGTCCGCTCTTATCCCAAAACTTTGATGCTGCAACCGTCACCGAAGGTGGTTTTACTACCTTGACCACAAAGAAAGCAATAGAGGGACTGCATCAGCGCCCCCTTGCTTTGCGGGTCACATCAATAGATGGCCAGCTGGGGACTTCTCCTTCTCCACTGATGAACAATGGAGAACATGAGGGGGAGTGGGAACTTTTTATAGACGGAATTTCGACCCCAGGGACCCTCTGCTTCGCCGCCAGGGGAACAGATTATATTTGGACAGGACTCCATTATTGGGAATTTGCTGCCGCTGGGTTGGGACTGCTGCTGCTTTTCTTGGCAGGGGTTTGGTACCACGTTAAAAAGGGAAGGCGGAGTTATGTCATCAACGCCATTATTGCAATGGATAAATATCGTTTTCTCATCCGGCAGCTGGTGGTCCGGGATTTTAAAACGAAATATAAGCGTTCCGTCCTTGGTGTGTTTTGGAGTTTTCTAAATCCGCTGCTGACTATGTGCGTTCAGTATTTTGTATTTTCAATGATTTTCAAAAGTGATATTCCCTATTATGCAGTATATCTTTTAATCGGAATTGTGACATTTAATTTCTTCTCTGAAGCCTGTGGAATGGCTTTGAGTTCGATTGTAGGAAATGCTCCATTGATCACCAAGGTTTATATGCCAAAGTATATCTACCCCTTGACCCGGGTGATGTCCTCGATCATCAATCTTGGTATCTCCTTAATTCCGCTGTTCCTTGTTTCAATATTGACAGGGGTTCCGTTCAAGAAATCAGTTGTTTTAAGCCTTTATTTTCTGTGGTGCATTATTATTTTTAGTTTAGGTTTGGGACTTTTCCTATCCACTTCGATGGTGTTTTTCCGGGATACGCAGTTTTTATGGGGTGTTCTTAGCATGATCTGGATGTACGCAACCCCCATCTTCTATCCAGAAAGCATTTTACCAGATAATTTTAAGCTTATTTTGAAAATAAATCCTCTTTATCACTTTCTAAAAAATATCCGTATCTGTATTTTGGATGGTATTTCTCCGGAACCTGTAGCTTACGTCGGATGCATCTTAATAGCTCTACTTGCGCTGGTGATTGGATCGTTGGTTTTCTGGAAGAACCAAGATCGTTTCCTTCTGTATTTGTAAGGGGATGCTTATGAACAACACAATGATTGAAGTTAGCGATGTAACTATGCGGTTTCGGATGAATGCAGACAAGATAATGTCACTGAAGGAATTTGTGACCGCAGCCCTTCGGGGGAAGCTGGAATACCAAGATTTTACCGCTTTGGACCATGTCTCCTTTGAAGTGAAAAAAGGAGAGACGTTTGGCTTAATAGGGCGAAATGGGGCTGGGAAAAGCACCATTTTAAAGGTGATTTCCGGAATATTAAAACCAACATCTGGAAGTGTAACTTGTTATGGAAATGTTGTCCCTATGCTGGAACTTGGTTCCGGGTTCGACTTTGACCTGACAGGCCGGGAAAATATTTTTCTGAACGGAGCGATTTTGGGCTACAGCGAAAAATTTCTGCGGGAAAAGTACAATGAAATTGTGGAGTTTTCTGAGTTGGGAGAGTTCATTGATGCTCCTATTCGAAACTACTCCTCTGGGATGCTGGCACGATTGGCGTTTTCAGTGGCCACAGTGGTGAAGCCAGAGATTCTTATTGTAGATGAAATTCTGTCGGTGGGGGATGCAGCCTTTCAGGAAAAGAGTCGGAAACGGATGCTGGAGCTGATGGGAGGTGGGACTACAGTGTTGTTTGTTTCCCATAGTATCCAACAAGTGAGGGAGATGTGTTCCCGTGTTCTCTGGTTAGAGCAAGGAAAAGTTAAAATGCTAGAAACGGTGGAAGATGTTTGCAACGCTTATGAGATTTGAGTGTTGTAATATGGATGGATATTTGCTATTGAGTGGATAGAGGACCATAGAATGCTATTGGTTTATAAAAACATTCACAAGGAATCCCCAAGATGTTCTGAAAAATTTAAGAAAAAGCGAAAAAGGGTTTGCTGTTTCTGCGAGAAATGGGCTTCTGGAGGAATTGAGTCCTTCATTTGTAATGTGCTTACCCGAATAGATTTGGAACAACTCCAAGTGGATATTGTATCGTCTAGTATTGAAAAAAGTATATTTACACCTATACTTCAAGAAAAAGGGATTCGCTTTTTTGAATTATCTGGTAACTCCAAAAGGTCCAGAAATAATCACCACTATTTAAGAAAATTAATGGAAGAACACAATTATGATGTGTTCCATTTAAATGCTTTCCAGGGATTATCTTTAAGCTATCTTAATATCGCGCAACAGACTGGCGTGCCAATACGAATTGCTCATAGCCATAATACATCCCTTAGAAGAAGTTTAACAAAGCCAATTAAAATGATGCTTCATACCTGTGCAAAGAAAATATATACTTCAGCTGCAACAGAATTATGGGCATGTTCTCACAATGCGGCAGAATTTCTATTTGAAAGACAAGTTCTAGCCCATCAGGGTTTTAATTTTATCCCTAATGGAATCGATACTCAGCGTTTTCGATTTAATGTTGAAATGCGAGAAAAGATGCGTAAGGAGCTTGGACTAGGAGAAGCATTTGTTATTGGAAATGTTGGGCGTTTATGTTATCAAAAAAATCAAATATTTTTGCTAGATGTATTTGCAGAACTTCTAAAATCGAATCCAAAAGGTCGGTTGTTGTTGGTAGGAGATGGGGAAGATAGACGATATCTTGAAGAAAAAGCGCATCGTTTGGATATCTTTGATAAGGTGATCTTCTTTGGCTTAGCTGAACACATAGAACACTTATTGTGGGCAATGGATATTTTTGTGTTGCCCTCGCATTTTGAAGGACTTCCTGTTGTAGGTGTTGAGGCTCAAGCGTCTGGACTTCCATGTGTTTTCTCAGATACAGTTGCCAGAGAATGTGAATTGATTAACTCAACAAAATTTCTTTCACTTTCGTCGTCTCACTCTATATGGTCCAAAGTGATTTTACATGCTAGAGCCCAGACAAACCGAATAGAAGCTTCCGATATAGTAAAAGCCGTTGGTTTTGATATTGGGACAATCGCAAAACAAATCGAATCAAGCTATTTAGGAATTCGTTGTTGCTCTAATATTGGGGAATAATTTATAGAATATAGAAACGACAAATATTTCTCTATAATTTAAAAGCAAATAAGTTATCAGGGAAGACAGGAGAACTGATGAAAATGAAGGTAGTGATACTTGCTGGTGGCTTTGGCACGAGAATTTCTGAGGAAAGCGTATTAAAGCCAAAACCAATGGTGGAAATTGGGGGAAGACCGATACTTTGGCATATTATGAAAGGGTATGCAAACTATGGATATACAGATTTTATTATCTGTGCAGGATACAAGCAGGAGGTGATCAAACAGTATTTTTTTGACTACTATTTGCACAATTCGGATATCACTTTTGATTTGACAGATAATAGTATGCAGATACTAAACAGTTATGCTGAGCCGTGGACAGTTACGGTTGTGGATACGGGATTAAATACCATGACAGGCGGAAGGATCAAACGTGTCCGTAACTATATAAATGGAGAACCTTTCATGTTGACTTATGGAGATGGTGTATCAAATATTGATTTCCGTACCCTTGAAGCGTTTCACCACTCACATGGAAAAATGGTGACAATATCTAGCTATAATGTTGGACAACAATTTGGAGTCCTTGATGTCTCTCAATCAGGTTCTGTTTTAGGATTCCGAGAAAAACAGCAGCAAGATGGAAGTTTGATCAATATTGGATTTATGGTATGTCAACCAGAGGTTTTTGATGTAATCGAAGGCGATGAAACAGTTTTTGAAAAAAAACCATTGGAAACACTTGCAAAAGAAAAGCAGCTTCAGAGCAAATATCATGACGGTTTTTGGAAGTGTATGGACACTGCAAGGGATAAAAAAATCTTAGAGGAACTTTGGGGTAGCGGACAAGCCCCCTGGAAAGTGTGGCTAGACTGATGGAATACATAGATTTTGATTTTTTCAAAGGTAAACGGGTTTTTATTACAGGTCATACTGGATTTAAGGGGTCTTGGTTGTGTCGCATCTTATTATTGGCAGGTGCAGAGGTAACCGGCTATAGTTTGGAGCCGCCTACTTACCCAAATCTTTTTTCAATGGCAGGATTGGAAAAGCAAATAGATTCTATCATTGGGGATGTTCGCAATTTATCTGCACTAAGAACCGCGTTTGAAACAGCTCGGCCAGAAATCGTGTTGCACTTAGCCGCTCAGCCCATTGTCCGCGATAGCTATAAAACTCCGGTATATACATATGAAACCAATATGATGGGGACAGTGCATATTTTGGAATGTATTCGTCAAAGCAATTGCGTAAAGAGCTTCTTAAATATAACCACAGATAAAGTATATCATAATAACGAGTGGATTTGGGGCTATCGGGAGGATGAGCCGTTGGATGGCTATGATCCCTATTCCAACTCGAAGTCCTGTTCAGAATTGGTTACTCATAGCTACCAAAGAAGTTTCTTTATTGATAGGCAGATCGCTATTTCCACAGCCCGGGCAGGAAATGTTATTGGTGGCGGTGACTTTGCAAAGGACAGAATAATTCCAGACTGTGTCCGGGCTGTGACAAACAACGAATCTATCATCGTGCGAAACCCATATTCTATTCGGCCATATCAGCATGTGTTAGAACCATTGTTTGCCTATCTTATGATTATTCAACATCAGTATAAAAATCCACTTTTAGCCGGTTGGTACAATGTAGGTCCCGATGAATGTGACTGTGTAACAACCGGGGAACTTGTAGATATGTTCTGTAGTAGTTGGGGGCATGGGACAGAATGGATCAATAAATCTGAACCTGGTGCTCCCCACGAGGCAAATTTTTTGAAATTAGATTGTGCAAAGCTAAAAACTGCACTTGGTTGGAGACCGCATTGGTGTGTAAGAGAAGCCATAGAAAAAACCGTAGAGTGGACAAAGGTTTGGCTTTCTGGCGGGAATATTCCGGAGGAAATGGACAGG
>OFEZ01001049.1_pt1 | contig 16427 bp, 16 predicted proteins | sample 1521241 | NCBI WGS metagenome assembly OFEZ01 (sample SAMEA3504099, study PRJEB24116) | mouse gut metagenome | biome: mouse gut; feature: mouse-associated habitat; material: faeces | place: Denmark | collected 2011
GACGGGCTGAACCGCTCGATCCGCCTGCCGGGCAGCCAGGTTTCCCACATCCCTGTGCTCGGCGTTGTCACCGCTGGACAGCCCATTCTGGCGGTTGAGTCGGTCGAAGAATACATCCCGGTACAGCTGCGGGGAAATTCAAAAGAACTGTTTGCCCTGCGGGTGCGCGGGGAAAGCATGATCAAAGCCGGCATCCTCGACGGCGATCTGATTATCGCCCGCCGGACCCCCACCGCTGAAAATGGCGAAATCGTCGTCGCGCTGATTGATGATGAGGCAACGGTCAAGCGGTTTTATAAAGAAAACGGCGGCTTTCGGCTTCAGCCGGAAAATGATACGATGGAACCGATCTATACCGACCATCTGATGATTCTCGGGCGTGTGGTGGGCTTACAGAGGGAGTATTGATGGTACTCCCCTCCTCATTTGCCGAGATCGACCCGATCCTTGTCCTGCCGGGCCAGTTCTATCTGAAGCCCCATTCCCTTTTGCGCCCACTGATCGCCCATTACACCGTCTCAATCGAGCGGAACAGCTATGGAACCAGCTCCGTTTCCGTTCATGGAAACATTGGCTTCTCCAAGGGCTTCTCCTGCTGACGGCCATGTTTCTGGTAATGATCTTACGCAGACGGCAGGCAGACGGCACGGAAACCCTCGCCGCATGCTCCGTATTTCTGGTATTTGCAGGAAACATCTGCCTTGGCCATGTAGCGAACCTGTTCTCCTGGCATATGGCAGAGCTGGAACAGACCCTTTACCTGAGCTTAAAACAGATGGTATGTATCCGGATGCTGGAAGCTGGGATTGCCGATTTCGCCATTTTGTCCTTATTTTTAATCCTTACAGGAGATGGAAATCCTGGGGAGGTCCTAGCCTCCTTGACCTATATGCTGGTTCCCTTCCTGTGGTCGGACACCCTGTACCTGCACATGCTGGTACGCCTTAGAAATACTTCTTCCGGTTTCCGCTCGTTTGCCCTTGGCTTACTGTGCGGTATCCTTGCGCTCTTTCCCCTGTTATGGGATTCTGCGTATCAGCCGGGATACTTTATCATCTGGCAGATATTGGCTGCCGCCGGACTGCTCATGTGCATAGCACAAATCTGCCGTCTGCTTGGCAGCATTGAAAATGGCGACAATATCTGCCTGAATTAAACCATCCACAATTAAACCATTCACGCCAAAAACGGCAAAACATTTTTACAGAAAGAGAGGTAACTATGCCTGAACTGACATTAGACCGTATCACCAAACATTTCAAAAATAAAATCGCCGTAGACAACGTATCCCTGACCTTACGCGAAGGCGTATACGGTTTTCTGGGCGCAAACGGCGCCGGCAAGACCACGCTGCTGCGCATGGTATGCGGCGTTCTGAAACCGACGGCTGGAGAAATCCGCTGCAACGATATGGAAATCGGCAGGCTTGACGGCGATTACCGCTATCTTCTTGGCTATCTGCCTCAAGATTTCGGATACTACCCTGACTTCACGGCGAAACGCTATCTGGAATATCTTGCGGCATGTAAGGCAGTCCCCAAGGACCTTGCCAAAGAAAAAGTCCGGGAAATGTTAAGCCTTACCGGCCTTGCCGGCGACCAACACAGCAAAATCCGTACCTTTTCCGGTGGAATGCTAAGGAGGCTCGGAATTGCACAGGCGCTCTTAAACGACCCGGAAATCCTGATTCTCGACGAACCCACAGCCGGGCTTGACCCCAAGGAGCGCATCCGTTTCCGCAATATCATCAGTTCCCTGTCCAAGGGACGTATTATCATCCTGTCTACCCATATCGTCTCTGACGTAGAATTCATCGCAGACCAAATCCTGCTCATGAAACAGGGGCGTATCATCCAACAGGGAACCGTCGCAGAAATCACCGAAAGCGCAGCAGGGAAGGTGTGGGAATATCTGGCAACCCCCGAGGAAGCAATCCGGCTCAATGAGATTTTTGCCGTCAGCAACCTGAAAAACGAAGGGGAAACGGTACGCCTGCGTCTTGTATCGGATACATGTCCCTGCGAAGGCGCGGTTTTGGTATCCCCCAGCCTAGAAGACGTATATCTATACCTTATCGGACGTTAGACCGCCCCCTTAGGGGCTTGCTTCACGGGATACCCGGATGGGTATATCATTTTGAGGAGGTGTCTAAACATGTGGACAATCTGGAAAGAAGAACTTTATAAGATTAAATCCCGGAAAATCATCTGGCTTGGCGTATTCCTGCTGCTGGCTTTTGCGACCATACGCCTGTACAACGAATGCTGCCACTATACAACAACCATAGACGAAACCGTTTACCGCGGACAGGAGGCAATCCGTCAAGATAAGGCATTGGCAAGCCGCTATTTGGGGCTTCTGACCGAAGATACCATTGCCCAAATCTACAAAGACTACGGCTTCTTCTATTATGATGCGAATGGAAATGCAATCGGGAACTACTTGAACCGTTTTGTAACGGAAGAATTTACCAACTTCCTGCAGACAGACGGGAATAACCCGGATGAAATCCATTTTCGTGAAGGGGCAGAATGGGAGCATAACTGTGCATACCTTCTGGAAAACGAAGTACGGTTCGACTATGTATACGGATGGAATGACTTTGCTGAAATGTATGTCTTAATCATACTTGCGCTGTTCGTCGTATTAATCTTAGGCCTGTCCCCGGTCTTTGCCGAGGAGTACCAGCTAAAAACGGCGGACATCCTGCGTACCACACGCCGCGGAAGGGCAAGCGGAATCTGGATGAAAATCCTTGCATCCGCCTGCTTCGCAGTCGCCCTGACTTTAGGAGCCTGCGCCTATCTGTGGGGAATCTACCTTGCCGTATACGGAGTACAAGGACTGGATGCTTCCTCCATTCTCCTGAATTTTGCCACGCCTTTTGGCTACTGCCCGGAAAGCGTCCTTGGCTTTTTCCTATATATCACATGCCTCGGCATCATTGGAGCCCTGCTCCTCACCGGCATGGTGGCAGGAATCTCGGCGGCGTGCCATAGCCCTTTCCTTGCGCTGATACTTGCCCTTTCCGGCTATCTGTTCCCCGTTGTCTGGATTAAGATTCTTGGAAGGATGCTTCCCTTAGACATGGCGCTGTCAAGAATCATAAGCCATTTTATGACTTCCATGCCGATCTACCTTCCAATGAGCACAGGATTCGGATTCTCCGCAAACCAGATGGCGCTTCATCTGTGTATTGCGCTCGCAGTCGGCGCCGGAGGGATGTTCACCGGATATTACCGGTTCCGGCGCCATTAGATGTCCTACCACTTCTCCCTTCCGGCTTTGAAACTATAAACAGGGAGAAGCCGCCCCCTGACCTCTACGGTATCCTCAATTAAGCCTTCTATCTCTCCAAGGCTTCGATAGGCAAACGGCGCCTCGTCCAGCGTGTCTTTTCCGATACAAGTGCTGTAGATTCCCTTCATCTGCGCCTTGAACTGCGGGACGGTAAATCTCTTTGCCACCTCTTCCCGCTTCATCTTCCGTCCGGCGCCGTGGGGAGCGGAATCATTCCAATCCCCATTCCCCTTTCCAACTCCAAGCAAGATACCGTCCCGTGCGTTGACGGGAATTGCCACCGGCTCGTCTTTCTTCGCCGAGACTGCCCCTTTGCGCAGGATGGCCTCATCCCCGGAATCATCGATATAATTATGGACGGAGGAAAACTGCTCCTGAACCTTCCATTTCATGCCTTTCGCCAATTCATCCAGAATTGCCTCCCGGTTAAGCATAGCATATTCCTGCACGATACGGACGTCATGAAGATACTCCTCCATCAACCTGCCTTCCAGATAGGTCAGCTCGTAGGGAACGGAAACGCCTTCTTTTTTCAATGCCTTCTGACCTTTCGTCAGATAGTATTCCGTCACCTCTTTTCCAAGCCTGCGGCTGCCGGAATGGATTGCCGCCCAGAGATATCCTTCTTTATCCTGGTCAATTTCGATAAAATGATTCCCACCGCCAAGAGTTCCAAGACTCAATCCCAGCTTCTCGACATTGATATGCTCAATACAATGCAGCCCCATGAAATCAAAATCCGTAATAAACCGATGTGGTTCCTGACGAATCTGGAACCCTGCCGGGACACATCTCCTGATGACCTTATCTAATTTCTGAAATTCTGCCTTTTTCTGTTTTAATCTCGCCAAAGTGACGCCGCATCCGATATCAATGCCCACGACATTTGGCAGTATCTTATCTCCTATACTCGAAGTAAACCCAATTGTCCCTACCTTTCCCGGGTGTACGTCTGGCATGATTCTGATTTTGCAGCCCGCAAACGCCGCATTGTCACAAAGCATCTGAATCTGTGCAGATGCATAATCTTCAATCTGTTCTGTGAATATTTTTGCTGAAGTATAGACTCCATCTACTATTTTCATATAATCCTTTCTCTGCTAATATGTCCGATTCCAAACGGTGCTTTCCTGCAAAATGAGTACAAAAAAGACACCCCCCAAAATAGGGCCAGAGATGACGGATTGCCTGAAACGGCTCTAAACCTTACGGCAGCCTTGGGTAAATGGACATGGATAAAACGACTGTTATCTCGTCCTGAAATGAAATTCGGACAACCCGCTCTCTTTGAAAACCGTTGTTAAGTTACTGAATACATAATCTGAATAACTCATAATTGTCCTCCTTTCATGCAATGAATCTGTGATTTCTAAATTACTATGTACAGTATAGAGGGATAGGGGCGGATTGTCAACCCTCAAAACGATATTGTGCTTGACGATTTATATTGTGAAAACTTAAACTTTCATTGTCCCCCACAAGTCCTTATGCTATAATAACAGATGTACTGATCACAAAGGTATTCTGATGATATTTCAGCATATGCTGCGTGAAAAGGCGCACAGATTCAGATAGGATTACTGGGTAGGGATTTCCTGCCCTTTTAAGGACTGTCCATACAGACCATCAGGACCTGACGCCTTACTTGCGTCAGGTCCTTTTATTTGCACAGGAGTGATTTATGCAGAAACAAATATTTCTCATTGACAAACTAAAAGAAGACCGCACTCTCACAAAGCATGAATGGGTACAGCTCATCACGGAACGTACTCCCGAAGCCGCCGAATACCTATTCGCCCTCGCCCGGGAAGAACGCCACATCCATTACGGGCATGACGTCTATATACGCGGACTGATTGAATTTACCAACTACTGCAAAAATGACTGCTATGCACAATAATTCCAACATTCTTGCAATGGGTGGAAGGGTTGTCAATCCTGAAATGGCTGTTCGCATTTTGGAGAGCTGGTTGGATACACCTTTTGAAGGTGGCAGACATATCAGCCGAGTCAATATGTTCAGCGAAATTGAAAATAGAGAGGACTGAGTTATGATTGAAGATTTGTTGCAAGAAATTGTAGCTCTTGAAAATGAACAAGAGGCAAAAGTTAAATTGAGTGTGCAAGAGGCAAAAGAGATTATCTCAAAAGCTAAAGCGCAAGCAAATTCAATTCAAAAAGATGCAGAAGATAAAATCAAAAAGCTATCTGCTGATAACATTGAAAAAGCAAACAAAGATTGTGCTGAAAAGTGCAATAAGATTATTTGTGATGCAAATGCTCAGTCTGAAAATATTATTGCAAATGCTCAAAAAAATAGCGATAAAATTGTTGCCGATATAATTGGGAGGTTAGAGAGTAGATATGCCTAATGCAACTATGAAAAAGTTAATAGGCGTTGGAAATTCAAGCGACAGGCGTAAACTGCTTAAAAGTTTGACAAAGCTTGGTTGCATTGAAATCACTGATTGCAAAAGTGAATTTGCAGAAAAAAGCCAGATAAATGATAGCGAGTACGACGAAATTGTGTTGAAACTTGCTAAGCTTGACTTTGCAAAAGAGTTTATTAAAGAGCAAAAAGTTGTGATTAATGCACTGATAAAAAAGAAAGTTTTGGATATAAAACTTGAAAAACCTAATTTGCTTGACAAAAAACCTGAGGTAGATTTTGAGGATTTTTGCAATTCTAGAGATTGGGAAAGTGAAGTTTATGACAAAATAGCCTTGTTGGAAGAGATGAAAAGCGAACTTGTTGAAAAGAAATCTAAGCTTAGCAAAGCAAAAAATCTTTTGAACGAGGTTATGATTTATAAAGACTTAAAGTGCAAACTTACAGATTTTGGTGCAACAAAATATTCAGAGGCTTTAATTGGTAGCATCCCAAAATCCAAAGTTTTGCAAGCACAAGAAATTGAAAATTCTTTTGCTGATTGCGTGATTGAAACTTTTGGAGATGGACAGCTTGTGGCACTAGCAGTACTTTGTTTGAGGGAGAGCAGTGAGGAAATTTTGTCCAAACTTGCTGATCTTGAATTTGTGCAAAATAATTTGTATGTCAACACTTTGCCAAGCGTAAAAATTTCTGACCTTGAAATTGAAATAAAGCAACTTGAATTTGAAATTAATCATGTGGCAGAGGTTGTAGCAAAAGATTTCATAACCAATGAATTTGATGGCAAATGCAAATTGTTGCAAGATTTTTATAATGTTGAAATGCAAAAACTTCAAACTCAAAAGCTCATGGCTGAAACAAAAAGTTCATTTGTTTTTGAGGCTTGGTATCCAACAACTTGTGAGGAGACAATCACAAAAGTTTTGGAAGAGAGCGAAATGTCCTTGTATTTTTATACAAGAGAGCCACTTGAAGAGGAGGTTCCTCCAACATACACAATGAACAATGCATTGGTTACTTCTTATGAGAGTGTAACAAATATGTTCAGCGTGCCTAACTACCACGAAATTGACCCAAATCCGTTTGTTATGTTTTTCTTTATTCTGTTTTTTGGTGTAATGATAAGCGACGCTGGATATGGATTGTTGATGACTCTTGGGGCAGGAATTATTCTTGCAATCAAAAAGCCACGCAAACACGAAATGAGCTTGGTTAAAATCATTCTTGCAGGTGGTATTTCCACAATCATTTGGGGTATTTTGTTTGGTGGATATTTTGGTATTGATGCCGATGTAATCAATGGTTGGTTTGGATTGCCTGCTGGCACAAAATCATGGTATTGGTTCAGTCCGTTGCAAGAGCCTGTAATGATGCTTGCTTTATCTTTGGTGCTGGGAATAATTCAAATGCTTGTGGGTATGGCAATCAATGCATATTCTTTGTTTAAAACAAAAAAGCCATTTGATGCAATTTTTGGGGTGTTCAGTTGGTATGTGTTATTGCTTGGACTTGGCTTGTTTGCAATGGAAGGCTTTTTGTTCAAAGGCAACACTGCAATGAAATATAGTGGTATAGCAATGCTTGCAGTTGGTCTTTTGGGGCTTATGGTTGCAGGTGGGCTGCACAAAAAAGGTGCAAAAATTGTTTCTGGTGCGTTTGGCAATTTGTACAGCATAATCAACTTTTTCAGTGATTTGCTAAGTTATACAAGATTGTTCGGACTTGGTTTGGCAACAGGCGTAATTGCAATGGTATTCAATCAAATTGCAATGGTTATGATTCAAATTTTGCCAATAGTTGGTTATGTTGTTGCAATATTCTTGTTGCTTGTAGGTCACTTGTTCAACATCGCAATCAATACTTTGGGTGCATATGTTCACAACTCAAGATTGCAGTTTGTAGAGTTTTTTGGCAAATTCTATGAAGGTGGTGGTAGGTTGTTTGTTCCACTTGGTAGCAGTATGAAAAACTACAATTTCACTTTAGAGCAAAGCGAAAAACAAAGTGCAAAATAACAAAAAACTTATCAAAAATCGATATTAAAATGCATTTAATGCGTTTAAATCAAATAGAAAAGCAGATTTGTGATTAAAAAATCAATATATTAAGTTATAGCAGTGTGACAAATTTTTGAAATAAAACTTGATGTCACAAAGATTATAAATAAAAATTTAACTCTAATTGAGGAGGAGTAAAAAATGAGTTTAGGAATATTTTATGCAATTTTAGGTGCAGCACTTGCTGCCGTATTTGCGGGAATTGGTTCTGCAGTTGGCGTAGGCTTAGCAGGACAAGCAGCAGCAGGACTTACAGCTGAGGACCCAGATAAGTTTTCAAAAGCGTTGATTTTGGAATTGTTGCCGGGTACTCAAGGTATTTATGGATTGATTATTGCATTTATCGTATTCATTAAAATCGAATTGTTTGGCAATATGGTTACTTTGACTGATGCTCAAGGACTTGCTATTATGGCAGGTTGCTTGCCAATGGCTATTGTTGGTTTGATTTCAGGTATTTATCAAGGTAAAGTTGCAGCAAGCAATATCGCTATGATTGCAAAAAGACCTGAAGCTTTTGGTAAAGGTATCACTATTACTGCAATGGTTGAAACTTACGCATTGCTTGCATTGTTGATTTCTTTCCTTGCTGTATTTATGTTTAAAATTGCATAAGGATTTTATATGAATAGTAGTAAAGTTATATTAGACAAAATCATCAATGATAACACTGCGATTATCAATGAAAACATTAAAAAGGCAAACGACACTGCAAGTGAAATAATCTCTAAAGCGCAAGCCGATGCAGATGCACAAGTCGCTGATTTTAAAAGTGGCTTGAAGGCTGAATACAATGAGATTTTAAGACGCGGAGAGGTTGTTGCCAATTTGGATGCAAAAAAGATTTTGATGAGTGCGAAATCAAAAGCTGTGGATAATTTGTTTCAAAAAACTTTGGAACAACTGGCTTTGCTTGACAAAAAGAAATATCTTGCTATCATTGAAAATCTTTTGAAAAAGTACGCAGAAGATGGAGATATTGTCATTATATCAAGTCAAGATAAAGGCAAGATAACTCAAAAATTCGTGGATGATATGGCAAAAAATATGGGAATTAAATTGAGTTTGGCAAAAGATTTCGGCAGTTTTAATGGTGGAGTGATTTTGGCAGGCAAAAATTCCGATAAAAACTTGTCATTTGATATGGAGTTGTTGCAACTAAGAGAAGAGTGCGAAACACAAATTTCAAGTATGCTGTTTGAGGAGTAATATGGCGGGACAAAGTTTAATCTATTCAAATGCCAGAGTCAAAGCTATGGAAAATAGCTTGCTTACAAGTGAAAAAATCACAAGAATGGCATATTCGGATAGTTTGGGTGATGCTATTAAAATTTTGTATGAAAGCAACTATGGTGGTGGATACACCGTAGACAATCCTTATGCATACAACGAAATTTTGCGTGCAGAAGAAAGTAAAGTCGCATCTTTTGTACGAGAGGCAATGCCTGATAAAAGTGGTTTGCAAACATTGCTTACCACAAGTGATTATCACAATGCAAAAAGCTATTTTAAGGCAAAGCATTGCAAAAATGTGGAAATTAACCTTTTGCTTTTGCCACAAGGCAATATTGACTTAGATGTACTTGATGAGAGCATCCAAAAAGAGGATTATGTGAAATTGCCTCAAGAGATGTCTGAGGCACTAAAGCAACTTGACGAGGCAGCACGGGAGGAAAAACTTTCTCCACGATTGATTGATTTGACACTTGATAAGGCAATGTACAAAGATATTTTGCTATCTTGCAAAAAGGCAAACGCAAAAAGCATAACAAAATATTGGCGTGCCAACATTGACTTTATCAATGTTTCAACAATGCTTAGGTGTAAAAAAATTAATGCCGATGTCAATTTTTTGAAGGAAAACATTATTGAAGGTGGCGAGATCAATGATTATGTGCTTGAAGGCCTATATAAAGAAAGTTTTGATGTTATAGCAGAAAAACTTAGATATACCAGCCTTGGAGATATCATTGTAGTTGGAGTGGGTGAGGCAAAAGCAAACAAAGCTTTGGTGGAATATGAAGTTTTGTGGGATAATTATTTGCTTAATATTTTTAAAGAGGACAGGGCAGATATATTCTCCGTTGCACCAATTGCAGGTTTTTATGTTGCAAAAAAAATTGAACTAAAAATGGTAAGAATGATTTTGACTTGTCTTAAAAATCGTGCAGATATTAAGGAAATTAAGGCGAGATTGAGAGGTTTTTATGCGTAAGGAGAAAATTGCAGTTCTTGGCGATAGCGATATCACACTTGTTTTCAAGGCTGTTGGAATGGATGTTTACAATGCAAATTCCGTGGGCGAGGCAAGTGAAAAATTAAAACTTCTTGCAAGAAATTATTCAGTTATATTTATTACGGAAGATTTGGCAGTGCAAATTGAAGAGCAAATTGCAAAATTTAAAAACAGGACTTATCCTGCAATTATACCAATTCCTTCTTCAAAAGGGTCAACTGGTTATGGAATTGAAAATATCAAAAAAGATGTGGAAAGAGCAGTTGGCACTGATATTTTGTTTAATGACTGATTGAAGATGTAAATTGCAGAGAAAAAGATAAAGTTAAATAAAAAGAAAATTAATTTGTGCTATTTATTGGCATATTAGACTAAAAGAGAGGTCGAAAAATGAGTGATGGAAAAATTATAAAAGTATCTGGGCCATTGATTGTTGCGGAAAATATGCACGACTGCAAAATGTTTGATGTGGTGCGTGTTTCAAGCAAAAATCTAATTGGCGAGGTTATTGAATTAAGAGGAGATAAAGCATCCATTCAGGTTTATGAGGAAACAAGTGGACTTGGTGCAGGCGAACTTGTTAAAACAACGGGCGAGCCATTGTCTGTTGAATTGGGTCCAGGTTTGCTTGAGGGTATGTATGATGGTATTCAACGACCACTTGATAAATTGCTTGAGGCATCTGGCGACAGAATTGCTGCCGGCGTAGATATGCCTGCTTTGAGCTACACAAAAATTTGGAAATTTGAGCCTTCACTAAAGGTTGGAGATAAAGTTGTCGGTGGAGATATCATCGGAACAGTTCAAGAAAACAGCATTTTTAATCACAAAATCCTTGTGCCTTATGGCGTTGAGGGTGAGATTGTTGACATTAAAGGTGGCGATTTTACTGTTAAAGATGTTGTTGCTGTGGTAAAAACAGCAAAAGGCGACAAGCAAATTACTATGATGCAAAAATGGCCAGTAAGAAAAGGCAGACCTTACAAAACAAAAATGTCTCCTGATAAGCCATTGATAAGTGGTCAAAGAGTAATTGACACATTTTTCCCAGTAGCAAAAGGTGGATGCGCTTGCATCCCAGGACCATTCGGAAGTGGTAAAACAGTTGTTCAACATCAGCTTGCAAAATGGGCAGATGCAGACATAATTGTTTATGTAGGTTGTGGCGAGCGTGGAAACGAAATGACAGATGTTTTAAATGAGTTTCCAGAGCTTATCGACCCAAAAACAGGCGAATCACTTATGAAAAGAACAGTGCTTATTGCAAACACTTCAGATATGCCAGTTGCAGCGCGTGAGGCAAGTATTTATACAGGTATTACCATTGCAGAATATTTCAGAGATCAAGGCTATAATGTTGCAATAATGGCAGATTCTTCTTCAAGATGGGCAGAGGCTCTTCGTGAAATGTCAGGAAGATTGGAAGAAATGCCAGGCGAGGAAGGTTATCCTGCATATTTGTCATCAAGACTTGCAGAATACTATGAAAGAGCAGGTATTGTAAAAACTTTGGGTAGTGAAGAAAGAGTGGGGTCAATCACAGCAATTTCAGCAGTTTCACCTCCGGGTGGTGACTTGTCAGAGCCAGTATCACAGGCAACTTTGCGTATTGTAAAAGTATTTTGGGGATTATCTGCATCACTTGCTTACAAAAGACATTTCCCTGCTATTGACTGGCTCACAAGCTATTCATTGTATGACGACAAATTGTCTGAATGGTACAAAAATAATGTAAGTGAAAACTGGATGGCATATCGTGGCCGTGCATTGAAGATTTTGCAAGAAGAGGCAAATCTTGATGAAATTGTAAGACTTGTCGGCGTGGATGCACTATCTCCAAAAGACAGAATGATTATGGAAACAGCAAAATCTATTCGTGAGGATTATTTGCATCAAGATGCTTTCCACGAGGTTGATACTTATGCGTCACTTACAAAGCAATGCACAATGTTAAAGACTATCCTTGAGGCTCACGACCTTGCAAACAAGGCGATTGAAGAGGATGTGGAAGTTGATGATATTTTGGAACTTCCTGCAAGAGAGGCAATCAGCCGTTCTAAATATATTGAGGAAAGTAATTTGGCTAAATTTGATGAGCTTGCAAAACAAATGGCAAGTGAAATAGAAAGTCTTATTTCTGAAGGAGAGTTATAATGCTTAAAGAATATAAGTCAATTAAGGAAATAGTTGGACCTTTGATGCTTGTTGAAGGGGTGGAAGGTGCCAAATATGATGAACTTGTGGAGATTGTTCAAGAGGACGGCGATATCAGGCGTGGTAAAGTTTTGGAAGTAAACAGAGACAAAGCTTTGGTACAACTTTTTGAAGGTTCTCAAGGTATACAAATGAGCAGTTCAAAAGCAAGATTTTTGGGCAGAAGTCTTGAACTTGCTTTGAGTGAGGATATGTTGGGCAGAGTTTTTGACGGACTTGGCAATCCTCGTGATGGTGGTGCACCAATTATTCCTGAAAAAAGAATGAACATCAATGGTCAACCAATCAATCCTGCTGCAAGAGATTATCCGGATGAATTTATTCAAACTGGTGTTTCTGCCATTGACGGCTTGAACACACTTGTAAGAGGACAAAAGTTGCCTGTGTTCAGTGCATCTGGTTTGCCTCATGCAGAGCTTGCTGCACAAATTGCAAGGCAAGCAAAAGTGCTTAATGCAAATGACAAATTTGCAGTTGTGTTTGCTGCTGTTGGTATTACTTATGAGGAAGCAGATTTCTTCATGCAAGATTTCAGAAAAACTGGCGCTATTGAAAGAGCTGTGTTGTTTATGAACCTTGCAAATGACCCTGCTATCGAGCGTATTGCAACCCCAAAAGTTGCACTTACTGCTGCCGAGTATCTTGCATTTGAAAAGGATATGCATGTGCTTGTAATTATGACAGATATCACTAACTATGCAGAGGCTTTGCGTGAAGTTTCTGCTGCAAGAAAGGAAGTGCCTGGTCGTCGTGGTTATCCGGGTTATATGTATACTGACCTTGCAACAATTTATGAAAGAGCAGGAAGAATAAGAGGTAAAAAGGGTAGTATCACGCAAATACCTATTTTGACAATGCCAGAGGATGACAAAACACATCCTATTCCTGACCTAACAGGTTATATCACTGAAGGACAAATCATTTTGTCAAGAGAATTGCACAAAAAGGGCGTTCAACCACCTATTGATGTTTTGCCATCTTTGTCAAGACTTAAAAACAAAGGTATTGGGAAAGGCAAAACTCGTGAAGATCACGCTGACACAATGAACCAATTATTTTCTGCTTATGCAAGAGGTAAAGAGGCAAAAGAGTTGTCTGCTATTTTGGGCGATGCTGCTTTGTCACCAGTTGATAGGCTTTATGCAAAGTTTGCAGAGGAGTTTGAAGTTAAGTATGTTTCTCAAGGCAATTATACTGACAGAACCATTGAGGACACTTTGCGTATCGGTTGGGAGCTGCTTACAATTTTGCCGCGTGCAGAAATGAAGAGAATAAGAGACAAGTATCTTGAAGAGTATTACGATAAATTGAAAGTTTATGAGGATTGATTATGGCAAGTAAATTGAAAGTCAACCCTACGCGAATGGAGCTAAGACGATTGAAAGATCGCAAAAAAACTGCCGTTCGTGGACATAAATTGCTAAAAGATAAGTCAGACGAAATGATAAGGCAATTTATTGGGTATGCAAAAGAAAATATGCGTTTGCGACTTGAAGTGGAGCAAGAGCTTGGAAAGGCTCTGGCAGAGTTTATGCTTGCAAAATCTGTGAGCACAGATGGTGTGATTTGGGAGGCTTTGAGTATGCCTGCAATAGGTATGGAGCTTGAGGCAAATTCCAAAAACATTATGAGCGTAAATGTGCCTAGCATTGAAATTAAAAAAGTGGAAAGTACAAATCTTTATCCATATTCTTTTGCAAGTGTTACCAGTGAGTTGGATTCTTCAATTGCAACAATATCCGTGCTTGCAGAAAAACTAATTAAACTTGCTGAAGTGGAAAAAACTTGCAATATGCTTGCAGGCGAAATTGAAAAAAATCGTCGCCGTGTAAATGCACTTGAGTATATTATGATTCCTCAAACGGAAGAGGCAATTCACGAAATTACAATGAAACTTGACGAAAACGAAAGAGGTAACATCGTAAGACTTATGAAAGTTAAAACAATGCTTGCAAACAGATAATTTGTGTTTTTATATAGATTGTGATTTTAAAAAATCTAATTGTTAGTATGAGTATTGTTTGTTGTTCAATGTTGTTTTAAAAGATTTATTATTACTTTTAAATGAATTGTCAAACTAAGTGCAACACTTTTTTAAAAAATCATTAAATAAATCTACTGGTTTTTGGTAGTTTATCACTTTTTTTGGTCTGGCGTTAATTAACGCCAGATTTTTTTCGAGTGTTTTTGGGCTTACTCTCGTCAAGTCTCTGCCTTTAGGATAAAACTCTCTTAGTAATCCATTTAAATTTTCATTTGTTCCTTTTTGCCATGCACAATATGGATCAGCAAAATACATTTCACATTTTAACCCTTTTTCTATTTCTCGCCAATTCGCAAATTCACTTCCTCTATTACATGTTATTGTTTTTACTGCTCCTTGGGGTAATTTAGATAACCTCTCTATTACTGCTTTTGCCATTGTTGCTCCATTTCTATTTGGAATCTTTATTGCTATATAATACCTTGTTGTTCTCTCTGCTAATGTTGCAAAACACACTTTGCTTTTTCTTCGTCCCGATACTACTGTATCTGCTTCCCAATGTCCAAACTCTTTCCTTTTATATACACTTTTATCTCTTTTCCTAATAGATTTTCCTGTAGTAAATCTTCCTCCATTGCCTAGTCTTTTTCTTGTTTTTCCTTTTCGTCTTAATACTTTTAGATTACCATTCACTAGATATTTCTCATCTATCCACCTATATATTGTTTTGAATGATGGCGTTTTTATATTAGCTGGTGCATTCGCAATTTGTTCGGGAGACCAAGTCTCTTGTAGTTTTTCATTTATGTATTCAATTACATCATTGTCCCAAAACATTCCTCTATGGCAATATGACCGACGCAGCAAGTATTTTTTCTGAGCAGTGTGGGGGTAATATGTAGGGATGTCATACATATGTGTGCAGTTTCTTCTTAGTTCTCTAGATATAGTACTGACACTTCTGCCCATTAATTCAGCAATTTTTCTGTAACTTAAACCTTTTTTGTAGTAAAATCGTAGACAAGAGCGTTCTTCTATGGTAAGATGAGTATAGTTCATATATTTTTTAAAATGAAAAGAAGGGAGCAATTGAACTATGTCTAAAAACATAAGGGAACAATTATTTTTAACAGTATACGAGGTGGCGGAAGTCATGAACATGGGAAAGAGCAAATGTTATGATTACATAAACAGCCCAGACTGTCCGTTCAGTGTAGTAAAGGTAGGAAGGCTTAAAAGGATACCATCAAACAGCTTCTTTCAATGGTATGACAGCCTTCCAGAAAGGGGGAGCAGTGAAGGGCAGATAAGGAAAGGCAGGAAATAAGCATTTATAACATATGGAAAGAGAGGATATTAAATATGAAACAAGGAATGTACGAAAATACAAATTATGCGGGCATCAAGAAATTGCTGGGCAAGCCTGGATATGTGGCAGTACTTGATTACGGCAGGCAGCCAAGGGTAGACAAAAAGACTGGAAAGATGGTTATAAAGCAGATAAAAAAGCAGAAACATTTTGATACATTAAAGGAAGCCCGTCAGGCAATGGCAGAGGCAGCAATGGAACGCAAGATGGGAAGCAATACAAGCGGTATCAGAAGTACAAAGTTTTCTGATATGACAGAGGATTTTAAGAAAAGTGAGCGGTATAAGAATCTGGAAGAAAACTACAGGAAGCATTATGATAATTATATCAACCATTTCATAGATTTTTTTGGTGAAATGGAAGTCAGTAAAATCAGTGTAATTGACATGGAGAACTATTACCGTTTCCAGATGGAGCGCGGAAACCTGAATACGGCAAAGAAGAATAAGGACGGGACTGTAAATAAGAAAGAGGGAATCACCATCAATACGGTGCAAAAGCATAAGACAGCGGCAAAAAGAATCTGGGAGTTTATGATAGATGCAAGGGTTTATGGGGTAACAGAGAACATTGCAGAGAAATCCAGCGTGCCGAAAGCAGAGATAATCATAGATGGAAAGGTAAAGAAAGTAGCAAAGATACCCTATCACCCAAGGTCGCTGACATTGGAAGAACTGAATGAAACGCTCAATGACGCTGCCCAGCATGAATTTGACAGAAGCGTTATATTAATGATAGGTCTTGGTGCAGTCGGGGGACTGCGCCATTCAGAGGTAACCGGGCTGCAAATGGGAAAGGTGCTGCATAATGAATTAATGAATATCAGTGATGAAATCTGGGAAATGAGCGGGTACGATAAAGAACTTTACAAAGTA
>OFEZ01001058.1_pt1 | contig 16304 bp, 18 predicted proteins | sample 1521241 | NCBI WGS metagenome assembly OFEZ01 (sample SAMEA3504099, study PRJEB24116) | mouse gut metagenome | biome: mouse gut; feature: mouse-associated habitat; material: faeces | place: Denmark | collected 2011
GCTTCCTGGGCCGCCTGGCCGCCCTCTACAATCACAACGTCAACGCCAGCCGCCGCCGCGTCCGCCGTGGCCGCGTCTACCGTGCCCACTTTCAGCCCGGCTTCATCATATGCGTTTACGCTGCCGTCCGGGTTCGGTTCCAGCGCCCCTTCCGGCACGTTGTCCGTGGCAACCGCCACGCCGGGGACGGACACCGCCGCCGAACCGCCGGGCACGTTAATAACCACCGTTGACGCTTCCGCAAATTTCCGCCGCCCGATCTCATAGTAACGGGCCGTGCTGGCCGCCTGAGCGATTTCCTGCGGCTGCTGGGCTTCCGCCGCGCCCTTCATCATGTTTTCATATGCGGCCTGGGCAATGGCCCGCAGTTGGTCTTTTGTTACATTCAGCCCAGCTTCCTTTGCAATGGCTTCCAGCTGTTCCACAACCATTTCCATTTTTTCGTGTCCGCTGCTTGTCTTCATAAACTCCCGCGCCCAGACAACGAACTTGTCAGCCCATGCGGCCAGCTGCCGCAGTTTGTCCGCAACGCTCTTGGGCACGTTCGGGAAAACGAACTTGCCCAGCAGGAAGCCGCCGATCGAGATCAGCAGAAGCACCGCGTTAAAAATAATGTTTTCCATGATCTTTCCGTCCTTTCAAAAGTCAGATTTTCTTGCAGAAGTCCAGGGAGATCCAGCCCGCGCCGGACTTCAATTTTCCCCACGCGGAAGCGCCGGGGCCGCTGCGTACCTCCACAATGGTATAAACGCCCGGCTTTATGTACCCCTTGCGGGCCGTGTTCGTGCCCGGCCCCGTCCTGATATTCAGATCAGCCGCCGAAACGCGGACGGTATAGGGAACGGCGCTGGCCGCCGGGGGCTGTGCGGGCGTTGGCGGCGCGGCATCGGCCACGCCCAGCCGCTTGTTTACCTGTGCGGCAATGTCCCCCATGCGGCTATATAGGTATTCGCCGGGACACGCTTTATTTGCGTAGTCCCGGTGTACGGTCAGGTTGCACCCATTCTTGTGGTTCACGCGATCCGCCTTTGTGGTTGACCATACCAGCTTCCCGATCCCGTTCCGCTTGCAAATATCCGCCACAAGGTCAATCAGGGCTGCATACGCCTTTTCTGTTACGGCGTAAGGGTGTACCGTATCGCTTGCAACCTCGATCGTAACGGCGCGGTTGTCATTTGCCGCGTTGGAACTGCACCAACTGCGGTTTGCTTCCTCCACGGACAGGCCGATCGAACCGTCTTTGCCCACGACATAGTTGGAAGAGCACTGGCGGTCAGTCCCCGCGAAATAGTCACAGCCTTGCTTTGCCGTCCACTGTCCTACAATGCAATGGATCGTGATCGTGTCGATCTTGTTCTTTCGCGGTTTGTTGCAGTTCGGGGACAGTTTGGTATAAACCACAAGGCCGCTGTTTGTGTATCCCACTTTGTTTCCCGCTCCCTTCTTTCCGTATTTGTCAAAGTATCCCTGTCCATAGGCGGCCCGGCGGGCCAGCGCTTCCGCGTTTTGGTTCGCCGGGCGCTCAAATTTCAGCATGACGGCATCAGAAGCCGCCCGGACGGTCTGGGCCGTTTTCAGTGTGTTATACACCGCCGAAAAACTTTCCCGCAGTTCCTTCACCAAAAAGGCCAGTTGCATTTCCAGATCGCCCACGGACTTTCCCGCCGCCCGTGCGTAGGCCAGAAGGGCGGCTTTGCGCGTGCTGTACGTCCACTGGGCCAGCCCATACCCGGCCTTGTCCCCCGCAAAATTTGTATAAGCGCCGCTGTCCACCGCCGCCGTGTACGCGGCATCGGTATAGCCCAGCTTCTTTTCATAGGTGTTCTGCAAGTTCTGGGGGTTCAGCCCGCTTTCCGCATACAGGTTGCCCATAATACCAGCAGCGCCGCAAGCGGTGAAGCCTGCGGCGGTCAGGTAGTTCCAGATCCTTTCTTCATTTGTGTTTCCGGTCAACATGGTTAATTCTCCATTCCATTTGTGTTTCCTGCGGTTTCCCGTGCGTCCTGCCGCGCCCAGCGCCGATCCTGGCGGCGTTCCTTCGTGGTCTTGATCCAACCCATTACCCCACCTTCCAGGCCGCACGCGCCGAAAACGCATTGTACCAGCGTGTCCGGTATGCTGTCCTTTTTGATGAAGATAACCACCATTGCCACGATGAAGCACAGCAGGAACACGCCCAGCACGATCAGGATTTTATCCATAGCGCCCATGCGCTTCCCCACCGTGGCGGGCGGCTTGTCCTTCTTCTGCTGCTTCCTGCCGCCCGTCTGGGCTGCTTTCAGCTTCACCGCCATACAAGCCAGCAGGCACAGCGTAACGCCGCCGAAAAAGCACAGCGCCGCCGTCATAGGGGCCGTAAGTTCCATTGCCGCCGCCCCCTACGAAATGCCGATCTTGGACAGGATGAAAACCACAAGGCCGCCCAGCAGGGCAGAAAGCGCGCACTTTACAGCCGTGCGCCACATATCGCCGTCCTTGTCTTCCAGTTTCTTTACGCGCTCCCCGATCGCGGCCTGTTCCTTGATCGTGGTGTCTACGCTGGTTTTCAACGCCTGGATCGTGCCTGTCAGGGCTGTAAGCTGCTGTACTACAATTTGGTTTACAGTGTTTTCCAGCTGCTCAATGCGCTTGTTCTGCCTGTCGTTTTCATCTTCCAGGCGTTTGTTTTCCGCTGTCATTCGCCGGGCAAATTCTTCATGCTCCGCCCTTGTCAGTTCCCCTTCCATTCCTGCTTACCTCCTTTTTGTAAATCTCATTCAGCTTTTGCGCCATACCGTGACTGTTAAAGTGTTTCAAGGCCCCCTTATAGGAAGCCACCGTGCGTTCCATGCCCTCCCGGTCAATTTCTCCGGCGGCGTATGCTGCAAAAACGTATTCAAGCCGCTTCACCATCTTTCTCGCGGTCTTCCGCCGCAGTTTTACGTGTGTTGCCCACACCCGGAAGCCCACAAATTCCGCACCCATGCTTACGGGCCGGATGCAGGTCTTATTGTTTAGGTTCAAATGCAGTTCGCTTTCCAGAAAGTCCGCAATCTGATTTTTCACCCGTTCCAGGTGCTTTTTGCTGTTATGGAGTATGATCACATCGTCCATATAGCGTATGTAATAGTGCAAGCCCAGCTGGTGCTTGCAAAACTGATCCAGCTGGTCTAAATACAGATTTGCAAACATTTGACTGGTCAAATTCCCTATGGGCAAGCCCACATCCGCCAGCATTTCACTAAACGCAACATCCCCAATGTCCGCGCCCATCGGCAAACCGAAATGGGTATCTTCGCAGTTCACTATACCTTCCAGGATTTCCAGCAGGTCTTCATCTGCTATTTTCTTCCGCAAGATCCCCATTAAAATTTCATGGTCTATCCTGTAGAAGTATTTTGAAATATCCAATTTTAGGTAATAGTATTTTCCCGGCTTCCGGCTTACCTGCCGGAACCAATATTGCAGACGCGCAACCGCTTTGTGCGTCCCCTTTCCATTCCTGCAAGCGTAACTGTCATAAATAAACTGCTTGTCCAATAGCGGGTTTAATTGCCTGTAGATCGCGTGCTGTGCCACGCGGTCTTTGAATTGAAGGGCCATTATCAGGCGGCGCTTTGGCTCATACACATAGAACATTCTGTAGCGGCCCACTTTGTAGGTCTTCCAGATCAATTCATTCTGTAATTCAATCAGGTTTTCTTCCAGTTTTTCCGTATAAACCATAATATCCGGCCTGTCCCTTTTCCCGCGTATCCCGGCTTTGTAGGCATCGAAAAGGTTTTCAAAGTCAAATATTTTCGGGAATAGGTGTTTGATCTTGTTCACGCGGATAACCTCCCACCGCAAACGCCGCACAAACCAGCGCTGGGCGCACCCCAGCGCCAGACGTAACAAATTGACGGTTTCCCGATCCGTCTTTCGGGCTTTCGCCTTACTAACTGTTTTTGCGGCAATATAATATTTCTCCTGCGGCCTTGCCAGGCCATCGGACAGGAAAAAGACCCCTTATACCCAATCGCACGGGACGCGGGCACGTATGCACCGCGCCTTCTGGCTGTATTGGGGTTAAGCGGAACGGAAGCCCACATTCACGTTGACGTTGGAGCGCAGGTTGTTCAAATTGACAGCAGACGGCCCGCCGTTCGCGTGATTGTTGAAGCTGGAACCCCGGATCGGCAACCGCTAGGAACGTTAAATGGCCTTTTCCCTTTCTATAAAAAGAACGGCGTTTAGCCGCTCTTTTTACCCTTGGAAGCGTTGTTCAAGTATTTTTCGTAGTTTCCGATCATGCCGCCTAGTTGATTGATCATTTTTGCCCAAATTTCATACCTGCGGAACGGCAAGCAAGGCTTTTTGTCCGGGTACATATCCTTGTCAGCCGCCAGGCGGATCAAATGCCGTAAAATATCAACTTCTGTGTCCAGTTCGCCCAGCGTGGTTTTCTTGTAGTGCTTATTTTCCAGTGTGATCACATGCCGCAAAATTGCGTATTCGCATTGCCGTATGTCAAGTGCCAGTCCATTTCTTTCATACCTGGGGAAATCCTTTAGGCAGATATTCCCGTACTTGATGATTTCATAGACTTTATTTTTCATTCGGAAATCTTCCGCTTTTGCGTTCTGCGCGATCCCGTCCAGCTGCGGCAACTGTTCTCCCGGCGCGGCATTTCTCTGTTCCATAATACTTTCCCTTGAATTTCAAATTTTCGGGGGACTTGCTGCCGCAAGCCCCCCCAGTTTTCCGGTGTCCGGTTTACAGTTCTACATAAGCGGAACGGAAGCCCACACGCACGCTGACGTAGGAGCGCGGGTCGTGCAAACTGACAGCAGACGGCCCGCCGTACGCGTGATTGTTGAAGCTGGAACCCCGGATCGGCAACCGCTCCCCGTTGTTCCGCGCCCAGAAGTGATCGCCGCCGTAGGCTGCGCCGCCGTCAGGGAAAAGCCCCATTGCGATCAGGATTTTGGGGATGGTCAGCCCCGCCGCCGTCTTTGTGTCCTTAAATGCGCAGTTGGCATCGTTTGCGTCCGTTGTCTGCGTGGTTACGCTTGTATTGATCACAATAGCTGCGCTGGCCGCGCTTTCGCGGTCAATTTTCAGTGTGCCCGCCGCCCCCGGCTCCGCAAGCGAGCCGTCCGCCTTGATCGCTTTCCATTCGGTGGACGCGGCGGCCATACTGCATGTAGATTTCATGGAGTTGCCATAGGGGATAATCTGGATCTCACCGTCCAGCAGGCGGAAACCCGCCACCCACTCCCAGACATTGCCGCAAAGATCGGCAATGCCCGCCGGGCTGTGATCGTGGTTCCAGGTTACGGGGCCGCTGCCCGTTGCCGTGCGCCCTCCGTTTTCGTTGTTATAATACGTTGTGATCCCCCGCTCATGCGGATGCGTCCAGCTGGCGCTCCAATTCGTGTTGCCACGGGGAACGGTTTTATTTTTCTGGCTCCACAGGTTCAGTGCGGCAAAAATGCCATTCTGGTTCAAATGCCAGCCGTTGCCCTTCTTCCGGCAGGCGGTGAGCGCCGTGTCAAAGTCCAGCACCGCCGCCGGGTCTTTTGCCGCCAGGGAGTAGGCGCGATCGTGCTTGATGATATTCGGGTACTTGGATACCCAAATCACATCTTTTTCCACGCCATCCACAATCCACCAGGGCAAAACCTCCTGCGTGCCGTCCGTGATAATGTCGGAATACTTCATTTTCGGCACGCCCACCATGATAGAGGGATAGCCCAGATCGTCCAGGATCACGCGGTTGTTTGCGCCGAACGCGGCCACCGCCATTGCCAGATCGTCAAAATTGTTCGCCATTTTCTTTATTCCTCCATTCCCCATAGATAAAGTGTACAGCGGGACACGTCAAACGGCTGCGGCACGCGCACGGTTCCCATTCCCATGACGGGGCCGCCGTCTTCGTCCCGCCCGATCTCCATTTCCTTTTCCTGTTCCTCATACCTGCGGGCCGGGATCACAATCTGGGCGGCGTAGTTGTGGGCGTTGCCGCCCGTGCCCATCATAAGGCCCTGATCCTTGTCCGCCGTAATGTCCAGCACGGTTTCTTCGTCCCGCTCCCGCGTGGACAGTTTGACGGAAAGATCATCGTCCCCGAAAATGATCTTTTCCCCGCTCACCCGGTATTCCAGGTGCTTCCCCGGTGTCTTCTCGATCACGTTGATTTTAGCCACGTCTTTTTTCCTCCTTCATGATTTCCTTGCTTCTGGCCGCAATCACGGCGGCGGCTTCCCGCTGTTCCGGGGTTCCCTTGCCGGATACCCCGTAAGAGCGCAAAACCGCCGCTTCATGCTGCCGCCGCGCTTCCGATTTGATATGGACGTTAGCCACTGTAGAAGCCCCCCTTTACGTGAAGTTTCAGCGTAACGCTTGTGGCGCTCCCGTAAAATTCCACCTTAAATCCGTTCGCCAGCTTGTCCGAAACGGACACATTTTTAAGGCCGCCGCCCGCCACGCTCACCACTTCCGGGGTTACTGTGTATTCCCCGTTATTGCGGCGCACGGCCAGGGCAACCGTTTTTTTGCTGTTGTTAAACGGGTACTGTTCGGAATTGTTCAGCGTCACGTGGAGCGTTTCCCCGGCCAGGTCTTCCAGCTGCTGCCGGGCGTGCCGGGCCATAACCAGCAGGGCCGCCGCCGTTTCGTGGGCTTCCGAAATGCCGCATTCCATGTGGTTGAAGTTTTTCGCGCTCTGGGGGGTTCCCTCCTGTAAAACCTCCCCTTCCACGGGGATATGCGTGATCGTTCCGTCCCCGTTGTCCTGTTCTGTGTAGCGGTCTTCAAATTCCGTTACATGGTCAAGCCACTGTTTTTCTGTGTACACGGTTTACACCTCCTGTTCCAAAAACTTAAATGTGAAGCGGTACAAAACCCCTTCCTGGGCTTCTTCCAGAAGAATCCCTTCCCCCTTCGTGGCCCACAGCTGGCGGTTTTTGTTGTACAGCTGCACTTTTTGGACGGTCACGCTTCTGCTTTCCTCCGGCGTGATCTGGATATACACCGCTACGCGCCCGTCTTTCATCCGCTCCCGGCGGTGGATCGGGCATTTGATTTCTTCCCCGTCCACCGTTACCACGGCATAGGCGATAATATCGTCCAGAAACGCTTTTACGTCCTCAAATGCCTGGGGTTCCAGCATGGTTTTTCCTCCTTCCTTACAATTTCCGGGGACTTCCGCACCGCTTAGAATTATACTTAAACGCCCTGCCCTCCACCGTTCCGGCCCCGTCTTCGTCCGCTATTTGCGGTATGACGTTCCGGCCCGGCGCTGTCCCCGCAATGGGCACGGCATACGTGCTTCCTTCCACTTTCGTTTCTGTAACTACTTCCGCCGCCGCAATGGCGCTTTGTACGGCCCTGCGCGGCTCTGTACCTGCTTCCACAGTTCCCGCCCGTGTGTTTGTATACCTTGACGCTTCCGCTCCCGTCTGGGCGGTTATATGGGCTTCCTGGGCATGGAACACTGTAGCGCGGCGGGGGGCGGTTCCGGCCTGGGGGTTATCGTAGACAACCGCCGCCGCTTCTGTTTCCGCGATCAGGCTTGCTTCCGCCGCACCGCCAGAAACGGCCCTGCGCGGTTCTGTACCAGCTTCCACGGTTCCCGCCTGGGTGTTTTTATACCCATAGGCCGCACGGCCCGCCTGGATGGTTATACAGTCTTCCCGGCCCCGGAAAACAACATTGCGCTGCGGGATGGTTCCGGCTTGCGGCGGAGTGAAGATAAACCCCGCCGCCGCCGTGCCTATGATAATAGCGGCGTTTGCCACGCCGCCGATCATAATCCGGTATGGATGCGTCCCGGCCCGCAGCGTATCCGTTAGCGGGTTGTGGTACACAAAATAATCTGTGTGCGTCTGTATGATGCAGGTAATCCGCGCCTGGTACACCACGCTTTCCAAATGGGAAGACAGGCGCTTATACATATAGACGGCCTGCACAAGCCGCTTGAAGCTTACGGTTATGTAGCTTTCCGTAACGTCACAAACAATCCTGAAATGATGCGGTTCCCCTCCATACTCAAACCATTCTTCCACTTCACTTTCCGGCCACACGCTCCCCAGCGCCGTTTCTACAGCGTACTTTGTCCCCATGCGCTTATGCACCCGAACACTGTTTTTTACAACTTCCCGTTTCACCTTTAGCGGCATATCGTAGTCGTACCAGTCAACGTGCATATCATAGGCCAAAATATCCACCAGCGCTTCCGGCAGTTCGTCAAATCGCGAATAGATCAGCACATCGTTAAGATGTCCGCTCACTTTCAGCGCTTCCGCCGCAAACCCTTTCGCCAGCGCGATCATTTTCGGGTCATGCTGTAGGGCTGTCGGAAAAATCTGTGTGAAGTCGATACTATAAATATCGTTATTCATCCTCTGTTCCCCCGTTCAGAACCGTTTCCCCGGTCAGCCGGGCCACGGACGTTTCGGGGACAACCGTAAAATCAGGCTTCCGGATCTCCGCCCTTTTCAGTCCTGCTTCCATCAAGAAATTGTGCAAACGGGACGGGTTAATATCCCGCCCCATCTTTTCCGTTTGCCATTTGATATATGCGGCCACAGCGCTTCTTGCGTCTCTTTCAATGATCGTGCTGCTGGTTTGGCTGTAGCGCGGAAGATAGATTGTCACATCAACAGAAAAAGGGACTTCTTCTGGCTTTGACACGATCACCCTATCTGTCAGCGGTCGAACCGTGCTTGCGTTCAAAGCGTCTTGAATTTCCTGCATGGTTGCTTCCGTGGGCATTTCCCCGCCATTCAGCAGCACCCGTATATCAACCAGCCCCGGTTCCGGGCTTGTGGCAGTCACGTCCGCAATGGCTGTTGAAACGCTCTTGACGTGGTAAATATACCCGCCTACGGGGCCAGCTGTGCTAAACCCTTCCATGCTTTCCCGCAAGCGCTCATAGTAGCTTTGATCGCTTTCCTTGTCCGCGCCGCCAGCTGTCCGCGTGATATTCTCCACTTTCCAATAAAAGTCGTAGGTGTCCATAATTTCTTTGATCTGCCCGGTGGCTATGTTGTTCCCCACAATTCCCGCCGTCTGGCACTCGCCCAGAACGTCCCCGTATGTGTCCCCGGCGTGGATCTCCAATTCTTCCGTTGTGGAAAAGACAATTTCCCCGTCAAAGTTGATCCGCGTGCCCTGCGGCACAATGACGCTTTGCGGCTGCGGCTCCGAAATGTGGAAGCGGAAAATGGCGGTTGCCCTTGCTTCCGGCAGGCGGAACGTGTCTTTGAACAGCTCCCCCAGGCTGTCCAGGTATTTCCCGTTTGCGTAGCGCGGCACGTTCTTTTTTGCGGTTTCGTTGATTATAATCCGTTGCTGGACGATGATTGCCGCCGTATAGGCTATATACAGCCGTTCCGGGGAAGCCGGATAAACTTTTTTCTTCTTCCCGGTCATTTTCTCATACATCAGTTCCCACAGCGCAATCAGGCTGTTTTCTATGGTTTCCGTGTCGGTTTCCACAAATTCAATATCTGGATATTCCCGCTTAATCAACGTCCCGCACCCCCTCAATTTCAACCGTTATATCCATGTCACCGCGAACGTTGCCTGCTTCCACCGTGATTTCCCCCAGGATCGCCCGCGGTTCGTACTGTTCAAACTGATCGTGGATATTCGCCACGATTTCATTTGCCACCACGTTTACAGGGCGGTGCAATCGGTCTGTGTTCATGCCCAGTCCCCGTATAAACGTCACAGACTTTAAGTAACTGTCAAGGATGATCGCGCCGTTTATCAGCACTTCTTCTTCCACCGTCTGCGGGTCAAGGCAAATATCTTCCAGAATTTTTCCGTTGTTCTTCAAAATCCACGACACGGCGGCTACCTCCTGGCGTATTCTTTCAGTGACAGCGTGGTATTTGCTGCCCAGCAGTTCCCCCGGTTGTCAAATGTCTTCAATTCTGCGGACATTTTGGTAATGGCCCATTTATAGCCCCCGTAGACGTGGCCGCCCAGCACCAGACGTTCCACCGTCCCGCTTCTGATCATGGCCCGCAACCGCTCCACTTCCTGTATCGGGTTCGTTCCCAGGAAGACGGAAAACTTTATGGGCAGGTTGATCGTTTCCAGGTCAGGCCCCAGAAATTCCAGGAGATCCGGCATCATGTGCCGATCGTGCGTGGCGTAGTTTGCGCCCACGTCCCATTGCAGTTTTTCAAACGTCCTTATTGTGTTGCTGGACACAACAAAGGACAGCGAACCAAAACCGCCCAGTTTCCCCACGGCTTACACCTCCCCTACAACATATCCGTCCCCGTCCCCGCCTGGCCGCATGATGCACAGCACCCACGCCCCCGGTTTCGGGTTCCAGTCCATTACATAGGCTTCGTGCTGGTGCGGACAATGATCACACGCTATCTTTACCAGATCGTCTTCCTGATCCGGCGGCTTCTTGTTCGGCGCTATGTGGCGGGGACGGGCAATAAATTTCAGTTCTGAACTTTTCATGCCGTTTCTATCCTGGAACTTCACACGTCCTTTCCGCGTTACCGCGTCAAAGGTCTGTACCTCGCCTATCCTGATTATCCTTTTCAGCGCGTCCAGCATATCTTTGTCCATTTGCAAGGAAGCGCCGCTTTGTCCCGCCATCAATACCCCTCCAATATCTGCACTAATTCAATGTCGGTGGTATATCCGCCCAATAGCTTGTGTTTGGCGCTCTTTACCCGGTATTTCCGGTCAAAGGACTGGAAGCCCCGCAGTTGAACCACCACGCCCGCCACAAGCTGCACGTCCCCCACCATGGAAAAACTGGCCGTTATTTCTCCTTCGTTCTTTTCCCGCAAGCGCTTTTTCGCAATGCGCATGGCTTCCGCCGTGTCCGCAACTTTTTCGTTGATTTCCAGCACTTGCCCCGTTCCCGCGCTGCTGTCCGGCGTGAACGTGTATTCTATCGTTTCTTTCTTTTCGGAATCGGAATAGCTTACATGACAGCTTGTGTACGCTGTATCCTTCATGTTTGTTGACAGGTTAAAAGAAAGAATATCGCTGCTTCCGTAAGTAATTGTTTTGATCGGCGGTTTTCCGTCATAGTCCTGCTTGTCAAAAATGACAACAGACAGCGCGGTAATTTTCAGCGCTTTTCCCTCCGCATGGCAAAGCGTCTGCAAAAACCGTATATCCGATTGCTGTACCTGCTCTTTTTTGCTGTACTTCGGATTTTCCGCGCATTCATACATCAAAGACAGGCCGGCTTCCGCCGCGATCTGCGCGGCGATCGCCTGTAGGCTTGTATTCTCCCAGCTGCGGCATTTCTTCTGCATCCGCAACGTTGACGTATAAGGGATTGACGTGCCGCTCAACGTTGTTTTCATGGGCGGCCCCGCAAGCTTTGCGCTGTCAATCTCAAACGTTCCGCAGTTCAGAACGCCGGAACGCCCGCTGCCGTTCCAGTCCAGTTGCGCAAGTTGTACCTGCACCATTTTAACGGACGTGGCCGCCGGGCCGCTCCCTGCGCCGTTTCCGCCGCCGCTGTCTGCGTTTCCGGCTCCACCCTGGGTATCTGTACCCCCCGCCGCCCTTGCGTCCTGTACGGCTTCTGTAGGCGTTGCCGTTACTTGTCCTCCGGTTGTGATCTTGAACACTTGCCCAGGGAAAATTAAATCAGGATTTTTTATTCCGTTTTCCTGTACGATCTGGTTATACTTTGACGCGCTCCCCAAATACTTTGCCGCTATGGCTGACAGTGTATCCCCGCGCTGTACGATATAATCTATCGTTTCTGTCGGGGCCACTTCCTTTTGTACCAGTTTTCCGGTATCCGGCGGCGCGATCGTTGCTTTTACTTCTAACCACTGTTTGTTCCCTTCATTTGCGGCGTTGTCATAGGATATTTGAAGATCGTCCGCTGCGTCTTCCTCGTTGTCTGTGTATGTTGCCGACAAAAGGCGGTCTGTCAGGTTTTGCGGAAGCGTCCCGCCGATTGCCACCACGCGCAATTCAACCCGCCTTGCCCTGCTCATTCAAGAATCCCCCTTTTCCACGGCGGCAACTGCATATCCACCGGATCTTCCGCCGCCGGGATGGTAAGAACCACCCCGGCGGGAAAGATAACGATAGCGGCGTGATCTGCGTTCGCCTTAATCAGCTGATCCGTGTATAAGACGCTCCCCATCTGTTCATAGGCTATTTTGTCCCACATATCGCCTTGTATGGTTCGGTATGTCTTATTCATAAACCATCCTTCTTTCGTCTTCCGCTTCCTGCCGCTGTATTTCTCGGAACTCCCGGATCAATTTCTGGTTGTTTTCTTCCAGTTTTTGATCCAGATCGTCCGGCTTGTCCCCCTGCACTATGATCGTGGGGGAATTGTTTACGGTTATGTTTTGCGTACCGCCGCCGCGTCCGGGGTTCCGTGTAACTTCCGGCGCGGTTCGCACTTCCGCTGCGGCGTTTCCACCACCGCCGCCCACCTGCATTGCCGCTGGCGCGGACTTTACGGCGGCTGCGGCCCGGTTGCTGCTTTCCAGGATCTTTTGCGTCCGCTCCGCCGTGTATACGGTCATGCCGGGCGCGTTGGTTATCAGTTCCGGCCCCTTCTCACCCGCTATAAAGGTGCTGGGCGTTCTGGCCGTGCCCCGTGCGAACGTTGGCAGTTGCGGGATATTCACGCCCTTGCCGCCGACAACGGGAACCCAATCCGGGATCTTAATGCTGTTCAGCCCTGCAATAGCGCCGTTGATAATTCCGATTATGCCGTTTATAACGCCCTTCACAATGCTTGTCAGGGCATCCCACGCGCCGGAAAACACGCTCTTTATTCCTTCCCATGCCTGCGCCCAGTTGCCGGAAAACACGCCCGTTATAAACTGAATCAGGCCGGAAAGGACGGTTGCAAGGCCGTTCACAACGCCGCCTATGGTGTTGAAGACGTTCTGGAAGATTGCCAGCACAGACGGCAACACAGCTTGAATCACAGAAAGTATCTGCTGCATGATCGGCTGTATGATATTCCAGATCGTTGTAAATACCGTCTGCACCACGGGCAGGACGGCGGACAGCACCGCCGTAATAGTAGCTGCCAGAAATTGAACGCCGCTGACGATTGCCGGAAGTACGGTTGAAACAATAAAGCTGAAAATCTGCTGGACAATCGGGAAAACGTTCGTTTGCACAAACGTTATGATCTCGCTGATAACGGGCATGATCCCGGCAATGAATCCGCCGATAACCGGAATAATTCCCGCTATAAAACTCGCTATGGCTTGCACGATCTGCATGATAACCGGGGCCGCCTGCTGTATGCCGCCGACAATTCCCGGTATCACATCGGACACGATCACGCCCAGCACTTGTTCCGCCACTGGTACAACGTGTTCCGTAATAAAGCCTATCAGGCTCCCGATCGCGCTTCCTACGGTCTGGGCGGCCCTTATGAAGCCGTCAAAAACCGCTGTTCCCTTCGCACCGAAAATGCTTTCTATCTTCTGGCGGGCCGCGTCCATGTTGCCGCCGGAAAATACGTTCTTGATCGCGTCCCCAGCCGCCGTTACAGCCGCAACGATCTTGTCAAAGATTTCAGGGCCCTTGCCCCCGAAAATCCGGCCTACCGCTTCCCGTACCTTGTCAAAGTTCTTCCGTAGAAGCTGCACAACGGTAATAACCGCCGTGACAACCCCCACCACGGGAAGGATTTTTCCGGCTATGCCGCCCAGCGGCCCCAGCAGGGTTGATCCCAGCTTTCCCAGCGGCCCCATGGCTGTTTTCAGCGCGTTTCCAACCGGGCCTATCAAAGTCCCCAGTTTCCCAAACGCACCGCTTACAACGCGCCCTATGGTTCCCAGCGGGCTTCTTGCGATAACGCCGGACAGGCCGGACAGCACGCCGCCCAGCTGCCCACCCAGCGCCCTAAACGGCGCAAGGATCAGGGGAACGGCCCGGCTTCCAACGCCGGACAGCGGCCCCAGAAGTCTTCCTGCCAGGCTTTGCGCCCCAGCTGTGAATATGCTACCAACCCGCGTAAAAAGGCCGCCTGCGGCCCTCGCAAGCGGGTTGTTTGTCAGGATATTGCCCAGCGCGGAAGTAACGCCCCCCAGGGCGCTTCCCACATTTCCGAAATAGGTTAATACCCCTTTCCCGGCAAGTTTCAGCCGCCCGGCAAGTCCTATACTTCCAGCTTGTGCTATCAGAAACTTACTTTTCAGCAGTTCCAGCACATATTGTACGTTTACAACTCCCAGTTTTAATTCCTGGAAGCCCAGCTTTAGGCCCAATCCGCCCAGCTTCAGCGCGGCCAGCGCTCCAACCACCTTCATGGCGGTTTGCACCAACTGCGGGTTTGCCTGGGCAAATTCTGATACCCTCGTGACCACTCCGGCCACTTTGTCCGCCACGTTTCCTACGATCGGCAAAAGGTTCTGGCCCAGCACAATTTGCAGGTTGTTTATGCTGTTTTTGGCCTTCGCCATCTTGTTTTCCGTGGTATCGGACATTATGGCAAACGCTTTGTCGGTTGCGTCCTTGCTGTTCAGCATCCCTTCTACGCTGGCGTTGAATCCATCCACCCCAGCTTCCAGAATCTTTACCGCCGCTGTTCCTGCTTCCGCGCTGCCGAACATATCAGCTATGGTTTTCCCGCTCTTTTGTGCTTCCGTCTGTAGGATATTCAGCACTTCCGCAAGGCTCGATCCGTTTGCCATCAGATCGGAAAAACCGCCGCCCGCAACCTTCCGCAGAATCTTGTCCGCCGTGCTTCCACTCTTGCCCAACTCATTCAGCATGGAGTTAGCATAGGTGGTTGTATCGGCTGTTTCAATTCCACCAGCTGTCATAATCGCATAGGTTGCGCCCAGCTGTTCCAGGGAAACGTTATAGGCATTTGCCGTGGGGATTATCTTGCCCATGACGGACGATAGTTCCCCCACGCTCGTTTTTCCTTTGTTTTGGATCTGTATAAGTACATTGCTAACGTGTCCCACTTCATCCGCGCTTTTCCCATAAGCGTTTAAGATCGTGGTCAACACATCCAGCGTTTGTGACGTTTCCGCAAATCCCGCCTTTGCCAGTTTCGTACTGTACGAAACAAAGTTGACGGCATCCCCGGTTTTCTGCCCGGCGGAAATAGCGTTGTAAACGTCTTCTGCAAGGGCGTTGGCCGCCACGCCCGTTTTATTGGACAGGGCCATAACCTCTTGCGAAATTTTTTCAAGCGGAACTTGCGTGGTATCCGCTATGGTGTTCACCTTTGCCAGCGCCGTTTCGTATTTCTGGGCCGCCTGGACTGGCCCGGCGTAGATCGCCGCCGCAACTGCGGTATAGGCTCCAACCGTGCCCAGTATTTGCGTTTTGGTTGCAGAAATATTTTGCTTGATCTTTTCCTGCTGCTGGTTAAGGTTTTTTGAGCGCTCCTGGGACGCTTGCAAGCGCTCATAGGAATTTTTCAGCCGTTCGTTTGCGCGTTCCAGATCGTCCGTGTTCAGTCCGGCTTCCCGCAACTCCTGGGCCAGTTCTTCAAGGGATCTTTGCTGTTCTTCGATTTTGGCAGTAGCTTGTTGTATCTGGTTTTGATTCGCTTTGTACTTCTCTTTTAGCCTGCTGTATTCCTTGCTGGTTTCGGAAAGTTCCTTCTGTAGCCGCTTGTATTCCTCTATGTTCCCTTCTGCTTCTGCGGTTTCCATGGCCCGTTGAAGATCGCGCTTCTTTTGGGCCGTCTGGGCCAGTTCGGATTGCAAGCGGTCATGTTCCGCCGTCAGGCGCTGCAATTTCTGCTGGTTCTGCTGAATGGCGGCGTTTGCTTTGTTGTAGCCGTCTATCTTCGATTGCAGGGCGTTGACGTTTTTAACGCTGTCAGACAGCCGCTTTTGCGCCTGCACGGCGGCGTTGAAGGTGCTATGGAAATTTCCGCCCAGGGAAGCAGTCAGCTTGAACAGAAGTTCAAAGTTTTTTTGCGCCCCTGCCAATTACTTCCCGCCCCCCTTACTTGTCCTTCTGGGCGGCCTTGTCTTCTTCCTCCACTTCGTTTATGCTTTCTACCCAGGCGAAAAATTCATGGAGCGGCAAGGCCATCCACTTAAACGGATCGGCATACGTCAGCCGCGCAAGCCTGTATGACTGTTTTCGGAACCAGTTGCCGGGATACTCAATTTTTAGTATCCCACAGCCACTAAAAAATCCCTCGCGGCGTTCTTGATCTTGAGATAATGCCGCAAGGGCAGGCGTGCAATCTCATCCGCTCCGATCCCGGACGCACGGGCCGCAATGCCGCACTGGAACGCGCTGGATACGGTTGCGTCCAGCACAATAATGTTGCGCTGCTGCAATTCCAGTTCCACCGCCTCCACGTCTTCCCCGGTCAGGCGTTCAAA
>OFEZ01001074.1_pt1 | contig 16221 bp, 21 predicted proteins | sample 1521241 | NCBI WGS metagenome assembly OFEZ01 (sample SAMEA3504099, study PRJEB24116) | mouse gut metagenome | biome: mouse gut; feature: mouse-associated habitat; material: faeces | place: Denmark | collected 2011
TACTTGACGCGATTAACGAATGGATAAAGGAAATCCTCATAGGAGCCATAAACGGAAATCTGTCAACTATGTTCGGGGAATTGAATTATTAGTAAAGTGGGTTTTGCCAAAAACAAGAGGTATAAAAGCTGGTGCGCGGGTGGTTCTTATAAAATGAATATGGTAAAATTTTATAAGAAGCGAGGTAAAGCAATATGGAAAAGAAAATTTATATCACAGAAGAAGAACGGGCAAAGCGCCAAAAAGCGGCTGATGCGTTTGCGGAACTGTACGATATGGCAGATATTGTAGTGGCTGATGTCGGAAGATATGGTTTTGTGGCCTGAAATAGTACAAGCCGCCACATGGTTTTGAGGATGCAATAACCTTTACGGACAGCGTGGCATTATTTGAAGATTTGTGGGGGGGAATGGTTGAATACAAAGCTGTATTTACTGGCAAAGAGCGCTCCATTGTTGGAGAAAGTCTACAAGGGCACATTTGATAGTCTGTCAAAAGAAAAACAGTCAGAACTTATCGTAAGAAAAGCCAATTTTGCTAAAGCGGCGGGGATATATTTGTAATTCTATTTTTGCAGGAAAATAAAACAACAGTTAATGGACAATCAAAGGTTAGAAAGGCTCTGTATGATGCAGGGCTTTTCTTATTTGCGCTTTTAGATAAAAAGATAGAATGAGTGAAAGGAATTTCGCCGTAATCGGCATCGTGGAAATGTCGTATAACTGGCTATTACGTTATGCAAATTCCCATGATGCAGTTTTGTGATTTGCTCATGGTTTTGGGTTGCCTGAGAAGTATATATTAGTTTTATACCCTTGCTGTCGTCTGCTTTCTATTTCTATTGTTCCGCGGTGCGCTCCAATAATCTGTCGTACTAAAAGAAGTCCTAAGCCATGACGGAGATCTAAGCGGTCATCGGCACTCTCCATGTAATGTGGCTTGTTTTTCAGTTCTTCTAACTTTTCAACAGAAATACCAATGCCATTATCCTGAACGGTTAAAAGAAGTTTGCCTTCTGTTATCTGTAATGACAAAATAATTGTGCAGCCGTTGGGATTGCTGTGAATGCTGTTTTGAACCAGATTATTGACGGCTCGTGTAATCAGTTTTGTATCGCATTCTATCATGCTGTTTTCAGAGTCAGGAGAAATATTTACCTCTAAAGAATAGAAATCCGGCAGACCACTATTTATCAGGTCTATAGCATAGGAACGTAACAGTTTTGAAAGACGGATATTTTCTTTCCGCAGAGGCTGCATTTCATATTCAAGCTTTGATACGAGATTCAAATCCTGCACTAAATCTTTTATTTTGATACTTTGCCGGGATATAACAGCCGCCTGTTCCTTAATCCGGCTACTGGCATTTTCGTCATTAACAATTCTATCCGCATATCCCATAATCATGGATAATGGAGTGCGGATGTCATGGGATACACCGCTAATCCAATTTGCCCGCGCAGTATTCTGGCGGCTGATGATATTAGATGCTTTATTTATGCTGTCAGCTATTTCTGACAGTTCGCCGCTTACAGAAAGGTTTATCCTTTTCCCTTCTGACAAGGTGGCAATCGAGGAAATAATTGGTTCTGTATTTTTGCTGATTTGCGCTTTGGAACGTGAATAGGCAAGGAACAGAACCAGCAGGTCGAATACAAGGATGCCAAGAAAAAAGAGGGGAATTTTACGAACCGTGTCAATAGGATAATAATTGCTGGTAATTTTCATATAGCTGTTCTTGGGATAACCAATCACTAATAAGCCATTTGCATCACTCCGTACAAATACGGGGTAGTCATTCAAATATCCCTTGGAGAATATTGCAATATCCTGAATCGAATATTCAGTTGGAATTTCCTCTGGCAGATTAACAGTCCAATTGCAGGAGCCTTCCATATTCAGATACATTGCCCATAAAGAGTTGGTTATTATCATTCTTTCCGCTTCATTCGTTATGCCATTGGAAGATGAAGCTACTGCCACCTGTTTTAGCATATTCTGCGGAGAGATACTTCCAAAGTTTTTTGATACTGCATTGTAAAATGTAAAAGCAAATGCAGCTATGTTCAATATAACGAGAGCCAGAATAAGCCCAATAAAAGACAGTAAGTGTTTTGAGATATATCTGCTAAATACTTTCATGGCTTCACTTCCTTGCATTTAATTTATAACCAAGTCCTTTAACGGTTATGAGTGATACAGGCTTTGAAGGATTAGTTTCAATTTTTTCCCGTATGCGCCGGATATGGGCGTTCAGGCTATTTTCATATCCAAAAGGATTATCGCCCCATAATGCTTCGCATAAGGCGTCAATGCTTACGATTCTTCCCTCGCTGCGGGATAATGTTTCTAACAGCGTATGTTCTTTGGCAGTCAGGGCAACTATAATTCCATTTTTATTGACTTCAGCGCGACTGAAATCTATCGTGCAACCTTCCAGCTCTAATAATGGGGAATCTGCTTTATAGCATCGGCGTAAAACTGCATGGACACGCAATAATAGTTCCTGCGGCAAAAAAGGTTTTACCACATAATCATCTGCCCCAAGTCCTAAGCCGGCAAGTTTATCAGCCGCTTCATCTTTTGCTGTCAGAAATATAACTGGAATATTCGTAAAAGCCCGTAATTTCTTCATAAGAGAAAATCCGTCCCCGTCTGGCAGCATGACATCAAGGATTGCAAGGTCAGGTTTTTCCTGCCTGGAAAAGATAAGTCCGGTCTGGACAGTTCCTGAATCAATGATATTTGTGAATCCGTCATCTGATAGGATGTCAATTACTAATTTACGCAGTTCCGGCTCATCATCAACCAACAGGATTTTTTTTGTATGCAAAAATGACTGTTCCATTTGTCTACACCTTTCAAAAATCTATCAATAACAGCAGTAATATTATAGCATAACGGAACAGTTTTCGGAATCCTATGGCAAAAAAGTAAGGTAAAAGTAAGGATACGAGAAAGTTAATGTCAGATTGGGGATGTAAACTAAAGAAAAAAAGAAAGGAGAGTTTTTTATGGATTATATTATCACAACGGAGCAGTTGACAAAGAAATATAAAAATTTTATTTCGGTCAATAAGGTTTCCATGCACATTCAGAAAGGCAGTATCTACGGTTTCCTTGGCCCTAATGGAGCGGGAAAATCTACTACAATGAAGATGTTGTTAGGGCTTACATCGCCTACAGGCGGAAGATTCACGGTTGACGGAGGTCATTTTCCAGATGACCGGATCAGCATTTTAAAGAAAGTGGGTTCATTTATCGAATCCCCGTCTTTTTACGCAAATCTGACAGGCCGGGAAAACCTTGATCTTATCCGCAGAATTTTGGGGCTGCCGGAAAATGCGGTGAATGATGCATTGGAGTTAGTTGGTTTGGCAGAGTTTGGCAGCCGGCTTGCCAAAAAATATTCGTTGGGCATGAAACAGCGTCTTGGGCTTGCGGGAGCTTTGCTTGGGCGTCCGCCAATCCTGATTTTAGACGAACCTACAAATGGTCTTGACCCTTCCGGTATTCATGAAATCCGTAATCTGATAAAGTCATTGCCGAGCCTTTATGATTGCACCGTCCTAATATCTTCTCATATGCTGTCGGAAATAGAATTGATGGCAGATGACATCGGCATTCTTAATCATGGCCGGCTGCTGTTCGAGGGAAGTCTTGATGAACTTAGGCAGAATGCAGTACAGGCAGGTTTCGCAGCGGATAATAAGATTAGTTCCGCTAATTTGGAAGATATGTTCCTTTCCATGATTGATAAGGATAATGCAGCCAGAAAGCAGAGGGCCATGTTATGAAAACACTTATCATTGAGCTTCGGAAAGAAAAAAGGACTGGTGTTATTCCGCTGTTGTTATTAGTTGGTTTTTTTGGAGCAGCCTATGCGTTTGTCAATTTTATTGTGCGCAAGGATACATTACTGAACCTTCCGTTAGCTCCGATGGACGTTCTTTTAACACAGCTTTACGGAATGATTATGGTTTTGAATATGTTTGGCATTGTTGTAGCCGCCTGCATGGTTTATAACATGGAATTTAAAGGAACTGCAATCAAAAAGATGTATTTGTTGCCGATTAGTGTTCCTAAAATGTATTTGTGCAAGTTTTTTATTCTAACAGTGTTGCTTTTGACAGCGATTGTGTTGCAGAATTTAGCTTTGTTAAAAATTGGTATCAGCGACTTGCCGAAAGGTACTTTTGAAATGGACGCTTTGCTTAAATTTACAGCATATTCCTTTATTACTTCTATGCCGACATTATCTTTTATGGTTTTGGTTTCCTCCCGCTTTGAAAATATGTGGATGCCTCTTGGAATTGGAGTCGCCGGATTTCTAAGCGGAATGGCCTTCGCAGGTTCAAATGTCAGTTTGCTATTAGTTCACCCATTCGTTGTGATGTTAAAGCCTGCTGTTGCTATGAGCGCTCAGCCAGACAATGGAATAGCTATTATATCTATGGCAGAAACATTTTTGCTTTTAGGAATAGGCTTATGGATGGCGAAACATTTACGTTATGAATAGGAGGGATTTTTTTGAATTTTTTTGATTTATTAAAGATTGAATTTAAAAAGGTAACGCGGTCGAAAATCGTTCCTTTGATATTTATTGCGCCTTTGTTAGTAGTAATATCGGGGGTTGCCAATTTAAGCAGGTATTTTTCCCCAGAATATACAAATGCGTGGTCTGCCATGTTTATCCAGAGCGCATTAGTCTACGCCTATTATCTATTGCCATTTTCTATGATTGTTGTATGTGTAATGATTGCAGGGCGTGAAACGCAGCATAATGGCATTCTGAAGATGCTGGCATTGCCAGTCAGCCGTTATGCCTTATCTTTGGCAAAATTTGGTGTTTTGATATTTTACCTGTTTATGGAAATGGTTGTTTTTCTCATTGTGTTTTTGGTTACTGGTGTCGTTGCTACGCACATGGCAGGGATTACAGATACTTTACCAGTATTTTATCTTGTAAAGTGGTGTGTAGGATTATTCCTTACGATGTTGCCATGTATAGCGGCTATGTGGGCGATTACAGTATTGTTTGAAAAAGCATTGCTTTCTGTAGGGCTTAATCTGTTTCTTGTTATTCCTGGCGTTTTAATAGCCAATACACCGCTTTGGATTGCGTATCCTTACTGTTACAGTGGTTATCTGGTATCTTGCTCACTGCATGATTTTACGGCAGAAGGCGCAGGCGCAGCATTTTCAGTATTTCCGTTTTTGCCATGTGCAATAGTGGTTTTTATATTAGCTCTTTTGTTGGCTGTTAAAAGGTTTGGTAAGAAAGAAATGAGGTAAGCTATGGAAAAGAAAAAATTACAAAATATAAGTATTGCAGCCCTTATTATCAGTGCGCTGCCCTTTGCAACGCTGATTCCCGTATTTCTGCAAATTGTATTGCCCGATGGATTGCGTACAGTTTGGGGCGGCGTCAATATTGCCTGTGTCATCATGGGATTGTGTCTGTCTATCATCTGTGTTAAAAATAATGAAAGCCGGAGCCTGATAAATATTATCTCTACAATTATCAGCGCCTTGCTGCTGATGCTGGTTATCGGGATTATTATTCTGGCTTTGTTTTTATCTTTTCTTTAATAGGCTGATTATAGACAATTTCATACTTTATACCGTCCAAATCTTTGAAAAATGTTGCATAGTAATTAGAACCATGTTCCGGGAAAATCTGTGGCGGGTGAACTATTACTGCCCCGATAGCTTTGATTTTTAGATATAATTCATCAACTTCTTTTCTTGAAGTAGCGCGAAAGGCTAAATGATGAAAAGCCCCAGGTTTGCGTCTATGAACTATATCATTTCTAAATGCTGTTCGCGGGGAGCAGATTGCAAAGTCAAAGTTATCGTTTAAGTACTCAACAACATATAAATCATGTTCTTGTATGATTGCACTAACTTTTTTGGAAATATCAAATCCTATAAAAGACGGCCCGCAAGCCGTCCATGATGTCAATATGGAATTTTGATTATAACCTGTGCGCCGCCAGTCTTTTCAGAGTTGCTTAAAATAAGCTGTCCGCCATGTTTGGCTATTATGGAGTCTGCTACATAAAGACCTATTCCATAATGCGATTTGGAATGTCTGCTTTGTTCGTCCATATAAAATTGTTCGGTCGCATGTTTTAACGCTTCGGGAGAAAAACCACTTCCCATATCAGTGATAGAGCATAGGATTGAATTATCTTTTTCATATACTTCAAAGAAAACTGTTTTTCCTGCTGGTGTATATTCTATTGCATTTGAAAAAACATTTGCAAAAACTCTTATCAGTTGTTCACTGTCTGCAAAGATATATTCCCGATCAACATTCTCCCTCCATTCCAAATAGATATTTTTTACAGCGCACAAACCTTTTGCCTGTGTACGGATTTCCTGCAATAAGGAAGATAATTTTACATTTTTACGGCGAAAAGGAAAATTCTCTTTTGCTTTTGTCATGTCAATTAGCGTTTCAATATAGTCCTGCATTTGAACAACACTGCCCTCGATATAGTCCGCACATTCTTTCTGATTATCGGCAAGTATCGTGTCATACAGCAGCTCCGTATTTCCACGGATAATAGTCAGTGGTGTTTTCAAATCATGTGCCAAAGCTGAAATCTGCTCCTGCCTTAATTTATCCGCTTGCCATTGCTCGGCAAGCGAATTTTTTAGTGCCTGTTTCAAGTGTTCCAATGCGGATAAGGCGCGGTCTACTTCAAATATGCCACTACTTTCAATCTTAAAATCCAAATCCTGCTTCTCAATTTTCTGGGTTACGATAAGCAGTTTGTCAATTTTCCTGCCCGTATATTTCCCAAACCAATGGGAAACAAGGAGCAGCAAAACGATAATCTCAATCATTATCAGCCCGATAAGGCAAAAGTCGGATGTCGGGCATATCCGTCGAAGCGCTGGATTGCTGAATTGTGAAGTCAAACGGTATCGCAAAAGAATGACTTCATTCTCACGGTCAACAATCCGAACACGGTATGGGTGAACTACATTCTTTCCGTTTATGACAGCTTTCTCCCAAAAGGTGTTGGCGGTATCTTCTGATAAAGAACCGTACTGGAACGCACCTGTGGGAGAATAAACGCCATAATCGCAAAAGCTGGGAATGTCGGCTGTATCAAATAATTTATCTGCCTGTATTTTTTCTGCTGCGTCATCAATACTATCCTCAATATTCATGGCAGGAATAATGACTTCTGTATTGATGAAGAGCATATATAGACCAACATTAACGGCAATAATGAAAAGGATACCTCCAGCAACAGTGAATATATACCGCATGAACACAGAACGTAGTTTTTTTACTCCCATTTATAACCCACCCCCCAAACCGTTTCAATAGGGGATAATTTGACAGCCGCTAACTTACTGCGGATATTTTTTACATGAGTGGCTATCACACTATCGTCACTTTCTCCCTCAAAACCAAAAACAGCTTCATAAATCTGCTCTTTTGAAAAAACCTGTCCCCGGTGCAAAGCCAGATATTCACATATTTCATACTCACTTTTGGTTAGAGGGAGTTTATTCCCATTGACTTCCGTTTCCTTTGCGTTGATGTGAAAGATAATGCCCGAAATGGATATGGCATATTTCTTTTCTCGGTTATCTCTGCGTAAATGTGCATTTACACGGGCAAGCAATTCATTTGTACCAAAAGGCTTTGTGATGTAATCGTCGCCGCCAATTCCCAAACCACGAACAATATCACTTTCCTGTGTTTTTGCAGTCAAGAAAATAATAGGGCAATCCACAAGGGAACGGATTTGATCGCATAATTCAAAACCGTCCATATCCGGCATCATAATATCCAGCAAAATCAAATCATATCGTCTGAAATCTATATCAAGAACGGCTTTTGCATTTGCTTGAAGTGTTACGGTATGGGCGTCTTTTTCGAGAATGCGTTTTATCAGTTGAAGCATTGCGTTTTCATCATCAACAACTAATATATTCGCCATATCAATCCCTCCTGTCAGACTTCATTTACGGTCGCCCCAAAAGGCATAAGGGCGAGTTTTGCAATCTTAAAGCATTGCATACCAAACGGTATGCCGATAATTGTACAGCATAGCAGTATTCCATTTATGCACGCTGTTATGGCAAGCGGAATACCACTGATTATAAGCCATACAAGGTTTGCCAAAGTTGAAATTGCATTACCGCCATACTGAATTTCTTTTCCAAAAGGAAAAAAGGTAAGAGCAGTAAATTTGAAACATTGCCGCCCAATCGGTATTCCAATAATGGTTATGCACCAAAAAATGCCCGATATTGTCCATGCCAAGCCCTGCCATAATCCTCCGCACAGGAACCATATCACGTTTCCCAAACAACCCATATTATATCATCTCCTCACTCATTTGTACACTTTCCCTCGTACCGCAAAAACCACACGAACAAAATTACAATAAACAAAACCGTCATGCCCGCGCACATGCTTATCCCGAATTTAAGTTCTGCGCTAACAGCAGTTAAATCCTGCAAGGCAAATTGAAGTGCGAAATCACTAAGATGTATTCCAAAGCCATATGGCAGCACAAACCACAAGCCTGTACCTAAGCCCGTTTGGAGCAATGCAGCTAATAAACTGCCAATAGCTCCCATTCCTATGCAGACCGTTCTTCCAAACCGAAATGCCAAAATAATAGAAAGAGCATATAGCAGTATATTACTGCTCCACAAGATCAAAGCCGGTAATACAAGGGATGATGTCGGCAAAAGCAATTTTGTTCCTGTCGCCGGAAGTAACAAAGTAAATAAAAATATGCTCAATAATACCGCAAGCAATCCGGCGGCAATCAGTAACAGGAATTTAGACAAAATGGCTTTCGTTTTGGAACGCAACACTAAAATATTCTGATAATGCCCCGCCCGGTTTTCCTGTCCTGCGATAATCTCACAAACGATACTAATAACAAAAGGATATGCGATTGCGAAAAGCTGAAAGAATACCGCAATTTTGTTTATATCGTTTACAGCCGCAAATGTCGCATACAGTAAAACAAGTGCCACTCCCAGAAATGGGAATAAAACATGTATCCAAAAGAACGAAGAATTGCGCAACTTGTAAAAATCGCTTTTTAGATAATGATATAACTCAATCATGTGTTATGTCTCCTTTAGTGAAAAGCCATGCTGTAAGCAAAAAACACAGTACCGCCAAAATCAAGCTAAGCAAAACGGCAGGAATGATTGTTCCAGTATTCAGCAGAAAAGAACCATTTTCAATAGGAATACCGTTAGGGTGCATTTTGAAAAAGGGGCATACAATGCGTGCTGGAATGGCAAATGGATTGAGATAAAACAAATCACTTTCTGCTCCAATCGTGGATAAAATGTTGCAGCTAAAGGAAATTAGTACAGCGGTAAGATAATTTGTTTTTTTGGCAAGCAACATAATAAGCGGAAGCTGCCAAACGTAAACAAGAAACAATAACATACAGCCCAAAAAACCATTAAGCGGGTCAATGTTCATCACGGTAAAAACACCAAAGAGCGTACAGCCACCCCACATTACAAAATTGGTTAATAAAAGCAGCACAGCAACCGCAAACAGCTTGCCAATCCAGATTTTCTTCATGTCAACAGATAAACAGAGAATATTCTGATACTGTGTGCGTTTTTCACAACTGATAAAGCTGGCACACCAAATAGCAATCGTAATCGGCAGTATCAAAATATACCACCAATTATAGGCTGTAAGCTGAACAAATTTGCCACTCAAGATGTATCCTAAACTCAAAGTAACGATAGGAGCCGCAACAAATAGCTTTAATGCAAACGTATGACGTACTTTTAATAATTCAGAATGTATAAGATGAAACATTATTTTTCCCCCCTTTCGTTATTAGCAGCTACAACACGCATAAAAATTTCTTCTAAACTTGTGCCTTTGTTTATTTTGCTTTCATAGCCCAGCTTCCCGGCAGAAATAATTCCAATGTGTTCCGCAATCTGTTCTACTTCGGATAAAATGTGGCTGGATAAAATTACTGTAATTCCATGCGCCGGAAAAGAACAGATAAGTTCCCGTAATTCTTGAATACCAATAGGGTCTAACCCGTTTGTCGGTTCATCTAAAATCAACAATTTAGGTGATGATAACAACGCAAGCGCAATGCCAAGCCGCTGTTTCATTCCCAAAGAAAAATGTCCCGATTTCTTTTTTCGGGTGTCTGTAAGGTCAACAATCCGTAAGACTTCCTCAATGCGGGTATCGGGAAGTCCGAGCGCAAGGGTTCGCACTTTCAGATTTTCGTATGCAGTCAGATTTTCGTATAGGGGCGGCATTTCAATCAATGCGCCAATAGATTGTAAATCGCTGCGGTTCCATGCGTGACCGTCAAACTCAATTTCTCCCGATGTAGGGCGCAAAATGCCAGTGAGCATTTTAAGAATGGTAGATTTGCCTGCTCCATTCGGTCCCAGCAATCCGTAGACAGAATTTCTCTGAATGTTCAGAGATACATTGTTTACTGCTGTCTGCCCTTTGAAATTTTTACAGAGGTTTGTTGTTTTCAAAATCATATCCATAATCATCATGTCCTTTCACTTAATTCTATTAGTATCATAAAGAATATTTTTGAAGATTTCATAAAGAAAGTGGATTTTTGTTTATTTCTTATGAATATGAATAACAATCTCTCCAAATAAAGGAAACCATGTAACAATAACACTTTGCCAAACAACACTCCAATTTACATTTTTCGGAATAACCAAAACCTCCATTTCTTCCATTTACTTTTCCATAACCATATGATTACATAACTGGCTATGGGAAACCCCGTTCACAGCAAGTTATACGACATTTCCACAATGCCTGCGCCTACGGAATCCATCCCATTTATCTATCTCATTCATGGAATCATTATTTTACAGATAAAACTACAAAAGGGGAAACAAAAATGGTCAAAAATGGTCAAAATTCGACATTAAAAAAAGTGTACCGTCTTGAAGTTTTACCTCATTCCGATACACCTTAGTGAATGTAATATATTGTTAATTTTGACAATTTCTCTTATCCAATATTTATGTAATTTTATTTTCATTTTGACTGTGCGCCTTTCCCAAATCTGAATGTATTTTTCAAAAAAATGCAATACAATTCTTTCAAATATAAATTGTATTGCAGCGCAAACACTTTCTCAAAAGCTGTTACGCTCAGCTTATAACATTTGTACATCTCAATTTTCTTTTATCTTTCCTAATAGAAAATCATTTAACACAGCGTTAAGCCCCTTACTATTCCTCATAGGAAAATCATGGCCAGCTTTTGAAAGTATCATGGTTTGGCAACAAGCATTTTTACCAAGCATATCAAGAGATAGTTTCATATCCTTTACTTCGCCGCTGCCGCATATCGCCAGCATCGGTACTTTGATAGATAAATATGCAGGGACATATTGCTCATTTTGCAAAAATACTTCAATCAAATCAGCAATTTCTTGTTCATCGTCTACTAACAATATTTTACCGTTCATAATTTTTCCTCATTTCCTTTTACCTGATGGTATCTTATGGGTATTATTATACTGTGTTTATATGAATTTTTCAATTATAGTGAAATAATGAGAGGGATTCCGTAGTAGTCGGCATTGTGCCGTAATGTGTATAACTGGCTGTTTATGGAATTGTGGGTAACTCTGTTTGCAGGATGTGGGAAAGCTGCCCTTTGCTTTTCCATGTGCTGTGAACAGAGTTATCCATGATTCCATAGCCAGTTATGCACATTTCCACAATGCTCCCTTGCTTTTCCGGCTCTTGATGTCCAGAGGGGGCGGCTATGCGGTTTTCTCTGATTCCTGTTTTTTCTGTGGTGATTTTGTCAAGATTAGTTGACGCATTTTCTTCAAGGATTTTGTATCCTATGCTGCTTCTTTCAGGGAATCATAGTATTGCTGTCGTTTAACCATAGGAGGAAGCCCTCCGTTGGCAGAGCAGATTCTTCGGTTATTCCAGTAGCTGATGAAATATCTCCAGATAATCGTCCTGAGTTCATCTGTGGTCATTTTTTCCGTATCATAACGGTCGTACAGCAGTTCTGATTTCATCCTTGCCCACATACTTTCACAGCGGGCATTATCATGGCATCTTCCGCCTGCACTGTTCATACTTTGCTGTATGCCGTACTGCCGGACCGCATCGCGGTAAAGCTGGCTGGTGTACTGGCTCCCTCTGTCACTATGGATAATGGCTCCACGGATACCGGGGTACGCATTAAAAGTATTTTCCAGTGTCTGAACACATAACGGCGCCTTCCTGTTGGTATCCATTGCCAGACCGACCACGCTGGAATCAAAACAGTCAAAAACAGCAGAAACATACAGTTTTCCATCACTGGCTTTGATCTCTGTTATATCGGTAACACATTTTGTCAGCGGCTCCTCTGCATGGAAATCACGTTTTAACAGATCGTCTGATTTTCTGGCTTCCCTGTCCGCTTTTGTGATCCCGTTTGGCTTGCGTCTGGGATGATGACTGATTCCGACTGCTTCCATGATACGGTAAACAGCGCGTTCACTGGGAATATCCACATTTTCCGGCTGCTTCAATGTCAATGCCTGATACATGCGGATACGGCCATAAGCATCGTTGCATTCATCCTCCGTAAGAATCTCTTTCATGGCATCCGACAGTGGCTGATATTTCCATGGGCGGTCTTTGTTTGCAAGATACTGGTAAAATCCTTGTCTGCTGACATGGAGGGCTCTGCAGAAAAAAGCGATATCCCCTTTTAATTCGCCGTCTTTCGTTTTTAATGCAATAAACTTCATTCTTTCGTTTTTGCTGGCTTCAGACGGCTCGCAGCGAAAAAAGCGCTGGCCTCCTCCAGAAAATCATTTTCTTTCTTCAAACGGCGGTTTTCTTTCTCCAGTCCTTTTACCTGACGGCGAAGCTTTAGGAGTTCCCCGTTAAGCGTCATAGCGCTTTGTGGAGTCTGTGAACCAGCTCCAAGGCCAAGATTGCCAAGACGGTTAGCCCGCGCCCAGCCATACATGGTGTTTTTGGGAACTCCGATTTCTTTAGCAGCTTTAGCTTGTCCGATTTCTTTAGCGAGCTACACTGCCTGTACTTTGTATTCGTGGTCATATTGTCTGTATTCCGCCATTTTGTTCACTCCTTATTCTCTTGATTATATCTCAAATCCTTGAGAATGTGGTGTCAACTTTATTTATGCCATATCAATGTCGGAAAGCCGTGCGGTCTGGAAAGAGGCGCTTGCGGTGTACTCCGTCAAGACTGCCACCGACCCAGACAATCCGCAGGAAGTCGCCACGATGGACGACAACAAGAAGCAGCTCCTAAAGGACATCTTCTGGGAGATGAACGAAATCAGCTCCCGCACCGAGGGCAAGACCGAAACCCAGATAACCGAGAGCGATGACGGTCACGGGAACATTGTAGAAACGGAAACCACCGTCACTCAGACCTACCTTTATATCACCATGAGCCATAAGACCGCCAAGGAAATGGCGGACAAATACGGCTTCAACGAGGAACAGCGGCAGCAACTATCGGAATTACTTGCCGAAGAAAACAATTCCCTCTGGTCTGCGGCGCTTTACGGCATCACCATCGGGGACGGCGAAATCGTCACCGTGGCTCTGTCACAGGTGGGCAACGCAGGTGGCGAGCCGTACTGGAGTTGGTACGGCTTTGACGGGCGTGTGGAATGGTGTGCCTGCTTTGTTTCGTGGTGTGCCGACCAGTGCGGCTATATCGACAGCGGCATTATCCCCAAGTTTGCAGGCTGTGTCAATAGCTCTCAGTGGTTTAAGGACAGAGGGCAATGGCAGGACGGTGGTTTTACGCCAGAAGCAGGACAAATCATCTTCTTTGACTGGGAGGGTGACGGGGAAACCGACCATGTAGGCATCGTGGAACGGTGCGAGGGCGGCATTGTCTACACCGTTGAGGGAAACTCTGGAGATGCGCGCCGACAGCGGAGCTACCCTGTCGGGAGCAGCTCTATCTACGGCTACGGATGCTTATGTGACTAATCACATAAAACACCTTATGTAGAGAAAGCACTTATGTAAAGAGAATGGGTAAATCTTTCATAATACCGAGAGATTTACCCATTTTTATATATCAAAACTTTACATAACACATAGGCAGTTCATCTCCTGACGATATACTTGGCACAGGAGGTGTTCAAAATGGAAAATAAAAAAATCACGAACCTTGAGGAACTAATCAACCAAACAAAACAGAACCTGAAAGACACAGGATACAGCTCCACGTCCCTCTGCGTGCATGGGAAAATATGGAGAGAGCTTTCCGAATATCTTTCCTCTAAAGGGATTGCATCCTATGCGCCAGTAAATGGTCTGGATTACCTGCATTACAAAATCAATTATCCAGAAATCCTTGAAAGAACCCTTACGCATGACGAACGGGATTTCATCAGAGCCATCCGTTTCCTTAACGAATATCAGGAAAACGGCGCAATCCCTTCAGCCCTTCCACGCAGGCGTATCATATGGAACAGCGAAACAGAAAGCCTGCGGGAAGAGTTTGAAGTTTTCTGCCAGAAAAATCTGAACAGCAGGTCAACTGTAAAATCACGGATGTATGCTGCAAGCCGTTTTATGCAGGTTGTCCTTATTGACAAACAGGTAAAAGTTGAAAAAATCAATGCTAAAACCATATCGGAGTACGCCGCTGGACTAAGCGGCTACTCAAAAGCCACTGCAACCGTTCATTTGACAGGGCTGCGTTTTTTCTTCCGCTTTCTTTATGAAAAAGGATATGTTAAGGCAGATGTTTCCCCCTTTGTGCCACGGCTTCATGGCGCGACTGGCGAAAAAATACCGCATATCCTCAGCGAAGATGATGTCAGGAAACTCCTTGATTCCATCGACAGGGGAAATCCGATTGGGAAAAGGAATTACGCAATCCTTTTGATGGCGGCGCTGCTCGGGATGCGTGACAGCGACATCACGAACCTTACCTTTTCCAATCTGGACTGGGAGAAAAACAGCATTACATTTTTTCAAAAAAAGCCCAGCCGCATGGTAAAGCTCCCATTACTGCCAGCAGTAGGGGATGCGCTGATTGACTACCTTAAATATGGCAGGCCGCAGACTGACAGCAGCTATGTGTTTGTCAAGCATAAAGCCCCTTTTGAAAAAGCCGTGTCTTTTTATTGCGTCATGTCTGTATGTATCAGCAACGCAGGTATCAGCGTGGGAAAAAACGTCAGCCACGGGCTGCATATACTCCGCCACACACTGGCGAGTGAACTGGTGCGCCAAGGGGAAGCATACAGCACGGTATCGGCAATCCTCGGGCACTCTGGAATCGGCTCGACGGACGCCTACACCCATATAGACCTTGACGGCCTGCTTAAATGTGCATTGGAACTTCAGGAGGTGACGTCACATGAATGAATATATCGGAAAACTGTGCTTTGAAAGCCAGTTTGCGCAGGAACTCACAGGCTTTATCCGTGAAAAGCAGGGGCTTGGAAACAAATACATATGCGAGATGCGGAATTTATGGCACTTTGACAAGTTTGTGAAAGAAAATGGCTTTCAGGAAAATACCATTACAAAAGAAATATTTGAAGCATGGACTTCCAAACGTATTTATGAGAGGGATAAAACCTGCGAAAACCAACGGAACACTTTCAGGCAGCTCTGCCAGTACATTGTAAGGTCTGGCGGGGACGCTTATGTGCCGCCCGCTATGGCACGGTTAAGGACAGACAGGGCATACCGCCCGCACATATTTACAAATGAGGAATTACAGAAATTTCTTGATGCAGCCCGTGAAATGGAACGCTCTGAAAAAAGGCGGAAAGTTTTCTATATGCTTTTTTCACTGCTCATATGTACGGGGATGCGGCTTGGGGAAGCGTTGAATCTGGAAAAAAGCGATATATCTTTTTACAATGGCCATGCCGTAATCTCCATAAGGGAAGCTAAATTCAATAAAGAGAGAAAAATACCACTGGCAGAAGAAATGACAGCCCAATTCAAAGAATACCTTCAAGAAACCGCCCTGCTTTTTCCAGACAGCACGGCGATCTTTCCTGCCGGGCACGGACAGGCGTATTCAGAACACGAAGTATATGTGACATTCCGCAAAGCGCTCTGGAAAGCAGGAATCTCCCATGGAGGCGCAGGGAAAGGGCCGAGAGTGCATGATTTCAGGCACCCAAATGTCAAGCCCAAGACAAAAAGTTTTTGAAGTTTTTTAGAAAGTTTTC
>OFEZ01001085.1_pt1 | contig 16108 bp, 7 predicted proteins | sample 1521241 | NCBI WGS metagenome assembly OFEZ01 (sample SAMEA3504099, study PRJEB24116) | mouse gut metagenome | biome: mouse gut; feature: mouse-associated habitat; material: faeces | place: Denmark | collected 2011
CGGGATTTTCCCCCCCGGCCCCCTTCCGCCGAGTCTGTTCCTACTACGGCATACACCCGTCGGTTCGTTCCTACCGACACCTCCCTGAAAGCGTATTTTTTACCGCTCTTAACGTCTTTTCGCCTACGAAACAGACGGGCGACATTTGCAGGGAACACCTGTAAATATCGCTATTATGGCAAATTACAATACCTCCGCCAACGTAATACTCACCGTCAATGGTCGGCAGGCTCAGAAGATGCTATCGCAGCTCGAAAAGGACGCGAAGCGTCTGGAGCAGGGCATCGCCAAAGCCGCCGTTGCCGGTGACAAGGCCACGATGAAGAAGCTTCAACGTGAGCTCAACTCCACCCGCAAGACTATGGAGCAACTTAAAGGCACAGCCTTCAATGTTGACAATGTCCTCCGTAGGCTCGACAAAGCCACGCCAAAGGAGCTTAACCGTACTTTGAAAACCCTTCAACAGCAGCTCAACGGCATACAGCGAGGCTCAGCCGCTTGGGATGCACACACAGCCAAGATACGTGCCGTCCGTGCCGAGATACAGAGGGTCAATGCCACTATGGCTACCACAAAGTCAATGTCTCAGACGATTATGGATTGGTTCAACAAATGGCAGGTAGCCATAATGGGTGCAGCCGCTGCATTGACCGGGTTAATAATGGCCGGACGTAAGGCTGTCAATGCCTATGCCGAAATGGATGAGCAACTCGCCAACACCATCAAATACACGGGGATGTCTGCCGAGAACGTCAATCAGCTTAACGAAGCCTTCAAGCGGATGGATACCCGAACTCCCCGTGAGAAACTTAACGAACTCGCTCAGGAGGCGGGCCGTTTGGGTAAGAACACATTGGAGTCGGTGCAGGGTTATGTCGAAGCTGCCGACATCATCAATGTCGCGCTTGTCGACCTCGGATCGGGTGCTACCCAAACCATCGCCAAGCTCACAAACATCTTCGGGGTCGAGGAAATGCTCGGCACCAAAGATGCGATGTTGGCCGTCGGCTCGACTGTCAACGTCCTCTCGCAGAACTGTACCGCATCGAAGCCATACCTCGTAGAATTTGCGCAACGTATGGCGGGTATCGGCTCTCAGGCCGGACTCACCATTCCGCAAATCCTCGCTTTCGGAGCCGTCCTCGATGCCAACGGCCAAAAGGTCGAGATGTCGGCAACGGCTATCCAAAAGGTCATAATGAACCTCGCCAACAAGAACCATGAGTTTGCAGCCACTCTCGGACTGGATGCCGCCAAGCTGAATGAAACGCTCAAACATTCTGCCAAAGACGGACTTCTGATGTTCCTCGAAGCCCTGCAAAAGATGGGGCAGGATGTGGGTTTTGAAAATGCCACTATGACCCTCGCCCCGGCTTTCAAGGAGATGGGGCTTGATGCGGCGCGTGTCTCGCAGGTGCTGTCAACACTTGCCATGCACCTTGACGAAGTCAAGTGGCAGATGGGAGAGGCTGACAAAGCCTTCAACGAGGCTTCATCAGCCACTCACGAATACGAGATATTCAATAACACCGCGCAAGCAGCCATTGACAAAGCGCGTAAGCGTGTCGGCGAGCTTGCCATCGAACTCGGAGAAAAACTCTATCCCATAATGAAGCATATCTATACTTCATCGGGAATTTTTCTCCGCGTCCTCAATCAGCTTGTAGACTTCTTCATCGAATACAAGCGCGAAATCGCGATGCTCTGTATCTCGATTGCCGCCTACACAGTAGTGGCAAAAGGCTCTATGGTAGCGACAAAGGCGTGGAATTTGGTTTGTGCCGCGACCAACGCCATTATGCGCACTGCCAAAATTGTAATTTTGTCTGTTCGCATAGGTTATGCTCAGTTGACGGGGGCTGTGACTAAGGCCGAAGCCGCCACCCGGCTTCTCAACAAAACCACCAAGGCATCCCCGTGGGGCATAATCATCTCTCTGGTTGCTGCCGCTGCCGGAGCTGTCTATTCATTTTATCAGCGCACAAAAGATGCGCGTGAGGAAGCGGAGCGGGCGCGTAAGGAGCTGGAGGAATGGAAAGAGTCGCTGACTGACCTTGACGCGGCCTCTGCCGACTATTCCTCCAAGGAGATAACCCGACTCAAAGCTCTCTACAACGAGGCTACCAACGAGTCTGTCGCAAAGGACAAGCGCAGAGCCGCTGCCGAGAAACTGCAAGCCCTTTATCCCGATTACTTCAAGAATCTCTCCATCGAGCAGATTATGGTCGGACAGGCCAAAAAGCAGTATGACAATCTTACCACGGCCATCATCAATGCCGCCCGTGCCCGTGCCGCTGCGGCCAAAATCGAGGAGAACGAGAAACTTATCCTCGAACTGGAGGGTAAACAGACAACCCTCCAAGGACGACAGCAACAGCAGCAGGGCACGGTCAATCAGCGTCAGCGCGAACTTGATGCCGCCCACGCCAAGAATGACAAGGATATTCAGAGTGCCGCCCTCGGCGACTCTCGCGAGATGAAGTCAAGCAATGTGCAAGCCAAAATCCAAGAGATTTATTCCGCACAGGACCGTCTGCGCACCGCAAAGGATGCGCTCGCCGGTACGACTTCCGAACTAAACACTGTCAACACGCAGCTCAACTCCCTCAATGCCGCCAATCAGCAGTTAGCAGAAAAATACCAAATCTCGGCTCAATCGTTCACCGTCCCCGATGAACCGCAGTGGCCCGGCGGAGGAGGTGGTGGCGGAGGAGATACCACTACAACCACGCCAACAACCACATCAGCCACTGACAAGTTCGCCGCTGAAAAAGACTGGCGCGAGCAACAGGAGGCTCTTTCCCGTATCTCCTATGCCACCGGCAAGACTGATTTCATTGCCTATACGAAGAAGATGGATGAGATAGCGGTTGACTTCTATAAGAAGCAACTCGCCCATACAGACCTTACAACCACGGAACAACTCTCTATCGAGGCACAATATCACGAGGCTGTCCGCAAAGGTAAGCAAGACCTCTCCAAGTTCACCGCCGATGAGATGGAAGCCGCCTATAATGCCGAAGTAGCGAATGCCAAGCAACATTATATAGACGGTGAATACTCACAGTCGACTTACAATGAAGTCTTGCAGCGTCTTGAACTTACCCATCTCGCAACAATGGCCGCGTTCTATGACGAGGGCACAAAGGAGCGTCTGCAAGCCGAGACGGATCTGCAAAACGCTCTTATCGCCCAACGCGAGAAGAACCAACAGGAGCTTGAGGCCCTTGAGGCGAAGTATGCCACCATGAAAAAGGAATACTTCGGCGACAATCCAAAGGAGGCGCAGAAGAAGTATGACGATGATGTCGCTATGCTCAAAATCGTTTACGACCGCGAGATTGCCGCCGCAGGTGACAATGCCGCAGAAAAACTCCGTATCGAGGAGGCTTTCGAGAAAGCCAAACTCGCTCTCAAAAAGAAATACGGACTTTTGGCGGAAGAAGATACTCGCAGCGCTATGGAGCGCGGTATCGCCGACTCAGTCGAATGGCTCAACTCTGACGGCGGTAAGGCCATTACCGGCTCGCTCGATACTCTTGGGTCGGGTATGTCGGCTGTATTCTCGCAACTCTCATCACTTATGCAAGCTGAGTTAGAGATACAGACTGCCGCCATCAACAAACGGTATGATGCCGAAATCAGCCGTGCCGAGGGGAACTCCTACAAGGTGAAGAAACTTGAAAAGGATAAGGAGAAAGAGATTGCCAAGGCGAAACAGGAGGCGAACCGCAAGATGTTCGCAATGCAGGTCATTCAAGCCGTGGCGCAGACTGCCACCAACGCCTTGAACGCCTACGGATCTGCTGCCGCAGTACCCGTTGTCGGTTATATCCTCGCACCGATTGCGGCGGCAATGGCCGTGGCCGCGGGTGCTATCCAAATTGCCGCCATAAAGAAACAGCAACAGGCTTCGGAGGCGCAGGGCTATGCCGAGGGCGGTTTTACACCTCCCGGCGGCAAGTATGAGGAAGCCGGTGTCGTTCACAAAGGGGAATGGGTCGCTTCGCAGCGACTTGTCAATAATCCCCGGACCCGCCCGTTGTTGGAGGCTCTGGACTATGCGCAGCGCACCAACACCATCGGCTCTATCACAGCAGCCGATGTGTCGAGGACAATAACCGCACCGGCGGTTATCGCGGCGCAGCACTCCGCTCCAACCATAGTGAACAACACCTATAACACTGCTCCGGCTACTGACAATTCAGCCTTGGAGCAATCCATTGCCCGGCTGAATGACAAGCTCGATGAACCCTTGGGGGCTATCGTCACTGTAGCAGGTGACTACGGCATTGAACGTGCAAAGGGGGAGTATGAACAGCTTATGAGAAATAAATCGCCCAAATCAAAACGATAATCAGCTATGCAGATTTATGTCAATAATCAACGTGCCGCTCTCAAAAAGGGTACGAGCTTCGAGTACGTCAGCGAAAACAGAATGTTCTCCGGTTCCGACGGCTACACTCTTACGATAACCTTTCCGCTCAAAGATTGCCCGGAGAACCTTGCTATCTTCGGACACATCAACCGTGCCGATGTTGTGGCGCAAAAGGTGATTTTCGACTGTAAAATTAGAGATAGAGGCTTCTACAAGTTTGGCTCTATCACCATTACAGAAATATCCGAGGCCGAGGTCAAGACGCAATTCTTGGAGGGGCGCTCCGAGCAGAACTTCGACAAGACTTTCGACAAGGTGTATATCAATGAACTCGACCTCGGCGCACCCCCGACAACCTCGACCTCGCAGATAACGCCCTCCAACGCCTGGCACCCGGCCTCCAACTCTGACCGATGCGTGGCCCTGCCGTGGGTCAACGACTATTCCGGCAATATCCAAAATCTCGCCGAATATATCGTAGATGATGCCGCGCAAGGGCGAGGGCATTTTCAGTGGAAAAGCGAGAAGACCACGGGGCTGTCATGGCAACCGTATCTGCTGCACATCACGCGAAAAATCTGCGAGGCTGTGGGCTACACGCCCGACTTCTCGAAGTGGGAGGAACAGGAGGAATACAAGTACCTGCTTATCTGCAACGCTCTCCCTCATGCGTGGTATATGCCGGGCTTCGCAAACGCCCTGCCGCACTGGACGGTCGAGGAATACTTCGAGAAGTTGGAGCTGTTTTTAGGGGGTGAGTTCGACTTCGACCACCGGGGCAAGCGTATCTCCTTCGCCTTTACAAATGCCGTGCTTGCCGACAAGCGGCCAGTCGCCCTTGAAGATGTGGTGGAGGAACACTCCACCGAGGTAAAGGTCGAGGAGGAAAACTGCGACTACTCCGAGGCGAAGAACCTTGTCTATAAAGACTGCGACCATGAAATGTGGAAGTATTACTCTTGCGACTGGTTTATAAAGGGATGGCAGAACCGTGTGGTGCGCTACAAGACGATGTCGGAGCTGCTTGCCGCCAATCGCGGTTATCGCACTTGGAAAGGGCAGCGAGGCCGCAACGCCCAAATCGACAAGCTGCTCTATGCCGAGGACTGCGACGCTTACTTCCTGATACGCACCATTAGCCGTAAGCAGACCGTTGAAATACGGGCGGGGCACATATACATCTACTATCTCTATACCTGCCGTCTGCAACCTGTAAATCTGTTTGGAGGGCGTATTGTCAATGACGATGAAGATGCCGACAGCGAGGAAATAGAGTTTGTTCCGGCGTGGGTCGATGATACCGAGGAAAAGTATGGACGTGTGCTGTTCCTCTCTTTCTCCGGCTACGACGAGGACACCGACACAACGAGCGAGGACGACAGCGACCACCCCTTTCTCAAAACAATCTCCGACTCGACACTCGCCGCCGGAGAACGTGACAAAAAGGCTGAATACTACGACCGGATATATGTGGGCTGGTATGATGGAGCGAATCATTTTGTCGGAAATCATCTGCCATATCCCAATGTGGAGGACATAGCCATTGCCGATGATTGGAGCAACTTTGCATACGTCCACTTCTCCCTACGAATTAACAACCGCTTGACACGCCGCAGTCAGATAAGGTACTCCATCGAGCCGAAGTTGAAGACTACCTTTAAGTTCCTCGCAGACACAATCCCCGATGTGCGCTCCCTTTTCCTTATCCGGGGCAAACGCTACATCTGCGAAAAAATAACTGCGACGTTCACCGAAAACGGAATGTCGCAGTTACTCAAAGGCATCTTTTACCCCGTCAAGGATTAAAACCCTTTCCCTTTGGTGCGCTCATAGACCACCTCTTTTTGACTGTCGCAGTTGGTGATGCGGAACTGTACCGCACATCCCTTGGGTATGTCAGTTCTCATCTTCGCGACCAGAGCTTTGATAACTTCTTCAACGGTGTTGAAGCCTATATCGGTAAGTTCAGCTATGACCTTTCCCTTGAAGTAGGCACGGCCATACACCATCATCTTCTTGGAGAGTCGGAAGAGCTTCTCTTCCGGCTCGTCTATGTCTCTCGCTTTTCCCTGCTTGCTCGGAGCATCACTGAAAAACACAAAGTCGATGACTTTTGCGTTCAACTCCCAAGCAGGGGTAAAGTCGAGCTTCACATAGCCGCGTGTCACTTTGAGGCCGTGGCTGTGGTTCATACCAAAGGCCACTTCGTAAAGGTTCGCGTCGCAATCGTTCTGCGCTATCGTTCCCCAAGTGTGGCGGAACGTATAAACACAGTAGTAATCCTCTTTTTTCATCCCCATGTCCTTGCATATCTTCTTTATGCCGTTGTTGACGTTGGCTGAGAAAGAGTCGGAGTCGCAGTAACGAATATGGAAATTGAACAGGTACTCATCATCTTCTGATGCGAGGTACTTCTCGAAGATGGGCTTGATGAACGGCTCAATCCGCATTTCTATATACGCCTCATCTGCGCGGCTGTGGCGTGTCTTGGCTCGCTTGTAGCCGATTACCCCGTTGTGGTAATCTTTTTTCTTTAGACAGAAAAGGTCAACGGTGTTGATGCCACCGAGGCATAACACCAACATAGCCACATCGCGGCCAAGTTCCGGCAGTGAGGACAGCATCTTTGTTTGGGGCAGAGGACGATTGAAGAACTCACGGCACGCCTCCGCACTGATGGCACGTTGCTCTGCTTTGTCGGCTTTGGGTATTTGCACTTTAAGCCAAGGGTTAAACTTTATACGAATAAGGCCACGCTCCTCATCGTTCAGCTCGACCAGCGCCGCCTTGAATATCTGCCGGACGCATACGGGATACATTTCCTTTGCGCGGTTGGTCTGTTCGAGGCTCTGTATCCACTTTTTCAGTACGGTGGAGGACAACTGTGCAAAGGAGACCTGATTTGTTCCAAGGTAGCGTTCAAGGTGTGCGACCGCCAACTTATAGTTCTTAGCGTTGCGTTCCTGGCCTCGTTGAATCATGCGAGATATATGTATCTTGGCATATTCGCTGAAATTTTCAAGACTATCATCCTCGGTTAGATACGCAATGACCTCTGCAACCGAAAGGGCAGTTATATCCTTTCGGTTGAGTAGGTCATTATATTTGAGTATGGCGCGAGCGCAATACTCATTCACCACCGGGTCCTTCAGCTCACCATTGGCTGAGACCTGCTTGTGATGGATGAACTTGTTCGTCTTGATGTAGCCCATCTTGCTACGATGTACGATGCGGATGTACACTTGATAAAAACCATCAGCCTTTAAGTTCCTTACAACTGCTTTAAGGGTTGCCATTTACGTTACGTTTTAGAGTTGTATGCGTCCATGTATGCGGCTTGTATGCGAGGGTGTAAATTCTTGTATGCTATTTGTATGTGTAGGCCGTTTATTTGGCTTTTGAAGCGACTCCAAATGTACGAACCCCCCTAAGAACAATTTAGGCCGTAACCTCTGTTTTACCAGTGGGTTACAGCCTAAATAGGTTATGTTTGCGGAACTGCCGCTAAGTAGCGATTAGTCCTCTATTGCGGCCTGGGCCGCAGCTACGCGGGCGATGGGCACACGGAAGGGGGAGCAGCTTACGTAGTTCATGCCGAGTTTGGCGCAGAACTTAACCGAAGAGGGTTCGCCGCCATGTTCGCCGCAGATACCCACTTTGAGTTCGGGCTTGGTGCCACGGCCTTTGCGCACGCCCATTTCCACGAGCTGACCTACGCCTTCCTGGTCGAGCACTTCGAACGGGTCTGTCTTGATAACGCCATGTTCCTTGTAGAATTTGAGGAATTTGGGGGCATCGTCGCGCGAGAAACCGAAGGTCATCTGAGTAAGGTCATTGGTACCGAACGAGAAGAAATCGGCAACAGTGGCAATCTGGTCAGCGGTGAGGGCTGCACGAGGCACCTCGATCATCGTACCTACGAGGTAGGGAACCGAACGGCCTTGTTCTTCGAACACCTTGGCTGCGGTGATATTGATTACATCTGCCTGGTTCTGGATTTCCTTCAACGAACCGACAAGGGGTATCATGATTTCGGGGTGAACGTCGATACCGCGGGCTTTCACTGCGAGGGCAGCCTCGATGATTGCACGAGTCTGCATCTCGGTTATTTCGGGATATGTGATGCCGAGACGGCAGCCACGGTGACCGAGCATGGGGTTGAATTCCTCAAGGGCGTCGACCTTAGCTTTCACTTCTGCAAGGGTGATTCCCATCTCATCAGCAAGTTCCTTCTGTGTAGCAGTCTGATGAGGCACAAATTCGTGCAACGGGGGATCGAGCAGACGGATGGTCACTCCGTAGCCGTCCATTGCCTCGAAGATACCTTCGAAGTCGCCACGCTGCATGGGAAGCAGTTTGGCAAGCGCGGCCTTGCGGCCTTCAAGGTCGGAGGCAAGAATCATTTCGCGAACGGCCTTGATGCGGTCGCCTTCGAAGAACATGTGTTCTGTGCGGCAAAGACCGATACCCTGCGCACCGAAAGCGCGTGCCTGACGGGCGTCGCGGGGGGTGTCGGCATTGGTACGCACGAGTGTATGTGTATATTTGGCAGCGAGGTTCATGATAGCACCGAAGTCGCCGTCGAGTTCCGGCTGGACGGTGGGAACCTGGCCGTCGTAAACGTCACCGGTCGAGCCGTTTAGCGAAATCCAATCACCTTCGTTATAGGTTTTGCCACCCATTTCAACGGTGCGTTTTTCGTAATCGACCTTAATTTCGCCTGCACCTGAAACGCAGCATTTACCCATACCACGGGCAACTACTGCCGCATGGCTTGTCATACCGCCACGCATGGTAAGGATGCCCTGTGCAACGGCCATACCGCGAAGGTCTTCGGGAGAGGTCTCGATACGCACGAGAACGACTTTCTTTTTCTTCTCTGCCCATGCTTCCGCATCGTCGGCAAAGAATACGATCTGGCCGGTAGCGGCGCCAGGCGATGCGGGAAGACCCTTGGCCATTACGAGCGCACGCTTAAGGGCGGCCTTGTCGAACACCGGGTGGAGAAGCTCGTCGAGTTTCTGGGGCTCCATACGCAGAAGGGTGGTCTTTTCGTCGATTTCACCTGCGCGGAGAAGATCCATGGCGATTTTCACCATAGCGGCACCTGTACGCTTGCCGTTACGGGTCTGGAGCATCCAGAGTTTGCCATCCTGGATGGTAAACTCCATGTCCTGCATATCCTTGTAGTGGTCCTCAAGCTTGTGGGCGATGCTGATAAGCTCTGCGGCACATACGGGCATAGCTTCCTCAAGCGAGGGATATTTTGCAGCACGATCCTCTTCCGAGATACCCTGGAGGGCAGCCCAACGGCGAGAACCCTCGATGGTAATCTGCTGGGGTGTACGGATACCGGCAACCACATCCTCGCCCTGGGCGTTGATGAGGTATTCGCCGTTGAATATGTTTTCACCGGTGGCGGCATCACGCGAGAACGCCACGCCGGTAGCGGAGTTGTTACCCATGTTACCGTAAACCATAGCCTGCACGTTGACAGCGGTTCCCCATTCTTCGGGAATCTGGTTCATGCGGCGGTAGAGGATTGCACGCTCGTTCATCCAGCTGTCGAACACGGCGCAGATACCACCCCACAACTGATCCCATGCGCTTTCGGGGAAGTCCTTGCCGGTGTGTTCCTTAACGGCGGCTTTGAAGAGGCTTACAAGGTTCTTGAGATCTTCGACTTCGAGATCGGTATCGAATTTCACACCCTTTTCCTCCTTCACCTGGTCGATGATGGCTTCGAAGGGGTCGGTCTCGGTTTTTGATTTGGGCTTCATGCCGAGCACCACGTCGCCATACATCTGCACGAAACGGCGGTAGCTGTCCCATGCGAAACGGGGGTTGCCGCTCTTTTCAGCCAAAGCGCTTACAGTGGCATCGTTCATACCGAGGTTGAGCACGGTATCCATCATGCCGGGCATCGAAGCGCGGGCACCTGAACGAACGGAAACGAGAAGGGGGTTCTGGGGGTCGTTGAATTTTGTGCCTGTAAGGCTTTCCACATGGGCGATAGCCTTTTCAACGTCGGCCTTTATGTCTTTGACAACTTCATCCTTGCCATACTGGGTATATTCTGTGCAGACATCGGTAGTGATAGTGAAACCGGGAGGCACAGGCATGCCCAACTTATTCATTTCAGCGAGGTTGGCACCTTTACCGCCGAGGATGTTACGCATCGAAGCATCCCCTTCAGCCTTGCCGTCGCCGAATGTAAAGATTTTTTTCATTTGGGTCTGTAAGTTTTGATTAAAGTTATGATTTGTATATTTCCTGTTTTATCAAATGTCTATGCGGCGCTTGGTCAGACACCACTGTGTTTTTATGGCTGTTTCATATCTCGAAGCCGCCCCGATGCGTTGCAACGGCGCGAATCCCCGTTTTCTATTCTGCAAAGATACGATTTTGCGCCGAAAAAACATTCATTACCGAGGCAAAAAACAGTTTTTTCAATTAAAATTTTCATTTCTTGTTAAAGTGCGTTATATTTCCCCTTTAAATAACTAACTTTGCGACTGATTACACCAAATCAAACCAACAGCTTCACGGGGCATCCGAAGGTAATTCCGGTTCGTGATAACGCGGTTACACCAACGCATGGATTTTCAGTGCCGTCACAGCCTCAATCGCGGATATCGCAATGTGGGAAAAACTCCCGGCTCCCGGCAACCTGCTGCCTCTCCCCATCCCCGTCAAGAATCAAGGAAACAACATATGTCACGCAAGAAGAAGGAACTCCCGCTTTTGGAGAATATCGAGATAACAGGCGTAGCAGCCGAAGGCAATGCCATAGCACGCGTCAACGACATGGTGGTTTTTATCCCTTATGGCGCGCCTGGCGACATAGCCGACATAAAAATCGACCGTAAAAAACGCTCTTATGCCGAGGGGCATATCGAACGCCTGACAAAACCGTCCGACATACGCATCGAGCCGTTTTGCGAACATTTCGGCACATGCGGCGGGTGCCGCTGGCAACACCTCCCCTACGAATACCAGCTTCAAAACAAGCAGCAGCAGGTTACCGATGCCTTGCAGCGAATAGCGAAAGTGGAATTGCCGGAAATATCCCTGATTCTCGGCTCCGAGACAATCCGCGAATACCGCAACAAGATGGAATACACCTTTTCCAACAAGCGGTGGATCACATGGGAACAATTGCGTTCGGGCGAGGATGTGGGCGACCGTTCAGGTGCAGGATTCCATATTCCCGGGGCATTCGACAAAGTGCTTGACATCAACCGTTGCCACCTCCAGGATTCCATAGGCGACCGCATACGCCTTCACCTCAAGTCATACGGGATTGCCAACAGCATTCCATTCTACGACCTCCGCGCACAACAAGGTTTCTTCCGCACGCTTATGATACGGGTGCTTACCACCGGTGAAATAATGGTTGTAATATCTTTCGGAGAAGACAACCAGGCCCAGATCCAAGCCACCCTCGACAACCTGCGCGAAGCATTCCCAGAGATAACATCGCTGATGTATGTTGTGAACACAAAAGCAAACGACACCATAGGCGACCTCCCGGTAATGCTGCATTCAGGCCGTGAATACATCATCGAGGATATGGAGGGATTGAAATTCCGAATCGGACCCAAATCATTTTATCAGACCAATTCCCGGCAAGCCTACCGCCTGTATTCGGTTACCCGTGAAATGGCCGGCCTTACCGGCGGGGGGCTAGTATATGACCTTTACACCGGCACAGGCACCATTGCCAACTTCGTGGCACGGAATGCCCGCCACGTAATCGGCATCGAATACGTGGCCGACGCCATCGAAGATGCGAAAATAAATTCAGAGGTAAACGGAATCAGCAACACCGAATTCTATGCCGGCGACATGAAAGATGTGCTCACCGACGAATTCATAGCCATCCACGGCCGCCCGGATGTGATGATTGTCGACCCTCCACGCGCAGGAATGCACGACGATGTAATCAAGGTCATCCTCAACGCCGCCCCCTCGCGCATAGTCTACGTAAGCTGCAATCCGGCAACACAGGCCAGAGACATCGCCATGCTTGACGGTAAATACCGCGTAACGGCAGTGCAACCAGTCGACATGTTCCCCCACACCCATCATGTGGAAAACGTGGTGCGTCTCGAACTACGCGACTGATGTGAAATCTACATATTGGAATTGTAATATGCCGGATTACCTGTAACCTCCTTCCCTACAAAAAGCGGAACCCGGAAAGGCGAATCAGCCGAAGGCAGTTCGATTTCGGCGACAACAAGCCCCTCGTTATGCCCGTGGAACTCATCGACTTCCCATATCCACCCCTCAAAGGGTACGATATAGCGGGTTTTGGTGATAACAGCCCCGTCGGCACACCTTTCCAGCATGTCGCGTGCATCGGCTACAGGGATTTCATATTCCCATTCGTCGCGCACGGCTCCATTGTTGCGCCCCTTAACCGTCAGGAACGCCTTGTCATCCTTTATACGCACCCTGACCGTCGAATCAATCCGGCGGCTCAGATACCCCTGTGTTATTTCATAACTATGTGTGGCCGACACCTTGAAATTGGTATTTTCCACTAAAAATTTGCGTTCTATTTCTTTTGCCATAATACAGAACCTAGATAAGTCGCGTTCATTGCGTAACTTTGCAAAGTTATACAGAAAAATGCGATATCATATATTCCGACATATCAAAATACGCCTGATTACCCTGGCCGTCGTGTACTCAGCAATCCTCCTCACCCCGGTCGGCATATATGCGCAGACCCACATATCGGCCGACCCCGACACATTGCGCGGGGTCACACTCCAGGAAATCACGGTGCGCCGCACAAAGGAACACTACAGCAAACGCAATAACCCGGCGGTAGAGTTCATGAACCGGATCCGCACGGCAAAAGAGGCATCCGACCCGCGCCGAAACGATTTCTACAACTATAGGAAATACGAACGGATGTCGTTCGGCCTTAACAACTTCAAAATGGCCGACTCTCTACCGGCAGGAAAGAAACCTGGCAAATTCGCATTCCTCAAAGAACATGTCGACACATCCGACATATCGGGCGTGCCGGTGCTTCCGTTGTCGGTCAAAGAAAAAGTGACCGACGTGATTTACCGTCGCTCACCGCATTCCGAAAAACAATATGTGCGAGGCCAAAGGTCATCAGGAATCGACGATATTGCCGATTTCCAGAACGTGCAGACCATGATCGAGGATGTGTTCCGCGAGGTCGACCTCTATGACGACGATATAACTATCCTGCGCAACAGGTTTGTCAGCCCCCTTTCACACATCGCCCCCGATTTCTACAAATTCTATCTCACCGACACCGTTACCATCGAGGACGGCACACGATGCATCGTGCTCAGTTTCGCTCCCCGCAACCCGGCCACATTCGGATTCCTAGGGCGGCTATATGTGGCGGAGGGGGACAGCACCATGTTCGTCCGACGCGTGAGCATGGGGGTCTCCCCTACCATCAACCTGAATTTTGTGGACCGCATGCAGATTCTACAGGAATTTGCAAAGGCGCCCGACGGGTCACGGCTGAAACTTACCGACGACCTTAACGTGGAGATGACAGTTCTACCCGGCTCCCCGCCACTCTACGCACGGCGCACCACCGCCTACGACAACCATAACTTTGCCCCATCGCCGCAAGCCGAACTGCTCGACAGGCTCGGCTCTACATTCACCGCCCCTGATGCAGGCACTCTCGACGAAAAATGGTGGGGTGAACACAGGCTCGTAGCAGCAAGCAGCAACGAGACGCGCATCCCACAGCTTCTTAACCGGCTGCGTAACGTACCCATCTACAAATACGGTGAAAAATTCCTCAAACTTATGGTAGTGGGATATGTGCCTACCGGCAAACCTTCGAAATTCGACATAGGCCCCCTTAACACCTTCATCAGCGGGAACTCAGTGGAAGGTGTAAGGCTCCGTGCCGGAGGCATCACAACCGCCAATCTCAGCAACCGGTGGTTTGCACGCGGCTATATTGCCTACGGCACACGCGACCACAAATGGAAATACAGCGCCGAACTCGAACACTCGTTCAACGAGAAACGCTATCATTCACGCGAATTTCCCATCCATTCCATAAAATTCTGCGAGAAATACGACATCGACCAACTTGGCCAGCACTATCTGTTCACCAACCCCGACAACATGTTCCTCGCCCTTAAACGAGGTTCGAACAAGCTGATAACATATCGCCGCGACACAAGGCTTACATACCAGCTCGAGCTGGCCAACAACTTCTCGGTGGAAGCATCAGCCGGGGTTGAAAGGCAGGAACCAGGGCCGTTCGTCCCGTTCGTATTGACCGACGGCACACACCTTGACCATATCAATGAAGCCACGTTCACAGTGCAACTGCGTTATGCACCGGGTGAGAAATTCTACCAGGGCAAAACATCGCGAATCCCTATAAACCACGACCCGCCAGTTTTTATTCTAAGCCATACTTTTGCCCCAAAAGGCTTTCTCGGCAGCCGTTACACCATCAACAAAACCGAACTCAGCGCACAAAAACGAGTATGGTTCTCGGCATTCGGGTTCGCCGATATAATCTTAAAGGGAGGGCATATATGGAGCCGCTCCCCCTATATGGCACTCGCAACACCTAATGCCAACCTTTCATACACCATACAGGACGAAAGTTTCGCATTGCTTAACCCGATGGAATTCATCGGCGATTCCTATGTCTCATGGGATTTGACCTATTGGGCCAACGGTGCGCTATTTAACTATATCCCCCTGCTTAAGAAACTGAAACTTCGCGAAGTAGTGGCCTTCCGTGGATGGCTCGGGCATCTCAGCGACAAAAACAATCCCCGCTTTGACACCGACCGGCAAAACCCGCTCCTGATGTTTCCTCAGGAAGCAGCCGCCACTCCGATGCACAAACTCCCGTATATGGAAATCAGCGCGGGAATCGACAACTTCCTCAAAGTACTTCGCATAGACTATGTGTGGAGGCTGAACTACCGCGACACACCAGGCATCGACCGTTCAGGGCTTCGCATAGCACTGCACGTGACCTTCTGACATCCTTTTGCAATTCAAGCCCTGGAACAGCCCCTAAATCCTTAATTAACCATAATATATTCCAAACACGGCAGCAAAGGAACTGCTAATCTAGCTAAATTTGCTAATTTAGCGAAATAGCGACATCATTTCAGCTACAACGATTTTCTCAAACCAAAATCTCTGTAGCAGGTAATTTATCATTGCAATGGGACTACGATTATTTATAACAACAGCCGTGGCAACATGTATTGCCATCTCGGCACACAGCCATGTCACCCTTGTAAAGGATGCACGAGCCAAAGGCAGTATTTTCGCTGCCGATTCCACACACCTTGAGGCGGCAAACCTTCTGAGCGAGTTTGCAGAACGTATAAGCGGGGCCAAAATCCCCGTCACATTATCCTCCAAGCCGAAAGCGGATACGCACGACGTTATCATACGAAGTGCGCAAAACCCGTCGGTGAAAGAAGACGGGTTCCACATCACAACTTCCCCCGGCCACCTGCTGATTGAAGGGGGGCCCGACAAAGGCAGTACCTACGGCGTTATAACCTTGCTCGAACGATGGCTGGGATGCAACTACTGGGCTGCCGACGCATTGGATATTACCGAAAGCCCGGATATAATGCTCCCTGAAATAGAACTGACAGAAAACCCGGCTTTCCGCTATCGGCAATCGCAGAACTACGGCATGGCAGCCAACCCGGCCTACCGCCTTTGGCT